>Ga0209517_10005101_pt1 | contig 16889 bp, 15 predicted proteins | sample PeaSoiMetSII2010_FD_187695 | JGI IMG/M metagenome (GOLD analysis project Ga0209517, IMG submission 187695) | Peat soil microbial communities from Weissenstadt, Germany - SII-2010 (SPAdes) (version 2) | ecosystem: Environmental > Terrestrial > Soil > Wetlands > Peat | place: Germany...
AGCATTTGTAAAGAGGGTAGGTCGGCACTACAACGGCCTTCTGAAAAGCCAGCTTTGATGGATAAGAGGTTAGACCGATAGGGAGGTCAACTTTCCCTCACAAATGTGCGGAACTGCGAAGGTGAGGTTAGCTTCCAATTGGCAGTGGAACCCCCGGCGACAGGTCATTCCTCGCGGAGTTTACCCTGAGTGGCAGAGCGAGATTCTTCGCTCCGCTCAGAATGACAAGCGAAGGGCTCGGAATGACAGCACAAGTCAGAGCCGCCTCATCTCTCCTCCCCCCGAACTGTGGGGCCGCGGAAGCTGAACGATTCCGACCGCACTCGCAGGGCGCTATCCATTTTAATGTCCGCCAGGAAGCCGCCACCGCCGTTGCTGGTGGCGAAGCGCAGATCGCGGATCTCGATGTCGAAGCCTTCCTCGCTTTGTTCGGTCTGGGCCCACGGGAATCTGGCGAAGTCCATGAAGATTCGGCCGGTGCGCGATTTCAGGGCCTTGTCGAGAGCGGGCGAGTCCGGAGGCTTATGAAGCTGCTCTGCTGAACGGGGATCGACATCGTTTGCGAGAGCGCTTGCAGGAAGTACTTCATAGGTGGTATCGGTCTCGACCACGCCAGTCCACTCGAACGGGTTGATCGGGGAGGGAAAGGCCCCTACATGAAGTGGGTTTTGATCCGAGTAAGTGTGCCCTTCGAGGAATCCAAGAACCCGACGGTGCGCAACGTCGCGCAGGCCCCAGACAAAGACGAGTACACAGAGTGAAAAGACAGCTCCCCAGGCCGGGCGTGTCTTGCGGCCTCCGACTTCTTCCGAGACCATCCGGAGCAAGCTCGGCAGACCGAGGCCGAGACAAAGCAGGAGAAGCAACAAGGGGTCGAAGATAAACATGATGTCCCAGGCGTACCAGCGCGCGCTGAAGGGCAGAAACGGCCTCACGCCGTAAGAGTTCGTCAAGTCCATGAGAAGATGGCTGGCCGTCCCAATCCATGCCAGGATCAGCAGCCAGACCAGATCGGCCGGCGGCCCGGCTTTGGGTTTTGCCTTGCGGCCCAGAGAATAGACGGTCCACCCCAGCAGCAAAGCGAGCACGCTGACTCCGAGAATCGAATGGGTGAGGCCGCGGTGATACTTGAGATAGGTGGCGCTTCCCCAGAAGCTGGAGACGATATCGATATCCGGCAGGTTCGCGGCGACGATCAACGTCAGCGTGGCAAAGCGGGTCTTGCGGTGTAACCCGGCATGACTCAGCGCGACCGCGGTAAGGGTGTGCGTGAGATTGTCCAAGAAGACCTCGAAACTAGAAAATGGAAACTGAAAATTGGAAATTGGAAACTGGAAAACGGAAACTGGAACGTTGAAGCCCGAATTCGTTTTGCCAAATTACAGCGCAGATCCTCAACGATCCAATCCTGGTCTTCAGCGTCCCACCGTCCAGACCCCAGAGGCCAGTTTCGCGATGCCCTTCACCATTTTCCAGTTTCTATTTTCCGTTTTCCAATTTCCAGTTTCCATTTTCGATCTCACGGGACGAGCAGCGTCAGCGCGTCAGGCACGATCTCAAACGTGGCCGGAAGGGCGCCCACCAACTCGCCATCAAGCTCGAAGCGAATCGTCTCACCCGCGGACTGGGCAGCGCAGCAGAGTTTGCGTGCCTCCACAAGCTCCACGTCTTCGAGCAGAAAGTGCTGGCGCGCCAGGACCAGCGCGGCATACAAGAAGTAGCGCGCGCGATTCACGCTCTTGAAAAGACACAGATTGAACCGGTTATGATAGAAGCGAGCGTTAGGCGTGAGGTGAAGCCATCCCCCGTAATTGCGAGCTCGTTGAGCGACGGCAAAGGTGGCAAACCGCTCCGGGCCATCGTCCGTGCGGCAGGAGAAGCCTTGGAAGCGGTAGCGGAAGGCCTGCCGTAATGCTTCCACGATGTATCCCGCGACGCCCCACGACAGCTTCATTTTGAGCGAGAGCTTATAGACCACCTGAGCGTCATACCCTATGCCCGCCACGGTTACGAAGTAGCGCGTAGGCGGCCCGTTTTGAGCCGCAGCTCCGTTTGGCGACGCGCCGTCCCGCTGCCACGTAGCTTTCCCCAAGGGAATCCTTCGCGGCGTCCACCGGGCAAACTGTGCGGCAGCGCGAACCGGGTCGAGCGGAAGTCCGACTTCTCTGGCCAGGATGTTGGCAGTCCCTCCCGGCAGGATGCCCAAGGGTACGTCGTGAGTTGCGAGGCCATTAATGACCTCGTTAATGGTCCCGTCGCCCCCGCAAGCCAGGATGAATTCGGCGCCGTTCGCGGCCGCTTGCGCCGCCATTTCGTGGGCCATGGCGGGCCGCGCGGTGGGCGCCAACTCTATCTCCAGCCCTGCCGCTCGCAACACGGCAGCGGCTTTACGAATCTCGCGCTGTCGCGCCGCCGGGCGCCGCCCCGCGATCGGATTGTAAATGAGGGTACCTTTTTTCAAAGGGAGGCCCACCGCCGAGGAAGGGGATTAGCCTTCACGCGTGGGTTTGATCCTGTCACCTTACAGCCGAGACGATGCGTGGCGACAAGTTATCGAACTACATCATGGAAGTCCCGCTGACAATTTTCCGGGCAATCGAGTCGCCGGTCTTCTTATCCTGGCGAGCATCCACCCACACCTTGTCGCCCACTTTTACGGTATCGGGCGAACCGCTTTTGCCGTCATGGATAAACTTGGTCTTCTTGTTGAGTTTGTATGTTTCATCCAAGCCTGAAGCAGTCTTGATCAAAACCATCACGCTTGGACTTACAGACTTGACCACGCCGTAACGAAAATCCGCGTAGTTGTTTCCAGCTGAACCCTTGCCTGCAGGGCCAGCGGGCAGGGAGTTGTCCCCCACTTCGCTGGCAGCATGCCCGCCCCGTTGCGCGATGGACGGTGAGGCGATGCCCAACAGAAACAGCACTAATACCGATAGGATTGTTCGTGGTACTTTCACGTCCGACTACCCGCACGAATCTCTAACTCCAGGATAACACTAGCAGCCGTAATGCGGCCTGTCAAGGTTCGGTCTGGAAGCCCCTTTGCTGGGTGCCGCGATGGTCTCCTAAATGTAGGTTGGTCATTGCCTGTGATCTTTCAGCCCCGAAGGGGCGGCCCAGCAAAGCCCCGGCCAACGTCCCGTACGCGCTTAAAATAAGATAAGCGCGTGCCTAGGGTCCCGAAGGGACCCAAGATCATTAGCCGTAGATGAAATCTACGGGCGGGCGGGGCAAAAAACGGTATACGACCCTGAAAGGGTCGACCATTCGACCCCTGCGGGACCGGAGAAGATCAAAACGTGGGGGTTTCATCTTCGTAGGTCTCACCTACGGCTAATGATATTAATGCCCGTCGGGCATTTGCCGCGCCGCCGATGTTAAGGCAACCTGTGGGTTATAATTCATCAAGCGAAGACAATGCTGAAACGGTGCGCCTTGGAAGGTGCCTACCCGCGCCGGGTTGGGGGATTGAGTGGCCAAAGACGTTGAAAAGGAAATTGAGAAGCTGCGAAATGAGATCCGCTATCACGAGCATCGTTACTACGTTCTGGATAACCCTGAAATCTCCGACCTCGAGTTTGACAAGCTGATGCGCCGGCTTCAGGACTTGGAAGCCGAGCACCCCGAGTTGGCCACGCCGGACTCTCCTAGCCGGCGGGTGGGGGGCACGCCTGCGGCGGAATTCCCCAAGGTGCGTCATTCCACACCCATGATGAGCCTCGACAACACCTACTCGGTCGAAGAGTTGCGGGACTTCGACCGTCGGGTGCGTGAGCTCTCGGGCCGCTCGACGGTCGAATACGTGGGGGAGTTGAAGCTCGATGGCTTGTCCATGGCCTTGACGTATGAAGACGGACTGCTAAAACACGGCGTTACGCGCGGTGACGGTGTGACGGGTGAGGATGTCACGGCAAACGTAAGGACCATCCGCTCCGTGCCTCTCCGCATCGACCACAAAAGGCTGGAGGTGATCGGCAATCCAAAGCGATTTGAAGTTCGCGGGGAAGTCATCATGCCCCTCAAGGCGTTCGAGCAGACGAATGCGCAGCGCGAAGCGGCCGGGGAGCCGCGCTTCGCCAACCCGCGCAACTCGGCTGCGGGCTCCATGCGCCAGCTTGATTCCCTCATTGTGGCGCAGCGCAAGCTCGATATTTTCCTCTACTACCTGTTGGTGGATAATCGGGAGCCGTTCCCTGAACATTGGCGAAACCTTGACGCTCTGGCCGAGATGAAATTCAAAGTGAACAAACACCGGCGGCTATGCAAGTCCTTCGACGAGTTGCTGGCGTTTATTCAGGAATGGGAATCGAAGCGCGACAGCCTGGAGTACGAGATTGATGGCATCGTCGTAAAGGTGAACGACATCCGCCTGTGGGACGAACTGGGCGCCACGGCGAAGTCGCCGCGCTGGGCCATCGCTTACAAATACGCCCCGCGGCAGGCGAAAACCCGCGTCGTGGCCATTCGAGCCCAAGTGGGCCGCACCGGAACCCTTACGCCCGTGGCGGACCTCGAACCGGTGGACGTTGGCGGCGTCACCGTGAGCCACGCCACGCTGCACAACATGGATGAGATTGAGCGACTCGGGGTGAAGATCGGCGATACCGTGGTGATCCAGCGCGCCGGAGAAGTTATCCCCCAGGTCGTCAAGGTGGAAGTTCACGCCGAGAACGGCGTCGAATTCAAGATGCCCGACAAGTGTCCTGTCTGCGGCGTGGCAGTCCACCGGGCCGAAGGCGAGGTGGCTTTCCGCTGTGTGAATGTCGCTTGCCCTGCCCGGCTCAAGGAGTCGCTGCTACACTTTGCTGGCCGCCGCGCCATGAATATCGAGGGGATCGGAGAGGCATTGGTGGACCAACTTGTGGACAAAGGCTTGGTCCATGACGTCGCAGATCTGTACACGCTCACCAAATCCAGCTTGGTGAACTTACGGAGGGAAGGGGACACTCCGGTCGAGTATTTGGTTCGGGTTCTCGTGGCGAACGAAATTCCCTCCATTGGCGAAAAGACAGCAAAAGTGCTGGCCGAGCACTTCGGCTCCCTCGAGCGGTTGCGAAACGCCTCGTTTTTGGATCTGCGACGGGTGGGAGGGATCCCGGAACGGTCAGCCCGCGCGGTGGCCGACTTCTTCGCCGGCTCGGCTCACGAGAGCCTCGAGGAGTTTGTCCGCAAGGCCGACAAATGGGCGGAGAACGTGCTCGACGAGATAAGAAAGAGCAAAAGCGCAGAGCTCCCGCGCCTCATCTTTGCGCTGGGGATTCGCTTCGTCGGCGAACGCACGGCGCAGTTGTTGGCCGGCCACTTTGGTTCGCTCGATAGACTCGCCGGGGCGAGCCCGGAGGAACTGGTCGAAGCGGAAGAGGTGGGGCCGCGTGTGGCGGAGGCCATCCGGGAGTTTTTCCATGAAGAGCGCAATCGCGAAGTAATCACGAAACTCCGAAAGGCCGGCTTGCAGTTCGAACAGGAGAAAGTCCACAAGGCCGAAGGCCACTTGACGGGGAAGCAGTTTGTGCTCACCGGCACTCTGGCTGATCATTCTCGCGACGAAGCCAAGGCGATGATTGAAGAATTAGGCGGCCGCGTCGTCGGCTCGGTCAGCAAGAAGACGGATTACGTCGTGGTGGGCGCCGATCCCGGCTCGAAGCTCGAAAAGGCCCGGTCATTGGGTGTGAGAACGATTGATGAGGATCAGTTGTTGAAGCTCGTGGGTTCCTCGACCGAGGATGCGGAGGACCTCGCAGCATTCGATGACCGAGCGAACGAGCCGAACCTGCCGTTCGAATCCGTGCTCAGGGATCAGAGGAAGCGTGGAAAGCGCTAATTTGCCGTTGTCATGACCTTCAATTCGCGGTACCTTATCACCCGCCCGATGGCCCGGAAGCTGTGTAAAAACTCGACGCGTTGTCATCCTGGGCGCAGCGAAGGATCTCCGCAGTTTCTTATAGTCAAACAATTTACGAACAACTGCAGAGATCCTTCGCTGCTATGAAAATGGCGGAAGCTTTTGTTGAAAATACAGGAGTTACCTCCAAAGAGCCATTTTCATGCACAGTGGTGAGCCGAAGGATCATGAAGTCTGCGCTCAGGATGACATTTTTCGAATGTCTTCCCATCCTCCCGGCCCCTTGGCCCAGCTTGAACGGTTTTTGTTTTCGGGGGGTGATGTCTTATGAATAAAGGGCGTATTCTTTATACAGCTTTATTGCTGCCCGTATGCCTTCCTCTCTTCGCTGCGGACAAGAAGGAATTGGAGGAACGTTATAAGGGCAAGTACCTGCTGGTGCTTCGCGAGGGATTGGCAGTGGGCGTGTGCGAGGGGTCTCCTGGTGTACCTGCTGGAAACGCTCTTGATGTCAAAATAAGCGGTGATTCAGTTGAGTTCGGCCAGCAAACCGGAGCAGGCACAGGCATCACGGGCTGCGGCGAGATTATCCCCGAGCCTCTGCACAAAGGGGAGATTGTCTTCGCCAAATACACATGGTTTCGAAGGTTAAAAGGCGGCTACTTCACGATCACCGTACTAACTGTGACGGCGCACCAGGTGAAGGGCGGCGAACGCGCCTCGCGCCACGAACGTCTGAAGTATGGCAAGGCTGACCTTATCTTCGAGACGAGCGATGCCAAAGACTACGATGCCGTCGCAGCGCTGGTCGAAACATGGCTGCGGCCGTTCGACACGCGCTCTGAGGCCGCTCAGTACGGAAATACAGCCAGCGGCATTTATGTTAAAGAAGTGAAGCTGGGTATGTCTTTCGCCGAGGTTGAGGCGGCCCTCGGCCCGCCACAGACCCGCGCCGACCTGGGGGATAAAGTCCTCTACAAGTACAAAGACATGACGGTCGAGTTCCACAATGGAAAGGTCACCGACGTGAAATAAGGAGGCAACTGACATGGCAACGAAAACGGCAAAACCTGCAGCGCGTCCCAAACGCACAAAGGCCGAAATCGAAGAGGAATTCGCCGAGATTCGAGAGGAGGCCGTGGCCGCAAGGGAGACGAGCGACAAGAAAGCAGAGGAAACCACGAAGCTGAGGGAAATGGAGATTCGTCAGGCTGTGGAGGGAATTTCGGTTGAGGAGGTAGTGAAAGGGCTGTCTGATCTGGGGCTCGATTTATCCAAGGCGCTCGCAGGGCTCTCGGAAAAACTGGTTCAGGAAGTGAATCGCCTCTCCGCTGCCCGCGAGGCGGTGGAACTCGAGAGGAAAGAAATTGAGAGACTGCACAAGATCGACGTTGCTTCCACGGCGCTCGATCAGCTTGTGCAGGACTATGCGCGGAAGAAAGAAGAGTTGGAATCTGAAATCGCCGCCCAGCGCGCTTCCTGGGACGAGGAACTGAAACGCACCGAGCGCGACCGGAAGGAGCTGGACGAAAACCTCCGGAAACAGCGACAGCGCGAAATCGACGATTACGAATACAAAAAGACGCTGGAGCGCAAGAAGGCGCAGGATAAGTACGAAGAAGAGATCAAGCTGCTGGAGAAACAGAACCGGGAGAAGCAGGAAGTGCTCGAGAGGAACTGGCAGCTTCGTGAGGCGGCGCTGAAAGCCCAGGAAGAGGAAAGCGCTCGTCTCAAGAGCGAATCGGAAGGTTTTCCGGCGAAGCTCGAGAAGGCCTCCGCGCAGGCGGCCTCGGAGGCTACCCGGGCGACAACTCAAAAGTTCGAACAGCAGGTTCTTCTTCTGAATAAAGATAGTGAAGCCGAAAAGCGGCTCGCAGAGCTTCAGATCAAGACCTTGGAGGAAACGCTGGCGCGGCAGTCGGCGCAGATGGCGGCGCTCCAAAAGCAGCTCGATGAAGCGAAGCAACAGGTACAGGAAATTGCTGTGAGGGCCATTGAGGGAGCGTCCGGGGCCAAAGCCCTCTCCCACATAAACCAGATCGCCATGGAGCAGGCCAAGCATCACACGCCGCAAGGGTAGAGGCAGGTGAAAAAGCGCGCTGTAGGGGCGGCCCTTGTGGCCGCCCTCCGGCGCTTGCCACCATTGTTATTTCAGGTCGCAACGGAATCTGAATGGTCAACCTTCGGGTCCGATGGCGGTACGTGCTTCCAATCTGCCAGGTCTTGCTGGCAGGGACCCTCATCTACACGGCACGCCTTGAGAGGCAAGTTCTTCTGGCAGAGGGCGAGGTACGCGAGGCCGCGCGGTCCAGGGCGCAGATGCCTGGTGAAGAAACGCCCGGGTGGCAGCCCATCAGCGTTTGGGACTACGTCCCTCGTAGCACTGAGGTTCTGGTGGCGATCGATCTTCCTGCATTTGTGCCATTCGCTCCGCTCGCCATGTTCGACGTACAGCTAGCGCCTCACGCCCTCTTCTATCCAGGTGCCGGCCTCGCTTGTGTTTTTCTCTTTTGGTGGTGTGTGGGCCGATGGCTCGACTTCCGGCCCAAGCCGATGTTTACGCGGCGAGCGATCAGAATCCCGATCGTCTCAGTCGGCCTGCTCGTCTCGATGGGATTTGGCGCGGCAATATGGTCCTCATATTGGAGCCATAGCCCCGTGGCCCCGGTGGGGCGCCTTGGGGCGGCTGTCTGGTGCCTCGTCGGCATTGTCGTTTGCGTTACGACCCTGAAGCGGTCATTTCTACCCCGGCTCTAGCGTGAGTTAATCCAGTTCATAACAGCGTCAGACTGCGACGTGGGGACACCCTCAGCCCAAATACACTGGTCGCCTTTCCGGAGAATCACGACCTGCCCGTTGTTCGCCTTACCGATGAAAAGATCGCTCGTAGAGCTTGGGTCGGGTACAAGTTCGGGGTACTTGTGCGCCAGGATAGTATGGTAATCGCGAAAAAAAGTTTGAGCGGACTCGGCACTCGACCAGCGGGTTTGAGAGACCAAAGTGTATTGCTTTTTCCCCGGCCCGGCATCACTGTTTTCGTAAAGCAGATAGCGGTCGGCAAGCCAGTTTGGGGTTACTGACTTTGCCTCGTCCTCGGAAACAAGCTGCCCGAGCAGCGCATAGTAGCCCATCTCGCCCATGATGTTTTCGGCCAGAAAGCTGAGCCCATGAACTCCCGCGAGCGCGGAAGGTTGGGGCAGAGAAATCTTGGGCAAAGGCTGCTTCTCAAAATACACCTCGGGCTGGAAAATCTCCTTGGTGGTGTGGGGCGGGTTGTCGAAAAGCGAGTTGAGCCGTTTCCATCCGCCCGCCTGGAGCCCGCGCTGCATGAAACCGATGCCCTCGATATAGGGAAAGAGAGCCTGGAAGCGAAAGAAGAACGGAGCCGTGGTGAAGGCAGGGAATTCCTCGAGTTGCTGCTGGATGATGGGGGCCATCAGCGGTACGAGCGAGGGCATCACTTCCAGTTTCATGGGCTCCATCATTTCCTGAATCATGGCGGCGGTGGCGTGGCCCTCGACCACGGCCTCACGGGCGGCCGAGGCGTCGTCATCATCTCGGGCAGCTTTGAGGAATTTCTCGAGATCGTAGCTCTGGTCCTGAAGCGCGTGGGTCAGTTCGTGAGCGAGCACCATGCGCTGCATGTCCTGCTCGACCCAGTCGGCGATGAACATGGTCTTGCGGATAGGATCGTAGAACCCCGCAGCCTGCTCGGTGTAGAAGCTGATCAGGAACTTCTCAAGATTGAAATCCGGCGGGACGAGGCCGAACGCTTGCAGCGTTGCCTCCTGGATGTGAATCTCCTGCGGCGTCATTTCCGAATGCAGAGTATCCGCAATGTACTTCGAAACCTCCGGCCGGCTGATCACCTGCTTTTTGAGCGAGGACTTGATGGGCAGGCCGGTGAGTTCGCTCATCTGCTGAAAGACCGAGTCGGCTTGAGAGAGGAGGTCTGGCGGGGCCTGCGCGGCCGACACAACCCAGGCCGTCGATGCCGCATAAGCCAAAAGCAGAAAAGCGAGAACCGCCGGCGTCTTCAACCTCGGCTGGGGTCTTGAACTTGTCTTGCAGGCGTTATTCATGATGCCTTGATGGCCTCCATAAACAATTGATTTGCTCCCAACTTGAAGGGCTCCTTGCTCAGCGACGCGTAACTATCGACGTGTACAAAGCCCGCTTCCTCGAGCATCCGGCAGATTTCCCGATAGGTGTAAATCCTGTGCGACCCGGTGCGCTTCTCCTCTTTACCGTCGCGAATGAAGGTGTAGTGAGTGATCATCCGCCCCTGTGCGTGGTCGTATTCGTTTTCTTCCAGAAACAGAATATCGGCAATCCTGCTCCACTCACGCCGGCAGAAGTTGGGCAGGCGCGACTCCGCGTTGCTGCTGGCGTCGAGCACCAGCCGTCCGCCGGGCCTGAGTCCGCGCGCCAGCGATTGCAGCAGGCTGATATTTCCCGCGTCGTCGAAGAAGCCGAAGCTATTCCCCCAGCAAATTGCGGCGTCGAACTCGCCTCTGAAGCTCAGTGAGCGCACATCTCTTAACTCGAACTCCATGGCGAGATTACGTTCTTTCGCCGCAGCTCGCGCTGTTTCGAGGAATGTCTCCGCAATGTCCACGCCGGTTAATTGGTAGCCCTTGGCCGCCAGTTCCCGAGCGATACGTCCTTCACCGCAAGGGGCGTCGAGAATGCGCGCGCCATGTGGCAGCCGGAGGAGGTCGGCAATGAACTCGGCTTCAGCTTTCGTATGCTCAGGTGGGATGGCCTGCTGCCACATGTCCAGAACTACACCCGAGAAAAATGTCTGCCACCATTCAGTTGCCATAAGCGCTCCCATCGTACTGGCGGAGCGGCCTCCGCAGAATCGTCCCGGGGGCGGTGCGAAGCCGCCACTGCAGCTCCCGAACCGAGGTCAGGATTGGTTTGACCCAATGCTAATCACAAGACTATCATGAATCTGCGCGAGCAAGCCGGGTGATCGCTGCCTTGTCCGAGCGCTCCAGTTTATCGGGGCAAGCATGGGCGAGGGAGAGGAAAGTCCGAACTCCGCAGGGCAGTGTGCTCGCTAACGGCGAGGGTTGGAGGAGGATCCCCAATCGCGGGGCGTACGCCTTCAATACGGAAAGTGCCACAGAAAATATACCGCCCGTCAACCGACGGGTAAGGGTGAAATGGTGCGGCCCCGTTTGCTCGGGGATTAAAGTAAGAGCGCACCGCCCCGGTGGTGACGCCGGGGGCATGGTAAACCCCACATGGAGCAAGACCAAATAGGGGAGGAGGAGCTGCCCGCTCCGCTATAACTTCCGGGTAGGTCGCTTGACCCCGTCAGCAATGCCGGGGCTAGAGGAATGATCGCCATCCCGCTCACGCGGGACACAGAATTCGGCTTACAGGCTTGCTCGCGCTAACTTGTGCATTTTCAATGAAATTATTGGACTCTAAGCGTCTGGTGTGACGCCGGTGTGACGGAGGGCTTCGGGCCTTGAACCGTTCGGTCACTCTGTCGGCCATCTTCTAACCCGCCCGGCGCTTCCATGATCTTCCTCAGGCGCTCTCGAAGCTCCGGCACAAAAGGTGCACAGTGTCGCTCTACGGTTTCCACCGTATCACCTAGCGCCTTTGCCACGTCATAGACAGTTCCACCCCGCAGAAGAGTATCGACCGCGAGGGTATCCCGGAATCTGTGAGGGTGGGCATTTGGCACCCCCGCACGCACGCCCAGGGCTTTTATCCGTTCATATAGCCGTGGCCGTGTGAGTGGAGTGCCAAGCGCCCGCCTGCTCGGATTCAAGAGAACTAGCTCCGCAGGCTGAGGGTTACGCCGGGAGCGCTCCCCTTCCAAGGCAAACAGTAATTCCTGGTGAATGGGCAAGATCACTTTCTTTTGCCGCTTGCGCGTTACCCGTTCAATCTCTTTTTCGGGGAAGTGAACCTCATCCCAGGTCAGCGTCACAGCGTCACCGCCCCTCAAGCCCGTGTGTCTCAGCAACAGGAACGTCAGCAGGTCATCCCCGGCATGCTCACGCAAGCGGGAAAGCTCATCAGCCTTGAACGGCTCAGCGCCATGAAGTGGCGACTCGCCCGGCCTGCCCTCCATGCGCACGGGGTTCTTGACAATCGACTCGTTTTCTACGGCAAACGAAAACGCACGATGCAGAATGGCCGTGTCCAACGTAAGGCCCGCCCCCCCACGGGAGAATTTCTTTCCCTTGATGCGTTCCATCTTCCACGCCTTGAAGCTCTCTGTTACTAACCGTGTGATGTCTTCCAACAGCGTAATATTCCGCTCTTGCAGGAATGCGCCAAAGTCCCGCAGCGTGGCCGTGTAGCGGTCCAGCGTGCTTTCTCGAAACTTGCCAATCACCACACGCTGTGCCATGTGCGCTTCAAACAATTTGCGCAGATCTTCCCATGTCGGCGCTTGCCGCTCCTTTACTCCCGCACGTTCCGCGAAGCGGGCGAAAGTGGGCTCGGGAAGGGCAGTCTTTAGCTCGCTCCAAATTGGGGAATCCTTACCCGCTGACATGGCCGTCTCAATCCGCATCCCCAATTGCCGTGCGCTCGCCTTATCACGTGTTCCCAGGGTCCCACGAATACGGACCGTTCCAAGAAGGTAGTCTGCATAATAACCTTGTTTCCGCTTGCGAATATTCAGCATCTTACACTCCCGCGATAGATCATCGGACCTTCTTGCCCCACTTCTTCTCGATTTCCAAGACCGTCTCCATCGCTACGGCCTTTTTCCCACGTTTTCCGCGTGGGCCAAGGTCCAGTATCTCAGCGTGAAACCGCCGCAACACGTTATAGACTGTTCCCCGCGAACAGCGCCAATGCTCTGCAAGCTCCGCGATTGACAGAAAATCCCTAGGAACCACCCCGTCACGGTCTGCTGATACTTGACGGGACTCCTGAGATAGATGCCGGGTCAGTTTTTCGAAAACGGCGGGGTCAATGCGCGGGTTCTCCCGGTCAAGCCGCTCGAATAGCTGCTTGGAGTGTGCGGAAGCCGCTTTTTCCCAATTGAGATATTTATGAACCCCTGACATGGGGTCAACAGCTTGCGCAGCTTTGCTCAGCCGCTCACCAAGTCTCTTGAGTGGGCTTTGAGTCACACCCGTCATCTTCTCTAGCCCTTCCAACTTTTTCCAATCAATCACTGTCGCTGCCCTTTTGTTCTAGAGTACCCTTGCACCCTGATTCGCCTTGAGACACGCCACTACTCGCCCGATGGTTCGGGTGGACACTCCCAGCGCTCCGGCACATTCAGCCTGACTCTTCCCTTTCGCCAGAAGTCCCCGCAACCTTGCGAGCGATTCCGCGTCCATCTTCGTTGGGCGGCCCCCCCGCTTGCCCCATTCCGCAATCTGCCTTTTGGTGAACCGCTCAGCACGGGTCTTACCCCCCTTGCGTCCCATCTCGGAAGCCGTCCACGCCTTCGCCATGGCCGAATCCTACTCCTGAACAAGTCATGTCGTCAAGATATAAGTTTACGTCAACTTACGTCTGCAACGAGAACGACTCTCCCGTGCCAACTCCCGCAGCCACCCCGATACACCGCGACCCGCATCCTGCTACAATCCCGCTCCCACGTTCAATAGCACTGGCGTACCACAGGTCCGTAGTCAGCCTTGTTCGTGTGCGTTAATCTATCTATTGGTTCACTTCCGGCACGCCAACTTACTCCGCTCCAGGGCTGGGCAGCAAAGCTCTGTCCGCAAGGACAGTCTCCCGTTTGGGTTCCCGTTCTACCTGCATCGGGTAACCGGGAAGCCCGCAACAGAAGCCCGCAAGTACATGACAGCCATTTTGGAATGCACTATAATGCCTCGCCCTAAGCGCGAGGAGGTGGCAATGAAGATTCTATTAAAAAATTCGCCGGAGGCAACATGGCAGAAGTTGGAACCGTTTGAATTTGGAGGTCCCGAAGGCGAGAAGAAGTTGGAAAACCTCCTGGAAAAATCTCCCGACCTGCTGACCACTGAAGGCGGCAAGCCAATAGTTTTCCTTAAGCCACAAGTCGCTCTCGGCAGTAATGCCGTGGATTTATTGGGAGTGGATGTAGACGGAATCGTTGTAATGGTCGAATGTAAACTGGATGCGAACCGCGAAGCACGCCGGATGGTAGTTGGGCAGATCCTCGAATACGCTGGTCAGCTTCGCGGCATGAGTTATGAAGACTTTGAAGAGTTGTTGACGGGTAATTCAGGCCGCCCATTGGCAGACCTGTTGAGCCAGCAAATCTCGGATGAGGGACGGTCCGAGGCGGATTTCCGCGCAGGCGTTGAGCGTTGTCTAGACTCAGGCGACTTTCGTTTGGTAATCGCCATCAATGGTATAAACGATGAGCTTAAAGGAATCGTAGAGTACCTGAAAGCACGCGGCGGCGTTCGGCTCGAAGCGCTTGAGTTGCAGCGATTCACAGATGAGAAAAGTGGGGTCGAGGTGCTGGTGCCGGAGATATATGGATTGTCTGGGAGAACAACCGGCCCCCGCCGGGGCCGGACGTGGGATTTGGAAGGCTTTGCGAAAGATGCAGCAGCAAAAGGACTAGACAGCGATCAGATCAACGCAATCAAAGATTTCCACGATAACCATCTCGATGCCCGCCGAATTCTCTCTTCTTCCGTGTTTGCCCCGTCGGCAGATTCCACTAGTGAATGGCGGGCATAAACCTCCGCTGCAACAGGCAGAAAGGCGTATGAATGAACGAACTCTTCGTGATCATCACGCAATTTTATTGCGAGTTCGTAGAGAGGGCCGAACATCTTCTGGGCATCGGATTCCATCTCGCTAGCCTTCGCATTAGACAGCCCGCCAGGGCGGAGGAGGACACTGGCAGCGGAGTGCAAACGAGACAGCGGATTCTCGCCTAGGGCTGCGTAGAACCCATGCGGCCATCCTTTGACCGCGTCCCTCATCCATCGCGTCAGGTATAGTTGGGGGTCCGCGATGAACCGTTCACTCTGCGTCCCTGTATCTCGCATAAGCACGGAGAGGCTATGCTCCGAGGCGAGGGGCAACGCCTTGCTGTTAATCAGGTTGAACAGCATGGCCTCCGCCAGATCGTCATCCTCCGGCTTGTCGGAATTCATCACGACGAAACAGAAGGGAGCTTTATTGAACCCCTTGAAGGTTGCAGCTGATTTCTGCTCACTTATGAGACGCTTGGCGGCCTCCAGCCGGTGATTTCCATCAATTCGGTGAATCCGGCTGAAGTTGTCAGCCTCCATTGCGGGGAGACTAACCGAAACCCGATAAGCCTGGTCATTCTGTGAAGACCTCCTTTTCTTGTAGGAGACAATTTCATCGGTCGCTCCCTTGCTGCGGAGGCTCAGGACGATTTCCGGGAAGAAGCGATAACGGGATCCGCTCAGAAACCGCTTGATGGCCTCGACATGCTGCTCGTCAAGCCCTCGCTGGTAGCCGGTCCCCTCTCCGCTTTTCGAGCCTTGATAGGCCGTCGCTACTGACACCGTCGCCAAGTCGCCCAGATCGGCGAAGCCCCTTATGATTTTGAATAGTCCAAGCACATTTTCTTGAAGCAAACCCTCAAATGACACCTTTTGCCTTCCCCGGCTCATACTTCACTCACTTTCTTTGTACCTAGGATAAGAGCTTCCACTTCTGACGTAACTTCGTGGTTAAGTCGGTCCGCATCTTCGTGCTCCAGGGCGATTTCTGCACGCCCGGCGCTCACACGGTCCATAATCCGTTTTTGCTCCACGATAGGAGGAAGCGGTATCCGGAAATTCCAAATATCCTCCGTGCCAATCGCGTAATTTCCCACCGCCGTTCGGGCAGCAGCCTCAACTTGCGCGCGCAGCGGGTACGATTTAAGGACATGCCACAAATACTCGGGCAGAATGCTTTTATCTGCCCGCAGTCGGATTATCTTGTCGGGAAAAATCAAATTGGGCATGTTTTCTGTCACTAGCGCAGACATGCCAACGTAGGCGAGCGTGCCGTTTGTACGGCAAACCAAAACATCGCCCCTCCGCAAAGAGAACTCCTGCCGTGCGCGTGCATCGTCCACCGCATATTTCTTTTCTGTTGGGTCAAACGATCCGCGTGTTACCGCGCTGATCTTGAGGACCTCCAACGCAGTAGGCGTTGGCGACGGCGAGGCCGAGCATCCGTGGCGGACCTCGACCAAGCAACGATGGCCTTGCACCACGGGGTACTTACCGAGATTAAGAGAACTATTGCTTACAGAGAGGAATGTCGCACGGGCACTCAGCCCGGCCATGTCCTTCCACCAGGCCGCAAACGCTCGCGGCTGCTCGCGTCGCGCAGGAGCCTTCAATCCGAGGTCATCAAGAAATCGAGATTCGACGGCAGCCGCTTGCCTCTCTATGCGTTCACGGACGGCACAAATTTCGTCTTGTGCTTTACGCCAGCGCTCGACGATGGCCTTTTGCTCTTCGAGCGATGGAAGCGGGATGCGTTCCCCCTCAAAAAAGTCGAGCTTCACTTCTTTCCGGCCCTCGGCGCCGACCTTGTTCCGCCAAAGGTGCGCCTTGAAGAATTCGGTTTGAACAATCCGATGCAGATATTCCGGCAAAAGCTTAGTACGGTCCGGGTCATAGACTGCAAAGTGCCCGGTCACAACCACGTTTGACCAATCCGAGGGAACGATTCCAACTGCTCCGTTCTTCAAGTCTATCTTCGCAACGACAATATCACCCGGACGCGCAAACCATAAGTCCATCGAATACTCACGGCCAGTTTCTACAGCACGCCTTTCGACAGAGCCGTCAAAGTGAATTGTAATGGGCTGAAGATCAGAGAATTTGAACGCTCGTTTGTCAACGCGCTCTTTCCTGAGGCGCACCAAGCCGCCGATAGGTTTCATGATACGATTTGGCCAATGCCACTTTATGCCATGAAAGCTGGGAGGGTCCCAGCGGCCCAAATCCTTAAACCAAACGGCAAAGGCCCTAGCCCGCATAATTCATGATTTTGGAGACAAGAAAAGCCTCCTGTGGTACAAACACGTTCAGATGACGATGTTTGAAGCACCAAAGGAGGCTTTTGCTTGGGTCAC
>Ga0209517_10005104_pt1 | contig 16887 bp, 11 predicted proteins | sample PeaSoiMetSII2010_FD_187695 | JGI IMG/M metagenome (GOLD analysis project Ga0209517, IMG submission 187695) | Peat soil microbial communities from Weissenstadt, Germany - SII-2010 (SPAdes) (version 2) | ecosystem: Environmental > Terrestrial > Soil > Wetlands > Peat | place: Germany...
AGCATTTGTAAAGAGGGTAGGTCGGCACTACAACGGCCTTCTGAAAAGCCAGCTTTGATGGATAAGAGGTTAGACCGATAGGGAGGTCAACTTTCCCTCACAAATGTGCGGAACTGCGAAGGTGAGGCTAGCAAGAAGCAACTCACTTGGCAGAACTGCTGACTCAGCACCCCAGCAACTGCGCGACTGTTTTGGCGTAATAAGTCAGGATGATATCCGCGCCGGCCCGGCGAATCGAGGTGAGGGTTTCGAGGATTGTGCGTTCGCGGTCGATCCATCCCATTCGGGCTGCGGCTTCGATGAGGGAGAATTCGCCGCTCACCTGGTAAGCAGCGATGGGGACATCGAACTCGCGGCGGGCGAGTGCGATGATGTCGAGGTACGGAAGCGCGGGTTTCACCATAATGATGTCCGCGCCCTCCTCGATATCCAGGGCAATCTCGCGCAGAGCCTCGCGTTGGTTGGCAGGATCCATCTGGTAGGACTTGCGGTCTCCGAACTTGGGCGCCGAATCCGCAGCCTCACGGAAGGGTCCATAGAATGCCGAAGCGTACTTGGCGGAATAGGCCAAGATGGGGGTTTGCGTAAAGCCCCGGGCGTCCAATTCCTGGCGAATGCGCGCCACGCGGCCGTCCATCATATCGGAGGGAGCAACAAGGTCAGCCCCGGCCTCGACCTGGGTCACGGCCGTCCTGGCCAGCAGCGGCAGGGTCGAGTCGTTGTCCACTTCACCGTTCTTGATCAGCCCGCAGTGGCCGTGGCTCGTGTATTCGTCCAGGCACACGTCGCAGATCACGAGCAAATTCGGTAGTTCCTTCTTGATCGCCCGTACCGCGCGCTGCACGATGCCGTCGGGGTCGTAAGCGCCGGAGCCGACGTCGTCCTTGCTCTCCGGGATGCCAAACAACATCACGGCGGGAATGCCCAGGTCATGCGCCGACTTGCACTCCTCCACCAGCAAGTCAACCGACCAGCGGTAGTTGCCGGGCATGGACTTGATTTCGTCCTTGACCTTCGATCCGGGACAGACAAATAACGGGTAAACAAGCGACCGCACACTTAATTGGGTCTCGCGCACCAGCGCGCGCAAAGGTTCGGTCCGCCGCAAGCGGCGGGGCCGATGGATTGGGAAGGACATCGGACCTCCTTCAGTGTCTTGCCCGGCACGCCTGCTTGACCGCAGTCATTCCCGCGAAAGCGGGAATCCACCGGGCCACATTTCAGGCGTGGGCCGTCCCCGCAATGGATTCCCGCTTTCGCGGGAATGACAGAAACGGGGAATGGGATGACAATCCGAATGAAGCCGCCATTCGACCCATTATTGGCTAATACAACCGATCGCGTGGTTTGAAGTTCCCGAACGTGCCTACGTTTGCCAACGAAATGGCTATCCGGTAAATGTTTTCTATCCTCAAGGTCGTTAATGAATACCGCTGGTACTCAACATTCACGCCAAAGCACCCAAAATTATAGCTGAGCTGTGCCACTCCGCCGGCTGCAATTTTTTGCACAAGGTTGTAGTCCGCGCCCAACGCGCCGCTCAACCCTTTGCGATTAAAATCCCCAAAGGTCACGAGGGCGTTCAAGAGGTGGTAAGACGTCGTAGCCGTCGTAGGAGTGGTGGTGGAAGGATGGGGCGGCAAAACAAGCGCATCTTCAAGGGACAAAGGGCCAGACGTAGCGTCCGCAGCCGCCGCAGTGGAACTGGTCGTGCTGCTCAGAAGACTGATATAAGTGTTCTTATTAATATAAAAATCGGTAAAAGCCAGCCCATAAACTCCGTGCCGGACATGAGAGGTAATACCGGCGTCGAGAATGCCTTGACCGTTGGGGCTCAAGTCAAGCTTCAGTTCGGTGTCGTAAAACGAGAAGGGGGCCACCTTCAGGTCGGAGACCACCGGAGACAGGCGCCGGCCCGGAATAAAGTGAAATCCGGTAAGGGAGAGCGTGGGTTCCCACACGATGGGATTATTCTGCCCCAGGACGCCGCCGAAGGTGGGATCGAAATAATATTTTTGCGAGACACGCCAGGAGACCAGTTCCTGCGCCTGGGGCTGATCGGTTGTGCCGGCCGAAGCGTCTTTGCGAGCCAGAATAACGTTGGTTACCGAGTACTCAATCTCATTCGTCTGACAAAGAATATCCAGGTCGTCGTACCGGACCACGTTCGCAAGCTCCTCGGGATTCCGGGCTTTCACCAGGCGATAGACGATGTCCGGCTCGATCACATGCTTAAAACGCCGATGCCGGAGCGATCTCGAGAAGACTCTTTCAAAGGAAGGAGGCCGCAGGTCGAGCGAGAATTCGCCCAGCAGCCTGTCCAGGGGTTCGCGGTTGGGGTCGAGGCTGATGCCGTAACGCGCCGCATCCACTCCCGCCGATGGAGTGAGGTGGAAGCCCCAGAATTCCGGCAGACGCAGGGTCGCCTCGGGATGAACGTCCAGCCGGTCCGAGAGTGAGGGAAGGTTAAGGCCCGGCTCAGTGCGTCCGACCTCTCCGGCGGATGTCTGGAAAGAAAAGTAAAGGGGACTTTCGCCGGCTTGTTTATCCATCCCCTGGAACGAAAACTGGGGCGTTTGCCGGATGATCACAGACGACTCCGGCACATACTGGCACTGGTTCCCCTGGCACTGATAGAGCGGCTGCGCGGAGAGGAAGTCCTGATAGCGGGAGGCATAGATGTTGAAGCTATACGTCTCGAAATCTTTGGACACGAACCCTTCCTGGTGGGCTTCGGAATTGACCGCTTCCGAGAACGTCGGCGAATACGTTTCACGGAAAGCCAGCGAGGAAACGAAATCGACATCCGCCACGCCGCGGAATCCGAAGGGGAGATCCAAAGTATCCCCGACGACCTTGAGGCTTTCGCCGGGCGCGCGGTTTTGCCGGAGCTTGTCTTTGTCGTTGACCTCGAAAAAATCCGCCGTCAGTTTAGTGTCCGGAGTGGGGTGTGCACGGAATTGCACCCGCGGGGCAAGGCCCCGGAGGCTGTAATTCTCCAGACCCAACAGCAAGTCCATGCTGGGGCTGATGGCCCAAAAGAAACCGGCGCCAACAATGGTTCCCTTGATGGAAGAATTGCTGAATTGGGGAAGCAGAAAGCCCGTGTGGCGAGGCCGGCGGGTGATGGAAGCAGCCATAAAAGGGAAGTAGAAAATAGGGACGCCCAGAAATCGGATCACGGAATCTCGTGCGATGGCCTTGTCATCCAACTCCACCCTGGCCTCGCTCGCGGAAAACGACCATCCCTTTTTCTCGCAGTCACAGGTCGTAAACCTGCCATGCCTCACCGTGTAGGTATCTTCGTCCACACGGTCCATTTCCTTTGCCTGGAAGTACAGAGGATTCTCCGTATAAAGCACCTTCGACCGGTCAACCTGCACGTAGTAGGGATTATCCGTGACGAGCGGTTTAGGCCGGGGGTGCTGGCTGGGATGAATATAGCCACTGGTGTTGGAGAACCAGCCCACCTCAGTGCGGACGTTGTAATGAACTTCGCGGGCAACAATGTGGCTCTTCGGGTCGATGAAGAGCACATGACCGGTGGCAACAACCTCTCCGGACGCTTCGTTGTAAGTAACCTCGTCCGCGGTGAGCTTCATGCCACGATAGGTTATTTCTACGTGCCCGCGCAGACGAGACATGTCTTTGCCTCGCTCTTGGGAGTCCGCATGGATGCTGAGGGTTCTGTCGGCGTTCTGCAGATTCAGCGGCCCGGAAGCCGGCTGTTGTGCGGAGGCGGTGAAAGCCATTGCCAGTGCTGCGAGCAGCACCAACACCGGACGCGCACCATTCTTCCGGATGGATAATGAAAAGTTTCGAGTGTCCATGAGCGAGCACGGAGGCTTTATATTACCAGCGTAGTGTCCAAATATGAAAGTAGCGCCGACCTTCAGGCCGGCAAGTGCCCCGAAAGGCCGGGGCGCTACAAGTCAAGCTTTGCCGGAACGAATCAATTTGCTAAGATGCGTTAGACAGCTTCTAACGCTGCCCAGAGGATTTCGAGCACGTGGTGAAATGCCCTAAGTGCGGTGCGTTCAGCTACCCTGAACTCTCACAGTGCAATATGTGCGGCGCCAGTCTTGCGCCCCCGGCGCCCGCCAAAACGCCGCTCCCTGCCCCAGCCGAGCTCGCGGCCAAAGTCGGTGATCAGGAACTTGGGTCTTCGACGCCCGCTGCACAGGCGGCGCCCGCAGTGGAAGACGAAACCGCGGTCGCCGACCCGGCTTCCGTTCCTTTGGACACGGCTGGGAGCAATGCTGAGCCTGTCGCCGCCGGGACGCCGGACGGTCGACCCCGGGAAGTCAATCTGGATCTTGGATTTGGGCCCGGGCGTCGCGAAGACACGGCGGCCGCAGGCACTTTCCGATCACAAATGCAGGATCCTTGGAGGCAGGAAATTTCCGATCGTGTCCTGAGCTTTCGCCGGCGTCGTGCGAAAATGCGGAACGAGTCTCCTGAGGACCAGAATCTCGATTTCGAATTCGATCGGAGCGAAACGAGCGCAGCCGTGGAGCCGGAGGTAGAGCGGTATCTCGAATTCCCGGAGAACGCCGGGCGTATCGACGCTGAAATCGGCCACCGGGCTGCGCTTGAGGACGACGCGCTCTACATGGACGAGGAAACTCGGGAGCCAAGCGAGGAAGTTTTTGAGATTCCCGATGCGCCTCGGCCTCGAGCCGGGGATTTCGAGCTCGATCCCGATTCCGGCAACCGGCTCGAGATCGTGGCCGGGCCGGCCGAGTCGGAGGCTCGAACGGCGGCCTTACAACTTGATCAGGAAGCTTATCAGGTGGCTTCCATGGGCTCCCGATTTTCGGCTGGGCTGATCGACGGACTGCTTCTGCTGCTGAGTGGGGGATTGTTCGCTGCTATATTTTCGTTCGCCGGCGGCCACTTGGCGGCGATCCCTCTTAACCTCGCAGTCATGGGCGCGATTGCATGCATCTTCGTTTGGTCGTATTTCGCGATGTTCACCGCACTCACCTCGACCACGCCCGGCCAGTCCATGATGGGCATCGAAGCTCGGAACATGGAAGGTTGGCCGCCCGACCGCCAGGAATCCTTGTTGCGCGCTTTTGGCTACCTGGTGTCGCTCTCGGCCTTCATGTTGGGTTTCTTTTGGGCTTTAGTGGATGGCGAGAGCCTCACCTGGCACGACCGGATCTCGGGGACTTTCCTGACTCCGGTCAGGCATGAGGCGCCCGCAAAAGGTGTCGAATCAAAACCATGAGCAAGGGACGCTTCTTGAACCAAAAACTCGGCAAACGGACCACCCGCAAGATCGCGTTGCTGAAGGCCAGGATTCAGGATCCAGGATTCAGGATTCAGGCGCCGAAAAGCAAGAGGACTCAGGATTCTGGATTCGGGACAAAGTCTGGTGCAGGCAGCGACGGAAGATAGTAGCCCAGGGCGTAAGAACCTGTAAAATAACGCGGCAGTGTACTGACTCCTGAATCCTGACTCCTGAATCCTGTTTTCCAGGTGACTTCGCGGCCTCGGAGTGCATCCAATCAACTGCCGTGGTATACTTGGCAGATTACGGGTCCTCGGGAGCCGACGGCTGAAGGAGTTTTTGAGTTAATGACTAACCGCATACGGATTACACTAGTCTCGATTTCGAGTCTTCTGGTCCTCTATGTCTTTCTCGGGGGATTGCTCGGCAAGAGCGAATCGAACTCGGAGAAGACCTATCGCGATCTGGGTGTTTATAGCGAGGTCTTGAACCGCATCAACCTGGATTACGTGACCGAACCCGACCTCAAGAAGGTAACGGACGGCGCGATTCGCGGCCTGCTCGAGGCCCTGGACCCTTACAGCACCTACTTCACACCTGCCGAGTATAAAGACTACCAGGAGCATCCGGACTTGGGCCCCGCCAGTGTGGGCATCTACCTCTCGAAACGGAGCGGCTACGTCACCGTAGTCTCGGTTCTGCCGGGCAGTCCGGCGGAGAAAGCCGGCATCCGGGCAGGTGACCTGATCGACCGCGTGGAAGCGACGCCCACCCGTGAACTCTCCGTGTTGCAAATCGAGCGCCTCTTAGCCGGCGCGCCCGACACCCCGGTTAAGGTTTACGTGGTGCGCGAAGCTCGCGGTGAGCCGGAGCCCATCGCCTTGACTCGTACGCTGCCGAATTACCCCCCCGTAGTCGCAAAGGTCATGGACGACGGCAATGGCTATCTGCGCATTTCAACCTTCGACAAAGGGAAAGCCAGGCAGATTGCGGCGAAGCTGAAAGAACTCGAGTCGCAGGGGGCCCATAAGATCATTCTGGACTTGAGAAACTGTGCCGGCGGTGATGTGCAAGAAGCCGTCGACACAGCCAGTCTCTTCCTCGGCAAAGGTCTGATTACCTATCTCTCCGGCCAGCGTTATCCCCGGCAGGATATCACGGCCCATCCCACTGACAGCGTGAGCGATCTCCCCTTGGCCGTGCTGATCAACCAATCCACCGCCGGCCCCGCGGAGCTGGTTGCTTCCGCCATCCTGGGCAACAAGCGCGGCGAAGTGGTTGGCGTGCGCAGCTTTGGCGTGGGAGTCTTTCAGAAGTTGATCCCGGTGGGTGATGGCTCAGCACTGCTGCTCTCGGTGGCGAAGTACTACGGAGCGGACGGGAAAGCCATCAACGATAACGGCGTCACGCCCAGCGTTGTCCAAACCGCGGAATACTCCGCTCCTGAATCAGATAGCGATGAGGCTGTGCAGAACCCCGAACACTTTGGCGGGAAGGAAGATTTGCAGCTTCGAAAGGCGATCGAAATCCTGGCGCATCCGGCGGCGCCATCCAAGGCTGCTGAGCTCGACCGGGATGATTGTAAGGGCGGCCCCTGCAGCAGCCAGGTAGGCCCAGAGACGGCCCTTGCGGCCGCCTGATAGTTCTTGGGCATTTTCGGTGTAGCGCTGACCTTTAGGTCAGCACTTGCCGACCTAAAGGTCGGCGCTACTCTACGCATCAGAAATTGTCAGGGCGGCCCCGGTGGCTGCCCTGAAGCAACCACCGGGGTTGGCACGACGATCTTCATTCAGCCTCTCGTCCCTTGGACTTCACTCCTCACGCCAGGCAATCATCAAAACTGAAGCTTGCGGCTCTTTTGGTCTGCGCGATCGGTGTACCGGCTTGCAAACACCCGCGGCAACCTGCCCCCGCCGCGCGGCACGAAGAGAATCGGCAGGGACTGACGCGGAAGATCGAGCGCGCCGTCGAAACTGCCGGACGATCTCAAGTCTGGATCCTCCCCTTCGCGGGCCGTTCCTCCCCAAGGCCTGAAGCGCCCGCTGAGGCGCGAGCCGGGACCGAGGTGTATTCTGCGGTGGTTGGCGCCCTCAGGCAGCAGGCTCAAGAGAACCACCTGGATATTTCCGTAAATGAAACCAGGAGCAAGCGGGGATTGCGAGTTGCTGAGATCCGTCTGTCGCACGGTGGGAAGCCGGTCGCTCGTTGGAGGATTCGGGAGGTCCCGCGCCTGCTTCACGCCGCGATCATTATTGACGATCTCGGTGAGAAGCTCGAGAAGGCCCAACAATTACTCGCATTGCCGTACGCCCTGACGTTTTCGATTCTCCCTCATCTTCCCGCCTCCGCCGAATCCGCGCGGGAAGCCCGGCGGGCCGGGCGCGAAGTGATGCTGCACCTGCCCATGGAACCGCTGCCGAGTTCTCACGCCCCGCCCGGGCCGACGGATATCCGCGTGGGAATGAACCGCCTCGAGATCGAACATGTCATCGAATCGGATTTGGCCTCCGTTCCGCAGGCGGCCGGCGTCAATAACCATATGGGTTCGCGCGCCACGGCCGATCCCCGCTTGATGGCGGCGGTGATGAAGTCGCTTGCCGGGCGCCACCTCTTCTTCATCGATAGCCGTACTACCGCTTCGAGCGTCGCCTTCGACGCAGCACGCAGGCAAGGCTTGCCGGCATTTTATCGTTCTGTGTTTCTGGACGACACCCAGAGCGTGGCCTACACGATGGGGCAGCTCCGCCAGTTCCGTCGCGTCCTTGAGGAACAGGGAGCAGCCCTGGCCATCGGCCATCCCTACCCGACGACTATCGCCGCGTTGGCGAAGTTTTTGCCGGCACTGGTTGGCGACGATGTGGAACTCGTGCCCGCCTCCCAACTCCTCCAACTTCCCGAAGTCGCCCGCCTCAGGCCGCCCCCACGCCGCTGAGGGAATGTTGCACCTTTCTCCAATTGCCGGCCATCCAACGTTTTGTGGTGAAGCTCGTCTCGGGCGACCGGATGGGGGGCTGTCGAAACCTTGCCATCCAGGACCGGGATTATCCGTGCCGCTCGAAGGGTGGACTAAGAAACTCATGTCCAAAGTCGCGCCACGAAGCAAGCCAGTTCACAAACCGGCACGCGCCAGGCACGCGGCAATGAAGGACAAACTCACGCGCGGGGCGCAAATGTCATGGTGGCTGAGCGCCGACATTGAGGTCTGCGCCGTTTGCGGCGAAGGCTATGCCTACGGTGCGGGGTACCACTGCTCGGGGTGCGACGCGGCGGTCTGCGCGTTTTGCATCGAGGACCGCAGCGGCAAAATCTTGTGTATGGAGTGCTAAGCGATGCCGGCACGGGCAATCTGGAAAGGCTCACTGGTGATGGGTTCGGAAAGCGTTCCGGTCAAGCTCTACTCCGCAGTGGAAGACCGCTCGATCCACTTTCATGTGCTCGAGAAGTCAACCCTGATGCGAATCGCACAGCACATGGTGAATCCGGAAACGGGCGAGCAAGTTCCGAGCGACCAGATTCAAAAGGGCTTCAAAGCTGAACCCGGCGTGTACGTCCGCCTGACGCCCGAGGAGCTTGAACAAACGCTGCCGGAAGACTCCCGCCAGATTGAAATCACGCGCTTCGTCCCCTCCGACAATATCCACCAACAGTGGTATGACCGGCCGTATTATCTGGCGCCTGACGAATCAGATTCTGAGTCTTACTTCGCTTTGGCCGAGGCGCTTGAGCACGAGAAACGCGAAGGGGTGGCCCGTTGGGTCATGCGAAAGAAACGCTACGTCGGCGCCTTGCGTGCTGAGGGAGGGTACCTGCTGCTGATTACGATGAAGTTCGCCGAGGAAGTGGTCAGCGCGTCCGAACTGCCGCGCCCCGCCGGGCGCGCGCCGGATGCGAAAGAACTTCAGATGGCGGAACAATTGGTGGGCGCGCTCCAGGCCGAGTTTCGCCCCGCGGATTTCCGCGACGAATACCGGGAGCGCGTGATGAAATTCATCGAGGCTAAGGGAAGCGGGCACAAGCCGCGCCTCGAAGTTGTTACCCGCCGGAGGGAATCTAAATCGCTCGTTGACAGCCTGGCGGCCAGCATCAAGAAAGTCAGAGAAAGCAGGGAGAAGCGAGTTGCCTGAAGACGTCGACAACGTCGAGAAGGAGTCCTCTCCAGGTCCTTTCTGGTCTGGGACGATCAGTTTCGGCTTGGTCAGCATTCCCGTGGGCCTGTTTCCGGCCAACCGTTCGAGCCGGGTCCACGCGCGGGCCCTGGGGCCGGAAGGAGTGCCGCTCGGCCGCCGGTATTATTCCTCCAAGACCGATCGCGAGTTGCCTCCCAAGGAAATGGTGCGGGGATACGAGATTGAGAAAGACAGGTATGTGCTCGTTACGGATGAGGAACTCGACCGGCTTGCCCCTAAGAAGTCGCGCGACATCGATCTCCGGCAGTTCGTCGATGTGAATCAGATTCCACCGATCTATTTTGAGCGCGGATACTTTCTGGCGCCGGAGGGCGACTCGACGAAAGCCTACCTGCTGCTCGCAGCCATCCTGGAAAAGACGCAGCGCGCCGGCATCGCAACCTTCGTCATGCGGGGAAAAGAGTACCTGATTGCGATTACGGCTGAGAATGGAATTCTGCGCGCGGAAACCATGCGATTCATGGACGAGATCCGCTCGCCGGGTGACATCGGTCTCCCGGAAAAAGTGAAGGCGCCTGCTGAACGGACCCGCCATTTCATTCAAATCATCCAGAAGCACGCCTCCCCGGAACTATCGCAGAACGAACTCCGCGATGAAACTTCGGCCGAACTGCTGAAGCTGGTGCGTCAAAAGCAACGTAGAAAACAGGACGTCGTGGTGACGAACGAGAAGGAAGGCAGCAACGAAGGCGCGCCCGATTTGGTGGCCATCCTTAAGCAAAGTCTGGAGGGGCGCACAGGCCAACGCCCGAAGCACTCACTGGCCGGAACCCGCCATGCCGCCCGCCGGCCGCACAGGTTGCGAACCCACGTTGCCAAGCGTGCGCGTCGATAGACTGAGCGTCACCAGTGATTGCGCGTTCGGCTGTAGCGACGGTCTATGACCACAGCAAGGATGCCGGGGCCTGGCCCCATACGCATTAACTTAAGGCGCGAGAATTTCAGAGGCCGCGGAGCGGCGCCAGAATGTAGCCCACGGCGTGAGCCGTGGGACCGGATGCGGCGTTCACATCCACAGCCCCGGAAGGGGCGACAGACCGGGTATAGACGCCTCTGCCGCCCCTCCGGGGCTGACATAGTCAGGGGGATTCCTCGATCCCACGGCTCACGCCGTGGGCTACTCTCCGTCGGCCCTCCGGGCCTGTACTCGCGCCAATCTCAATATGGACAGGCCTGGGCTATGACCGCCCGGCGGCGCACGTGGAGCGCCGCTGCAGATTTTGTTCAGCTCGGCAGCTTTTGGCGATTGTCGTAGCGCGCAGGGTCAGGCGGCTTTCGCTTCAGCCGCTTCAAAACGTCTTCTGTCGTAAACTGATTCGCGGCGTGTATCTTGTCCAGTTCGCTCCATTCGAGAGGCACAGCCACGGGGGCGGAGGGTCGGGCGCGCACAGCAAAGTCCGCTATTGCCGTCGCAGTGTAATCGTTGCGAAAGTAGTCAACAAAGATCTTGCCCTTGCGTTTTTCCTTACTCATCGTCGCCACATACGCGTCGGGGACATCCCTTACCATCGCATTCGCAATCGAGGCGCAGAAGGCCTTGACTTCCGCCCAGGTGCTTTCTTCGTCGAGCGGCACGCTTACGTGCAGCCCTTTGCCGCCTGTGCACTTCAGATAGCAAGTCAGTCCCTTGTCTCGGAGCCTCTGCCGCAAGTCGCCTGCCGCAAGTTTGACGGCTTCGAAGGGTACATCGTCAGCGGGATCGAGATCGAAAATCAGCCGGTCAGGGTGATCGATATTCTCGACTCGCGCGCCCCAAGGGTGCAGCTCGATGGCGCCCATCTGAATGAACTCAATCAGGCCTTTTTCGTTTTCGACGTAAAGATACTCGTAGGATTTCCCTTTGTGCTTCCACATAAAGGGCTTTACGTCGGGGCCAAGTCCTTTACCCGGGCTGCGCTGGTAAAAGCAGCCGCCGGCGACTCCCTCGGGGCAGCGCAGAAGGCTGACGGGGTGGCCGGCCAGGTCCTTCAGCACCCAGGAACATACGGCCGCGTAGTACTCGGCCAGTTGGCGTTTTGTCATCCCGGTATCTTCAAACACGACTCGATCCGGATGCGTGATTTTGACGCCCAGCACGTCGATCTGAGCCGCTTCTGACCCTTGGCCGGAAGCGGACTCTGCACGATGGCGCCGATCAACATGGACCGGTTGTTCCATGACGACCTCTCGTGAGTTCTTGTCCTCGTGCAGGCCCTGAAACGAAGGATGGCGGATGTGGCCATCCTCTGTCCATTCCGTGAAGGCGACCTCGCAGAGCAACTGGGGCTTGACCCATGTGACGCCGCTCAAGATATTCCGCGGAAGTGCGGGGATGGGAGGGTTATCCGCTTTGATCTTCGCGAGCCGGTTATAGAGCTCCTGCGCGGATTTCATGGTGAAGCCCGTACCGACTTTCCCCGCATATTTCATGCGGCCCTTCTGGTTGTATCCCAGGTGCAATGCGCCAATCGCCCGGGGCCCTGTGCGGGCTGCCGTGTATCCGATGATTACGAATTCCTGGCGTTTAATACATTTGGACTTCAGCCAGGTTTGTTGCCGTCCAGCGTGATAAGGGGAATCGGCGCGCTTGGAGACGATGCCCTCGAGGCCCATCGAGCAAGACTTGGCGATGACTTCTGCCGCGTGGCCGGCCACGTGGTCGCTGTAACGAAGCGAGCCGGCAGATCGAGAGCGCTTGAGAAGGGCCGCCAGCTTGTTTTTTCGTTCGGAGAGCGGCCGCGAGCTCCAGTCTTTGCCATCCAGGTAGAGCAGATCAAAAGCGTAGGCGGAAACCGACTGGGGATTGCCGCCGTCGCCAAGAGCCTGCTGCATGGCCTGAAAGCTGGTTTTGCCCTCGCGGTCGATCACCACCGCTTCGAGATCCAGCACCACGCTTTTGACTTTCAACTTGGACACCGCGGCGTGAATGGAAGGGAATTTGTGCGTCCAGTCGTTGCCGTTTCTCGTCCGAAGGCGCACCTCACCATTCGCAGCGAAGGCCAAAACGCGGTAGCCGTCGTATTTCACTTCGTGCAGCCACTCGTTGCCGGCCGGAGGCGTGTCGACAAACGTCGGCAGAAGCACGCCTGGATAATCCTTCATGAGCCTGCTGACGGCGGCGCCAACCTCGCGCCTCTTCGCGGAGCTGGGAGCGCCAGCGGCGATCTCATCCATCGAGCGGTGAGTTGAAACGCTGGAAGCCTCTTGCTCCAGAAACTGTCCGGCGCCGTCGCTCGTTCGAGCGTACTCGTCCTTTTTCTTGATGAGCAGCCAGTTCTCTCTCTTTCCGTTGCCGCGCATGCGGATCAAGTCCCAGCCGCCCTTCAGACGCTCCCCGTGCAGATCGAAAGCGAGATGCCCTTTTTTCAGGCCCGCGTGCGGATCGGCCTTGGGCTCCCAGGAGCCCCGATCCCACAACATGACCGTGCCGCCGCCATATTGACCCTGGGGAGTTGTCCCTTCAAACGTGCCGTACGACAACGGATGGTCTTCCGTGCGGACCGCCAATCGCTTGTCAGTGGGATTTAAGCTGGGCCCTTTGGTGACCGCCCAGCTCAGCAGAACACCGTCGAGTTCAAGCCGGAAATCATAATGCAGGCGCGTCGCATCGTGCTTCTGAATGAAGTAGGAAAACCCCTGCCCAGCGACCGGCCGCTGCGGAGGGGGCTCCGGCGTTTTTTTGAAATTGCGCTTTCTTTTGTATTCTTCGAGAGCCATATGCGATTCAGTGAGCAAAGCCTGTTTTGGAACTTGCTGCCCTGAAAATCAAGTCCTTCCCGCGAATCGGGCTGGTAGGGGCGGTTCGCGAACCGCCCCTACTCGAGGGCCGCGTCATTCCCGCGAAAGCGGGACAACCCGCTTTTCATGCCGCTCGGTCTCGTGAATTCTGCTCAGCCTGTGCCACCCCGCCGGGGGGCAATCCCTCGGGGTAGCAAACCTCCCAGGTGCTGTAGCCGCCGGACAGGTTGTAGGCGTCGAAACCATGATGTCTGAGGATTCGCACGGCGTAGTAGGACCGCTGACCTCTGGCGCAATTAACCCAGATCGGCCGGTCCTTAGGAAGCTCCGAGAGCCTCTGGCGGAGTTGATGGAGTGGGATGTTGACGGCGGCGCCAATCGCGCCCCGCCTGAACTCTTCTTCCTCACGAACGTCCAGCAGAAAAGCGCCGCAGGCCGGTAGTTCGTTCCACTTGCCCAGGCTGACGTCGCCGCGGACAACGTTCGCCGCCACCATGCCCGCGAGATTCACCGGGTCCTTCGCCATGCCAAACTGGGGCGCATAGCACAACTCGGCCTCTTCGAGATCAAAGACCGTTGAGCCCTTCTGAATGGCGAACGAGATGACGTCAATGCGGCGCTCCACGCCCTTTTCGCCGACCGCCTGCGCCCCCAGAACCTGTCCGTCGGACGGGCGGAAGATCAGCTTCAGGTGCATTTCGCTCGCGCCCGGGAAGTAGCTCGCATGGTCATTGGGATGCAGGTAGACTGCCGCGTAATCGGCGTCCTTGGCCTGCAGCAGCCGCTTTTCGCTGACTCCGGTCATCGCCACGGTTAACCCGAATACACCGCAGACCGCCGTCGCTTGCACACCACGGAATCGTGCCGGCCTGCCGCAGATGGCATCCGCCGCGATTCGCCCCTGCCGGTTTGCTGGACCCGCCAACGGCACGAGCCACAACTCGCCGGTGACGGCATCCTTGACCTCCACGGCATCCCCGACGGCCCAAATACAAGGGTCGCTCGTCCTCATGGATTCATCGACACGAATGCCGCCGTGTGGGCCCAGTTCGAGACCTGCGTCTTTAGCGAGCTTGCTCTCGGGCTTGACGCCGACAGAGAGGATGACCACATCAGCCTGAATCCTCGCGCCGCCCCTGGTTTCAACCGCAGTCACGCGCCCTTCGCTTCCGTTAAAGCGCACGACAGCATCCGCAAGACGCACTGAGACATGCTTGTTCAAAAGGTGAACGTACACGTATTCGGCCATCTCGCGGTCGAGCGGCGGCATGACCTGATCGAACATCTCGACGATTGTGACCTCGAGCCCCCGGCGCGCCAGGTTTTCGGCCATTTCGAGTCCGATGAACCCGCCGCCCACAACGACCGCATTCCTCGACTGGGATTTTTGAACCCAGGCGCGAACGGCCCGGCTGTCGGGAATGGTACGGAGCGTGAAAACACCCTCGAGATCAATACCTGGAAGAGGCGGCCGGGCGGGCACTGCGCCAGGCGACAAGACCAGCGCGTCGTAAGCCTCCTCGTAGACAGAGCCGTTGCCAAGATCCTTGACCTCAATCTTTTGCTCCCTACGATTGATACTGAGGACCTCATGTTCGGTGCGAACCTCGATGTTGAAACGATCGCGGAATAATTCCGGTGTGGCCACAAGCAGCTTTGCTTCGTCGGAGATGGCGTCGCCGATATAGTAGGGTAAGCCGCAGTTTGCAAACGACGGGTACGGCCCTTTCTCAAAGACTACGATCTCCGCTTGCTCGTCAAGCCGCCGCAACCGGGCGGCGCAGGAAGCTCCGCCTGCCACGCCACCTACAACCAAGACTCTTTTGGGACTCATTGACTCACTTCTCCTCGCAGTTTGATGAGCACCTTGCTTGCCAGTCGGCTCTCAGGTGTTTGGGGCCACACCAAGCGTCGCCAATTTGCGAGTCCCGCCGCGCCACATGCCTTGACCTCCTCCGCGGCTGGTCCTTCGTTTTCTATAACATTCTGGCTTTGTTCCGCACATTTTGATATTTCGCGGGCGTTTCCCTCTTTCGGGCTTTCTGTCTGAGTCGCGCTGGTCGGCTGGCGCAGACCCCCGCCATTTGGGGTCGGCGTTTCCCGAAGGGAAGGTGGCGCTTCGCTACCCTGCCCCGAATCGCAGACACTGGACGGCGTGTCTCGGCCAGGCTCGAGCCCCACGAGCTTACTCAGTTCCTGCGCCTCCCGGTCGTTCGATGCATTGTCGGGAGGGCTAGCCTCCGGTTGCGACGGGTGGCGCATACGTCCCGACGGTTTTTGTCGGGATGTATGCGCCTCTTGAGCATGTTCCTTGCGCATGGTCAGCAGAATCCTCACCTTCCGGTCGATCGCCCGGTCGAGCGCCATTTCCAGCCGCAGCACCATGTTCGCGGTCTCGTCCTCCGGAGCCAGACACGAGTCGCGCGCAATCGCGTCCTTCTCCTCCTGCGCCTTCATCTCTTCCGTGAAAGCCGCCTCGACCGCCGCCATCTGCTCCTCGAGCAGGAGCAACAATTCCTGGGAGCGGGCCTCCACCCCCGCCTCGCTCCCGAAGCCCTCCTTCACATACTTGTCTAGCTCTGCGTGGTCCTGCTGGTCGTGGAGGTACGCCCATTTCATGAAGAGCCCAAGCAGGTGGCCGATCTGCCGGGGCCGCCACCCCAACTCTCCCCGGTAATAACGTTCGATCTGGTTCTGCTGGGCGAGCGTAAAGACCCGCCGCCGCACCTCGTCGCGAATCACTCCCCAAAGCGAAATCAGCATGCGCAGCCGCACCAAGGGGTGGTTGGGCTTGGGCAGTTCGAGCGCCACCGCCTCGCACTGGGAGGGTTCGAACGTCACCTCCGCGAGGGCCCGGGCCGGCACGCGCCGCCGCTCCTCGACCGCCTCGAGAGCGTCCCGCATCAGGCCCGTCTCCATGCGCTCGATCCGCTGGCGCCGCCAGTAGAGCTTGGCCAGGTCTTCCGTCTGCCGGTCCCAGAGCGTGTCGCCCGGGCCGTAAGCGGTCGCAAGCTCGCGCTTGAGCGCCGCGCAGCGCTCCGGGTCTTCGCCGAGGGCCCGCATGACGGCAGCCTCGTTTTCGGGCGCCGCATCACAGCCGTGCTTCAGGGCGTTCATTCTCATGCGCTCTTTTCCGGCCTCGCTGCGGGGTCCGGTGGAGCGCTGCGCATTGTGCCGCGCGGCGTCGACACGCCGGGGAGTCGAAGAAGTAGATTTACGTAAGGACATAGTATTCTCCATGGTCAGGAAAGTTCGGGGAGAGGGGCGGCAGAGGAACCGTCCCCACAAAAGGTGAGACAGACGTTCACAACCCTTACAGCCTACCAGAGGGCTAGTAATTTGTCAAGTGTCACGTAAGTAACGTTGTACTTCTAGGCAATCACCACAAGGTGCAGGGGCGGTCTGTGAACCGCCCCTACCGCGCAACCTGCGGCGTCCCGCAGTAGGGGGACGGCTTGCCGTCCCCACATTTCCGCTGGCCCCAACGAGGGTAGGGCAAGCCCTATGGCCGTCCAAATTAGCTGCCCGAAGAGCGGCTCTGCCGCCCTGACTTGCGGAAAGCCTCCGAAGCTGTGAAATTTTTGTTGTTTTCAATCTCCTGCAACACCCTCGAGACCGATTCGAGTCGGGGGAAGAGGCCGAGTTGAGACTTACTCACGGTGCTGGCAAGGTTTTAACTCCTTTTCCGCGACCCTATCGCCCCCCCGGGAGGCGTGCAGGCACACTTCTCCTAGGCCGCCGGTTGCA
>Ga0209517_10005106_pt1 | contig 16875 bp, 13 predicted proteins | sample PeaSoiMetSII2010_FD_187695 | JGI IMG/M metagenome (GOLD analysis project Ga0209517, IMG submission 187695) | Peat soil microbial communities from Weissenstadt, Germany - SII-2010 (SPAdes) (version 2) | ecosystem: Environmental > Terrestrial > Soil > Wetlands > Peat | place: Germany...
GGAACCGGCAGTGAAGGCAAGGGCGCATATCATTCTTGCGCCGCCAAAAGTAGAGCCGCTGCGCGACGTATTCGCGGAAGCCATGCTGGAAGATACTTCCTCGCACCAGCGGCGCAGCGCTTTCGATTGGGTCGCGTCCATCGGCATCCACTCCGCGATCCTGGCCGTGCTTTTGATTTTGCCGCTCTATTTCACGGCGGGTCTCGATTCCCAGAAGCTCAATCTGACGTTCCTGGCAGCCCCGGCGACGCCCCTTGCGGCGCCTCCTCCCCCGCCGATGATTTCCTCGGCCGCGCCGCGCCCGGCTCGCACTGCGCCTGCGCGGATCTTCTCGCCCGGACAATTGACAGCGCCTTCCTTCATCCCCAAAGCCGTCGCAACTACTCCAGGCAACGGAGCGCCGCCGCCGGATGAGGCGCTCGTGGGAGTGCCCGGCGGAATCCCAGGAGGCCAGGAGGGAGGCGTTTTTGGAGGCATGCTGGGAGGCGCGTTGAAGACCGTGTCGGCGCCTGCGTCCCCGGTTGCTGAAAGGCCGAAGGCGCCTGTCCGCGTCGGCGGCGCTGTGAAGCCGCCTCGCCTGCTGTTCGGGCCCGACCCGGAGTATCCGATTCTCGCCAAGCTCTCCCACCTCTCCGGCGTCGTCGTCATCGAAGCGGTCATCGACGAACATGGCAAAGTGACGGGCATGCGCCTGATCAGCGGGCACCCGCTGCTGGTCCCTTCGGCGTTGAACGCCGTTTCGAAAAGAATGTATGAACCGACGGTCGTAGATGGTGAACCGACACCGGTCGATTTGAGGGTAGAGGTCGGCTTCAGTTTGTCGTAGCTCGCAGCCACATGGCCCTGGACTAAGCTTCCAGTTAAATGCGGAAGTTGAAAACCCCGCGCCCTTTCAAAAGCGAAGGATGCGCCACCCGAAAATCCTAAAGACGCTCACGCTGGTATCGTGGAAGCGGGGCCACCCGCGCCTAAATCAACAGTCGCGAAAGACTTCACGATTTGAGAATCCTCCGAGTAGACTTCGAGGTGGTGTTGCGATGAGCTGTTAAGACCGCACCGTTAGCCAGGATGCAGCATCGCTACAACCCTGCGATGTAAGATGACACCAGCCGGGAGTGATATCAGTTTAATCAACGGCTGCATCACGCCGCACGACACAGGCGTACAAGGAGTCCGCAACCGTTATGCAGATTTTGAAGGGTGGCGTGCTTTACTTCGCTTTCGTATTTGGAGCCGGTTTTGTGCTTGGTACCATCCGCACACTTTGGATAGTGCCGAGATTCGGCGCGAGGACAGCGGAACTCATGGAGACGCCCATCATGCTCGTGATAACCGTTCTTGCAGCGCGTTGGGTGGCTCGCCATCTCCTCTTACCACCTACACTGGCCACACGGCTTGGTGTCGGTTCGGTCGCGCTTGGCTTCTTGCTGGTGGTGGAATTCACAGTCGTACTTTGGCTTCGCGGTCTCACGATTGGCGAGTATATCCAGCGAAGAGACCCCGTTGCGGGAACCGTATACATCATAATGTTAGGGCTCTTTGCGATCATGCCGATCCTCGTGGCTCGAAGATGACCTCCAATTCCTCCTGATCCACAGCGCCAAAAGCCGATTCAAGATATCAGAACGTGGTATTCCGGGCCTCGCCACATTCGGAGAATCCCGCGGCTTCCACTGACTAGTACATGTGGAAATGTACAGTTACCTCCATCTGGAAGGGCATGGGCACGCCATTGAGATACACCGGCTCGTACCTCCAGGTTTTGACAGCTTGCAACGCCGCGGCATAGAGCAACCCCGGCCCGGAAACAACGGTCAGACCGGTCACGGTCCCCTGCGCGTCGAACGTGGCATCAAGCACCACTTCGCCCTCCACGCGCGCCTGGCGGGCAAGCACCGGGTAGGCGGGCGGCGGCGCGTAGACAGCCCGAGGCGGAAGAACCTTACCACCCACGCGGATCGGCGCTGTCGGTTTTTCCGCAGGAGGAGCCGGTGCGCTCTTGGCCGCCGGCGATATAGCGCTGAATGCGGCACTCGGGAGCCCGCCCCAAATCCCTCCTGCCACGCCGCTCGCGGTATCCGCTTCCGGCGGCAGCGGTTCCTCCCGAAGCATGGCGATACGTGAAGGAATGGCGCGCGGAGCCATTAGCTTCCCGTTCACGACTAATACGCGGTGCGCGGTCGTGCGCGCCACTGCCGATGCGGCAGCCGGTGGACGCACGGGCGGCGGTGGGGGAGGCCCTATAAGAAGTGTCTTCGTATAGGTGCGGAAGTCCAGCGCGTCCGTAAACCACAGCGAAACCAGAATCGGGACAGCGAGCAGGACCACGTGCAGCAAAATGGAAACCGTCAAGGTCCTCCGATGCGAAGCCGACGGCATCCTGTGCGAGGCAAGAAAGGTTCGATTCAGATCGATTCGCCTGTCAAAGGCGAACGCTGGCGCGGGGGAATCGACACGCGAAGGAGAAGCTTTTGGAAAAAAGATATGTCCGGGAATAGTCGCCGGGGAGGGCGGCTGGATCATCGTTGTACTCATGAGATTTCCCTCCTGGGAACATGCCGCCAAGATGAACGCATCGATGGATTTGCACAGTGCCGCGGGTCACGGAGGCTCGTGACGTAGGTCACCGGCTGGGGTTGGAGCGGCTAGCTGAAAAACGGCCTGCCGCGAAATGGATCAGAACGTTGCCGAAGCCGGTAGGTACGCACTCCTCGCCAAGTCCCGATTAGTCGGCAAACCGGAAGTTATGATCGTACGAAATTTGGCGGGTGGCTCAGCCGGGTAATATCGATCGAACTTGACTCTTATTTCAGACTCATCGTGGGAACGGCTGATCCATTCTGGATGAACGTGCAGCTTGCTTTGCCGTTACCGCCGCAAACATCCCTTTGCATCTTGATCGTTTCCAGTTGGATGAATTGTTCCGGGGATAGGTGCATGGCTTCGCGATAGGCATTGTCAGCATTCGCGCGGCTCTGCTCCGCTTGTTGCCGCTGGTCCTCTGCAAGTTTCGTTTGCTTCTCGGTCTGAATGCGTTGCTCCTGCGTGGCCGTCTCAATTCTTTGATTCTTGATCGCATCCGGAGGGTTCGCTTTGCCAACCGTCATCGTCAAAAGTTGGACCGGCAATTTCTTGTCCTTGATGAATGCAATCAGTTGGTCGCGTATCTCCGCGTCAATGGCATCCAGCGCCGTCGTCGAGATAGCCGTCTCGTTCATGCCGCGCTTACGGACGGCCTGCCGGATCATCGTTTTGAACGGCTCTTCCATGTTGTTCTTGTACCACTCGGGTCCGAAATTCTTGATAAGGCTGACGGAATCGACGACCTGTAAAACCATGATGGCGTGAAACGTGATCGGCACGCCGTCTTGCGTCATGGTGTCCGGCAACTCGGATTCCAATTTTTGTGGCTGCATATAAACATCAATGCCGTCGGTCGAAAGGGCGGTATACGTTCGTCCGGTTTTCACGGACTCGGATTCGACGCCACCATGCCCGAAAAACCATGGTTTATCGACCAATACAACCTCGTGGCCAGCGTCTGGCGAGTACGTGCTGCAGCCAACCATGCAGATTGCAAACAGAATCAGGAGTAGCAAACTTTTGTAGTTCATTGTTCCTCTCTCATTGGTAGGGCTCGTCACTTTTCCTTTATTGGTACTGGAATGATAACCCAGTTTGACGGTCGTGATTGCCGGCTTCTGGATTCATGGCAGCGAAAATAGGATAGGGGCCGACAAACGGCATTCTCGAAATGTGGGCATCGTCGAGTTAAGCGTCAGGAGCGGCAACGAAGCTCCGCACCAAACGGACAGGTCAGCCCTGAATGGACGGCGCAGCTTCGTCAAGAATCATTTGGGCATCAACGCAAACGTCCAGATCGAGCCGCCAGCCGGAACTTTAGTCGCCGCATACCGAGTGGCAAGACTGCCGCCGAGTCCCGACGCAATGGTCACATACTGGCGGCCTTTGTGAGTGTAAGTGATTGCCGTCGAATTCACGCTCGAGCTGGTCTTGAACTGCCAAAGCGTTTCGCCCGTGTTCTCGTCAAGCGCGATGAATTCACCCGACAGCTTGCCGGTGAACACAAGGCCGCCGCCGGTCGCGAGCATGCCGGCCGAACTGGGCAGATCGGTCAACGGGACCTCCCATTTCTTCTCGCCGGTGAGCGGATTGATGGCCAGGAAATGGCCGAGGACGTCCCCTGGCTTGGGTTCCGGGAAACTGCCGAGTACGCCAGTCGAGGGCCCGCCGGGAACGGTTGGTTTCGGCGGCGCGAGTTGCTGTATGCGCGGCACGTTCCAAGCGCTCGCGTAGATGAGGCCCGTGTTGGGATCGTACGCGCTTGGCACTGCATTTGTGCCGCGCGACGGCCAGATTTCGACTTGTTCCCCAGCGAGAAAGCGTTTCTGTACGTCCGTCAACACAGGGCGGCCAGTGTCCGGGTCGATACTCGTGGCCCAATTGACCTTGACGTACGGATGAGCGGTGATTAGTTTGCAGTTCGTGCGGTCCAGCACATAAAGAAAACCATTCTTATTGGTCTGGAACATCACTTTGCGTGGCTTGCCCCCCACCTGGATATCCGCGAGGACATTCTCATCGGTGCCGTCCACGTCATACAAGTCGTTCGGCGTGTATTGATAGTAGCAAGCAATTTCACCCGTCTTCGGCCGGATCGCGAGCACACTGGACGTGTACAGGCTATCCAGACCTTCGCGAGGTCTGGGATCGTATGGCTCCGCATTGCCTGTCCCCCAATAGACCAGATCGAGTTGGGGATCGTACGAACCGGAGCGCCACGTCGGACCTCCGCCCTGCGTCCAGGCGTCGCTATTCTTTGGCCAGGTCTCGGAGCCGGGCTCGCCGGGCGCTGGAATGGTATATCTGCGCCACAGTTTCTTCCCTGTGTCGGGATCCCAGCCGTCCAGGAAACCGCGCGTGGTGGACTCCCCACCGGACACGCCGGAAATGAGTACGCCGTTGGCGATGATCGGCCCGCCGGTGGCGTAGTAGCCGTCCTTTAGATCGGCGAATTTCTGGTTCCAGACCTCTTCTCCCGTCTTCATATCGAGTGCGAGAATGTGATCGTCGATCGTTACGCGAAAAAGTTTGCCGTTATAAATCGTCGCCGCGCCTCGATGAAAAGCTGTCCGCTTGGTCTGCGGTTCGAGGTGCACCGGCGTGCGCCAGATCTGCTTGCCGGTTTCGACGTCGATGGCGAAGGACCATTTGCCGTTGATCGCGTACAGTACGCCGTTGTAAATCGTTGGCGCCGCCAGTTCACCTTGATCATTCATCAGGCTCGTGCTCCAGATGGGCACGAGGCGCTTGACGTTGGATTTGTTGATTTGCTTGAGAGGGCTGTAGCTTTTTCGGTCATAGCCCATGCTCTGGGTGGTGACGTTGTCCGTATTCTTGCCGTCGTTCACAAGTTCTTCCGTGGTTTGCGCCAATCCCAGCGCGGGCCAGAACGCAAGCAGCGTTGCACACAGCCAAATTTTTTTCATGATCGGCCTTCCTTGGTCGAAGCCGGAGTTTTCGTTTGGACCGCTGTCTCGCGAATCGTACGCTCTTCCCCGCCTTGACACAAAGAATTTGCCATCAGGGGAGGCCCCAAAGGGTATGCGAGATCGAAAAGCCGGCAGGGCATCCACTGCTCCCTTCAATAATTGGAATTTGATTTTGCGTAAGTGTGCCCAGCGCCGTCCTCAATTGCGCAAAAGATTGCACCCTGCCGTTACTAAATTAGGCATAAGTTACCTATTCGTATCTGTTTTTTAGGGGCTGGTGATGGACTCTGGCATGCTCCCGATTTAGATGCCCTAAGTGTAGGCATCAATCGCCACAAGCCGCGCCGGGCATGGCGAGGCTGGACACGTAGTCAGGTTACCTGGGCAAAGTACAAGGAATGGAAGAGAACATGGGTGACACAACCAAACTGACTCGCCGCGCTGGGATCCGGCCCTTGTGCCCGATTCACTTCGAGGGAATGTCCGGTTCCGCTGATGAAACGTTGGAGTTCTATTCGTGCCGGCGACCCGGCTGTGATTTGCACTGGCGGTCTGCATCGGATTACTTCAGACTTTCCCAAGGGCAACCATCTCAGCAGCCGTTGGAACACGTGCTTTGCACCAAAGACGGGCACGGCCATAAGTTTATCGCCAGGAGAAACGGGAGCAAGGCTATTTGGGAATGCTCCGTAGAGGGCTGCTTAGAAACGGAAGAAAGGCCCCTATCCTCGAAAAGCCAAAATGGAACAACTAAGGAACTGACCCAATCCGTTGTGGCCGAAGTCCCTTCGGAAAAGCCACGAACCATTTACGATCGCGGACCTGGGAATGGAGTCCCATCGACGAAAAAAAGACCGGGTTGGGTGTGGGTCATCTCCGTCTGGTACACAATAAGTTTTGTGGTGGCCTCCTTGTTGGCGTACCTGACTTTCTCAGGTGTAATCCCAATGACTCCGCAACTAAAGGCGTACATTGGAAGCTTGAGCACGATCGATTACGTCTTCACAGTAGTCCAACCGCTACTCTCGGTATCCGCCGCCGTAGCCCTCTTTCTGCTCCGAAGACAGGCAACCTATCTTTTTTGGTTATTGCTTGCGGTCGGAGTAGCTTCGCATGTGTGGCAATACGATCTAAGGACTAGGATAACAGAGGTTCAGTCGATGCCGGGGGGGAGCACTGGAGCATTCTTCGCTATGGGGATACAGTTGGCGATCTGCGTCTACGTCCAGAATCTAAAAAGGCGAGGCACGCTCAGTTAAAGTGATTTGGGTCTTCCGGTTGGCCGCTCCTTCGTCCGCTGCGGAGGAAATGGGCAGATGATTTGGCCAGGAAATGGTGCGGCTGGGGCGACTCGAACGCCCGACCTCGTGCTTCGGAGGCACGCGCTCTATCCAGCTGAGCTACAGCCGCGTAGTTCCTTTATATCATGCACGCCTGCTTGCGCGCATTCCCGTGCTCAATTTTTGAACTGCCTCTCGCCGGGGAACGCACGGAACGAAATAGCCTGCTAGGGAAATCATTCCCTGCCGGCGGCCTGCATACCCTCTCCAAACCGAGCAGGGTCGTGCTAGAATCCGGCCGGAACGTCTCCACCAAGCCGCACCATAAAAAGGAAGTTGCCGTCCATGGCGCATGATGTCTTTGTCAGCTATGCCTCCGGAGATAAGACTGTGGCGGATGCCGTTTGCGCGACGCTGGAGTCTCACGGGATTCGTGTTTGGATCGCGCCGCGCGATGTTCTTCCCGGAATTCACTACGGCGAAGCCATTATTGACGCCATTCATGAGTGCCGCATCATGGTGCTCGTCTTTTCCTCGAAGGCCAATTTGTCCGGCCATATTCCCAAGGAGATTGAACGCGCCGTCAGCCAAGGCGTGACCGTCATGCCGTTGCGCATCGAGGATGTCGCGCCGGCCAAGTCGCTGGATTACTTTATCGGCAGCGTCCACTGGCTCGACGCGCTGACGCCGCCGCTGGAAGTGCACCTTCAGAGACTGGCGGCGAATGTGCAGACGCTGCTTTCGCGAGGTGACGCAAGAACCGAAGTGCATGCAGGCCCAGCACATGTTCCTGCGAACGCGCCAGCCGCGCCGGCTCCGGCACGCGTCACACAACATCCGGCACGGCCCCGTTGGGAATACTTCGTGATCGGCGGCTTGGCTGCGGTCGTCCTGATTCTCGGGTTCTTGACGTACCGTTCCAAGTTCCAGCGGAGCACGGCAACGACGCAAATCGTAGCGTCGAAGACGACACCGGCCGCGCTGCCTGCCATAGCTCCCGTGGCCGTTCCCGCGGTCGTTCCCGCAGCCGGGGCCGACAAACCGAAAAAGCTCCTCGCGCCTGCGAGCACAGCTGCTTCGGCAGCCCTTTCCGGTGTTCCTGCCGCAATTCCCGCCGCGGCTCCCTCCGCGCCTCCTCCCGCGGCTCGCCCTGCGAAGCCCCCTCGCGAAGTGGCCCTCCATTACGTGGATGATTCAACTGTGAAGCTCGAGCAGCTTATCGGAGATGAGGACAAGGAGCGGCACAAGCCGACCGCGAACCAGACCTTCACGCGATTCGGCGTCGAGGGCACGGAGCTTGGCAGTTCTTTTGAGCACCAAGGTCACATTTATTTTCTGTTCGGACCGACCCTGGGCCGCTCTCCCGGGTTATCCAACACAATCGCGACTACGGACACAACGAATCCCAACGGCGGCGTTCACTTGGATTTCCTGACGAACGGCGGCAAAAACATCGCCGTGCAGCCGACCGGCGTCACGATGGCGCCGATGGATGTGCCAGTGGCTGGAATCAGCCTGGACGGGCAGTTGTACGTGGCCATCAGCACGAATTTCACGAAGGGCCGCGCTACCGAACGCTCCGTCCTCACCAAGTTTGCCGCTCCGGAGACGTTCCAAACGATTCGCACTATTTCCGAACTTCCCGACGGGCGATTCATAAGAATGTCCATGCATGCCCAGCCGGGAACCATCGCGGGGCTTCCTTCCGGCGGCCCTTTCATTCTCACTTGGGGAACGGGCCGATACCGCGAGAGCGACGCGTATCTGTCGATCGTCCCCGCGAGCCAATTTGAGGCGGGCAAGGGAATTCGCTATTTCGCGGGGCTGGACGCGTCAAACGCTCCGACCTGGAGCGACAACGAATCGGACGCGTCTGCAATTGTGAAGGATGGCACGCTCGGAGACTTGTCCGTCACCTGGTGCAAAGACCTGGGTTTGTGGTTGATGACCTACGACCGCCGGACGCAGCCCAATGGGATCGCGTTTTCCTACTCGCGGACCCCGTGGGGACCGTGGAGCGAGCCTGAGATCTTGTTCAACCCCGTGCGTGACAACGCCCTCGGAAGATTCATACATGGTCCCATGAGAAAAATTGACGACGGTCTGGCAGGGCCAGTCCTGGGACAGAGGAATCGAGTAAACGCCGCGGATATTCGCGGCGGAGCAGTCGCTCCCTATATCGTGGAGCGCTGGACCAAAGTGCAAGGCTCCGAACTCGAACTCTACTACTTGATGTCGACTGTCAATCCCTACGTCGTGGTCCTCATGAAATCACTCTTGCGGATCGAGTAGGGATTGAAGAACGCCGAACGGGGAAGCGCCCTCCCCATTTGAATGACCTCCATGAGCCATCCACCCCCGACTTCCCTCCACTTGCCCGTCGCCTTGGCCATAGGTTTCACCGGGCATCGCAAACTTCCGGATGAAGCCAAAAGTCGCGAAGCCATTCGGAAGGTGCTCCTGGAATGGATCGAGAAAGTTCCGGGAGTTGTTTATGGCGTGACGTCCGCCGCTGCCGGTGGAGACTTGCTGTTTGCGGAAACCTGCATCGAGCTGAATCTTCCGATCCGCGTTTTTTTGCCTCTGCCGAAGGAACAATTCCGCGATGATTTTGACGAACCTTCATGGGCCCGCGCGGAATGCGTATTCAAGAAGGCGCTGTCGGTGGAAGTCACCGGCGCGGGAGAGAAATTGACGGAGCGCTATTACGAATGCGGCATCGAAACGGTGCAAGAGAGTCAGTTGCTCATCGCGCTGTGGGACGGAGAGCCCAGCCAGGGATTGGGCGGCACGGCGGACATGGTTCACTTTGCGAAGGAACAAGGGCGGCCGGTCATTTGGATTCACAGCGCGACCGGCGCGGTGCAGCAATTCAACGTGAGTCCTGAAATCCTGAATGATCCGGAAATGCGCTTCCTGAACGGATTGCCCGGACCCGCCCTCCCCATGCCCGCAGGCTTCCCTCGCGATCTGGCGAACGCGTGGTTCGTCAAGTTGGATGAAAATGCCAGCCGCGTCGCTCCGCAGTTTCGCCGGATGGCCGCGATCCCAATCTTCTGCACTGCCGCCGCCGCCGTGCTGAGCGGAAAGACCGCGTATACCGGCAGCAGCGTGGTCTGGCTGTGGATGGGAACGGCGTTTGGAGTCATGGCCGCCTCGCTGCCAACGGTCCTGAGACTCGATCGCCGCCAAGTTGCATGGACGAGGATGCGGACCGCCGCGGAAATTTGCCGCTCGTGCCTGGCTCTTTGGTGGACGCCGGCGCTCTACGAGGTTGTTGGACCAGAGGTTGTGCCCGATCTCGCCGGGATGCTGACGTCGCTGAATTTTCTGAAAATGTCGGATCGCGCGGCGCACAAGAACGATCTCGAAGAATTTAAGCGGCTCTACAGAAGCGAGCGGGTGCAGCATCAGATCGCCTATTTTACGCGCCACGCAAATCACGCGGCCGCGTGGGCGCGCCGATACCGGGTTGTCACCTGGGCGAGCACCATTCTTGCCGCAGGGCTCGACTTCTGGCTGCTGCTCAACGCGCATGGCCTGAACCATTCCATTTCAGCGCGGGTGAGGCCGGAGCTGGCGCTGTCAGTTGCGCTCTTCTTCCAAGTCGCGACCGTGGCCGGGTCGCTCGTGGTGGTCAACGACTATGTGCGCCGCCGGGATCGCTACAGGGAAATGCATCGCATGCTGGTGCAATGGGACAAACAGTTGGAACTATCCGAGACATGGCCGATCGTGCTGCGGATTGCATCCACCGTGGAAAAAGCGTTGCTGGCGGAATTGATTGAGTGGAGATCGCACATCCGGAACCAGAAATTGCCGCAGAAATGAACTTCTGGAATCGCGCCGCCTTGCGGGGCCCGAAGAGTTTCTATTCGATGAAGATCAAGTCTGCGTGCGTCCAGCGGGCCAACGCACCGAGAACCATTGCCGGGAGGCAGACGCGCTGTCCAACTGAGCCACAGCCGCGTCTTCCGCGTCACTTGATCTCGAGTGTTTTCACCCCCGCCGTATTGGCGCCTGCGCTGACGTATCCGATGGCGCCCGCAGTTCTTTCCACGTATCCGATGACTTCGTCATCGGATCCGACCGTTTTCGGCATGGATGCCTTCCCGGTGAAAATCAAGCTGCGATAGTAGGATTGGAGCGCCGCATCCGATCTGCCCAAGTACTCCTTGATGAAGGATTCATGGACGGGGCCGTCCTTTTCGAGCACCGGCTCCACGTGAGTGCCGTCTCCCAATGAATTCGTTTCCCGAAGGAAGATGCTCTTGAGTTCGTAAGCGGTAATCGCCGACGCTTTGATTCTCGAGTTTGCAATGATCTTTACATTCTCTCCCCCACGGACAGAAATAGAGAAGACGCCGAACGAGCATGCAGCGAGGAAGAAGAATCGCAGGGTTCTCATACTCTTGTCCATTTCCTCGTCCCGTCAGAAACTGAATCCGGTCCTGGCGACCAGGGCATTGGTGGCCGGCAACAGCCCGTTTGGATTTTGCTGCCCGTAGAACCCGCGGATCGAGTCAAAGGCTCCATATCCGTCCATAAAATGGCCTTCCAATTTCATGAACCAGTGGCTGGTCAGGTCGAACCGCGCCGTCACGGCACGGTCATACACGTGGTTCGTCGGCAGAGATTTGTCCACGGGCCAGTTCGCGATGAACCAGGAGAAATAGCTGCCGACTTCCAATCGCTTCGAGATTCGATAGGCCGCCGAGCCGTACCAGGAGCGGCTATCCGAGACCGCGTTGAAGGTCACGGCGAGGTCCGTTGAACCGGGGAGGTAGTATCCCACCCATTCGTTGCGGAACTCCCTGCGGTACTCAGCCTCAAATCGCAGGGCCCTCCACGTGTATTGCAGATAATATTGGTAATAGTCGTCTTTGTTGGAATGTTCGCGCTCCTGGGAACCAATCGGCAAAGAGAGCAGCCCGGAAAGGAACGTGATTCCGGCGGAAGATCCCGTCAGCTCTCCATGTCCAGTAATGTGCTGGTTCATCAGGGATGCGCCAACCAAGAGTCCATCGACCGGAGTTTCCCACCTTAAATCTTGACCCTCTACCCATCCGCCATAGGCGTGCAACGTGAGCCCCACCGATGCAAGACCTAAAACGAATCCGCCATACGGATCCTGCCGCCGCTCGCCTCCATAAATCGTGTAATGGAACTTGCCCAGCTTCCGACCAGGCCTGATTCTGCCGTAGATATCTACGCCGGCATGGGAGATCGTTGAAGACCGCAAATCCAACGGGTAGATGGACTGTGGAAGAATGGCCCAGGTGTGCACGAAATCCAAGTCCTGCGTGTCGTTGTACAATCCCAACGTGGTTTTGACAATTCCGGCGCGCACTCCCATCCAGTCCTCGAATCGGTAGTCCAGATAAGCCCAGTCCGCTTCGGGATGCCACTTCCCGATCTGGCCGATGTCGCGATCGTACAACTGCGCGCCGAAACGGAATTTGTCCGTTATGACCATCGACGCATTCAAGCCGAAGTCGGTGAAGGCGCCGCTGCCCTGGCTCGTATTCATCGTCAGCCAGTTGTTCTGGCTTGTATATACGAACCCCTGCGAGCCGAACCCGTGGATTTGAAAGTCGCGCGAGAAGAGTTTGAAGTCTTGCGCCCGCGACATCGTTGGGATCACGGAGATCACCGCGATCCATGCCAGTCGGCTGATCCGCGTGCGCATTGGAAACCTCGCTTTCATTGCCCAGCCCGAGAATTCGTAGCAGCCGTTTTCACCCGATGAATACAACGCGCTAGAGAAACTCAAAACGTCTCCCGAGTTTCCATTTCAAGAGGCGGTTGTTTCTGTGGGGATAGGACCGCGTCCTCGATCGTGGCGATCAGATCCTTGACTTGAAGCGGCTTCGTCACGTAATGATCCATGCCTGCGGCCAGGCATCGTTCCCGGTCTCCCACCATGGCGTGGGCCGTCATGGCGATAATAGGAATGTGCTTCCCGGTGTTTAGTTCTTCCTCGCGGATAGCCTGCGTCGCGGCAAATCCGTCCATTTCCGGCATCTGCACGTCCATCAGGACGATGTCGAAGGTTTCCTTCTCCAGGAGCTTCAGAGCCTCCTTGCCGTTTTCAGCGATCTTCACCGAATGCCCTCTCTTTTCTAGAATCCGGACGGCGAGCGTTTGATTCACCGGGTTGTCTTCAGCCAGAAGGATGTGCAAGCACTTTCGATGTTCTCTCAACGTGTGCTGCGTAACGAGGCCGGTCACTTCCGCCGCGTTGGGTGTCGATCCCAAAACAATCTTGATTGCGGCGAGAAGATCCGAGCGATCGATCGGTTTGTTCAGGTACGCTTCGATCCCGAGTTCCCGGCAGCGCACTGCATCACCGCGGACGCCAGTCGAGGTCAGCATGATCAGTTTTGGTTGTTCGAGCCGAACATCGGATTTGATCCTATACGCCACCTGGAAGCCGTCGATTTCCGGCATCTGGGCGTCAAGAAGCACCAGAGGGAAGGGCCGTCCCAGTATGGCGGCTTGCTCCAAGCTCGATAGCGCGGCGGCCCCCCCATCGGCCAAAACGGGTTTCATCTTCCATGAGGCAACCATCTCCTCCAGGACCCGGCGGTTGGTCCGGTTGTCGTCCACCACGAGCACGGGTACGCCGGCCAGCGCTTGCACGTCCACGGAGTCCGGAACTCTGGATATGCCTTTTGTCATGGCGAAGCGCGCTGTGAAATGAAACGTGCTGCCCTTCTCCAATTCACTCTCCAACCACATTCGTCCGCCCATCATTTCCACGAGTTTCATGCAAATCGTGAGGCCCAGGCCCGTACCACCAAACCGCCGGGTCATGGAATTGTCCGCCTGCGTGAACGGCTCGAAGATCGCGGCCTGCTTTTCCGGAGCGATTCCGATGCCGGTGTCCTGCACCGAAAAGTGGAGCAAAACCTCGGCATTGGACTCTTCTTCTCTTTCTACGCGGAGCACGATTTCCCCCTGCTTTGTGAATTTGATTGCATTCCCAGCGAGATTCACCAGGACTTGGCGCAGGCGCGTGGGATCGCCCTGCAAGCCGTCCGGCACTTCGGGGAATACGTGGCAGACCATTTCCAACCCTTTGTCACAAGCGCGCAGGCCAAGAAGCTTGGCGGTGTTCGTGAGCATGTCTCTCACGTGGAAATCGATGGCTTCCAGCTCCAGCTTTCCCGCTTCTATCTTGGAAAAGTCCAGGATGTCGTTGAGCAACGTCAAGAGGGAGTCCGCTGACATTTTCGCCATATCCAAATACTCGCGTTGCTCCTTGGTCAGCTCCGTATCCAGGACGAGCTCGGTCATGCCGATCACTCCGTTCATGGGGGTGCGGATCTCATGGCTCATGTTGGCGAGAAAAGAGCTCTTGGCCAGACTCGCTTGGACCGCCTGTTCCCTGGCCTTGATCAACTGAGCTTCGACGGTCCTTTGTTCGAGAATGCTTTGAGCCAGCTTGGAGTTCGCCGCCATCAATTCCTGCGTACGCTCCCGGACCCGTTTTTCCAGCATTCCCTGATGTTCCCGGATCTGCATCGACATGGTGTTGAAAGATCCCGTCAGAATTCCGATCTCATCGGTGGATCGGATCGGCAGGGCATGAAAATTGGCTTGTTCGCCCTCGCCGAGTTTTTTGGCAGCCTGAATGAGCGCTTGAACCGGCGCGACGATTCGGCGGGTCATCACCACAAAGACGACCGTCATCAACAGCATGACTCCCATAATGCAAGACACCGTGACGATTTCCATTCGATGAATCGAGGCGATCAGGTTCGACTGGTCGAATCCGAGGTACACCATACCTACGCGGCCATTGAGCACGGGCTGGACAAATACCACGGAGTCCATCGTGTCCCAGGGCAGCCGCACGAAGGAGTGGTTGCTCAGCTCATCGCGGGGATTCTTCAGTTGTTCTGGGAAGGTGAGTTCGAACGTGTGGGCCAGGACTTTCCCGTCCGGGGACGTAATGATGGCCCATTCCACATCTTGGCTTCCAATGCTGGCGCCCAGCAGGGACTTTACCGATTCAATGTCCCCATTTGACAGCCCCGACTCCGCGGACTTGGCGAGAAGTTCAGCGACTACGTCACCATGGTTTGTAAAATCTTCCGTGAGCTGTCGTGACAGCAGTCGATCCATCAGTGGATACAAGATCGACGCCACTAGCAACGCACAGCCAAGCTGCAAGACTGTGAATTTGCTTGAAATACTTCTCATCCTGTCCCCGCGGGGGAAGATGCACGTACTGTGCCAAAATATTAAGAACTCCTTCGCTATCTGCCGCTCAATCAGTGGATTAGCGCGAATTCGGAACAGATGGCATGCTTTGGGTATGCTCCTGTCCCAATACGGCCTTGCTCTTACCAGATTGGAACCTATGGAGCGCGATCGGATCCTGGCGGTTTGCGTAGTGGGAGTCGGCTATTGCTCGATAGTTGCGACGGCGCAGGTCCACCATGATGCCGCTGCACGAACCTTTGTCGGGAATGACTCGACCTTGAAGCTGTGCTGCGCCAGGGTTTAGGGGATGATTGCCTGCGAGTTTACTCGATACTGTCGGCGAAAATAGAGCGGCCAATCACCTTAACGTCGATAGAAATCGGAGGGCGCAGACCGCTGCCCTGCACGATCGCTCCCCGGACCCAGGTGTTGCCTCCGAGAGCCCCGACTTTCAAGGGATCGTACACGGTGCCGTCGCACGAATTCACGACCATGGGATGGCTGGCATTGAATTTAAATTTCGAGGCGAGCCGTCCGAGATCGGTCACGAATTCCAATTCGCAGCGGCCAAATGGTCCCTGGAGGGAAAACGCCCAGTATTCTCCGCCGGGAAGCCGGATCACCATGGCGGGAATATTTTCCAGTGTCAAAGGATTCAGGAAAGTGAATTTCTTTGCGGCCCACGGTTTGGATAATTCATCCATCGTCGCGGCCAAGGTTGGCCCTTCGTGAACTGCTGGAATGGGATTTGGCAGCGGCGGAGTAGGCGCGGTCTGCGCCGTTGCGTCAGCGTCAGAAGAGGAAGAATTGGCTTCGCCGTGGGACTTGCTCTTCACCCACCAGAATAATACGGCGCCGATCAACACGACGGCGGCAGCGATGCCGCCGATTTGCAACAGGCGCTGCGCGTCGAAGCCGCCCAAACTGCGTCCACCCTGGCGAGCCCCCGGACCCACGCCGGGAATTGTCGGCATATCGGGCCGGAACGGATCAAACTTGTTCTCCGCGGGTTTGTCGGGAGGCGCGTCCGGAGTTTTCGTGGGTAGTTTGACAGCCATGGGAATCAAAATTTGCGCATACGGATTACGGTACCGTTTTGTTCGTGCTTCACTTCATCCATCAGCTTGTTGATCAGCAAAATGCCGCGGCCATGCTCGGAATGCAAATTGGATTCGTCAGTAGGCGAGGGGATGGACTTGGGGTCGAACCCGCTGCCCGGATCGCGAACCACGATCACGATGCCCTCTTCTCGATCACCGGTCACGGAACATTCGATTTTCTTGGCAGGATCGCCCTTGCAACCGTGCAGGATTGCGTTGGCCAGCGCTTCGCGCAACGCCATCTCAATTTCAAATTCCTTGCCCGAGGCATATTCCAATTCCCCGACCAGCCGCATGACCCAGCCCACCACAGGCGAAATGGCCGTGACATCGGCGGGCAGACTCACCTCGAAGCGCATGGAGAAGGACTGCTCATTCCCTGACGTCTCTGAATTTAAGTTTGTATGCATACTGGATTTCGAGCGTGTGTCGCACACGCAAATCGCGCATAAAAGGCAGAAATTGCAGTCCTGGGCAACTGCAAGGCTACCGGGTCATATTTTGGACCTGAGTGGACTCCCAAACAAGAAGAGGGGAAGGCTTGTGTTCCGCAAGGATACCCCACCCACGGAGCTAGAGGGCAAGCGAAGCTTGGTGGCGGATCTGCTCGTTCAAATTAGCAATTGCCAAAAGCAATTGCAGTAGATTCGAGCGCATTTCATCACCCAATTCAAGGTTCTCGCTCCCGATGGTTTCCACAATGAAATCCACCTGTGCGAGCATCCAGTCGCGCGCATCGCGGTCAGCGGTTTCTCCCCGGCTTACGAGCTC
>Ga0209517_10005107_pt1 | contig 16874 bp, 11 predicted proteins | sample PeaSoiMetSII2010_FD_187695 | JGI IMG/M metagenome (GOLD analysis project Ga0209517, IMG submission 187695) | Peat soil microbial communities from Weissenstadt, Germany - SII-2010 (SPAdes) (version 2) | ecosystem: Environmental > Terrestrial > Soil > Wetlands > Peat | place: Germany...
GCTTCGATCCACAGGAACCGGTATGGCCGAACCGTGATCGCTTCGTGCTTTCCATCGGACACGCATCGACGTTGCTCTATTCCCTGCTCCACTTGAGCGGAGTCCGGGCGGTGAGTAAGGACTACGAAACGTTGGGCGAACTTTCGGTCCCGCTCGATGCCCTCAAAGCATTTCGACAATTAAACAGCCGCTGTCCGGGACATCCTGAGTACCGCTGGACCTCCTGGGTGGAAACCACAACCGGTCCTTTAGGGCAAGGAGTCGCAACCAGTGTCGGAATGGCCGCTGCCCGCCAGTGGTTGTCCGCTCGTTATCACCGACCCGGCTTTGAAGATCTTTTTGATTTCAATGTGTACGCGCTGTGCGGGGATGGCTGCATGATGGAAGGCATCTCTAGCGAGGCAGCCTCGCTGGCTGGCCATTGGCGGCTCTCCAATCTCTGCTGGATCTACGACAATAACCACATAACTATTGAAGGCAACACAGCCCTTGCGTTCACTGAAGACGTTGCGACGCGCTTTATCGCCTACGGGTGGAATGTTACGCGCGTTGGCGATGCGAACGACCTTCAGATGTTGGCTCGCGCATTCCGGACATTCCAGAACACCAAAGATCGCCCTACGCTGATCATTGTCGACAGTCACATCGGATACGGGGCACCGCATAAACAAGATACAAGCGGCGCTCACGGCGAACCCTTGGGTGAAGAAGAGGTCCGTCTGGCCAAGCGGAATTATGGCTGGCCCGAGGACAAGAAGTTTTATGTGCCCGAGGGTGTTTATGACCACTTCCAGCAAGGTATGGGGAAACGTGGGAAGAAGCTACGTGATGAGTGGTTCGCGCTAGTCGCAGAGTATCGCAAGAAATATCCGGAACTCGGCGAGGAACTCTACCGGATGCAGCATCGGCAGCTGCCGGATGGATGGGCGCTCGATCTGCCGGAGTTCCCCGCGGACCCGAAAGGCTTAGCGACACGCGAATCTTCAGCAAAGGTGCTGAACGCAGCTGCCAAGCGCATTCCCTGGCTTATCGGCGGATCCGCAGACCTTGGGCCTTCCACCAAAACTCGCCTGGTCTTTGACGATGCTGGTGACTTCTCATCCCAAAACTATGCAGGCCGCAATTTCCATTTTGGTATTCGTGAACACGCCATGGCCGCGATCTTGAACGGCTTGAGTCTAACGAAGGTCCGACCCTTCGGGTCGGGGTTCTTCATCTTCACGGATTACATGCGCGGCGCCATGCGCCTGAGCGCTTTGATGGAACTACCGCTCGTTTACATTTTCACCCACGACTCTATCGGTGTGGGCGAGGATGGCCCGACGCATCAACCCATCGAGCACCTTGCCCATATGCGCGCAATGCCAGGGCTGATTGTGATTAGACCGGCTGACGCCAACGAAGTAACAGAGGCATGGAAGGTGATCCTCCAGCTTCACCATGAGCCGGCAGTTTTGGTGCTCACGCGGCAAGCTGTGCCAACGATCGACCGTACGAAATACGCCGCTGCGTCGGGGCTAGCCCGCGGGGCCTACGTCCTTGCAGATCCGCCAACTGGCGAGCCTGAAGTCATACTGATTGCAACCGGCAGCGAAGTGTCTCTCTGCATTCAGGCCTACGAGCAACTCACTAAGGAGGGAGTGAGAGCGCGTGTGGTGAGCATGCCGTCGTGGGAATTGTTTGACGATCAGGACAATAGCTATCGCGAAGCGGTGCTTCCGACACATGTGAAAGCACGTGTTTCGGTTGAGGAAGCGTCCGATTTTGGATGGTCGAAGTACACCGGGACGCAGGGACACAATCTCTGTATCGAAACCTTTGGGGCTTCAGCGCCATTAAAGCAACTTCTAAAGAAATTTGGCTTCACCGTAGAGAGAGTCGTTGCCGCGGCCAAAAGCCAGATCGCACTGCAACAGAATCTGAGGTGAAAAGATGAAAGTCGGCATAGCCGCCGATCATGGCGGATACCAAATGAAACAGAAGATCTATATCTTGCTTAATGCAAAAGGCCACCAAGTTGTGGACTTCGGCAATTTGCAATACGACAGGGACGACGACTATCCAGACTTTGCCATTCCGTTTGCCCGTGCCGTCGCAACGGGAGTCGTCGAACGCGGTGTCCTGCTCTGTGGCAGTGGAATAGGGGCGTCCATCGCCGCGAACAAGATTGAAGGAGTGCGCGCGGCAGTCTGCCACGATGATTTTTCAGCTCGACAGGGCGTGGAGGATGACGATATGAACATCCTTTGCCTCGGCGGTCTGACGACAGGTGTTGCCGTTGCCTGGAACTGCGTAAAAAGTTTTCTTGCCGCGAAGTTCAGTGGAGAGGAACGGCACCGTCGTCGTCTTGCCAAAGTCAGTGCGATTCGCACGAATCCGAGTGTTGTCTACGGCATTCCGGCGGTTCCCATTGCCAGCGAAGCCTCGGGTTCGACTCCAAAGGAACAGTGAAACGAAAGGGTAGGAGCCAACAATGACGTTACTTGAGTCCTTGAGACAATACACCACTGTAGTAGCCGACACTGGCGATATCGAGGCGATTGGGCAGCATCGTCCGCAGGACGCGACGACGAATCCCTCGCTTCTTTTCCAAGCCGCCCAGGTGCCTGCTTATCGTCATCTGGTCGAAGAAGCAACCGAAGTAGCTTCAGAGCTGGGCGGCACTCACCAGGGCATGGCTGATGAGTTTATCGATCGACTCTTCGTGCTCTTCGGGTCGGAGATTCTCAACGTGATACCGGGTCGGGTTTCCACCGAAGTTCCAGCCTGTCTGAGTTTCGATACGGCCGCTACTGTTGCCAAGGCGCGAAAGCTCATTTCTCTCTACGAAAAGAAAGGTTTTTCGCGGGATCGAGTTCTGATTAAGATTGCGAGCACCTGGGAAGGAATCCGCGCAGCGGAGGTCCTTGAATTGGAAGGCATCCACTGCAATTTGACCCTTCTGTTCAGCTTTGCCCAAGCGGTGGCTTGCGTCCAGGCGGGCGTCACTCTCATTTCCCCGTTCGTAGGCCGGATTTACGACTGGTACAAGAAAGAGAACGGTGGAGAAATACCTTCCGACCAGGATCCGGGAGTTGCATCGGTGAAACGCATTTACAACTATTACAAGAAATTCAGTTACAAGACGCAAGTGATGGGAGCAAGCTTCCGCAATGTGAACCAGATCGTCCGTTTGGCGGGGTGCGATTTGCTCACCATCAGCCCGGAGCTTCTGAATCAACTCGAAAATACGGAAGGAACTGTGAGGTGCGAACTCGATCCGGTGACGGCCGGGGACAGCAAAGAACAGCGATTGTGCCTCGAAGAAAAGACCTTTCGCTGGATGCACAATGAGGACGCCATGGCGACGGAAAAGTTGGCGGAAGGCATTCGCAAGTTCAACAGCGATGCCCAGCGCCTCCAGCAGTTCGCCCTGGCTCGGGTAGCTGAACCGATCGGGTGAAAGAACGACTACCAAGGTTGAACTTCACGAGGTCAACACGGACGTCGGAGATCCCCACCGAACGCTCCACAGGGCGCTCATGGCCATGAATCGAGCGGTACTCTGGGACATGGATGGAACCCTCGTCGACTCTGCCGAATACCATTGGCAGGCCTGGCGCGACACCATGGCTCGCGAGGGTTTCCCAATCACTCACGAACAATTCCTGGCCACCTTCGGACAGCGCAACGACTCCATTCTCCGGCAGTGGCTCGGCGAAAAGGCTAGGCCCGAATTGATCCAACGCATCGGTAACGCCAAAGAAGCGCTCTATCGGCAACATGTGCGCGAGCGCGGCATTGCGGCGCTCCCGGGAGCCTTGGAGTGGGTAAACCTGCTGCACCGACAAGGCTGGGGACAAGCGATTGCATCGGCGGCTCCTCGCGCCAACGTAGAAACCATCCTGGATGTCTTACGCGCGAGCGAGTGGTTTGAAGCCATCGTATCCGCTGAAGATGTACACCGAGGTAAGCCTGACCCGGAAGTGTTCCTGATCGCCGCCACCAAATTGGGTGTCGCGCCCGAGCACTGCATCGTTGTAGAAGACGCACAGCACGGCATCGAAGCCGCCCGGGCCGCCGGAATGAAAAGCATAGGCGTGACCAAGAATGGCAAGCATTTGGCGGCTGATATTGTGGTGCGATCTCTCGACCTTCTGGATGAGAACGCCTTCCACAATTTGTTGCAGGATGGCGCCTAATCAGCAGTTATCCACGCCTCTCCTTTTCATCCGTAGCGCGTAGTCCCGACAGGGAGTGAATCCGGATGCGGAAAAAGAGGGGTTCAATGGAATTCTCGCCTACTCTCATCTGCCGCTCGCCCAGTGCATTCAGCCACCAATGATAGCGTTTTGCTAGAAGCGAACTGGCATGCTTGCGCTCGGCAGTGTATTGCAGCTCGGCCAATTCCTCATATTCACCGTAAACAATCACGCTGATCCACTCGCCCTGATTCTGTATTTCGTCAGTCTGGACACATACTTTGGGATTCGTACGCATCCACTTTACTTTCTGCCCAAAGGTCGAGAAACCGTACAGGTAACTGTCTTCGTAGGCAAAATGAATCGGAACTACATAGGGCTGGTTTTCATACGAGCAACCTAACCGGCCTAAGGAAGCATGCTCAAGAACCGCCTTGCATGCCTCCGCTGCCATTTCGTTGACTTCCATGATGATTTCCCTCCCGAGCTCAGGACTGACCGAGAGCGTTGCTAACGATCTCCTGAGCTTCGCTAATAATGACATTCAGATGTGACTGGTTTTTGAAACTCTCAGCATAGATCTTGTAGACGTTTTCGGTGCCAGAGGGCCGCGCGGCAAACCAGCCAGACTCTGCCACCACTTTCACTCCGCCAATGGGAGCATGGTTGCCGGGGGCCGTCGTTAACTTGGCAACGATGGGTTCGCCCGCTAATTCTGTTTCTTTCACCGAATCAGCTGAGAGCTTCTGCAGTTTCCGTTTTTGGTCAGGCGAGGCTGGCGCATCAATCCGGGTATAAAGAGGACTTCCAAATTCCGCGGTCAGTTCACGGTAGTGCAGGCCGGGATCTTTTCCCGATTGGGCGGTGATCTCTGCGGCAAGAAGATCCATGATCAGCCCGTCTTTGTCGGTGGTCCAAACAGTGCTGTTGCGGCGCAGGAAGCTCGCACCCGCGCTCTCCTCCCCGCCAAAGCAGACGGAACCGTCGAGCAGTCCGGGGACAAACCACTTGAAGCCCACTGGCACTTCGTACAAGTGACGCCCGAGTCTCTCTACAACACGGTCGATCATACTGCTGCTTACCAACGTCTTGCCGACTGCGGAGCGGGCGCTCCACTCCGGCCGATTCGTCAGCAGGTAACGGATCGCCACAGCCAGGAAGTGGTTCGGGTTCATCAAACCCGCGGATGGGGTCACAATGCCATGACGGTCGGAGTCGGGGTCATTGGCGAAGGCCACCTGGTATAGATCCTTCAGGCCGACCAGCCTGGCCATAGCGTACGGGCTCGAGCAATCCATCCGAATCCTCCCGTCATGATCGACAGGCATGAAGGAAAATGTGGGATCAATCGTGGGATTCACGACAGTGATATCCAATTGGTAGATCGCGTTGATCGGTTCCCAATATCGGAGGGCGGCTCCGCCCAGCGGGTCAACAGCCAATCTGAGGCCCGCATCGCGAATGGCGTCCATGTCGACGACATTCTTCAGATCCCGTACGTAGGGCAACACCAGATCTTCCTGGCGGGTAGAAGGCGCGTGGATTGCCTTTTCATAAGGAATTCGTTTCACTTCGCGATTACCGGCTCGCAAGAGATTGTTTGCCCGATCCTGTATCCAGCGGGTGACCTCCGTATCGGCCGGGCCGCCGTTGGGCGGGTTGTACTTGAAACCACCGTCTTCGGGAGGATTGTGGGAAGGTGTGATGACGATGCCATCAGCCCAAGGAACTTGTCGAGTGCGGTTGCACACCAGGATGGCATGTGAGATAACCGGCGTTGGTGTGACGCCATCGTCCTTCTGGACGATGGTCTCAACATTGTTCGCAGCGAGAACTTCCAGCGCAGAACACTGCGCAGGCGAGGACAGGGCGTGCGTGTCCTTCCCCATGTACAGGGGGCCCGTGATACCTTGCGCCTTGCGGTAATCGCAGATCGCCTGGGTAATGGCGAGAACATGCGCTTCAGTGAACGTGCCGTTTAGAGACGTCCCGCGGTGGCCGCTTGTTCCAAAGGCAACCAACTGGTTGGGATCTTCGAGATCCGGCTTGCGGTCAAAGTATTCCTTCTCCAATCTGGCCAGGTCCACAAGCATTTCCCTTGGAGCGCGTTTCCCGGCCAGGGGTGAAGTCCTTGCGTCGCTCAACTTGGTTGCCGATTGTTTCTTCTCTAGCACACTGGACATGGTTCCATCCTTCAATTGTTGCCCAAATTAATATCGGCCGCATTTATGCTACAGTCGCAGCGTTCACGACGGGTGCGGCACGCCTAGGATAACTCGCACAGTGTCCCGGGCTATAAGGAGTTCCTCATCAGTTGGGATAGCATATGCGAGCAACTTGGAGTCTTCCGTTGATATCTTGCCTTCGCGACCAACCGTCTCCTGATTCTTCGCCGGGTCGAGGCAAAGTCCTGCCCACTCCATGCCCGCACAAATTCTTGCACGAACGTCCGGCGAATTTTCTCCGATGCCGCCTGTGAAAACAACCGCGTCAGCTCCGCCCATCGCAGCCAGATATGCACCGATGTATTTCCTCGCCCGATAACAGAAGATATCGATACCCAGCCGCACCCGGCGGTCTTCATGCTCTTTCAACTCAGCCTGCAACTCGCGCATGTCATTCGTGAGCCCAGAAATGCCGAGCAAGCCGGATTGCGTGTTGAGCAACCTGTCCACCTCGAAGGCTGATAGCCCCTCTTTTCTGGCGATGGCGCTGACCACGGCGGGATCGACGTCCCCTGAGCGCGTGCCCATGACCAGACCTTCAAGCGGTGTTAGACCCATCGACGTATCGATGGAACATCCAGCTTTTATTGCGGCTGCCGAGCACCCGTTGCCTAAATGGAGCGTGATGATGTTAGTTTGTTCGCGCGTCAGTCCTCGCATTGCACGGTAGCGGAAAGCGACGTAGCGATGAGAGGTACCATGGAATCCGTACCGCCGGATGCGGTGCCGCCGGTAAAGATGATACGGAATGGCATACAGGTAGGCCTGCTCGGGAAGCGAATGATGAAAGGAAGTGTCGAACACTGCCACTTGGGGAATGTCTTTGCCGAATAATTCGCGGGCTGCCCGGATACCTTTGATGTTGTTTGGATTGTGAAGTGGGGCCAGATCGATGCAGTCCTCAAGTCCCTTCAAAACCGAATCGTCGATCAGGGCAGAATCTTTGAACATCTCACCGCCATGCACCACTCGGTGTCCCACTGCATTTACGTCAGCCGCACTCTTGATTTCAGACACTCCTGGATTCAAAGCGATGTAGCGAATCAGGTATTCGAGTGCAGCGGCCACATCTCGGAGCGGCTCTGTGAGGGTCTGCCTTGGCTGGTTGCGGTACTTGATGCGAATGATTGCCTCTCCTCCTATGCCCTCAACATCGCCCCGGCAGATGCGGTCGTCTTTATCTTGAGCGATCCGTTCAAGGTCTGTGGTAATCACTTGAAATTTTAGGCTGGAACTTCCCGAGTTTAGAACCAGTACGTTCATTGCGTCCGCTGAACCTGAAAGGTGGAAATCCTATCCGACTTCGCCGGGTTTAACCAACACTACTCCGAATGAGTGCTCACTGGTCCAGCAGTGCAGATGGCTTGCCAATCGGCCCCTCCTTAACCCATCATTTCCCATAGGTCCCAAGCACACCTGATCTGGGCCTGGCATGCCCCGCCTTGGGCAGTGCCTCAATCTGGGCAGAGGCTCGAAGGCCAAAGATTGCAAACATTGATGGCGCTACAGGGACATACCGTCGGTCTCGATTGGCACATTGCATGCAAACCGTAGAAGGTTCATGTGCGCACGCAAGGCCCGTCGGTGAAGTAGGGGTGCGCCGCGCTTGATCCCAGCTCTCCCCAAGCAGTTACGGATCAAGTCGCCCGCACCTCATCCGACGGTGTTTTGGTCGCAAGAGCGGCGTTTGATTCATCATGTCACACATCGCAGCGGCTCTCAAGCCGTGCTCAGTATTGATCGCAACCGATTTCTCTGCTGCTTCTGAGAAGGCGCTTCGCCATTCCCTGGCACTCGCGCGATTTTATGGCTCGAGATTCTGCCTGGCGCACGTGGTGTCCTCCCTGGGTCTGGCCATGGCAGGTCCTTGTGCAATTGCTGCTTGTGAAGAGGCAGCATCGCGCGAGGCCGCGGATTTGGAGGACTCGCTGATTCGAACCGGGGCTCTTACTGGCAGTCAACACAAATTCATCGTTCGGCAGGGTGAACTGTGGCCGGAGCTGCGAGAGATCATCCGACAAGAGAGCGCAGATCTCCTCGTCGTCGGCACGCATGGACGACACGGCATGGCCAAGCTTTTTTGGGGTTCTATTGCAGAACAGATCTTCCGTCAGGCATCTTGTCCGGTCCTGACCTTTGGGCCGCACTCCGATGACCGCCCCTGGTTTGAAACGTCCTCCACCCCCCGTACATTTCTGTTTGCGACAGACTTCGGACCCGCGTCTCTCCAAGGCTTGCCGCAAGCCATTGCGGCTGCCAATCAGTTCGGAGCCAAACTCGCTTTTCTCAGTATCGTTCCAGCCGTGTCGTCACACACTGACGAAGGGCTGAGGAACTGGCAAGCGGATGCGTACATGAGAACCCTGCAGCGCCTGACAGAACTCGCCGACGATGCCGGGCTCGACCTGAGACCTGAGTTATACGCGGAATTCAAATCAGAGAGTCCGGTAAGCGAGAAGATCCTCGAAACTGCTGACAAACTCCGAGCGGATCTCATTATTATGGGGCTCCATGATTCGGCCTACACAGAAGTGATCTCGCACCTGGATCTTGCCACTACCTATGACGTGGTTTGCGAGGCTTCCAGTCCTGTACTTACAGTGAACTGTTTTTCAGGGTATGACGTCGGAACGCGACCGACCAAAATAACAGCTTCGCCTTTGTCGGGGTCGATGTGGCCCGCAGTCATGGGTTCGGAGCGAAGTGGTAGACGAGATCGCGATTCGCCGTCGACCAGATGAGTGACGGCCGCAAACAGAAGCCCAATGGAGACTCCGGACATCAGCATGCCGACCATGCTTTCGAGCGGGCCCAACAGGCGCCACTTCGACGGAAGCACCACATCCCCGTATCCAACTGTCGCATAGCTGCTCGCCGAAAAGTAGAACGCGGATTCCCAAGATGGCAGGCAAAGCCACCGGTAGCAACTCGCCCATAGCAGAATGACGAATCCGTGCAGAATGATGACAGCTACCGTAGTTTGCATGACGAGTGCGGCACAGCGAAACACCCGCACTTCCTGAGTCTCTCTTGGAATACTTCTTATCCAAATGATGAGCGCAGCGGCGCCGCCACACTGCAGAACTAGAGTAACCAACACGAGAAGAACGGCGGCACCGGCCTGTTGAAGCAGAGTCATCGTTCGAGATCGCTCCTCTTACATAAAGACTTCGTGGCACGCTTGTTTAGCTCGTTTCTAGCGTCCCGCGTGATGGGTTGTAAGCGACGCCGCCTCGTTGTCTTAGGAACCGATGGTCTAGCAGCGCACAATGTTGTCGCCGTGAATGCCTCTCGTCGCGTTGCGCGTATCTACCACCAAGGATGCGTGCTGCGCGATCCACTGGTAGTCATAGTCTGAATGATCAGTGACGATTACTACACAGTCGTATTTTTCGACATCCTCTACGGGTGTGCATTTCATCTGCAGATCGTAATGGCGTCCTTTGCCGATAAAGGGAAAATAGGGATCGTTGTAGCTGACTTGAGCGCCATCCTTCTGCAGCAGCTCAATAATGGTCAGGGCCGGCGACTCGCGCAGGTCATCGATGTCTTTCTTGTAGGCCACCCCGAGCACCAGCACTTTGGCGCCGTTCAGAGCTTTCCGTTGTCGACTCAGAGCCCTGCTGACGGATGAGACCACGTGATAGGGCATGGCACTGTTGATCTCTCCGGCCAGTTCGATGAAGCGTGTCTGGAAATCCCACGCCTTCGCCTTCCATGACAGGTAATACGGATCGACGGGGATACAGTGTCCGCCGAGGCCCGGGCCAGGGTAGAAGGGTTGAAAGCCGAAGGGCTTGGTCGAGGCAGCCTCGATGACTTCCCAAATATCCAATCCCATGCGCAATGACAAAAGCTTTAATTCATTGACCAGGGCGATGTTCACGCAGCGGTAAATGTTTTCCAGCAGCTTAGTCATTTCTGCGACGGCCGGTGAGGACACCGGGACGACGCGGTTAAAGATTGTCCCGTACAGCGTGGCGGCCAGTTTGGAGGCTTGGGAATTCAGGCCTCCTACGACTTTCGGGATGTCACGCCGCGCGATGCTGTCATTCCCTGGGTCCTCGCGTTCCGGAGAAAAGGCGACAAAAAACTCATCCTCTCCATTAACCATTACGTCGCGGGCAGCCTTCAAACCGCAGCCATTGCCTTCCTCCAAGATTGGAATAAGCACTTCCTCCGTGGTGCCGGGATAGGTCGTGCTCTCAAGCACGACCAACTGACCGGCACGGAGATGCGGTGCTATTGCCCTGGCGGTGTTGGTAATAAAACTGAGATCAGGCTCCCGATATTCGTCCAGAGGTGTGGGCACACAGATGATGATGGCGTCCATTTCGGTCAGGCTCGAAAACTCTGCGGTCGCACAGAATCCTTGCGAGCGCGCTGCCTGGATCTCTGTAGGTGGAATTCGACAGATGTAGGATCCACCCGAGCTGAGAGTTGCGACCTTATGCGAGTCGATGTCAAAACCCGTTACTCGAAACTTTGCTTCGGTGTAGAGCAAAGCAAGCGGCAGGCCCACGTAACCGAGCCCTATCACGCCTACCCGCGCTTGGCGGGTTTCAATTCTGGTTTTCAACTCTGAGAATAGGCTGGCGGCGCTGCTGCAAGTAATCATGACGATCTCCTCCATGAAAAATCAATTCCCACGGCTAATGGGAGTAATGAAACTCAGCGGTCGTTAGTTCAGCTGTCGCCGGCTCGGCTGCTGCAGGAGTCTCCCACTTAATCAGCTTCAGATCCAACACAAAGATGGAATAGATCACCGGGACAAGCAGCAGCGTCACGAACGTCGCGATAGTAAGACCACCGATCTGGGCGTAACAGAGAGGTTCCCAGAGGGGTCCCCCGTGAATGGCCAAGGGTATGAGCCCAAGCACAGTCGCACCGACCGTGATCATCACCGGGCGCAATCGCACTATGCCGGCATCGAGCAAAGCTTCTCGTAAAGGCTCCCCTCTTTCGTGGGCTTCTTCGATGAAGTCGAAGAGAACGATGACGTGACTGACGATCACGCCCACCAGGCTTGCGACTCCCAGGAATCCCATGAATCCGAAGGGTTGACCCATGATCACCAGACCGGCGAGAGCTCCTGTCATTCCGTATGGAATTGCAGCAAAAACCAGAAGCGGCTTGACGGCACTTCGGAACTGCAAGACCAACGCAATGTAGATCAGCAGCACCGAGATCGCCATGACTACGCTAAGTTCCTTGAAACCTTTCTGCTGTTCGTCATATTCGCCTCCGATCTCGAGGAAATAGCCGGGAGGCAGGTTCTTCTGGAACTCCTTGATTTTCGGCAGCAGCGGCGTGAGCACCTGAGAAGGTAAAACACCCGGAATCGGGAATGCGGATACCGTGACCGTCCGGAATTGATTGCGGCGCTTGATTTTCGATACCGCCATTTCCGTTGTGACGTTCGATACCTGTCTCAGAGGAACGCGTTGATTGCTGGTCAGAGAGTATACGTACGCATTTTGTATGTCAGAGAGCCCAGCGCGTTCTTCCATCCGCAAACGAACGGCGATGGGGATTTGTTTGTCGGCTTCCCTGTAGGTTGACACCGGTAATCCGCTCTCCGCCGCAGCGGATGAGAGGGCTATGTCCAGATTCGTGATCCCGGAAAGGTTGGCGCGGTCGGGGTCAACCTTCAGCCGGACATTCATCGCAGGCTCCCCCCAGTCGTCTCGAACCCGAGTCGCATTTGGTTGGGCCCGAAAGACTGTCTGGAGTTCGCCAGAGAGACGGTGCAGAACGTCGATTTCCGGACCTGAAATTCGAATGGAAACGGGAATACCAACGGGCTTGCCGGTTTCGAGCTGCCGCACATCGACCCGGGCACCTGGGACCTCGCGGCTCAGCGCCGTCTGCAGCGGCCCAACCAGTTCGTTGGTGAGGTGCTTGTCGGCAACCTCGACGAGGATTTGCGCATAATTCAGCTGTTGTCGCTCGGGATCAACGGAGAACCAGAATCTGGGACCTCCGCCGCCGACAAAGGTGGTCACCGATTTCAGAACGTCTTTCTGATGATGTTCGTTTCCAAAGCGTTCGGACTCTTGCCGAATGACAGTTTCCGCTCGTTGTGCGACCGCGTCCGTTGCACCCAGCGGGGCGTCGGGTGGAAGCCAGACATCCACATACGAAAGGTATGACAGGTCCTTGGGGAAGAACTGCGGCTTCAGCATTCTAAAAAACACTCCGCCCAACACCAGAACGACGAGCGAGCCGGCGAATGTACCCCAACGATGTCTGAGCGCGAAATTGCCTACCCGGTAATAGAGCGCCGGGAACCCGTGCTGCCGGCGCTCCGACATAGGCGGCTCCAGACGCTTGGGCGGTTTGATCATGTAATACGCAATTAACGGCATAAACGTAAACGAAACAATGACGGAAGCAATCAGCGTGCACGTCATCACGACCGGCAGGCTGTAAAGGAAGAAGCCTGTATCGCCGCTCAGCATCAGGAACGGAAGATACGCGACTATGTTCGTGATGGTGGCAAACACAATCGCCTTCGCCAGCTTCGTCGGCCCCATCCAGGATGCGAGATCGCGCGGAGAACCCGAACCCAACTCGCGCTTGATCGCGTCCCCTGCTACAACAGGCATATCGACCAACAATCCGAGCGCGATGATCAAAGTCGCAATCGAAACTTGTTGAATGTCAATCCCAACAACGTGAACGATTCCGAAGGTCATCGCCAGGGTCAGGGGGATGGAGGCTGCCATTAGCATCGCGGCACGCCAGTCCCAGAATCCGACCAGAGCGACGATTACGACGAGGACAATGGCCTCATAGAGGCTGCCCATCAACAAACTGACAAGCTCCTTGACTTGCCGTGGCTGGTCCGAGGTGCGAGCCACAATAAGGTCGGCAGGCAGTTGCGGGCGCACATTGGCTAGAGCCTCGTCTACCGCCGCGCCGAATTTGAAGATCTGTTCGCCTGATCGCATTTGCACCGCCAGGGTAATGGCACGGTTCCGCTGCCAAGTCCCGTTTGCCTCGCGCGACGTCAGGTAGTTCAAGTAGCGTGTTGGTGTCTGATATGCGCGCGATATGTCCACCACATCGCGCAAGTAAAGCGGCGCCCCGGTAGACGATGATGCCAGGAGCACGTTGCCAATATCCTTCGTGCTTTTGAACTCCGCGGTTGCGTCAACCAAGACGTTTCGCGATTGGGTTTGGACAATACCTCCAGGAGCGGTTACATTTCGAGTGCTGAGGAGGTCTTTGATCTTTGTCGGCTGCAACTTAAGGGCGGCCAGCCGGCTATCTGAGTACTCCAGATAAATCTCTTCCGGCAGAACGCCGGCGCGCTGGACTTTCGCTACCTCGGGTACACGTTGCAGAGTGCGTTGGATCAGATCGGTGAAATCATCCAGTTGCCGATACGAATACCGGTTGTTAGCTACTTCCGCGATGCGTTCCTTGGTGGCTTGAGGATCGCGAATGATAATCGGACCCCACGCGTCGGGATGAAAGTCGTACTCTTGGAGCTTCTTCTCGATGAACTGCTGTCCATACGCGCGGATTTCGTCATCCGACTTCGCCGTCGCAAAGTCGATTCCGGAGCAGCTTCCTACGGACAACGAACGAACGTCGTGCGCAAACCCGTCCCGTTCTGCCTGCGCAGCCAGCATGACAAATGGCCGCTCAATCACAGCAGGGGGCACGGATGCCGGGTAACAGTAGAGAACGCTGACCCGCCCACTCGTAACTCCTCGGCGCTCTTTCTCAATCGCATCCCGCACACCGCGGGCGCGCAACGCGATTTCAAGGTCTGGGACTGTCGGACTGGCGACCGTCAGCATCAGCGCTGCCGTGTCTCCGAAATCGCTGATCCAGGTGACAGGTCCCGCACCGTCGGGAAGGTCAGTGATCTGATTCAGTCGTTGTCCAATGTCCTGAAACTCCTGCTGGGTGTTCTTGATGTTGTCTAACAGCCTGACTTGCACAACAGAAATGTTGTCCTGGGTGGTGGATTCCACACGGTCCACCTTGCTGTTTCCAGTGACGGCTTGCTCGACTTTCCGTGTGACCAGTTGTTCAACTTTGTCTGCCGAGATACCTGGCCACGGGGTGATTGCCAGCGCGATGCGCACAGGAATGTCGGGGTCCTTGCGCTTGGGCATGTTCATGTAACCGAACACGCCCCAGGCAAGCGTGGCGAACAAGGCGACCCAGGCAATCTGCCGGTTGTTGACAAAGAATCGTGCGATATTACGACTGCGATTGGGGTTCTCGTCTTTCATTGAAGGACCTCGACAGGCTGCCCATCCTTAAGCAGATTGGCGCCAGTAGTGATGATGCGATCGCCTGGGCTTAGCCCATTGAGTACGGTTACGTCGGTTCCAGTGATAGAGCCGATGTCTACGCTGTGAAGCTGAGCGATTTCTCCGGCACTCGAGTTTGAGACGACAAACACGCCATATTTCCTGTCTTTCGCTTGCACGATTGCGGAAAGTGGGACGAGCAGCGCCGACGTTCGACTTGCGCCGTCGGTATCCGCGAATTGCAAAGAGCCGATCATGCCCACCTTCAGCAAGTGATCACGGTTCGGTATCGCGACCTCGACCTCGAAATTACGTGTGATCGTGTCCGCCGCCGATGACATGCGGCTGATTCGCGCATGAAATGTGCGTGTGGGGAACGCGTCGATGGCAACATCAACGGGCTGGCCGACCTTTACGGAGCGGACAACCGTATCGGGCACTCCCACGACGATCTTTACGCTGTCGGTTTTGGCCAGCGCGAATGCGGGAACACCAGGTCCGACGAACGCGCCGAGCTCGACGCCTTTCTTCACGATGTCGCCATCGGAGGGCGCAATCAGAGAGGTGTCGCGCAGAGCGATTTCGGCCTCGCTCGTCAGGGCCCGCGCGGACTTCAATTGCTCCTCGCTGGAATCGTATTGCGCGCGTGCGGAATCGAAGTCGGGCTTCGTGAGGCTCTGGCTGTCGTATAGGTGCGTAGCTCGATCGAAGTCGAGCTTGGCTTTCTGAAAAACAGCTTGCGCTGCCGCTGCTTGCGAGGATGCCTGGTGTACCTTGTCCTCGTATTCAGACGATCGGATGCGGACGAGCACGGCTCCCCGGCTGACCCGATCCCCTTCCGCAACATCGCGCATCCTGCCATCCTGGCCGCGCATTTGTTTAAGCGAAATGACGTACCCGGGAATTCTGAATGCCAGGGGAACTTCCGAATCAGGCGTCACTACCGCCGAGAAACGCAAGCCGTCGGCGGTGAAGCCCGCTTGCTTCTCAACGGCTTGAGCCTGGACCCCCTGTGGGGGTTGATTGAGTGGCTTATTCGAGCCACAGCCGGCCATGACGAGCATCAATGAAAAGATTGCGATCGTGGTTCTCACGTTTATTCCTCTCCCATCGCGCGGCGCAATTCTGCAAGGGAACTCCAATAAGAAGAAAGCGCCTGCTGATACTGAAAAGCGGTTTCCGAACTTCGGGCTTGAGCCTGCAATAGATCTCTTACGAGTGCTGCTTGTTCTTTGTATTTGTTGCTGGTGACGCGGAATTCTTCGGCGGCGGCCTCGTGGCCGGTGCGAGTGGCCTTCAGCAACAACGCAGCCTCTTTCCACTTGCGGTACTTCGACCCGACTTCAACCCCGAGTTGCGATTCCGTCTCTTGTACACCGTTGTGCGCTTGCGCCAGGGTGTTGGATTTTTCGCGTACCTTATTGCGCCGGCGTCCCCAATCGAACGGCTCCCAAGTCAAGGCAAAGCCCGCCATTCCGACATTCGTCGGAAGGACCTGCACGTTCTGAATCCCCATATAGCTAACCGCGACACCAAGGTCCGGCATGTATTCGGCTTTGGCGAGGCGGCGGTCGTAGTCGGCTTGTTTTTCCTTGAGGTGAGCCTGGCGGATCTCAGGGCGATTCTCTGACGCCTGCTGGCGCGCCTCCTCCAGACTCAGGGTTGTCGTGTCTGCCTCAGGAATGAAATCAACCCGAAAAGGGGTTTCAAGATCCCGCGCCAAGAGTTGATTGAGGTGCTCGTGCTGTGTGGCAAGTCCGTTCTCCGCAACCGACAAGTCATACTGCGCCTTGGTTAATCGCGCATCGACCTCCAGCGAGTCTCCCCTGAGTACAGTTTTCTCTGCGATGTAACGCAGCGTAACTCGCTGCGCCTCTTCCAGAGTGCGTACTCCTTCTTGTGCTGCATCCACCGCAGCCTGCGTTGCGACAAGCTCGAAATATGCACTTCGCACTTCGGACGCGATCTTCTGCCTTTCTGCGCGAACGTCTTCTTTAGCGATGTCGCGCCCAAGTTCTGTCGCGTGAATTCCCAGTCCGATTTTGTACTGCTGTAACAGGGGCACATCGATGCTGCCGCTCATAAAGGCGGACAACCGTGCTGGCGTGTGAACCTTGGCGTCCGTCGACGGAATCGGCCCGGTCCCTGGATACGTCCCGAAAACCCCCTTCGCGAAGGTGAAATCAAACGGCTGC
>Ga0209517_10005109_pt1 | contig 16869 bp, 11 predicted proteins | sample PeaSoiMetSII2010_FD_187695 | JGI IMG/M metagenome (GOLD analysis project Ga0209517, IMG submission 187695) | Peat soil microbial communities from Weissenstadt, Germany - SII-2010 (SPAdes) (version 2) | ecosystem: Environmental > Terrestrial > Soil > Wetlands > Peat | place: Germany...
TCTTGACTCATCCTGGATCGTGAGTTGGCTTATAGGACATCAAGCAAGCTGACTCCTGGGTCAATTCCAACTCTCCGGCAGGTGCAACTATCGAGGTTTACCAGGGCCTGTGACGGCACGCGGGCCGATTGGAGATATACTTTCTGGCACCCGGCCTCGCACATTTGAGTCTTCGTGGAGGCACACCATGGCAAAGCGACAGGGTCGGGTAGAGCTTAAAGGCAGCGCACGGGAAGCGTTGCCGGGCGGGCAAGACGCCGGACCGGCTGATCCGAAGCAGCATATCGAAGTGAGCGTCTTATTGCGGCGCGGATCTAAGCCCGGCGAATTCCCGCCGGCCGCGCGGTTGGGCGCTCGTCTTCCGCACGAACGAAAATATCTCACACGCAAAGAATTTGCTCGTTTGCACGGCGCGTCGGCGGCGGATGTCAGGAAAGTTCGCGCGTTTGCCGGGCAGTACGGATTGCGAGTTTTGAGCGAGGATCGCGCGAGCCGGATAGTGAAACTCAGCGGTACGGTTCAAGCATTTAACGAAGCATTTGGCGCGAACTTGCGCCGGTACGATCACAGTTCGGGCGCGTACCGCTGCCGCACAGGCAGCCTCACGGTTCCCGCCGAGCTGGGAGTTGTCGTTGAAGGCGTTTTTGGGCTCGACAATCGTCCGCAAACCAAGGCGCACTTTCGCCTGCGCAAGCACAAACCAGACATTCACGCGCAAGCAGCGACCGTTTCCTACTCGCCTCTGCAAGTCGCAAAAGCGTATGGGTTCCCCTCGGGCGCGACGGGCGCCGGGCAGTGCATCGGCGTGATCGAATTGGGGGGCGGCTATCGCGCCGGCGACCTCGCTTCATTTTTTGGCAATCTCGGGATTGCAACTCCGAGGGTCACGGCGGTCTCCGTGGATGGTGCGGCGAATTCGCCCACAGGTGATCCGAGCGGAGCGGATGGCGAGGTCGAACTGGATATCGAAGTGGCAGGGGCCATTGCGCCCGCGGCGCAAATCGCCGTGTATTTCGCGCCCAATACGGACCAGGGATTCATCGACTCCGTGACCACGGCCGTGCACGACGCGAAGCTGAAGCCATCGATTATCTCGATCAGTTGGGGCGGGCCGGAAGACTCTTGGACTGCGCAGTCCCGCGACGCGCTGAATTCCGCGTGCCAAGATGCCGCCACAATGGGCGTCACCGTGCTGGCGGCTTCGGGTGACGACGGCGCGTCGGACGGAAGCGCGAACGGAGCGCCCACCGTAGATTTTCCCGCGGCGAGTCCCTACGTGGTCGGTTGTGGGGGTACAAAGTTGACGCTCTCCGGCGCCGCGATCGGTAGCGAGCAGGCATGGAACGAGCTTTCGGCGAATGAGGGAGCGACGGGCGGCGGAGTCAGCGAAGTGTTCGCGCTTCCCAGCTACCAGCAGAGTGCGAGTGTGCCGAAGGCGCCGAACGGGTTCGTTGGCCGCGGCGTACCCGATGTCGCAGGGGATGCCGATCCAGCGACGGGTTACAACGTTTTCGTGGATGGGCAGCAGAGGGTGATTGGCGGCACGAGCGCGGTTGCTCCTTTGTGGGCCGGGCTGCTGGCGCTCATCAACGAGTCACTGGGGACAAATGTGGGCTACGTAAATGCGCTGTTGTATTCGGCCAAAGTCGAACCCACGTTTCACGACATCACTTCGGGAAGCAATGGAGATTATTCCGCGGGTAAAGGCTGGGACGCGTGCACGGGCCTCGGCAGCCCTAATGGAACTGCCCTTTTGACTGCGTTGCGCGGCCAATAGGCGCGCTCGGACGAAAACGGGGCATCTTCATAGCTTGCCCCGCGTGTGGTCATTGTGGCTGCGCGAGCACAGCGACGCCGTAGACGGGCAGATCAACCGATGATTTGGAGCCGCCTTCAAGGACATCGCTCATCTGGCTCGGCAGGCTTATGGTTTGCAGTTGTTTCGACAAGTTAACGAGGATGTAGACCGGCCCGTGAGCCCCTCGCCGGACAGAAACTTCCACGCCGGCTGGAATATTGGGAAGAGGAGTGTCCACCCCGCTGGTGGCGGCCATCCACTTTGCAGCGTACTCCATGATTTTGGGATCGAGCCACGCACCAATGTAGGTGATGCGGCCTTTGCCGATTTTGCGCGTGATCGCGGCGGGCTGGCCATCGAGCCAACCATCGCTCTTGCCGTAACGCAACAAGACCTCCGTGTCCTTATCCTTCGCACTCAGGAGCTCGGCCCAGAAGGGCGATTCGCCAGTTCCCCACTGGCCTTCAACGGGGACGGGATTGATTAGGGCGTAATACTGCTCTACGCGCCCGCCTAGAAGTGCGCCAAGTGGGCCAGGCTGACGATCGGGCTGCAGGCCGTTGTCTTCGTCTTTCATGGCCGAGCGCTGGCCGAGAACCAGATGGCCGCCAGAGCGGACGTACTCGGCGAGATTCTTTGCCGCCGCAGCGGAAAGAACATTAAGGCCGGGAGCAACGACGAGTTTGTAGGAAGAGAGATTTGCGGTTGGCGAAAGGACGTCAACGGATTGCGCGATGGGGTGGAGCGCCGCGTAGTAGCTGATTAGTTCGAGGTTGGGGTCGTAATTCCTGTTGTGGCGCTGCCAGTTGATGGCCCAGCGGCTATCGTAGGAATGAAGAATAGCGATTTCGGATTTCACGGAGGTACCCACGAGAACGGGACCCGCTGTTGCGAATTCCTTGCCCACTTGCGCGACCTCGGCGTAAAGCGGCACCGGAGTGCCATCCGCGCCGAGAAGCGTGCCGTGATACTCCTCCTGGCCATTCATGGCGCTGCGCCACTGCCAATAACTGATAGTGTCTGCACCGTGGCCAACGGCATGCCAGGCCATCGCACGGACTTCACCCTTATCGAGAGAGTTGTTGATACCGGTCCAATTCACGGAGCCGGGCTGCGTCTCCATCACCCAGAAATTCTTCCGCTTGAAGCCGCGCGTCAGGTCGTGGGCAAAGCCGTTCTTCGCGGGGTCGAGATGGCCCTCGCCAACGTAGTCGTCCCAAGCGGCGAGATCGAGATCCTGTACCACAGTGTAGTGGTCGTAACCATCGAACCAACCCATGGTGTTGGTGGTGATGAATTTGCCCGGGTCAGAATTGGCGCGCAATACTTCGAGCTGATTTTTCTGGTAGCCGCGCCAGGTATCACTGACGAAGCGCATCCAGCTCAGCAGCAGGCCAGGATTGCCGTAACCGACCTGGAGGGGGATCTGATCCCAGGAGGTGTAACTCTCGCTCCAGTAGGAGGTCGTCCAGCGGGCGTTGAGATTATCCAGCGAGGCGTAGCGGGTCCTAAGCCACTGCTGGAATTGCGCTTTCGTTTCCGGGTCGTAAGAGGCCATTTCGTATTCGTTGTCAATCTGCCAGCCCAGCACATAGGGATTGTGGCCGAAGCGCTTGGCCAGTTGCTCGGCAATCGTGCGCGCCAGTTCGCGATATTTAGGATTGGCAAAATTGTACTGTTCCCGGTTGCCGTGCTGGTCGCGGCGTCCGTCTTCGCCCATGCGCAGAGTTTCCGGGTATTTTTGCGTAATCCAGGCGGGCGGCGCGGCCGTGGGAGTGCCAATCACGGTGTATATGTTGTGCCTTGCGGCGGCAGTGATCGCGCGGTCGAGCCAATCGAAGTCGTACTTCCCTTCTTCGGGTTCCATGCGGCTCCAGGCAAACTCGGCGACACGAACCATGTGCACACCCGATTGCTGCATGAGGGTGAGATCGGCGTCCCAACGCGATTCCGGCCACTGTTCGGGATACCAGGCGGTGCCCAGAAGAAGAGGCGGCGGTGGGGGAAGGGTGGACTGAGCGAGAGTAGAGTGCGTGACTGACAGAAGAAACAGGAAAACGAGAAGAACGGTAGAGACGCAAACAACTCCATGGCGCGTGGAATGATTCACGATGGTTCCTCCGAAGCAGGGAAGAATCTGAGCTTGTCTACCCTGAAAAGCGGATCGCACAAACCCGGAAGACAGGCTGAGTCTACAAGAGGAGGAGGCGCGCGGGAAGGTGGTCTTCCGCCAGTGAACATGGCGAAATTGAAAATTTTGCCGCTGGCACCCAGGTTGCCATGAACGGCCTGCTGCACACCGAAACAGAGGCGAAGCGCACCGGGAGTGGTTTCAAGGGCGATCACGTCGTTGCCGCCAGTTCAAAGGTCGTTCCGGAGCCTAGAAAGTCATCTTCAGGGATTCAGAACCATATGTCCGATGACCGTGTTACTCGCCCATTTGGCGGTAGCGTATACCTCCCGACAGTCCAGCAAGGGTATAATCGCGGCCAATTATGGCGCTGGCTCCCTCCACGAGACTCGGGCCCTATGAGATCAACTCCGCCATCGGTGCTGGTGGCATGGGCGAGGTGTATCGCGCGAAGGATACACGGCTCGGGCGTGAGGTGGCGATCAAGGTTCTTCCGGCAAATGTTTCAGTTAATGAAGAGCGAAGGCAACGCTTCGAACGCGAAGCGCGGACGATTTCATCGCTGAATCACCCGAATATTTGCGCGTTGTATGACGTCGGAAACCAAGATGGAGTGGAATATCTCGTTTTGGAGTACGTGGAGGGCGAGACGATAGAGAAGCGGTTGGAAAAGGGGCCGCTGCCAACGAAGGCGCTGCTGCGATATGGCATAGAGATTGCGGATGCCCTTGAGAAAGCGCATCGCACCGGCGTGATTCACCGAGATTTGAAGCCCTCGAACATCATGCTGACAAAGTCGGGAGCAAAGTTGCTGGATTTTGGGTTAGCGAAGTGGAGCGAGACAAGCCCTTCCGAAGCAGAGACGCTGAAGACACTCACGGGGACACCAGAAAAGCTGACGCAGGAAGGCACGCTCGTCGGAACCTTCCGTTATATGGCGCCGGAACAACTGGAAGGTAAGGAGGTGGACTCCCGGACGGACCTTTTTGCTTTCGGTGAAGTCCTGTACGAAATGGCGACTGGGGTTCCCGCCTTTTCGGGAAACTCCAAAGCGAGTCTTATCGCGGCGATCCTCACCGCGGACCCGAAGCCAATCACAAAGCTTCAGCCGGTGTGCCCTGCAGCGCTGGATCAACTAGTGCAAGGTTGCCTGGCAAAGGATCCCGACGAGCGCTGGCAATCGGCGCACGATGTGAAGCTTGAACTGAGGGCGCTGGAGGCGCGGAGCGGAGAAGCGGAGCCGTTCCAGGCAGCGGCGTCACGTTGGAGAAAATGGGAACGCCTGGCGTGGGCAGCGGGTTTGGCGCTGGCTTCAACGCTTTTGGTCTGGCACTTCAGCCGGAGCGCGCCAGATGCGCCACGAATGGTGCGATCTTCTCTCCTGCCGCCATCCGACTCGTCCTATGAATCTTTCAATTTCGCGGTGTCTCCCGACGGCGCGCGCCTTGCTTTCGTGGCCGTGGGCCGGGAAGGAAAGAGCACGCTTTGGGTGCGCTCTCTTTCCGTTGCCAGCGCACAGGAGTTCAGCGCCACGGAGGGGGCGATGTATCCCTTCTGGTCGCCCGACAGCCAGCGTGTAGGATTTTTTGCAGTCGGCAAACTAAAAACAGTCGATCCAGAAAACGGCGCCGTAAAAATACTTTGCAACGCTCCGTCGGGCCGCGGCGGCACATGGAACCGCGATGGGATGATCGTGTTTGCTCCCGATACCATTGGGCCGCTCTACAAGGTCGCAGACCGGGGCGGAGAGCTCACGCCTGTCACCAAGATCGCTCGCGAGGGCAGCGGCGAGGCTCACCGCTGGCCTTTCTTTTTGCCGGACGGCGATCACTTCATGTATCTCGTCGATTGGAGCGGCCCCGCCGATGGGAAGAGTAATGGGATCTACGCTGGCTCGCTCGGTTCCAAGCAGTCCAAACTCGTCTCCGCGGACATACTGAGCAACGTAGCGTTCACTTCGGGTCGATTGGTTTTTGTCCGCGATCGCAGTTTGATGGCGCAGGCTTTTGATACCGCCCGACTTGAACTGAGCGGTTCTGCACAATCTATCGTCGAGCAGGGATTGCTGACGGATACCGGCTTCCGCAATTCCGGATATTCCATATCACAGAACGGCATGCTGGTCTTCCAGTCCGCGGCAGACCTGAGTTCGCAGCTGATCTGGTTTGACCGTACGGGCAAGGAGCTCGGTAAAGTCCCGGGGGCTGGGTACCGTTATCCGAGAGTGTCGCCCGATGGCCGAAAGTTGCTGATTTCTTCCGACGACGAGAGAAACGGCAAGTACTTTCTCCGGGTTTACGATTTGGAGCGCGGCATCTCGACCCGTGTAACGGATGGAGGAAGCGAGGAGGAGGCCGGCTGGTCGCGCGACGGTAAACGCATCGCCTACGTCACGGGTACGGGGAACACCTTCTACCTCTACGACATTCCCGCGGATGGATCTTCCGTCCCGAAGCTCCTTCTCAAAGGGGCGATGATGCGGCACATTGACCGGTCACCAGACGATCACATTAGCTTCTTAAGTCTTCAAGGGCACCCGGCCCTGTCGGTTTATTCGCCGGCAGACCACCAGGTTTCAGAAATTGCCTTTCCCGGGGCAGAAGCTCGATTCTCTCCCGATGGCAGATGGATTGCGTATACAGGGCGAGGAATTGTCGTCCAGCCATTCCCTGGTCCTGGTGGACGAATTCAAATATCGGATGGTCATGGCTCGCAAGCGGTCTGGAGTCGCGATGGCCGGGAAATCACTTACATCGCGCCGGACAGGAAGTTGATGAGCGTTACGTTTGATGCAGCAAAAAAGTCGGCGACCGCGCCACGAGCGTTGTTTCAAACACGCATTGAAGGGCCGGCCTACGTTAGTCACCAGTACGATGTCTCCCCGGACGGGCGTTTCATTATCAATTCGCTGGCCTCCAGCAATTCAGCGCCGCTCACGCTGCTCGAAAACTGGACAGCAGAGATAAAGAAGTAGCGAGTTGCCCGCGGCGGAATGAATCTATGCCGATGCCTAAGGCGGCAACACTCCATAAACTTACCGTTTACATGATTGCCTCGAGGAGTTAGGAGCGGAGCTTTGAAGCGGAAGCAAACTCCTGTGAAATCGCGTGATCGGAAACCTACCTATTACATACGGGCGCCATGTTGGAGCTGAGCGGAAGGGGCTTGAGGCAGGAAAGGCGACATACGTCCGAGTGTGCGAGGCGGAAGAATCCATTAAGGGAAGAGTGAGAGTATGGCGCCCGCGGGCGGAGCAAAACTGGGCCAAATGGCGCAGTGGGATGAAAAGCGGCGGAAACGCTATTTGTAGATTGAGTACGGGGTGGCGGCGTGGCGCCCGCAGGTACAAAGGGCTGTGCTAAATTGCGAAATTGGAGCAATCGCGGCACGGACCCCAGTGACAACGCAGACCCCCATAGAGCCAAGGCGACCGACGTCGGCCCCTACGCCACAGCAGGTGCCGAAGATTCATCGCGTGGAGGTGTATTGGCACGCGGTGACTTACAAGACCGTGGCGATCTACCTGCTGCTGTTGTTTGTGATCGTCATCGCGGGGATATATGTCGCCATCCCGGACTGGACCACCATCGCGACGACAAAGATCAACAAAGCGATTGGCAACGTTGACAACGACCCGCTGACAATCACACAGACGCAGGCGAAGTTCGTGAACCTGGACGGCCGAGTGCAGGTAAAGAAGGTGAATTCGGTGACCTGGGTGGACGCGGACTATCACACCGCGCTGGACAAGGGTGATTTGATCCAGACGGCATCGGACGGAGCGGCGCGCATCACGTTCGCGGACGGGACGGAATACACGGTGAAGGCGGATACGCTGGTCACGGTGGAGGAGAACAACGTAACCAAGGATCGCGCGAACACCGCCGTGCGCATCAATACGGGCGAGGTAAACCTGGCCACACCAACGTGGTCTTCGCGCGACTCGCAGGCGGCCATCAGCGTGGAAGATGCCACGGCCTACGTGCAGCAGAACAGCCGGGCGACGGTAAAGAACGATCCCAACAAGAATGAGCACGAAATCGTGGTGGCCACGGGAGCGGCGGAAGTGCAGCGCGGGCAGGAAAAGATCGAGCTGACACAGTATGAGAAAGTGAGTTTCGCGAACGGAGGGGCGACGCAGAAATCAAACGTGCTGGCGCCGCCGGGACTCGTATCGCCGCTGAACCTGGCGCCGATCATCTCGGAGAATCCGAAGACGGCGCAAATCCGGTTTGAGTGGCAGCAAGTGGAAGACGCGGTAGGATACACGCTGCGCATCAGCCCGACAACGATGTTTACGAAGCTGGTGAAAGAAGTGAAAGTGAGCGGCACGAGCGCGGAAGTGAGTGGGCTGGAATCCGGCGACTATTTCTGGAATGTGACCGCATCCGACGCCAAGAAGCAGACCAGCGAATTCAGCGAGACTTTCAAGTTCACACTGGTGGCCCAGGGCAAGACGCAGGAAATGCTGCTGGACATCGAGAGCACGCAGATTCACGGGCGCGTGGCCGAACTGATCGGCAAGACGGAGCCCGGCGCGGCGCTGATCATTAACGGCCAGGCGGTGGCGAATATTTCGCCTGACGGAAGTTTCCGCCATTTCACGGAACCGCTGGAACCCGGCCAGCACACCATCGTGGTGATCGGGTCCAACCGGCGCGGCGGAACGGCGAAACAACAGGTTTCCATCGTAGTGCCGAAGTGAATTTGGGGAACGGCGGGTTGCGCTTTTGCGTGCAGCACCGAATCCAGCGACAATGGAAGGTCGTATGGATAGGGGCGGGCACGCAGAGATCCTACCTGGCAGGATCCTCTCCGCAGGGGGAAAGCAGTAATGACTAAGAATGGATGGAACCTGAGGTCGGTGTTCAGCCTGTTTTCATCCGACCTGGCGATCGATTTGGGGACGGCGAACACGCTGGTGTTCGCGCACGGCAAAGGGATCGTCGTGAACGAACCTTCGATTGTGGCGATCAACAAAGCCACCGGAGAAGTGGTGGCGGTGGGGCGCGAAGCAAAAGATATGCTGGGACGCACGCCGGGGAACGTCGTGGCCATCAAGCCGATGAAGGATGGCGTGATCGCGGATTTCAAGGTCACGGAAAAGATGCTGACCTATTTCATCCAGAAGGCGCACAACCGCCGCGTGCTGGTGCACCCGCGCATCGTCATCGGCGTGCCAAGCGAAATTACGCCGGTGGAAAAGCGCGCGGTGCAGGACTCCGCCTACCGGGCGCGCGCCAGCGAAGTTTATCTGGTGGAACAAGCCATGGCCGCGGCGATCGGCGCGGGGCTGCCGATCGAGGAACCCAGCGGAAACATGGTGGTGGATATTGGCGGCGGCACCACGGACATCGCGGTGATCTCCATGAGCGGGATCGTGTACTCGCGGTCGGTGCGCGTGGCGGGCAACGAAATGGACGAAGCCGTGATGCAGTATTTGAAGCGCAAGTACAACCTGCTGGTCGGCGAGCGCACGGCGGAACAGATCAAGATGGAGATTGGCTCCGCGTACCCGCTGGAGAAGCCGCTGACGATGGAAGTGAAGGGACGCAATCTGATCGAGGGCGTGCCGCGCACGGTAACGATTGACGACAGCGAAATCCGCGAGGCGCTGAGCGAATGCGTGGCGACAATTTTGAACGCCGTGCGCGTGGCGCTGGAACGCACACCGCCGGAACTTTCCGCGGACATCAGCGACCGAGGCATCGTGCTCACGGGCGGCGGCGCGCTGCTGAAGAATCTGGACAAGCGCATCCGCGAGGAGACCGGCTTGCCGGTTTCGATTGCGGATGATCCGCTGGCGTCGGTGGTGCTGGGCACGGGCAAGATGCTGAGCGATTTCAAGCTGCTGCGCATGGTGTGCATTGATTGACGTAGTTATAAGTTTTGAGTTTTAAGTCATAAGTTTTGAGCCGTTCGTTCCCAGCCTGAAGAATACGGAAAACGCTCGGACATGGTGGCGATTCCTTCAAGACATAAATCGCTGGCGCTGCTGGCAGGCGTGCTGCTTGCGCAGATCCTGCTGTTGGCGGTGCAGATCAAACGCGACTCGCGCGGGCGGCTGATCCGCGTGTGGGCAGTTTCCACGGTAACGCCGTTCGAGCGCGTAGGGGCATGGAGCGTCGGAAATGTGCGCGGGGTGTGGCATCACTATTTCGCGTTGCAAGGCACTTCCCGGGAGAACGAGGCGCTGCGGACGGAGAACGACGCGCTGAAACTGTCCATCGCGCAATTGCAGAGCAAAGCGGCGGAAGCGGACCGGCTGGGCGCACTGCTCAACTTCAAGACTTCCAATGCAAAAGTGGCGATGGTGGGCGCGCGGGTGATTGGCGCGAGCGCCGGTACGGCCAGCCGCACGATTGAAATCGACCGCGGCGAGCGCGACGGGATCCGCCGCAACCAGGCGGTGATCACGCCCGATGGCGCGGTGGGCAAGGTGATCGAGGTGTACCGCGATTCGGCGCAGGTGCTGCTGTTGACGGACAAGGACAGCGGCATCGGCGCGATGCTCGTGGGTTCCCGGATACAGAGCCCGGTGGGCGGCACGGGCGAGCCGATGCTGACGATGAAGTATGTGGCCAACGAGGACACCGCGAACGTGGGGGAGAAAATCGTGACCAGCGGCATGGACAAGATTTTCCCGCGCGACGTGCCGGTGGGAACAGTTGCAGAAGTGAAAGCAGGCACTACGTTCAAGCAGATTCGCGTGATGCCCGCAGCGAAGCTCGACCGGCTGGAAGAAGTGTTTGTGCTACTGACGCAGGAGCCGCTGGAATTCCAGAAAGAAGCGGAAGTGCAAACCGCGCCGGGGCCGAATGTGCCGGCGGAGACTCCCGCGACGGCGCCACCGGCGGCGGTGAAACCATGAACGACACGTTTGAACTGCGCCACGGCGACACGCACATTGAGGTGCACAAGTTCTTTCCGGGTGCGATCGCCGGTGTGACCATACTGGCGCTGACGCTGCAAGCGGCGTTTCCGGTGTATGTGCGCAAACTGGATTTTCTGGATTTGCCGCTGCTGATTACGATTTATTTTGGATTGAGCCGGCGAAACCCCTCCACGGGCTTGCTGCTTGGCACGACGATTGGATTGCTGCAGGACAGCTTGAGCGGACCGACCGTGCCGCTGGGACTGTACGGGATTGCTAAAACGGTGGTGGGGTATCTGGCGTCGTCGATTGGCGCGCGGCTGGATACCGAGCATCCCGTGGCGCGCTTCGCGCTGACGGCCGGTTTTTTTGTGCTGCACCAGGCGGTGATGGTGCTGACGCGGCGGTTGCTGCTGGCGCAGCCGGAGCCGTGGTTCAACACGCACCTGTTGGTTGCGGCGGCGGTGAATGCGGTGCTGGGCGTGCCGCTGTTTCTGCTGCTGGATCGGCTGCGGCGTTCGTCGTGAACCGTCGTTAAACGTCCCAAACAGACCCTAATCTCTAACCGGGGCCGCGCAAGAAAAATGGCGCAGGGCTCGCGAACACAAGGAAAGAGAGATGCTTCGCTTTGCCGACTGCGTTTGGAATGACGAGGGTGTGGTGCGCCTTGCCGAAATGAGGTCGAGCGGAGCTCGACCTCATACAATGACAAACCTGAGCGCGGCCCGCTTCAATGGGAGAGCAGGAACTGCTTGAAGGCGTCGTAGTTGGTGGTCATGGGTAGAGAGAGCTTGGGGCGATTGAGGTATTCGGCCAGGCGCGAGGGGAGCGGCGGGGCGATGCCGATGCCCTTTTGGACGATTTCGGCGAATTTGGCGGGATGCGCGGTGGCCAACACGAGGCCCTGCGACGGCTCGGGATGGGCCTTGCGATACGCTTCCCAGGCATGAATGCCCACCGCGGTGTGCGGGTCGCTGATATAGCGGAAACGGTCCCAGACGTTGTGCATCTGTTGCAGCGTCTCTTCGTCGGTGACGCTCTGCCCCCAAATTTCCTTGCGGACATTTTCGAGGCGGTTGCGGCACAAATCCAGCAAGCGCGGAAAATTGTTGGGATTGCCGACGTCCATGGCGTTTGAGTATGTGGCAACGGCCTCATTCGGCTTGTATTCCCCACTCAACAAATAGCGCGGGACCGCGTCGTTGGCGTTCGTGGCGGCAATAAATCGCGACACCGGCAGCCCCAGGCGCTTCGCGAATAGACCTGCCGTGAGATTGCCGAAATTGCCGCTGGGCACGGACACAATCAGGGGGACGCTTGCCACCGGCAACTGGCGGTACGCGGCGACGTGATAGAACATCTGCGGCAGCAGGCGCGCAACGTTGATGGAATTAGCGGAGGTAAGAAAGGCGCGGTGGTTCAGCGCTTCGTCTGCGAAGGCCTGCTTCACCAGGCGCTGGCAATCATCGAAGGTGCCGGAGACTTCGAGTGCGGTGATATTTTCGCCGAGCGTGGTGAATTGTTTTTCCTGGGCTTCGCTGATGCGCTTTGAGGGATAGAGAATCACCACGCGGATGCCGGGCACGCGGAGAAAGCCGTGGGCGACGGCGCTGCCAGTGTCGCCCGAAGTGGCCACAAGCACGGTGAGTAGGCGATCTTCGCCGCGCACGAAATAGCCCATCAGGCGGGCCATGAAGCGCGCGCCGAAATCCTTGAAGGCTAACGTAGGACCGTGAAACAGCTCGAGAATATGCAGCGCGGGCGAAAGCGAGACGAGTTTCACCGGGAAATTGATGGCTTCGGCGACGATCTGCCAGAGAACTTCTTCGGGCACGTCCGGCGTGGCGAATGGCCGGACCACGCGAAAGCAAACCTCCGTGAAAGGCAGGCGGCGAAACTCTTCCAGCTCTTCGGGAGTGTGGCGCGCGATTTCCACGGGCAAGTACAGGCCACCATCGGGCGCAAGGCCGCGGAGGGTCGCGCCTCGTAACGAGGTAAGCGGGGCTTTACCGGAGGTGCTGCGGTATCTCATCGGCGTTTCGTTTGGACCCGGCTATTTCCGGAAGAAAGCTGCTCTCTGATTCTTTCCAAAAATCGCTCACCGGCTGATGCAGTCGCGTTTTCCGATCCCAGCGACAATTCCCGCAAGGCGGCTACCGGCACGGTGCAGTGCGCCAGGGCTTCATAGCTTTGGCGGCGCGCCGCGATCAGCGCCGGATAGCAGCGCGCTACCGTGTCGCGCGGGGTTTCGCCGGGTCTCGGCTGGAAAGCTCCGCGCCACAAAACGGGCTTCGGGTCTTCCATGTAGCGCCGGATCAAAAGCTGCTGCTCGTCCGCGGAAGCCGCGAGATACACAATGGCCATCAGCCGACGCAGCCGATGTAACAAATGGTTGCCGCAGTAAATCACGCTGCCGGTGGTATCTAGAATCAATTCGTTGTGCGGATTTTTTTCCAAGCCGGTGAGGACATCGTCGAGCGTCGCTGTCTCCTCCGCCAGGTACTGCGCCTCCCGTTCAGCATACGTGGAGCGGTCTGGCCAACCCATCCACGCGGCCACGCCGTTAATACCGCTGAATCCCTCCGCCTGAAGGACAGCAGCAAGACGCGCTTCGATCTGGTCGTCGCAGGAAATCGAGGGGAATCCAACGGCTGCAAGACGCTTAGTCCAATAGGATTTGCCTGCGCCGGACATGCCAATGAGCGCGAGCCGCAACGGCTTATCTGAAAGAGAGGCCATGGAGAACTAAGAATTGTAGTTGATTCGGCGGGAAGCACGAAACGCCAAAAGTCCCCAGGTGGGACAGTTTCTACCCGAAGCCCGGAGAGAAGGGATTGAATTGCCGACACAGGCGGCATGCGTGGTGGTCACATCAGTTGGGGTCAGGAGCCACGCCCTATTGAGGGGTCAGGGTCATCCCTCAAGCCGCCGTAGGCCGTTGTATGACCCGCAACCTGCCCTTTGGGACGGGTTGCGCCCTCCGTATGCAAGTGCTACTTTTGATGAGACTTCCCGAGATGGCGGTTTCGGAAGCCGGGCGGCGCTGGGAGAGATTCGTTGAGTCATCAGAGGCCGTGGGGGCCTCGCTGAAAACGGACTATACGAGCTCCTACGCTGCAAATAGAGAGATTGCGCGGGCGGGCACCGCTCAGCCCTGAAGGAAAGAGCGCTCGCGCGCAGGTTCTTCGTGTCGTACTGGTTTCGCAACGACAATCGACTGCCGCAGGAACGCCTGGCGGCTGCTTCCTACGTGATTGTGGGCATGATCACGCTGCTGCTCCTGGGCTTCTGGAAGCTCCAGGTTATCGATTCCGATAAATATGGCCAACTGGCGGAACGCAACCGCGTGCGCTCGATTCCCATCATTGCCCCGCGGGGGCGCATGCTGGACCGTGACGGGCGCGTGCTGGTGGACAATTATCCCTCCTTCAGCGTGCTGTTGCTGCGCGACGACAGCGCGGCCGTGGACAAAAATCTTCCCGCGATTGCCGACGGGCTGGGGTTGTCGTTGGATGACCTGAAGGAGCAGTTGAACAACACGATCAACCTGCCGAAATTCCAGCCCATTGTGATCAAGCCGGAAGCGACGCCGGCGGACGTGGCGTTCATTGAATCGCACCGGGCGGATATTCCGTTGCTGGAAATGTTGATGGTACACCGGCGAAGGTACCTTCCGGGCGGATTCATGTCGCATGCCAGCGGGTATGTGGGGGAAGTGAGCGAGCAACAGATCGAAGCGAGCAACGGCAGGCTGCGGCCGGGCGACTTTGCCGGCAAGTCCGGACTGGAGCGGCAATATAACGATCTGCTGGTGGGCACGGACGGGATGCGGCGCGTGATTGTGAACAGCGTCGGGAAAGAAATGGGCCACCTGGAGCAGCAGGAGGCGACACCGGGAAAACAGATCCAGTTGACGATCGACTACGACCTGCAGCAGGTTGCGGAAGAGGATATGGCGGGGAAGAAGGGAGCGGTGGTCGCGCTGAATCCGCGAACGGGAGAGGTGCTGGCGTTTGTGAGCCGGCCGGCGCCGGACCCCAACGATTTTGCCGTGCGCGTTTCCAAGGAAGAGTGGCAGCGCTTGAACGAGGATGAAGACCACCCGCTAATGAACCGGGTGACGCAGGCACAATTGGCGCCGGGATCGGTATTCAAGATCGTGATGGCCACGGCGATGTTGGAAGAGAAAGTACCGCCGGAGAATTTCACCGCGTTTTGCCCGGGATCGGCAACATTTTACGGGCGGCAATTCAAATGTTGGGTCTACGGCAAGGGGGGCCATGGCGTTGTGAATCTCCACGCCGCCATTGTGCATTCCTGCGACGTGTTTTTTTACAACGTGGGCATGCGCATGGGGATCGATCGGATTTCGAAATACGCGAAGATGCTGGGGCTGGGATCAAAAACGGGGATTGATTTGCCTTCCGAAGAGCCCGGGCTGGTGCCCTCGGAGGAGTGGGTACAGCGGGTATTTCATCACAAGTGGTATCCCGGATCCACAATTTCGGTTGCGATCGGGCAGGGCTCCGTTACCGCGACTCCGCTGCAAATGGCCTACGCGATCGGGGGTATCGCCTCAGGCGGAGTCTTCAAACAACCTCACTTGCTGAAGGATGCGGCGCGCGTGGGTGAAATGCATGTGGATTTGGCTGAGGACACCGTCGAGCAAGTCACACAGGGAATGTACGGGGTGGTAAACGAAGGAGGCACGGGGGGCGCCATCAAATTGCAAGGCATAGAATTTTGCGGCAAATCAGGGAGCGCGCAAATTATGAGCAATATGGAAAGAAGCCGTCTTGGGAAAGGCTTGAGCCAGAATAAGGACAATGCCTGGTTCGTAGGCTACGCTCCGAGAAGGAATCCCGAGATTGTGGTCAGCGTGCTGGTGGAAGGGGGCGAGCATGGAGCTGGCGCCTCCGGTCCGATCGTCCGCGATATCGTTAAGGCATACTACGACAAAAAGAATAAGAAGACGCAGGGGCAGGTGACAGCGGGAAATCAGCCACCGCAGCTGCAAAAGAATGAAGCGGGCCCGGCGACGGTAGGTCCGAGGGCAGCGTTGAAGCCGGAAGAAACGGCAGCGGTAGTGCCCACAAGCGAAAAGAAGAAGGTGCGGCCGGAGTGAAGGATTGATGTTTTGCGGAATAAGAGTTGTCTGAGGCTGGGAAAAGATGAAGGATGGACCGGGAACACGAGATTACGACTGGTGGCTGGTGGCCATCCTGGTGGCGATTTGTGCGTTGGGCGTGATCGAGATTTATTCGGCGACGCACGGCAGCGCGCTGGCGGGCATGCATATGAAACAGATCCGCTGGCTGGTGGTGGGAGTGGTGCTGATGTTCGCGTTGTCCCGAGTGGACTATCACGTGATCATGGACCAGGCGCTTATTTTGTACGCAATTGGGATTGTGGCTTTATTGGCGGTATTGTTGGTGGGTCACACGCGGTTTGGGGCCAAACGGTGGATTCCCGTGATGGGGGAATTTCTCCAGGTGTCAGAACTGGTCAAATTGATTATAATCATAGTGTTGGCGCGCTTCTTCGCGGAGGTGCGCACGGATGAGCTCTCCCTGCAGGATTTAATCAAAGCAGGGTTAATGGTTGGTCTGCCGTTGGTGTTGATTTTGAAGCAGCCCGATTTGGGCACCGCTCTCGTGCTGATACCGATGTTGGTGGTCGGCGCATTTCTGGCGGGGCTGCAATGGAAACACGCCGCGGCTATCGTATTAATCGGCGTCTTGATGTTACCCGCTGGGTGGCATTTCTTGAAGCCGTACCAGAAGGAAAGGGTTACGTCGTTCTTGCATCCCGAAGAAGACGCGAAAGGCTCCGGTTATCAGGTTCTGCAATCGAAGATAGCGGTGGGCTCGGGCGGTTTCTGGGGGAAAGGTTTCGGCAACGGCAGCCAGAATCAACTTGGGTACATTCCGGTCCGGTACTCCGACTTCATCATGTCGGCCTGGGCGGAAGAACAGGGATTCAAAGGCGTGCTGCTTGCTTTGGGGCTGTACATGGCGTTGTTGTTGCGTTTAGTGCAGAATGCCCAGCGGGCGAAGGACCGCGCGG
>Ga0209517_10005110_pt1 | contig 16867 bp, 19 predicted proteins | sample PeaSoiMetSII2010_FD_187695 | JGI IMG/M metagenome (GOLD analysis project Ga0209517, IMG submission 187695) | Peat soil microbial communities from Weissenstadt, Germany - SII-2010 (SPAdes) (version 2) | ecosystem: Environmental > Terrestrial > Soil > Wetlands > Peat | place: Germany...
ATCGAAAAGTCCACAATTCAAAGTGCTAAATGTCCTAGCTGAACGCCCGCAGGACGAATTAACGAAGACCGAAATTGCTCAAAAGGCAGGAATCGGGCGAACAACGCTCTATAGAGTTTGGAACGATCTTGAACGAATGAGGGCGGTTGCACCGTCACGTCACGTAGGCGCCGTTACACTTTATAGAATGAATCCCCAGAGCCCGGTTGTTCAATCTTTTCTCAGCATCACACGAAGTCTAACCACTGTCACCGATGCTGTCGCACGAATAGAGCAACTTCGCAAGTTGGAAGATTCAGCCAAATCAGAATTCGGAGGCACGGTTCCTCCTGGTCCCAGCGCCATGATCAAACTTCTCAAAGCCAAAGCTCTCACACGCGAGACCGCTCGACCACGATCCGAACTTCAACTCACAGCACATGAAGCCGATACAATAAAGGGAATGGTAAATGCAGGGTTGATTTTTGACGTGAATGGAGCCCTCTATCTGACCCAGCTTGGTGCGCAGGCAGCCCAGGGAGCTAGCAAGATCTGGAATTCGGATAGTTCCCAATCATTAGACCAAGCGATCAGCACAGCAAAAGTCGCGCTGAACCTAATCAACCAAGAAATACGTCGGCTAAAAGGTCAAATGCCAAAATAGTCCCGCTCATTTTTCGCGGAAACGTATCGTTAAGATATCGGAGAAACTTTAAGTTAACCAACTGATTTTAGTCCGCTATGCCGACGGACACAAAGTATCTTTTCATAACCGGCGGCGTTATGTCGGGAATCGGTAAAGGAATAACTGCTGCGTCAATTGCTAAACTCCTGCAAATAAGAGGCTTTGGAATATCGATAATGAAAGTTGATCCATATCTGAACGTTGACGCTGGAACTATGAACCCCATCGCTCACGGTGAAGTTTTCGTGACAGAAGATGGCGGAGAAATCGATATGGATCTTGGTACATACGAGCGATTTCTCGATCTGAATCTCAGCCGAGATCACAACACCACAACCGGGCAAATCTATCTGACCGTCATCAACAAGGAACGCCACGGCGACTTCCTGGGACAATGCGTTCAGATCATACCTCACATAACTGACCAAATAAAAACTGTGATAGAAAACGTAGCAGAGAAAACAAACCCTGACGTATTGTTGGTTGAAATTGGAGGAACCGTAGGAGACATAGAAAGTCTACCGTATCTAGAAGCAGCAAGACAGATGAGGCTTGAGAAAGGTCAAAATCATGTATTATTCGCACACGTCACGCTTGTTCCGGCACTTGACGTGGTAGGGGAACAAAAGACAAAACCAACTCAACACAGTGTGCAAGAACTTCGAAGAATCGGCATTCAACCTGATCTTGTAGTAGCGAGAACAATTGGTCCGCTGATGATTGGCCCGAAAAAAAAGATTGCCTTATTCTGCAACATCGAGGAACGTGGGGTTTTCGCTTCACCTGACCTCTCAACCATCTACCAAGCACCCTTGGAGCTTAACTCGCAGGGAATGGGAGACTTCCTAACCGATTGCCTCCACTTACCCAATCGGAAAGCTGACTGGGCGGGTTGGGAAAATATCGTTCACAGATTCGTCAATCCTAATCAGACGGTACGTATTGCGGTTTGTGGAAAATACGCGGAACTCGCTGACTCATACGTTAGTGTTATCGAAGCGTTAAGACATGCGGGCGGGGCATGCGACTGTAGAGTTGACGTCGAAATAATCGAAACTGAACAGTTTGAAACCAATCCCTCCGACTGTTCTATGCTTTCAAAATTCGACGGCGTTCTTGTCCCCGGAGGGTTTGGATCAAGAGGAGCCGAAGGGAAAATTGCGACCCTAACTTTTGCCCGAGAGCATGACATTCCAACGTTAGGAATCTGTTTTGGGTTTCAACTTGCGGTAGTGGAATTCGCACGGCATAATGGCTTTCAGAAAGCGAACAGTACTGAAATCGATCCGAATACGCCCCACCCCGTTATTGATCTAATGCCAGAGCAAAGGGGCACTGACTTGAAAGGAGCTACGATGCGTCTGGGGGCGCATCAGATTCGGCTCTCTCCAGCTACGAAAGCAAGCCAACTCTACGGTCGAGAAGTGATATCGGAGCGGCATAGACATAGGTATGAGGTAAATCCCTTTTACGTCGACAAAATTATGAAAAGCGGCGGCATCTTTTCCGGTTGCAGTATGGACGGAACACGGATGGAGATATTTGAGCTTCCAAGCAAATTCTATTACGTCGCAACCCAATTCCACGCCGAATTCAAATCTAGGCCAAATAGACCATCCCCACCATACTTTGGATTGGTCAGAGGTGCCCTTGATCGAAAAATGGGTAAACCTGCGCCGCAACTAACGCCGATAATCAGCTCGCAGCAGAACTGATTACTTTTCAGCCCTTGTCGAGGAATCCAAGCAAGAAGTTCGCTTGATCGACGCCAATTTTTTGCTTCTTTGCATACCACATTCGATAACCTACATTCGTTACACGAAATCCATTTCTCTTCAGACTATTCAGAGCCTTGCGGTTACTTACTAGGCATGAGGCTTCGATCGGTTTTTCTTCATACTTGTTTGTCAAACGTCTGATCAATCTCCCATCGTTCTCATTGAACGACGCGGTTCCAACCCACGGCCCGTATTCTGACATGTCATTATACGTCTTCACAACTAGAAAGGACTCGTTCTCTGAACCAAATATTACTCCATGACGATTTTCGGTTAGTAGCAGACGGAGCAGCTTCGATCTATCTGCGCCAAACGCTTTCCTGTCAATGGCGAGCATTCTTGATAGCAATGATGGCTTCCCAAAATCTCGGTCATGCTCAGACTGGTGTCTCTCAGACTGGGGCTTACGATGTAATCTGACGAATCGTACATCTCTAACGAAACCAAGTTTCTCATAAAATCGCACGTTCTTCCACATGCAGTAGAGCGCAATCCTGCTGATTCCCGAACCTCGAAGGTAAGCTACAGCATGTTCAACCAATTTTTGTCCGATATGTCTCCCTCTGGCCTCTTCTTTGACTACGACGTTACCTATCCAAGCAGTTTCCTTGCCATAACTTGTAGTCGTCACCATACCTACGCGCTTTGTTCCAAGACAAACGATGAAGCTGCCTGTTGGATCGAGACGATTTATTCTCTCGAAGTCGGTTCCGGTGATTCCCCATCCTTCTAAATTCGTTAATCTGATTGCGAAGGGGATATCTGCGCGATGCATTCTCCTTATTCGGAGAATTTGATTCATGCCTCGCATTTTTCCTGGTCGTGCGAAACTAAGGGAAGATCCGATTGATTAGACGGGGGAAGGGTATTGCGTCACGGATGTGCTCTAGCTTGCAGACCCATGCCAGTGTTCTCTCGACACCCATACCGAATCCTGAGTGAGGAACTGTACCATATCTTCTGAGGTCGACATACCAGTTGTAATCTTCTGTTTTTAGGCCTTCTTCCTTGATTCTGGCTAACAGCTGTTGTAAGTCATGTATCCTTTGGCCTCCACCAGTGATCTCTCCGTATCCTTCCGGAGCCAGCAGGTCTGCAGAGAGTGTGACTTCCGGGTCGCTTGGATCCGGCATGTGGTAGAAAGCTTTCACTCCTTTTGGATAGTGCGTAACGAAGAATGGGCGGTCGAAGTTTTCCGTGAGCACTTTTTCTTCTTTCCATCCCAGATCAGTGCCCCACTTGAAGTCAGGTTTGGACTTTTGCACTAGCTTGACCGCTTCACTATATGTTATTCGTGGGAAAGGAGGGGTAACGTTTTTGAGTTCATCTGGATTTCTGCCGACTAGCCTCAATTGCTCCGGCATTAATTCGCAAGTCCGTTGCACAGCACTAGAGACAAGTTCCTCCTCAAGCCGCATTAATCCGGCCAAATCTAACCAGGGTTCCTCAACCTCCAAATGCCAATACTCGGTCAAATGCCTCCGAGTACGTGATTTTTCGGCTCGAAATGATGGAGCGACCGTGAATATCTTGCCGACTCCAAAAATCATGGCTTCGGCGTAGAGTTGCCAACTCTGAGTCAGGTAGGCTTTTTGGTCAAAATATTTTACTTCGAATAAGGTTGACCCCCCTTCAACTGCGGCGTTAACCAGAATCGGCATTTGTACTTCCAAGTATTCGTGGTCCACTAGCCATTTCCTAAACTCCTCAACAAGTCGCGTGCGCAAGCGCAGTATTGACTGCATTTTCGGGTTGCGAATCCAAAGGTGCCTATTGTCGAGCAGGAAGTCTGGTCCATGATATTTCTTGGCTATTGGAAATCCATCCTCGGCCTGGGAGAGTACGATGACTTTCTCACCCGTAATTTCGTATCCGCCAGGGGCACGAAGGTCTTTGCGTACTAAGCCTGAAATTTCGACGGCGCTCTCAATGGGAATGTTGCGGAGACGTTCGAACTCCTGTGAGTCCACCTGGTCCTTCTTCAAAGTACATTGTATGATTCCTGTCCCATCACGAAGTTGCAGGAATAGGATTCCGCCTCCTGCGCGAATATTCTGAACCCAACCTCGAAGCTTAAGGTGTGTGCCATCAAACTTGCCGGCGAAAATGTTCGCAATAGTGTGCGTCGCATCTACCATAATTTCTCATCGTCTAATCGTGGGCTAATCTCAAATGCATGATATATGTTCAAGAGTGAATTAGATGTGGCGTTAAAGCGTTCACCCATGGCTGCGGACCAGACGAACGTATATTTCTTATTTAAATTGATTCCGAGCTTTACTGCACTTCGTGTCATTAACTTTCTCCGGGATATCTGGGCAACTTCCCGTTGATTCATAAACCTCAAGCAGCACTAAGTGTGGCAGTGAAACTTATGACTGCATCCGACCAGCAGCTGACGAAGCGACTTGCCGACATGAAATCCTTCTTGGAAAAACGCGTTAAACTGCAAGAAGAAGAGCTCAATTCACTGCGGTCTTTTCTGGAGGTCATCGACTCCTTGCTAGCGGAACGAAGCTTCAGACAAGTCGAAATTCCTGCCGCAGCAATTCCATCAAAAGCAGGTCCTGCACAACGATCGGATAGCATACCCGTCATGACCGTTGATGGCGTACGTATCGCCTCAATGATTGTTGAGAAGGACTCCCTGCAAATCACGCCTGAAGTTAACGTGAAGCTTGATTCTAATTCGCCTCCCTTACGATCCTTCTTGATTGGTAAAGTTCTCGAACCCATGCAAGTAAAAGACAGAGAGTCAGCAGGCGCTGGAAGTTTACCGCCTGAAAATATCCTGGCCTACGACCTCGAACAAGAAAATGGGCAACTGAAAGCGATTCATGTGCAGAATTACGGTGACGAGCGTAGGCTGCTCGAGTTAAAGAACGCTGTTCGTTGGACTTTTCGGAGGATGTATGAGAAAAGTATCAAACCGTGAAGCTAACGTTGTCTCGAAGCTATGATTGCTAACGTCTTGGCTTTACTCCCTTCAATATCTTGTTTCACTCTGTCGACTTCTTCCTGCATTCGTAGTCGAAAGCCCTCATCTTTTATTCCAGACAAATTGATTGAGACATTCGAAAGCGCGCCCAATGTTGTGGAGTGAGCTAGAAATGTTGCTGTTTGTAAATCGGAAATGGCATTCATGTTTGATGACGAAGCAAGCTTCAATGCAAGGCCGAGAACTTCAGTTATGGTTTGGGCAGTTTTCATGGGCACCTCAGCCGCATTCTTGAGTCGGGCTTGAATCTCGGCAGCTCTGCTTTGCCTCTCCTCTTCGCTTGTCTTCGGTAAGCGGTAGGCTTCAATTAGCTGCATGTAGCTTCTAGAGTCTTCATCCACGAGGTTAAGCAAACGACTTCGCAGAATCTCGCTCTTTGCTAGAATATCACGAAGGTCAGGCCACGCCTTCTCAAATTCAGTCTTCGTCAAAGTTAGACGTGAAACCATGGATATCAAGCTCGAAGCCAAACAGGCGGCGTAAGCGGAGACACTTCCGCCACCAGGTACCGGTTTGTCTGAAGCAACAGCATCGGCGAAGGATGCTAGATCGGAGTCAACCAACCGATGCGGTTCCGTTTCAAATAGCCTCTTTTCCAGAATTTGGTTTTTATCAAATCCGTGAAGTTTTAGGTAGAATTCGGCCGAGTCGGTCAACGCCTCCATGGGAACGAGTCCGACGATTTCGCTGTTCACCACATCGACGCCAAAATGCACTGCGAAATCATTGACTAAGTTGAATGCTTTGAAAAGTTGGCTTGACTTATAATCGATCATGTTCATCGAGACTTGAACCATGTCTCGACCTTTGAGTTCGAATCCAAGCGCCTTGACGTATGTTAATCCGCCATCTCGTGCACGGACCTGCCTAGCGATATGCTTCGCTACGCCTACATCCTTGGTTCGCAAGTTGATGTTGTACGCTATGAGAACCTTCCTTGCGCCGACCGCGGTTGCGCCAGCAGTAGGGTGAATGGCATTCGGCCCGAAATCAGGGCGATACTCCTCTTTTCGACCAATCTTTTCTCGTAATCCCTCAAACTCACCGTTCCGAACGTCCGCCAAGTTCCTGCGTTCAGGCCTAGTCGCTGCCTCCTCATACAGGTAAACCGGCACATTGAATCGTGAAGCATAATTGCTTGCGAATTCCCTTGCTATTTGCACACAGTCTTCCATGGTGACTTCAGATAATGGTATGAACGGCACCACGTCTACCGCTCCCATTCGGGGATGCTGACCACGATGAGTGTTGAGATCAATAAGTTCGATTGCTTTAGCGCTGGCTGCTAGTGCAGCTTCCCGGACTGCTTCAGGTGAACCTACAAAAGTCAAAACTGAACGATTGTGATCCGCATCTGACTCGACGTCCAGTATTCTAACGTTCCGAGTTCTGGTTTCTTCAACAATCGCATCGATAACTTCCTTCCTGCGACCTTCGCTAAAGTTTGGAACACACTCGACGATCTTCAACCTTATCGCGACTCGTTGAGTCAGATTAGAACTAATTTCAGTTTCGGTTAAGGCGCGGGATTATATGATCGAAGCATTAATTCGCTCCGCTCGACATACGGGAAATAGGCTTGGCGTACTTCAATTCATTCAGTAACTGCTGACATACATGTGGAACATTAACAAAAGCTAGAATCGACGCGCAGAGAAATGGAAATAAGTAAATCCATTTGTTGATAGGACGCTGTTCGTTATGCCCGCGAATACTCGGTTACCTGATGTGCAGATCCCAAAAGAAGTTCCGATTATAAAATACTCATTCGTTGATTACTTCAAAGGATTCGAAGAGGTAAGTGCCGTTAGAGAAATCTTTGGCGACCAAACAGGAAACGTCTTGTCCGAGCTTCAGGTGGAATTTTTCGGAACCAGATTCGGCTATATGGGAGTAAGCGACGAAGATGGACATGTGTTCGTTAGTGCAAATTACTTGAAGCAGGGTGACGCACGCAGTATCTATTTGGATGTAGTCCACGAACTCGTACACGTTCGCCAATTCAGAGAAGGAAAACCACTCTTTGACGAAACCTACGAATATGTTGATCGGCCAACGGAACTTGAGGCTTACAAGCACACCGTGAAAGAAGCTCGTAGACTTGGTATGTCAGATGACGAAATATTTGACTACCTGAAAGTAACCTGGTTGAACGATCAAGAGGTAAGGCGTCTAGCCGAAAATCTAAAAGTAAAACCATCGTAGCCCACTGAAAGCCTGATCATTGCATTTCGCCATTGACCGAAGATCGTACCAGTAATCGAACCAGAATTTTTCTCCTACATCGCGAGGGTTTTGCTGAAGGTGCGTATGCCTATCAGCTCAGATACCCCAGGTTAAGACGCGTTTAAGCACCGATACCTTCATCGATGCTAATTCAAGACGATTCTAGTTAGGAATCTAACATTCTAGTGCGAAACCATTTTATTCCTTGCGGATTGGTTTCGTTTCCGCATTACGGATCCGCTCGTTCCAGTTAATCTGCTTGCAGTAATTCTTTCCGTCGAATCTGATCAAGGCGGCCAAGTCTATGTTCCAAGCCCTATGCTGCCATTCTATCTTCTCACGAGGTGTTGAAGGCTCTCGTCCCTCTGCCTCAAGATTGTACGTAACAGCCTTAGCCGATTCAACAAATGAGTTGATTAGTTTAGGCCAGGGCATTTTCAACAGGATTCTTTCAGCCTCCGCGGCATGCTTCCTATCTACGATTAGAGTTACCTCTGCTACTGCGTCCTTGGGGGGAGACCCAAAGTATAGTTTGGGAGCAAATACTGTGTTCTCGGTGGTTTCAACATGCGCGATTGGTTCGTAACGCGCCTGCGCAATAGCGCCAGATTCCTGAATCATCTTCATAATGGGGCTTCGAGATAAGGCCGCCATCCCAGCCTCAGTCAGTCGATAAAGTACCTTCGGTGGATGTGCGTCGCCATCCACTTCTCGTTTGACCCAATCGTCCTTTTGGAATTTCTTCAAATAGATACTGAGCGTACTTTGACTCAACTTCTTCTGTTTAGCCTGGGTTAGTAGTCCCGTCCACCGAATCTGTTGACCGTCAGCTGGAAAAAGACTCAAGATCGTCTCTTGGATTTTGATTTCTTTGCTACGACGTGGACGTCCCATCACAATACACCATTTTTTTATCGAACTGAGTTCGATATAAGAGAACGGCTCATATAACAGTACCTACTTGGCTCTAACAGTGATTGGGTTGACTGGAAACGAGAAAGGCCCGACGAGTGTGTATATGCCAGCAGATCTCTTGAAGACACTTGACCAATCGAGAGGGCCATTGAGTCGAAGTCGTTTAATCACATTAATCTTGCAAAACGCTGTCCGCGATGGAATCGATCTGGCCAGTTTGGTGCGTGGGCGTGGATCCTAGATGGCTGAGATTGATTCCTACATCAAATTTCTACAGAAATGCGTTGCCAACGGTTGGGTCACGTTAACCCCCAAATTCGCTAAGGACTTCGCGATCGAGACTGAGAAAATCCTAGTCATCAAGCATTCACGTGAATCGAAATCTGTGAATGCGGTGACGTAAGAAAAAGAAACGCTGACCGTTTCGAGCGGCCAGCGCAAACAACAAAGAAGCAAGGAACATGAGTCGAGAACAAAGTAATAATGTTTATGCGTATAGCACCCGCGTCAATGACGACGCATCTAAGGCGTCACGCATCATCTTCATTCCTCGCGGTTCTGACGATCCGCAAGCCGGATGGGCTTGGTGCAACACCGAATCCGGTGTCGTCAACCGTGTTGCGCATTATCATGATGGGATCGGATGGTTCCACGTCGGTCATGTTCTTGAGATAATTCCAGACGATGAAGTGCGTCAGTTTCGTTTGAATGAAGGTCGGCGTTTTCGTGTCGTCTACGCGGTCCTCCGAGCCCACTACACCGAAAATCCGGAATTGTTTGTTAAGGAAATTTTGGCGCCTGCGATGAATGAGGTGCTTTCTAGGAGACGAAAGGATTGACCGTGAAGATTGAGCGAATCCTCAATTCTAGAGGGATCTACTATCGTCGCGACGACATTGAGCTAGGCCCTTATACAACTGATCAGGACGAAGACGCAGACTTTGATGTCAAGTTAGCCAACGCGTTCGGCGTAGAAGTCAAAGATATTTTCGCTGCACGAATAAAAAACCCCAATGCCAAAATTCCAATCGACACGGTAACGCAAGCAATCAATCAAACCGCCTTTCTAGGGAATCTTAGACTTGTTGTGAAAGGCGAGAAGGTTTTCTTACTTGATGAATCAAACAATGCGTTGTGGTCTTGTAATGCACAGTCCGTCGATAGCCCCCAGAAGAAGAAGCAATTAGCTGAACTCACACATCAGTCGGATTCCGAGATTGATAGGGTAACTGCGCAACTGTTGTTCTCATTAGAACGGCAACATGACGATCATGAGAGCGAGCAAATTAAGGATGGCTTGAACTCTGTTGGTGAAGGGATCACTCTCTCTAGTGAAGAAGTTGCCGCCAAGGGCTTAGAGTTACTCAAGAGCGGCCAACTACTTTACAGCATAAAACAGGTCTACGACAAGGGCGTCCAGGCCGATAAGTACCGCTTCGTCCTGTGGGAAGACGATAAGAAACTATTGACTGCCGTGAATTGTGTTTCCTCTAAGAGTCGTTGGGCCCAGAGCGAATTTGTTGACGGCTCGTCGGGTTTCGGAAAATCAAACATGGTCATCGTGGCCTTATGTCTCATACCTTCGTCGTGGAGCAAGATCCTCACCTATGTCACACCCGCGGCTTTGAGATACTCATCAAATCAGGACTATAGCATTCTATTCATCCGTGAGCATCGCCAAACTGGCGAACAAGACATACGTTTAATGAAAAGCGAAGATGGTGGCTACACCTGGGAAATCGCTGTCCGTGACTCCGAGACTGGCCAGATGACCACCCAAACCGGGCGGATCCCCGCTAAGACGACCATCGAAACAGGAACACACCTTGAATCTGTGGAGAACTTACGTAGAGACTGGTTGGTATCCGTTGATGAGACTCCGGAGCTCACACGTGAAATTAATCGGAGGAAGGCCGAGTTTCGTGCAGGCAAAATAAAACCAACCTCACCGGATGACATTGCGATTATTCAGTCTGCAATATCGCAACTCGACCTAGGATTGGATGTTGTCATACCCTACGCTGAATATCTCGAAGACCTCACGACTTGGGATCGCTCCCGATTTGACGATTTACTTGATATGATCTCAATAATCGCGTTGATTCACCAGAAGCAGCGCCCCCTCGATAACGAAGGTCGAATCATAGCAACCGCGGCTGACCTCTACCTTGCACTCCGAATTTCCGCCGGAACTTTACTAGAGTCGCTGCAAAAGCTCCCTGTCCGCTTGGAGAAGTGCCTCGAAGCAATGCCCGGCACGCTTCAGGGTGATGGAGCGACATGCAAGACCCTAGCATTAGAGTTGAAGAAAGCACAAGGCACGATTAGACAGTACCTCTCGGAGCTTGAAAATCTAGGCTACGCCGTATCAGACCAAAAGCAGGGTACGCGCGAGAAGCAGTACTGGAAAGTTCCTAGTCCTAGCATAGGAACTGCTGATGTACTGCTGAAAAAGGCATTCAGCAGTCAAAAGTGGCAAAACATCGCCCTATCCGTCCAAACAGCACTGAAACAAGCCGATTGTCGAAGTGCTGAATTGCTGAATGGGGTCTGGACTGTTGTTGATCCACTGGCTACCGGGACAGTTGTTCGACTTGAACGAGACGATGTCGAGATACCCCCTTCAGCAGTTCAGCAGTTCATGGAAAAGGCCAACTCTAAGCCTTCTGAGGAAAAGAACGTCAAAATAAAACATTCACCTGCTGAACCGGAAATTCAGCAGCAAATCAGCAGTATCCGAACAAAACTTCAAAAACTAAAAGTCTTCAGTTGGGATTACGCCATCGAACAGGCCATGAAGGTCACTAACGACCGTTCAACAGCTGAATCTTACCTCGAACAACTGCGTGACAGTGGTCAACTCATCCAAGATCCTGATCCTGATGGGAACTGGAGATATTATCGAGGTTAGCTATACTCATACGCGGCTTACTCGAACGTTTTATAATGCTAGGATCGATATTATCAAGTGGCGCCTGATCGAGAAGTCCGTCTATCAACCTCTACGAGTCTGATTCTTTTACCGTTGCTGTTTTGATTATCTCTAACGCGTACCCAAGTGCCAGGTGGATAACCTATCAGTTCCATGAACAAGTCGTACGCGACGCGAATTAATCGAAATACTGGTTCCTCTTGTTTCATCCGGTCTTTTGCGAACTCATAACGCATTAACCCCAACATTCTTTTTTCATCCATCTTAGAGGAAGGGTTCTTTTCTAATTCTTCTTTCAACCTTGCTGCAACGATCTTTTCTAACTCCTCTTCAGGTAACTGCTCGAAAGGTGGTGATGGCGTGAAATTGTGTAGAATTTTTTCAATTTCTTTTACGTGGTCTTGAATGCTTAGTGTTTGTTTTGCCATCTCAGGGTTTACTGTTATGATCACGGCGCTTCTTTTGTGTGGATCAATTGAACTGTCAAGAGCATGATCGACGTTCGTTAGTTCTTTCAAGTACTTGTTGAACGTGTTAGGGCTCATTTCTTCTTTGAACTGCCTGAACATCTTTTTCTTGACGCGTTCGAGTAACTTGTTGTAGCTGATTCCGATCGAGTGGCCTTTACGGTCTCGATTGGCTTCTACGGTCTCGATAATTAGTTGCTTAACTTCCCTGGATTTTGAGGCCTGCGTCATAGGCATTTAATATAGCATAATTGTATTAATTAACCCTATGTGAACCCATAATGAGGTAAAAATGTGATGTCAACGACGGAAACGAAAATGGTCACACGTAAGCTCGTTTGGCTGAATGGCTCCCATTATGTGGCTTTGCCTGCTGAATTTTTGCGGAAGTGGCACCTGACTAAAGGTGACCAAGTCGAAATTACAATTTACAACCAAGGATTGTTGATTACCCGACCACAAGGAGACAGACATCAATGACATTGTTACAGTTCAAGGACATCGTTACAGTTCTCATCTCCTTCTTCTGGGTTATCGGCATAGCGATGACTGGTAACGACTTAGAAAGTCAACTCGCTGAATATGGGAAACTGTGGGAAAAGAAAAATTTTGAGGTTGCGGCTGCCTTCGAAAAACTACGTACAAACCCCAGCGACAAACAGTTAATCGTCACGCATCTGAAGCTGCAGGGTGAACTCAACGATATTCGCCTGAGGCTTGACAACATACGAAACGACATCACCGAGGCGGCTCGCCAATTTGCGCTTGCCGCCGAAAAGAAAATTCTAGGCGACATTGAAGCCGATACCAACTTTATGACAGCGACACCGCCACCGTGCCCATACTGCGGATCGCCCAGCGAACTCGCATTCCCAAGACCAACTCGATATGGCCGGGAATGGGTTTTTGATCTCGCATGTCAGTCTGAGTTTATTTCATGCCGGACCAGGTTTCAGGTACGAAGCCCGGAAATTCCGGCGCTTCGAGCTGCTCCGAAACGAAAACAGGCTAAGAAGAATACGTTACACAATATCACTGACGGCCAATCAAGTAGTTTCAGGGAAATACCGCAATGACTCTACGACTCTTTCGGGTGAAGCAACGCAAACGTCGATTCAAAATCAACAAGGGGAACAAGACTATGAAACCATCATCTAAACAACGAAAGATTCGCTCAGTGGGGCCTGAGGAATTTGGCGATCTGATCTTCGAGCGGCTCAAATTCCGTGAGGGCGACGTAGTTCGAATTATCTCCGTTCCCGATACGTGTGCTCTTCTTATTTCGAAAGTGGAGGAGATTCATGCCAATAAAAAGTAAACGTCCTCACGCTCGTACATCATCTCGCCATGTACGAGGGATGGTAGCCGGCCCTCATCCGCAACACAAGGGCCGGCCCTCCTGCATCGTCACACCGACAAAAGATTCCTCCCCTCATCCGAGGACGACGAATGAAGCAACATTGAAAGTTGAATCGGTACCACTTCCTGAGTCTCTGCGCAGTTGTGCGGCAACATTAGGGGAATCTATTGCAAAAGCGGAAGGGGCACGATTACGGCTTTTGAATCTTGCTGATCTTGGCGATATCGCTACAAAGGAAAAAATTGAGACTCATCCGCACTTACCGAAAACTAAACCGTCGTATGTCTCCTAGGAGATGCACAATGACCGCGGCTCTTCAATCACCGCGTAAAGGCGGCGTCCACTATTCAGCAAGATAAAAACCGGGGTCTATCTTCAGTCCAAGATTCAGGAGTAATAATCATTGACAACACCTGAAAACAAGCGTAAGTCGGCCTCTCGAGTCAGTCGTCAAGGTACACAAACGACTGGACGTGGTAGAACTATGAAGCGTGCTGGTAGAGGTGAGGGTGGTCAGCCTGGGAACACGAATGCACGCAAGTCGCTTCCGTGGCTTTCAACTTATTCTCTTTCAACGGCGGGCGATGTAGCTCGGTTTCTCCGTGAGGTTGTGCGACACGTATGGACTGGTGAACTTGGATGTAGGCAGGGAGGCGTGCTCAATTCGGCTTGCGACATCCTGTTAAAACATGACGAAGATCTCACTCGCTTGCGGGAGATGGAATTAATCATTGTGAATCTCACGAAAGAGCAACAGGAGCTGCGAGTCATGTTAGATAGACTAGAAGAAGCGGATAGGCTTCGCAATCGTGGTCGCACGAAAATTGATCAGCGGTTACGGGAATTATCACCACGGAAGGAACAAGCATCCTAACCCTGTCATGAACTACTTTCGAGACAGTCTCCTACCCGTTCGGATATCTCATTCAGTTATGTTTAGCGTAGTGTCTGTTCGGGCATGGTTCTCGGAAATAGGATTGATGATTATTTGGTCTATCAATGTAGGTGTGGACGCATCGCCGTTTACGAATTGCGGTTGCCGAATTATGTAAGAATGTATTGCTGTGGAGAATGTGAGAGGTCTTTCCGCAGAGTACACCGGGAAGCTGAGTTCAGGAAATTATGATGAGATCATTTCGTGTTCGAATTGGACTTTGCAACGGCTTCGTCAATGTGATCCAACTTCCGCAACAGCAGCTCGTCATATAGCAGCGTCGCCTTCAAGAGTGAAATGATTGATTTTTGTAATGAGAGATTATAGTTCTGTCCAATAGGTAGTGCTCTCTGAGTAAAATCACCGACTTGTTTCATTTCAACTTCAGCGTGATTGAGCAGCTTCAAGATTTCCATTTTAATCTTCGAATCTTCTGCTGTGAATGAACCGGGCTGTTCGTCTAGTTTGACCTTAAACTGATCGACGCGCTCCTTCTGCAATGATGCTTCAAGCTCTGGTTTCACTTGACTCCAGCAGTCTTCGCAGAGATCTTTGCCTTTGAACTCACCAAGTTTAGGTCGGTGGATTATGGTTTTGGAGAGGATTCCGGATTTAATTTCATTACCACACCTAGCGCAAGTGGCCATGCATCTCACACAGCTATCAAGTGGAACATGGAGAGTATAAGATAGATCCTGAGTCTAATCAGACCCAGATAGAGAATTTCCACGCCTAACGATATAGAGTTTGATGTATCAGATCATCAAAAATCACCATAAAACGCATTAGGGTGAAGGGAAGAATTGCTCATGTTTCGATTGTCTAATCAGACAGCGACTAGTGGTCTTAGTCCTAGTATCGTGGGCGCTCTGGTATCCGCGTTAATCTCTGCTGTTGTCTCATTTCTGATTGTCTGGATTAAGATGTACGTGCTTGATCCCAAACAAAGGGCTAGCGAGCAACGAGTCCTTCGTGAGCAGCTCATTATGACTTGGATAGCGCATATGAAGAACGACAAAGAAATTCTCTCGACTTTAGAGCGCCGACTAGAGAAATTGACGATCGATGACAGGCCGTTAGACCGCCTAGCGATGGGCAACTACAAGCTAGTTGAGAGGATGATGGCCGTGCGTAGTCGAATACTTGCACTGAATCGACGAATAGAACTATACGATGCAACTATGGGACCACAGCTCAACTATTTGGTTATGGCTAACCCGCTTAGAGAAAATGTGCCTATGGCTCAACTTAATTCTGGAGAGAGCGAAACCGCGAGACGCGTTCAAGGCTGGAGAGATGAGTATCTCGCATCCCTAGACTCACAGAGAAAGTCTCTGCTAGCTGAGATAGAGCAGTTATTGAAGCTGCTTCCAGAGACTCCGCTTTTAGAGACTCCGCACGTCTAATACAATGCATACCTCAAAATAGTTGATTGATTCTTGCCGAAGCAATTGAAATCGCTCCCGGAGATCGCTGGGTATCTTAGATTACAGGCGAGCGCTCTTTCAGCTGGAATGTACGTAGAGGGACCGGGGATTTTGAATGATATCGCCGCCGTTATTGAAAAAGGTCAAGCGTCGAAATCGGTGCTCGACTCAACTTTCGCGAAACTCCAAGCGTCGATTGAACGTGAGTTCTGTAGTGAACGGTGGATGCGGCCAATATTCGAGCAGGTTCGAGAAATATTGGACAAAGGATCGCCCAATTTTCAACGAGCTATTTCAATCCTGGATGACGCGAAAATCCCCCAGGAAACGTGTACTCGAATTATTCAGTTGGCGGCTGCGCAAACGACTGATAAACTCGTTCGAATGCAACTGCGTTGCTTTGCATATCTCATACTGATAGAAGGAGTCTACGATAATGTTCTACGCTTTCTATATGCGGTTCACAAAAAGAAGCCCTTCAGTAAAAGCAATATCAAATCCATCTTTGACAACTTCGCCAAGGCCAGGATTGGAAGCGCACTTGTGGATGGATGGAATCCAATTGCTCGCAATGCGATCGCACATGCTACGTTTTCCCTGGATCCTATTTCCGAGAAGGCGACGTTTGAAGATCGGCTGAATCATACCTCAGTAACGATGTCTTTTGACGAATTCGCGCTACTTGTTGACAAGGTGTTGCACGTCGGAATAGCGGTGTCAACTCTTTTGATGGGGCGCATAATGGTTATCGTGGCTTTCAATGAGGCACTGACGGTCGCCAAAAGCAAGCACTGATTTTCGACTCCAGGTGGGGAATCAGACGCAGATCGAGAATTTCCACTAGCTCGGGTCAAATCCTAGGAAGGCCACGCTGCCTATTCCTGCGTTAAAGAATGAGTAGCTGGTTGTTATGGCTGAGTTGTCGTTGGGTATGTATCCGCAGTGTAATTGCATTTGTCGCCAGCCTTGCTGAGTTTGCGTGTAGGTAGCGGCTGGAGTTATCTGTGCGTCAAGGTTTATGGAGGGGTTGCTGTAGGCGGCGTCGTTCCATGTGGCGGCGAAGTAGGGGTTCATGCGTCCGGTGATTAATCCTGCGCCCTGAGTCATATTGAAGGGGTTTACGCTAGTCCATGCGGATACTGCATAGTTTTCTAAGGTTGTAGTTG
>Ga0209517_10005111_pt1 | contig 16867 bp, 19 predicted proteins | sample PeaSoiMetSII2010_FD_187695 | JGI IMG/M metagenome (GOLD analysis project Ga0209517, IMG submission 187695) | Peat soil microbial communities from Weissenstadt, Germany - SII-2010 (SPAdes) (version 2) | ecosystem: Environmental > Terrestrial > Soil > Wetlands > Peat | place: Germany...
CAAAATCGAGTCCGTAGCCGACGACAAAAAAATCCGGGATTTTAAAGCCGACGTAATCCGCCTCGAGATCCTCCGTCCGGCGGCTCGGTTTGTCGAGCATCACGCAGATTTTTATCCGGCGTGGTTTGAGTGCCTGGATTTTGGGGAGCACGCGGCTCATGGTTTTGCCGGTATCGAGGATGTCGTCCACCAGCAGCACATCGCGGCCGCGCACGTCCAGCCGGAGTTCCTTGGTGAAGACCAGCTCGCCCGATTCCGTGCCGAGGCCGTAGCTGGAAACGCCCATGAAATCCAGCCGCAACGGCAGGTTCAGGTGCCGGATCAAGTCCGCCAGGAACATGACGGTGCCGTTGAGCAGCGAAACCACCACCATCTCGCGCCCGCGAAAATCGCGCTCGATTTCGCGCGCCATTACCCGGATGCGCCGCGCGATCTGGCCTTCCGTGATGAGCACGCGCTCGACTTCTTTCCGCCACCCGCCTTCGCTACGCTTTGGCGCGACACGGCGCGGCGGGACGGCTTTCGCGGGGGCTCGATTTCTGACTGGATGCGCCATTCGCTGCCATGTTAGCCGCTGGCCGGCGCTTGCCGAGAAATTTTTTGGGCCAACGGCAGCTCCAGAAAAATCGCGGCGCCGTTCGGATTGTCGTAATACGGTGGAATGCGTCGAAAGCCAAGCGACTCGTAAAGGAGAAGCGCCTCCTTCATCGAAGCCAGCGTATCCAAGCGTATGGAAGCATAGCCTATTTCCCGGGCGGCGGCAACGATTCTCCCTGCCAGCGCGCGTCCGAGTCCTCGGCGCCGGAAATCGGGACGCACATAGAGCCGTTTCATTTCGCAAATCCCATCGCTTAGTTTGCGCAAGGCAACGCAGCCGGCGGGCTGACCGCCTTCACGCGCGAACAGCAGGCGGCCGTCGGGCGGGGCGTAACGTCCCGGCAATCCGGCCAGTTCGCGTTCAAAACCCTGGAAACAAAGGTCCACTTCGATCTCGTTTGCGTATTCGCGAAACAAGCCGCGGATTTCGGACATTGGCGCGCCGGGATCCAATTCGATAATCTGCATAAAACCGGGATCGGCCCGGTCACTTGCGTTTTAAAATATCGTACATCTGCCGCACGAGCCAGTCGGCTTCGGCCTTGTGGGCGATGTTGTTCGCAGCGGTAATACCGCTTGGGTCACCGACGCTGAATTCCAGGGGCGGCCGCTCACCGGTTTGCATGACCTTCGCCTTTCGTGCCTCGAAATCATCGGCGCCGCGGACGTGGATTTTCAAATCGAAATAAGCCTGGTGCCCGGCCGTGGCACCCGGCTGCGCGCTGATGCCGAGGATATCGGCGGCGGCAATCCTGCGTTCGCGTTTGATGAACAGCCACGAGGTTTGCACCATCAGCGTTTCCGGCGTCATTACGACGCGGCTGCGGCGGAACCAGAGGTCGCATACGAAGATAGTGATCAGCAAGTCGAACGCGCCGAACACCAGCGGAAAGAGCAGCGGCGCATGTTTCCAGACCATAACGACAATCACGCCGGTCCAGATCATCCAGAAGGCTGTCAGGCCCGACGCAAACCCGGGATTGCGCGCGGCCGGAAAGATGAATTCCCTGCCGTTGTCCGGCAACTCGTTAACCAGAATACGCGAATGGATTTGCTTCCGCACCTCGTCGAGCGGCATTTGATAAGGGGCAGTCGAGTCGTCGCCCGGTGCCGGTGTGTCCGGCAGTTTGAAAACCGGCACTTCGAACGTCGCTTGAAAATTCGGTCCGCGCACCCGGGCCGAGGCTTCGAGCCGCCAGTGAATGCCATCGCCTTTGGCAGGCGTGGATTCCGGCTGGTCGGCCGGCAACTTGAAATAAACCGGGATGCCGATGGCGTTCACATCAGTTTGCGGCAAATCCGGCCGCAGCCATTTTTCGTCCTGCCAAAGAATTCTTTCCGTGGTGCTGCGGCTTTTGCCCGAGCCGGTCGTGGCGCGGCGGACGCAACTCAAGCGCAGGAGCAAACCGTGTTCGGGCCGCAACCGGTGGTTTACTTGAATCATGCCTTCGAGCGTGCCGCCGAGCGCGCCGGGAATCGCCGCCATTTCAAAGACAGCCTGACCATAACGCCACCACGCCAGCGAGGTTTTGAGGGTATAAACCAACAGAACCAAACCGATTACCGGGAAAACCAGCGCGATAAGCGCGGCGTGATTGCCCCGGTGCCATTCCCCCGGCACGATTGCGAGCGTGAGGACGGCGGAAATGCCGCACCAGAAAATCGTAAAAATCCAGAGAAACACGACGGCGCCGCGCGACGATGATCCAACCCGCCCGGCCGCCCAGTCCACACGTTTGAGCCAGGGCTTGTCCGGCGATTCGGTCGTGGACAATTTGCGGCCGGCATGTTGGATCACCATTTTTTTGGCGTTGATGCCGAAGATGAGCGCCACAAAGCCAATGCAGGCGGCGATGAAGCTCAGGATGGTAATGGCCCTTTGCCGGGGTATCCCGCCGATCAGGTCATGCACGAACATCACCAGCGCCACAATTCCCAACACGGCAAACGGGAGTGACAACAGTATCGCCCGCGTGCGCGCCGCTTTGGGGTCCGGCGGCCCGGTCGGTTCGTCTTTGAAAATCCAGCTCATGCGAATGGGGAATCAGATGTGTTTGTTGTCGTTCTCGTCCTTCACGGTGTAACCGGATTCCTGCCGTTTGAAATTCACCTCGTTCTTTTTAACGTAGGCGGCGAACACGTCGTCGGCGCTCATGCCGAGCACCTGCGCGAGGCTGATGAGGAAATGAAACAGGTCCACGACTTCGACCCGCGCGTTTTGCTCGTCGAATTTCTGATACTTCGCCCACCATTTCCACGGCACGCTGTCGGTGAGTTCGGCGATTTCCTGCGTCATGGCGCGGCAGTAGTTCAGGATCCATTTCGTTCTCTCCGCCTCGTTCATGCCGTCGGTTTTCACGCCGATGCGTTCGTTGAGCGCCCGTTGCATCCGGAACAAATCGCGGAACTGGTCTGATTTTTCCATGCGGCCATTAACGGCCAAGAAACCGGCGACGCCAAGAAAAATCTTTGAACTTCGGGCGCAAACGCCTATAAAAACCCCATGCCTACGCTCCTAGCCAACGGCGGCCCGGTGATTTGGCTGATTCTGCTCGCCGCGGCCATCGCCATCGTCGTGTTCATCGAGCGCGCGTTGTATTGCCACCGCTCGCAAATCAATTCCATCGAATTCCTCAACGGCGTCCGCACGGTGCTCAAGCGCGACAACATTGTCGAAGCCATTTCCATTTGCGACGCCACGCCCAGCCCGGTCGCGCGCCTCGTGAAGGCGGCGATTTTGAACCGTGACAAGGGACGCGAGCGCGTCCGCGAGGCCGTCGAGGAAGCGGGTCTCACCGAAGTGCCGCTCCTGGAGGAAAAATTGAATCTGCTCGCCACCATTGCCCAGCTTGCGCCGCTGCTCGGTCTGCTGGGCACCATCACCGGGTTCATGGATATTTTCAGCAAGATTCGGGATGCCGGTTTGTATGCAAACGTTGGGGACCTTTCCCACGGTGTCCAGCAGGCGCTCATCTGCGCGGCGGCGGGTATCGCAGTCGCCATCCCCGTCCATGCCGGATACAATTACCTCATTAGTCGCATCAACAAAATCGTCCTCGACATGGAACGGGCCGCCGGCGAAATCGTCAATATCGTTACCGAGAACGGCGGCGGAAATGCCCCATGAAATTTCCGCGTAACGCCAAAATTTTGCACAGCCCGTTTGATGTGGCGCCGTTTGCCGCGGTTTTCTTTTTGCTGGTGATTTTCCTGATGCTGGAGGGGCTGGTCTATACGCCCGGAGTGCGGATCGAGCTGCCGTCGGCGGAGGGCGTGCCTGGCACGGATCAACCGACCGTGGCCGTCGCGGTGGACGCCAGCGGACGATATTATTTTGCCAACCAGATCGTCAGCGAGGAGCAATTAAAAAACGATTTGCGCGCCGCCGCGGGAAAATCCCGCAAACCGCTTACTCTCGTCATCTACGCCGACCGGACCGTGACTTACGACCAGCTCATCCACCTGACCCTCCTCGCCACCAACGCGGGGATCCACAGCGCTTTGGGGGCCACGTTGCCGCGGGCGGCCAGCATTCCCGCCAGACCATGAACAATTCGCGTGCCGATTCGCCTGCGCCCGAGCTTGCGGGGCAGCGGCTGCACCGCAAAGGCGGGTGGCCGCTCAACCGCTGGCTGGTTCTCATTGCGCTGGTTTTCGCCGCGCACGTCGCCTTGCTTTATATGTTCGGCGCGCGGAAACAAACTGTTCCACGAGCCGCGACCGATGCCCCCTCGCTGAAACTCGCCGACCGATCGGACGAGTTCCTGGCACTTAACGATCCGACGCTGTTCGCACTGCCACATCCCGAGGATTTTGTGACGGCAATGTCGTCGCCGGCGCCGGTCGTGGAGCGGCTATCGTTTCGCTGGACGGAGGCGCCGCGCTGGCTGCCATTGTCCGCCGGCGAGTTGATGACCGTTTTCAACCGTTTCATGCAAACCAACTTCGTCGCCGGTCTGCCACTTCAGTTGAAGCCGCCGGTCAGTCTCAGCACGCCGTTGCCGCCCGTCGGCCCGGTGTTCGCGCAAGTTTCCACGATGCGCGTCGAAGGCGATTTAACGCAGCGCCGCTTGCTCACGCCGATGGAGTTGCCTTCGTGGCCGTTTGCGGACGTGATTGCGCCGAGCAACGTGCAAGTGCTGGTGAACGAAGCCGGCACCGTGGTTTCGGCCACTTTACTGCCATCGGACAACAGATTGGAGGCCCTCGGCCATAATGCGGTCGCGGATCAACGCGCGCTCGAACTCGCCCGCACGGCGCGGTTCACGCCCGCGCCGCGCCTGACCATCGGCCGGATGATTTTCACCTGGCTCACCGTGCCGCCGCCGGCGGCCAATTCGCCCGCCGCCTCGCCGTGACATGAGTGCGCCCGCACTGCTGTTCATTTACGTGGCTGCGCTCCTTGGCGCGCTGTGTGGTCTGGCGATTTATTCCGAAATGCGCCGGCGCCGGTTCGGGCCGACACACACGGAGGACCGGATCTTCCGCTGCAAAAACTGCGGCTACGTCTATACCGACGACCCGGACGTGGACCGCTCGCGCTGCGCTCAATGCGGCAAACTGAACGAGCCCATCGTATTTTAGAGGTTAGTCAGTAGTTGGTGGTCAGTAGTCAGTGGTCAGTGGCTATTCGCCTTGATGCTCGCGGCCGATTGACTTCCAGTAAGAAGTGAGCTGCGGTGCAAGGTTATCTACCAACGGCTTGATTTTCTTTACGTCGGCGGGCGTGAGAAGCTTTCGTTTGAAAGCTCGTCGGAGAAAGTGTTGCGTTTCGTTCAATGATCCGCGCGCGATTTTTACAAAGCGCCGGTTGTCCTGGAAATCGTGGCGGCCGGTTCCTTCGGCGATATTCGCACCGATACTGTCGGCGCTCCGCACAATTTGCTTGCCGACAGTGTCCCGGGCAAAACCGTCCCAATGAAGAACGATGTTCCAAATCTCGTCTGCCAGTTCTTCACCCAGCTTGTAAACCCGCAAATTCTCGAAGTTTGTCCTGCCCATAAATTGTGGAATTACTGAGTTCGACTGTTTCAGACTACTGACCACTGACTACTAACTATTGACTACTAACCACGAACTAATTACCTGTTTTGAGTTCCACCACATCATGCGGAGCGGCTTCGCGCAGGCCGGCGGGGCTGACGCGGATATAACGCGCCTTGTCGCGAAGCTGCGCCAGGTTCGCAGCGCCAAGATAGCCCATGCCGCTCTGGATGCCGCCGATGAGCTGCGCCAGCACACGGTCCACCGAACCACACGCTTCTTTGAGCGCCTCGATGCCTTCGGCGGCCACTTTTTGCGTGGGATTCGTCGGCTGGCCGTAACGCGCCGCCGAGCCGGCCTTCATCGCCGCAAAACTGCCCATCCCGCGGTATTGTTTGTAAAGTTTGCCGCCGATTTCGAGGATTTCGCCCGGTGCCTCATTGCAACCGGCGAAGATTCCGCCGCAAATCACCGCCTGCGCGAGCGTCAATGCCTTCACGATGTCGCCGGATTTCGCAATGCCGCCGTCAGCGAGAATGGCGACTTTCTTTTTCGCCGCCGCGCGCGTGCAAACGTAAAGCGCCGTCATTTGCGGGATGCCGACGCCCGCGACGATGCGCGTGGTGCAAATCGAACCCGGCCCCTGTCCGACTTTGACGGCATTCGCGCCGCAATCGGCCAGATATTCGACGCCCGCCGCGCTCGTCACGTTGCCGGCGATGAGCGGCAGTTTCGGGAATGCGTCGCGCAACACTTTTACCGTGTTGCCAACGCCTTTGCTGTAACCGTGCGCCGTCGAGACGGCGACGGCGTCCACCCCGCGTTCAACCAGCCCGCCGACGTGATTCAGGATGCGTTCGCGGTCCAGTTCGCCGAACGCGTTGCGCGTGGCGGAAACTGCCGCGCCGCAAATCAGGTGGAAATGCGCGTCGCGCGCCGGCTTGAACTGCGCGTTGCGCTCCTGGGCGATACGTTCGATGTCACTCATCGTGAACAGGCCGCGCAAATGGTCCTGGTCATCCACCACCAGCAGTTTGTGGATGCCGAGGTGCTCGTTGAAAAATTTGTCGGCGCGGGCGATGGGATCCTTGCCCAATTCCTTTTGGGTGACGGTGTGGACCTGCGCCCGCGGGGTGAAGGCCTCGGCCACCTTGCGCTTGGCGTAACGCGGTTTGACCACGTGGCCGGAAAGCAGGCCGACCAGTCTGCCCTTTTCATCCACGACGGGAAATGTGCTGAAGCCGAATTTTTTCTGCTCGATTAACGCCAGCACGTCGCCGATGAGCTGGCCGGGCGTGACCGTGATCGGTTCCTGAATCAGGCCGTGGACGTGGTTTTTGACGCGGCTGACCTCGGATAGTTGCTGGCGCTCCGGCATGTTGTAATGAACCAGGCCGAGGCCGCCGTTGGCCGCCATCGCGATGGCCATGCGCGATTCGGTCACGGTGTCCATGTCGGACGAAATCACCGGGATGTTGAGGCGCAGATTTTCCGCGAGCGTCGTGTCGAGTTGCGTATCGCGGGGGAGGATTTCGGAATAGAGCGTCGCCAGCGTGAGGTCGTCGAACGTCAGGCCGATTTTATGGTTGGCCGGGAAGAACTCATCCGCCGGTTGGAAGAACGGATCGTCAAAAGTGGAATTGCGCGTGGCTGCCATGTCGGAAAATGAAGGCTGACCACCGCCTTTGGCAAGCAAATTATTTTGGAATGCGGTGACACGTCACCGCTTTGAAAGCGCCGTCAGGTCGGCGCACTCCAAGGGATTGACGCGGACGAATACCTCGGCGTTTTACCAGCTTTTGCCCGCGAACCAGATGCAGCCGATGACCATGGCGGCCACGGCACAGGTGCCCATCAACCCGCGATAGATTTTCACGCTATTGGCCGCATAACGGCTGGTGAGCCATCCGATGCCCGAGGAGAATCCCGCCATCGCCAACACCGTGCCCGCGCCAAAGGCAATCAGATAAGTGATGGCTTGCACCTTGGTCGGCATGGCCAGCATGGGCAAAATGCCCAGGATATGCGAACTGCCCGCCAGCCCGTGCAGCGTGCCGATGGCAAAGGCCGCGTGCGTGTGCCGGTCATGCGCCACCGGTTCATCGTGCCGCGCGGGATGACCGTGAACGTGCAGGTGGATATGGCGCTGGCCTTCGTGTTCGTGTTCGTGCGCGTGGATGTTGTGCTTGAGCGCACGGCGTAATGCCCAGATGCCGATGCCGAACAGCACCACGCCGACGATCCGGTCGCCCCACGACGACAGCAAATCCACCGGCAGCCGGTTACGCAACCATAGCGCGAGCAGCCCGACAACCGCGACGCCCGACGAATGGCCGAGTCCCCAGCGCACACCGGGAATCCAGGCGCGCCTGGGCCGGCGCACCGCCAGCGGCGCGATGGCCGTCAGGTGGTCCGGCCCGGTCAGCACGTGAATGAGGCCGGCAATCAAGCCGGTGATGACTGCAATCATAAAATTACGTCCGGCGAAGCTGCCTGAATTTCGTATTCAGCGCAAAGCAAACTTCGCTCCGTCAATGTTACGTTTTCAGCATTCCATTCGTGGGAGAGTGCCGCCACACCCCGTTTGACAAAAACTCCGCCTATTTTGCCCTGAATCACCGCGTTTTAACCGGACCAAACTCTTTTCGCAATCTCCCGTCTGGCTCAAATGCCTGCGATTTGTCAGGCGGCATCCTCGATAAGTCTGAAATGTTCATAGAAGTATCCTGTCGTCACCGAGAGCGTGTATTTCTTGTAGCGTGGTGTGTTGCGAATGTCGGGGGGAACCAGACTATCATGTAACTCATCATAGCGGACTGGCAGAAAACTCATAACCGCTGGCTGCGGGTCGGTGGTCTCGGTCATAATACAAACTCGCTCGCCAGCAGTGAGGCTGCAAGAACCGCTGAAGGTTATGGGCGCGCTAAAAAGATACTGAATCTGCGCGTCGCAGCCGTCAATCACCTCCCAAATCTGACCTCCACGGGGAAAGGGTGCTGGTTTGCTCATGACGCAAGTTCCGGCCTGACGTTCCTGAACCACGCCGACAGGCGAGTGGCTCCGCAGGCTCGATAATCGTTGTATAACTCAAACCATCCATTAACTCAAGGGCAATCGGCGCCGGCTCCAGCGCGAGGCTGTGTGAAAATCATTTTTCGACTATCCCATCCGTCTGCTCGATTCATCAAAATTCCGCAGATCGAAAATTTGATCGTTACCGAATTTCATGTCAGCACTTTTCACATAGCCTCGCGCAGTGTTAGCCACTCGCGCTCAAGGCAAAGCTACAACCCCACACACCAACCGGACTGGCACGCAAAGGAAAGGAATTAAGACACGGGCCGGAAAGGCTGAAGGCTGAAGGCTAAAGTCTAAAGTGATTTTCAGGACCGGCCGCTTGATTACGTGTAGTGTCGAGCCTGCTTGCCGCGCCGACTAATGGCGCAGGCGGGCGGCTCGAACGAATCGGCGCACAGCGCCGACACTACAATTGAGGTTCGGTCTTCAAGGTAATTGCGAGTAAACGGGCATCGAAGAAATCAATCCTATGCAAATATTTTTCGATTTTGGCGGTAACGCAAGTCGTGGCAAGATGGGCATATGAAAACTTTCACCTCTCGCGGTCTCTGGTCACGCATTCTCATAGTTCTTGGCAGTATTGGCATGCTGGTGGGAGCCATTGATCCCGTGGAAGGTTCGGCCGTTATCCTTCCTGGCAGCCTGCTCCTTGCGCTCGGCACCTTTTTCAACCAAAGCGAACGGCATCTGTTCGCCTACCGGGCGTGGGTCTTTATTCTGATCGCGATTGGTGTGGGGGCTTTATGGGGATTGAGCGCGGTCGGTGGTATTGGCGGCAAGTCCGGACATTCCATGTGGTGGGGTGTGCTGATACTGCCTTATCTGATTGGCTGGAGCATGGGAGTTTGGGGGCCGGGGTCGCCACGTTGGTTGTTGGTATTGGGCATCGGAGTAGGACTTTGGTACCTGGCAATTCTTGCGCTGGTTCTGAAGCATTCGTCGGAACGTAGCGGAGCCATGTCAGCCCTGCCCGGCATCATCATCGCCGCCATTGGCGTGCTGACCATAGTCGGTTGCATCAGCCGACTGCGTCGGGCGTCACGTCATTTGGTCCTACGCGCCTGAGCTCTGAAGTGGTCGGGGCAAGCCGGGCAGCCGAGACACAAGGGAGTGCGGCTGGCCGGAAGGGCTAAAGGATAAATGCTAAACGCTAAAGTAATTTTCAGGGCTGGCTGCCGCCTTCCTGGCCGGCCATAGCTTGCAAGCGACGGCTGGAGCCTTTAGCCTTCAGAATTCAGCCTTTTCTTCCACACGCTGGCCCATCTTGCCAAGCTGCTCCATAAAGAGAATTTCCGCGATGGGCTGTGACGCCATAACTCTCAACTCCCTGAATCATATTCGCCCAAACACCAGCAATACACGCCCCGCAGTTAAAAATCTCGACAAGCTTCATGAATGGGCGTATTCAGCGGACGAACCCTGCCAGCCTATGAACGAACAAAATCCCGCCGTCCCGCCTGTTGAGGCCGCTCCGTCGCCGGACTACAAAGACCGCTCCACCGGCCTGGTCATCTTCGGCATCCTGACCTTGCTGCTCGGCTGTCTCGCCGGTCTGTTTGTGCCCCTGATGCTGTTCGGGCAGATGATGGCGGCCAAGGCCCCGGATGCGCCGCCGGTGAATCACACCGCCATATTGCCGGGCGTGGCCGTCTATGGCCTGTTGGCCGTGGCGCTGGTCTGGCTGGGCATCGGCTCCATTCTGGCGCGGCGCTGGGCGCGGGCGCTGTTGCTCATCTTCTCCTGGAGCTGGCTCATCATGGGCATCTTCATGACGGCGGTCATGCCGTTCTTCATGGCCAAAGTGTTTGCCAACCTTCCGCCCGATGCCAAAGCCGGCCAGCCGGCGATGCCGCCAGCGGCCATCACCGCCATGGTCGTGGGCATGACGCTTTTCTTCGGCGTGATATTTGTCCTCGTGCCGGCGGTGTGGACATTCTTCTACAGCAGCCGCCATGTGAAGGCCACCTGCGAGGCGCGCGACCCGGTGCCGCGCTGGACGGATGCCTGTCCGCTGCCGGTGCCTAGCGAACGTTCCGATAACTGACCCTTGCCTTTCTCTAACCAATCGAAAATACCGAATACAGCGGGTTGCCCCCATGTTTCCAAAGCGCGCCTAAGAAGGAATTCTGAATCACTATTGAGTAATGGGATGAGTGTTGAGCTAAGGGCTGCCGGTTGACAGGCGGAAAAATGCCGCGTTGCCGACGGGTTGTCCGATGATTTGGTAAAAGTTTCCCGCGTTGGTGGTCGGGCTGCCGCTGAATCGCTGCCAGACGACGGGCGACAGGAGGTTGGTGGCGTATTGCACGTGGTAGCCGCTGGCGTTGGTCGGCCATTCCAGCGCCAGTCCGGGAGTTTGCACCACGGTCAACACCGGCGCCGGCACCCACGTGGCTTCGAATACGTTCCATATCCACGGAGTCAACGGATTTCCCGGCCCGGTCCAGACGATGGTCCCGGCGTCATTGATGCCTCCGCCCCATTGGAACTGCTCGATGTCGTTGATGATCACGCCGTGCAGGCTGGAAAAGATGTGCGGACCGGTGGAAAGGTTCGAACTGACCAGATCGTCGTCATAACAAATCTCCTCAAGATTATTCAGGCCGAGAACGAACGGGTAATTGCCGGGCACAGGTCCGCGCGTGGATGAGATCAGGTTCGGGGCCGCGCCATACTGGTTCCAGATGATTTCTCCCAGGTCATTGATGCACGGATTATAGTGGTCCACCGCGTCGAAGGTCACCTGGCCGCGCACGGTGGAAATAACCTGCCAATTGCCGTTGGTGAGCGCGCAGTAAACCACCTCGCCGTTCGAGTTGACCCCGAAATCGGAGAAGCCCAATTGGATGATGCCGCCCTGGGTCAATCGGCCGCGCGTGGTGCTGACCAGATCCATGCCCGGGCCGCCAAAGGTGTCCGCGTAAACCACCTCGCCGCCGTTCGCCAGGTGCGGTGACACGCCTGAAGCCGACAGTTGCCCACGCACGCTGGAAACAATGCCGGTGCTGTTTTGCACCGCCCAGACGACTTCCCCGGCGTTATTGATGGACGGATGCTGCGCATTCGCAAACGCGAGCTGGGTGATGGACCAACTGCCCATATCGGCCCGGACCTGGAATGGAGCCAGCAGGCCGAACGCCGCCAACAGGAGACAAAAAATCTGCCGCCAGGAACTGCCGGGAATTTGCCTTTTGGCACCCGCCGATGCACTGGACATTGAGCGGGTGAGCGGGAGTTGTTTTTGGGCATCACGCAACACGATGGGACACTCGTGGACTCGACGCGTTTCGTCAAGCGACAGCTTTGCCAATTCCGAAAAGTGGCGAAATTCGACACCCCATCTGATTTTAATACAGAGCTACCGGGAATGTCGCGGGGCAGAATTTTAAACAGAAGATAACCAAGGCAACAAAGACTCTTACGGATTTGGAATAAATTTCTTCGTTTTCTCCGTTACCTTCTGTTCAAGTCTTTTGCTGTTCTGTGCCTTCTGTGCCTTTTTGCGGCATCAAATCCGCGTTCATCCGCGTAATCCATCCTTCGCAGTATTGCTATGGAGGACGGGTCCGCGGTTAAATGGATTCGACACCTCACCTTTAATTCCTCGCCACAGAAGTTTGTTTTCTCCCGTTGACCCTCACCCGGTCCCGCAATGGCGGGACCACCCTCTCCCGCTCCCGCGGGCGAGGGACATCGTTCAAGGCAGGTCGCCGGTGGATGACGGGGGTAAGGTCAATTTGCCGGCAAAGTGCTCACGAAATTATCGGCGTCATCTGTGCTCCCGCTGCCTTTGTATTTGGCCAGTTCGGGATAGGGGAACAACGGACGCGTCCGGTCTTTTGGCCCCCGGTTGATGAGCTTGTCCGGCGCCAGGCCTTCTTCGACCCAACGAATGACTGCATCAATGCCTCCGTTGCCGACGCCGCCATTGCCGTGACCAGCGCCGGGAATGAGAAACAGCCGCGCAAACGGCATCACCTTTTCCCGGCCGCCCATCTGTTGCAGAACGCGCTGGTAATAATCAATCGTCCCTTCGGTCATGATGAGTTGGTCAGCCTGTCCGTGCGTGATGATGATCTTTCCGCCATGGTCACGGAAACGGGACAGGTCCGGGTTGTCGGTTCCGAAAACGGCGCCATATTCCTCCACCGCTTGCCTGAACAACCGCTCGAATTCGGACGGCGTCAAACTCGACACGTCCCAATTGGGATCTTGAACCAGGAAGTATCGGACCCAGTCCAGCGGAATCGGGAATGGCCTCGCACCGGCAAGCGCGGAAAGGTCGGCGCCGCGTGACAGGCCATACCAGAGGAACGTTCCGTCTTGCGCTCGCGGGCCTTCCCAGATTTTCCGGATGACGTCAGCGTCGGCTTCGGTAAACGTGCTCCCGCCCACTTCCGTGCCGACCAGGGCTTTGGGGTCATAAGTGCAGCGCGAGGGATCCTCAATCAAACCATCGGTGACGCCGTCCATCGCATCGCAGGCGGTGATGGCGGCGGCGGTCGCGGCTCGAAGTTTGGCGGTTGAAACGCGGTTGCTGCTGGCGGCCATGACCACTTGCGGCCAAAGTTCCGCCAGCACGAATTTATGGAAGTTGATCGCAGGACAACCGGAGACAATGCCATCGTAATCTTCCGGGTATCGTTGCGCTTCCATTAACCCTTGCCGTCCGCCCGTCGAGAAACCTACGAAATAAGCGAAGCGCGGCGCTTTGCCGTAAAACGCCTTCGACAATGCCTTGCCCACTACGGTCATGTCGTGGATGCCAAGATACGCGTTGTCCTCGATGGCCTGCCAATTGAGCCGTCCATTGGCGTCGAGGCCAAAACTGCCGTTCATGCCTTCGTGTCCGGTGTCGGTGGCGCCCGCCGCGAAACCCGAACGCACTGGTCCGCGCAGACCGAAGGAGCTTCCGCCTGAAAATCCGCCTCCGCCCGTTCCTTCAAATCTCCCGTTCCAGCCTTGCATGGGCAGCGCGATGAATATCCTCACCCGATCGCCGGTCGGCGGATGCGTGACGGTGGCCGTGACGCGGCATGATCCGTCTGCATTGGTAACGACCGAGTCAATGGTCGTGTTCGGAAGTGCGACGTTGGTCAGACTTTCCCACGAACACACCGGCACGCTGTCTGGAAAGACCGGCTTTAGCAGAGTCTCGGCGACTTGCGCACGAGCACCCGCGGCAAGCAGCGTCGCCAAGAGGATGGCTATTCCGGTTCGATATCGGGCAAGCGGGAGGGTTGGGCGGCTCATAAACACCTCGTTTTTAAGACGAAGGAAATCAGATTGTCAATGTTGTTAACGGCAGGTCATTTCATTTGCGTCTGGACTTCAAAAACTGGGAATGGTCAGCATCAAAATTGGGGGACAAATTGGCAGCGCAGGACGGGCATCTTGCCGGGCTCCATTTATAATTCAGAGACAGGCTGGAAGCCTGTCCTACAATTTAATCCGGGTAGCCGGTCGGATGTTTTTTGTGCCAGGCCCACGCGGTGGCGACGATGTCTTTCAGTTTCGGATATTTCGGCTTCCAACCCAGTTCGCGAATGGCTTTCTCGGCCGAGGCAACAAGTCTTGGCGGGTCGCCGGGACGGCGCGGCTTTTCCACCGCAGGAATTTTTTTGCCCGTCACCTTTTCGCACATTGAGATGACTTCCTTCACGGAATAGCCGTCGCCGTTGCCGAGATTGTAAAAGCCGGTCTTGCCCGGTTGCAAACCGAGGATGTGCGCCTGCGCGAGGTCGAGGATGTGGATGTAATCACGGATGCACGTGCCGTCCGGCGTGGGATAATCCGTGCCGAAAATCCAGCACTGCTTTGCCTGGCCGAGCGGGACCTTCAGCACGTTGGGAATGAGATGCGTCTCAATGCGATGGTGTTCGCCGAATTTTTCACTCGCGCCGGCCGCATTGAAATACCGGAAGGCGATGAACTCCAGACCATAAATTTTCTGATACCATTGGAGGATTTTCTCGAACATCAGCTTGGACTCGCCGTAGGGATTGATCGGGCGTTGCGGCAAATCCTCGGTCATTGGAATTTTGTCCGGCGGACCGTAGGTGGCGCACGTGGAACTGAACACAAATTTTTTCACCCGGCATTCGACGGCGGCGTCGAGCAGCTTGAGGCCGTTGACCACATTGTTGTGAAAATACTTTTTCGGGTTTTCCATGGATTCGCCGACCAGCGCGCTGGCGGCGAAATGCATGATGGCATCGGGTTTGGCGGCCTTGACGGCGTTGAGCAGGTCGCCGGGTTCCTCCGGTTTGCCCAAAATGAATTTCGCACGGGTGTCCACCGCCGAGCGATGGCCTTCAGTGAGGTTGTCGTAAACTGTGGCCGCGTGCCCGGCATTGAGCAGTTCTTCGGTGCAAATGGAGCCGATGTAACCCGCGCCGCCGGTGACGAAAACGTTCATGCTGGAACTATGAAAGGAGCGCGGCGGAGTGCAAAGTGCAAAATGGCGGAAGAAAGCGTTCGGACCGTTTCAACGCGGGCTATCAGCCATCCGTCATCGGTCTTCTGAAAGGTGAATTTCATCTCCTGCACAACGGAATCACGGTCACCGGCGATGTTCACCACAATAGTGAGATCCGCCACGGCGGATTGTTTGTCCGGGGCAACGGTGATGTTGATATCAGGAAACTTAACCGTCAATCCACGCAATCTTTCGCGCGCGCCCAGTGCCGCCTGCTGGATTTCGGCACGGCCCATGAGCGTGTGCTGGACACGCCCCGGCACGTTGATGTCCACCTCGACGTTGGTCGCGAAATAGCCGGCGATGTCTTCCGCGGCGGCGAGCCGGGCCAGATTGCCTTCACCCGATGAAAACGACGCCGTGCGGGCGAGTTTGGTAAGACGCTGACGGATGATTCTCTCCGGGCTGGGAGACAAAACGAACCACAGCCAGACGCCGAGCGCCACCAGCGCCGCCAGCAGGATAAAGCTGGAAACATTTTTCATCGGATAACTTCGCCAACAATATGATCGCGCTCAGCTTTGCCAAACGTGTGATTTTCCGGCGGCATGGAGCGATTGTCGCCTACAACAAAATATTCGTTCGGGCCAAGTTTTTCAGGTGGAAGATTCCAATCGCAGGGGAGTTTCTCGTAGGGTTCGTCCAGCACTTCACCGTTAATCAACACCCGACCGTTGGCAAAAGCGACCGTCTCGCCCGGCAGGGCGATGATGCGTTTCAGATACATCTCGTGAACACCAGCCATACGAATGCTGATCGCGTCGCCGCGCTGGGGTTCATGCCACCAATAGGGAACCGCGCTCACGAAATGGGCCGAACTGTCCTGGTACGTCGGTAACATGCTGATGCCTTCGACGCGGATGCCCCGCAGGGTGTTAAAATGATAGCCGAGAATACACAAGACAGCTAAAACGGCCGCGCGTATCAACGTAACTTTGGGATTGCGGCCAATGACCATGATGCGCAGCCAGCGGGGCACTTTTGACTGGCCCCGGCCATTCACTGGCTGAACTGAATTTTGCGCCGACACAGCACGGAGTTTCGGCGCAAATCGCGAATCGCGCAACTGGATTTGGTGTGGCAGACGGCAAGTTGCCCCATGTCACGATGCGTACCACGAAATATTTGAGTTGCCGACAGGTTTTGGACTGCGCCAGCCCTTCCGCCTCCGCGGCGCGCCAAAGCGCCGCTCCGGCGCGACGGCGGCCAAGTCGGCTCGTCGGCGTTGCGGCCAGCGGGCTTGTTCCTGCCTGCCGGCAGGCAGGAACGCCGCGACAGAGCAGACTGGGGAGTCTGCGCTACGCTAAACACGTCCTTCGCTGAAGCTCCCGCCTTCGCTGAAGCTAAGGCGGAGGGGTTGGTGAACAACCCGGGAAAAGAAAAGATTGGCGTGCGAAATCTGGAAATTCCGCTCCGCCGGACACGCTGGCTGAGAGTTTGCCCGAAGCTGATCATGTTAGGAGGCCTGGTTGTTTTTAACACATTGCTCTGCGTTATTTTAACTCATGGCGTTGCGTCGTTTTAACTCGTTGCTCTGCGTGTCTGCCGGACAATCACAATGAGAATGCCCCCAATTCTGGTTCAAAGCAAGCCAAAAAGGGGACCCGCCGTCGCGCCTTCATGGCACAATAGCGAAGCAAGCCCGCGTTGGCAAGGCTTTCATCAAAGGTTTCGACAGACAATGATGATAATTGAGCTTACGGCGTGCCAAAAGCAAGTTCAAGACAGTTC
>Ga0209517_10005113_pt1 | contig 16862 bp, 13 predicted proteins | sample PeaSoiMetSII2010_FD_187695 | JGI IMG/M metagenome (GOLD analysis project Ga0209517, IMG submission 187695) | Peat soil microbial communities from Weissenstadt, Germany - SII-2010 (SPAdes) (version 2) | ecosystem: Environmental > Terrestrial > Soil > Wetlands > Peat | place: Germany...
CCGAGCGCCGATGCAAGTCCGGAATGGACGGCGGCCTCACGGCCGCCTCCTTGGTCACCAGCCCGCCGCTCTATCTAAAGACGGCCGTTTTTTTGTCCAAACAACCGGGACCACCTCAAACAGATAGAGGTCCGCGTCATCCTTCCCTTTTGCCGCGCCCAGGGCATCCGTCTTTTTCGGCCGGTCCCGTTTGGCGGTCAGGTTGGGAACCGCGCCTTTATAGACCACATTCCAGGCGAAGACCCGCGGGTCGTGCCCGCCAAGTGGCGCCGGATCGAACGTGAGTCTCACCTTGCCGGTGGACGATATTCAGCGGGGCGTGAAGCCGAGCACCGGTATGGCCGCGTTGTCACTCTCGGCCGCAAAGGGTGGCACGGCGGAGGTTTTCCCAGTATCGCGACCGCAGAAATGGCAGAATCGTTGCTGACGTTGTCCGGATCGGAAAGGGGCACGCCGAGGGGCTGGAACCCGCCATCACGGAACGCCTAGTCCAACTGATGCTCTCCGCGAAGCGGCAATCTTGATAGAATTCATGGAAGGAAGATACTAAATGGATATGCGAAAGAGTGTGGCAGTGATTCCCGTGATCCTTGCGATCATCGTCTGCGCGATTCCACTACTGGCGCATCACGGAACCGCGGCTTCCTACGATCAGAAAAAGGTGTTTACCGTGAAAGGAACAGTGAGCGAGTTCCTATGGAGGAATCCGCACTGCGCGCTCTTCCTGGACGTAAAGGAGGAAAGCGGAAAGGTGGTGAACTACTCCATCGAGATGTTCAGCCCCAGTCTGATGGTGGGTCGCGGCTACACCAAGAACGTGCTCAAGCGCGGCGACGAGGTGACCATCGACGTCCATCCCTCCCTGGCCGGGACTCCCTCGGGCGAATGCTTGGGCTGTAGACTCCTGGTGAACGGCAAGGATCCGGCAGTCAAGCAGTAAAGCCATGCGGCATCGAATCCTATCCTTCACCGCCGCGGCTTTGGTTTTGCTACCGGCCGCGCACGCACAAACGTCGGCTCCCGATTTGAGCGGAGTCTTCACGCGGTCCGGAGGGGGTGGTGCACGCAATCCGATGAGCGAATGGAGCGCCGAAGCTCTTCCCTTTACGCCGGACGGGCTGGCCCGGTTCAATGCCAACAAACCGGGGAAAGGGCCGCGGCAAGTCCCGCCCGCGTTGGGAAACGATCCGCTCGGAGACTCCAATCCGCCCGGTCTGTATCGCACTCTCATTTACAACAGGCCATTTGAGATGGTGCAGACTCCCGGCAAAGTGGTGCAGCTCTTTGAGTGGGCCAAGATATGGCGGGTGATCTGGACGGATGGCCGCGCCATTCCTGACGATATCCCAGCCGGCCCGTACTGGTACGGATACTCGGTGGGCAAGTGGGAAGGGGATACTCTCGTTGTCCAGACGCTCGGTCTGGATGACCGGGCGTGGCTGGACGAATGGGGAACTCCTTTCAGTGATGACGCTCGCATTGAAGAGCGCTGGAAGCGCACCGGCCCGGACAAAATCGAATTGACGATCACCGTTCACGACCCCGCGACGTATGCCAAGGCCTGGACCAGCAGTCCGGTGGTTTATTCGGCCCAACGCAAGACAGAGGTCCTGGAAATGATCTTCGCTCCGATTGATGAGAAAGAGTTTAATAAGAGAGTCCGGGATCCCGCCGCGGGCGTCGGCAAGAAGTAACAGCCATCGCCTCGGCATAGTCAACTTGGGCGAGCGAAGGCGTTTTGGTTCGCAATGGCGGTTGTCGAGCTCTCTGCCTTCGCCTGCGTATTACCGGTGCCTTGATTCGACACCGCGGCACCTTCCTAACTAGGCAGGGATCGCCCCGGCTCAGGGGCCGGGATTCCGAGAGCGCGGGATTACACTCCAACTCGGGCTTTCGATCCAGGAATCCTGGCGAAAAAGCGATAAATCCCGGAGCGTGAGGGCAGCGCCCTTAGCAGTGAAGAGCCTTTCCTTACGATACGGGTGCGGTCCAGGCAGGGCCTACTTGTCTGAAATAGGGTAGTCCTGCCATACATATTCCAGGGCTTGCGGCAGCGTCTGACGGATCACTTTCCGGTCGACGTGACCCGCGTTCTTGGCATACACGAACTGGTAGTGATAGCCTTTGGCTTTCAGCACGCCTGCAAGACGCTGGTTCGCTATCACCCAGTTGCGCCGCTCGGCCGAGGCGGTTTTTGCGCCTATATCGTTTTCCGAAACATGCATCCAGATGCGGAGCGGCTTCACCGCCGAATCGGGAAAGAAATGTTCCGGGTATTCGTAAGCTCCGTGCGGTGCCTCGGGGCCCTCGCGCAGATCAACGAAAGTGCCGGAATAGGACAACACGCGATGGTAACGCTCCGTGCGGAACCAGGCCATGGTGAGCGCCATCGCTCCTCCGGAACTGCCGCCGTAGGTCATGCGGCCTTCGGGGTCAGTGGTTAGCTTGACACCGGTTTCCTTCTCTACACGCGGCAAAAGTTCTGTTTCCACAAAATCGGCGAAGACAGGCGACACCGTATCGTATTCAAGGCTGCGCTCTGGGCCGCCGTTGGCGACCATCACCGCCACCATCACAGGCAGGCGGTGATCGGCAATCATGTTGTCAAGGATGTTCGCGAGTTGGCGGTCGCGCAGGCCGTAGGAGTCAGCCGAGAAGATAAACGGAGCAGGCCTTCCCGGAACACACTGGGCCGGAACATAGACGGAGACCAGGCGCTCAAACGGGCCGTTGACGCCAGGAAACACCTTGCTGGTGGCGGAGTTCATAAAGAACTCGATCAACTTGCCGTGCGGAATGCCGACGCGTTGCGTTTCTTCGGGAGCGGGAGCGTAGTCGGGACCCGTCGAAAAATCTCCGTCGCCGGAGCCCTTGACCCAGGCCGGCAAATTCGCGAGTTTTGCGATCTCGGCGAGATCTTCGGGAGTCGCGACGCTGGCCGGGCGTTGACCACCCTTCGAGGCACCCTTCCCGGCAGGCGCGGGCTGTGCCGGGCCTTGAGCAAGAATTCCGCCCACCGAAGCGATCAGAAAGCACGTTACGACACTGGCCAGGAATCGTCGATTCATTATGACCTCCGTGGATTGAGAACTGCCCTTGTGCAGGCTCGATATCATTTGGCAGTCTAGCAGAGGTGGCGGCGGTGGGTGACCGGCGCTTCTGATCGTCTGCTGCAGACCTGGGCCGCCCTGGGCACCCGAGGTGGACCACGTCGCCGGAGTGAAGTCCCTATGGTACGCTTACTCGCTGTGGAGCCCTTCTTGAGAATGGATCCGGCGTTTGACTCCCTGGTCCCCGCCGGCGCCCAAATTGAAAAACTTGCCGCGGGTTTTAGTTTTACCGAGGGGCCGCTGTGGCGCCCGCAGGGAGCGCTTTGGTTTAGCGACGTGATCGGAAACGTGGTGCGGCAATGGAGCCCGGATGGAACCGTCATCGAAATTCTGCGTCCCGGCGGCTATGACGGAAACAGCCTGCCGGCCGGAGGGTTTAACGGACCAAATGGAATGGCGGCGGATCGGGATGGAGCGGTCGTCTTGTGCCAACACGGCAACCGCCGCATCGTGCGGATTACGGCTGACGGCAAGATTTCCACCGTCGTCGATCGATACCAGGGAAAGCGGCTGAATAGCCCGAACGATCTGGTGTTCCACTCTGACGGATCGCTGTACTTCACAGACCCGCCGTACGGACTGCCACGACAGGACGAAGATCCCACCAAGGAACTCCCCTTCAACGGAGTCTACAGGTTTGCGGACGGCAAGCTGCAACTCATCATCGACGATCTGCACCGACCCAACGGGTTAGCCTTCTCGCCAGACTACAAGACTCTCTATGTCGCCAACTCCGAGCGGCCCAAGATGTGGATGCGATACGATGTCGCAGCCGATGGCACTGTCCGCAATGGCCGTGTTTTTGCTGACGTGGACCACTCACAGGAGCCCGGCGTCCCGGATGGCATGAAGATCGACGCTCTAGGCAATATGTACGCCGCCGGGCCTGGTGGCGTCTGGGTTTATTCGCCCGCGGGAGCGCATCTGGGGACGATCAAGACTCCCGAAACCCCCGCCAATTGCGCCTGGGGAGACGACAGAAAGTCACTGTACATCACGGCGATCACAGGGTTGTATCGAGTGAAGCTTGCGGTTCCCGGGGCGCCGCCAGTCTATCCATGATGGAAGGGACGATACGTTCATGATTCAGGTTCACGTCGACATGTCCGTCGATCCCGCGAAGGAAGCCGAGATGCTGCGGGACTTTCAGAACGATTTCAAGCCCGCCGCCGCGCAGTTCCCGGGATATATCGATGTCAAGATCGTCAAGCTCCGCAAAGCGTTCGTGGGTCGTGCCCCCGAGGGCATCAATTACCGTTTCGTACTGCGCTACGAGAGCGAGGAGCTGCGCCAGAAATGGATCGCGTCCGATATTCACCAGAAAGTCTGGGGCATGATCGAACAGACGCTCCGCAACAAGAACTACGACGTTTTGTTGTTCGATGAAGTATAAGGAGGTCCCATGAAGGCCACAACGCTGATCGTATTCGCAGCCGTTATCGGCGGCGCCGTACTGTCCCTTGCGCCTCTGCGCGCGCTAGAGCCACTGGCGTCGCGAATTGTCCACACGGACCCCACAAAATACCGTCCGTCCACATCCGTGCACGGCGGCGCGGGAAAGATGGCGTTCACGGCCCTCCTGGACTTCCATAGCCTGGACACCAACCTTCAGTTCCTGCACCGCGGTGTGATCGACCCGCATAGCGGGATCGGCCACCACTTCCACAACAATTGCGAAGAAATGTTCGTGATCCTCGACGGCGAGGCTCAATTCACTGTCGATGGACGCACCTCTGTGCTCAAGGGTCCCGCAGGCGCGCCGGCACGGTTGGGCCACTCCCACGCCATCTACAACGCCACCGACAAACCGGTGCAATGGATGAACATCAACGTTTCCCTTCTCAAGGGGCAGTACGACAACTTCGATCTCGGCGACAAACGGGAAGATGTGCCGCTCGACAAGACGCCGACGTTCATCAATATGAGCCTGGATCGAGCGCTGCTTCGAAACGTGAACTCCTTTCACGGAGGCAAAGGGACCGCGCAATATCGGCGGGCGCTTGGGCCCGACGTGTTCGCCACGGCCTGGGCCTTTGTGGACCACATCGTGCTTCCTCCGGGAGCGTCGATCGGTCCGTTCTCGTACCGCGGTATCGCGCAGTTCTACTATGTGATGGCAGGCCAAGGCAGCGTTTCCCTGGCGGGGCGCGGACAGGAGTCCGCCGCCATTCGCACCGGCGATGCGATCCCGATTCAACTGAGTGAGGTTCATTCGATCGAAAACAATGGAACGGAGCCGCTGGAGTTGATGGCCGTCGGCGTCGCGCGCGACCTGCACAAAGAGATGGAGTCGACGGACGCAGGCCCTGGGCCGCGCAGGAACTAACCGATGCATAAGTTCGTAATGGGAATCGAACTTCTGGTCATAGCGGCAACCGGGTCGGCGGCTTGGGGCCAGGCGCCAGCCGCCGGCAAGCAAATCTTCGATACCCGATGTGCGCGGTGCCACGGTCCGGAAGGTAGCGGCGGCGAACTTGGCCCGTCGATCGTGCGCGGAATCGCGTCGCGCTCCAATCAGGATTTAACGGCTTTCGTTACCACGGGTTCGCCTGGCCGCGGGATGCCCGCGTTTCCGCTCTCCTCCGAGGAAATGACGCCACTGGTGACGTTCCTACGCACGCTCGCGCCGGCCCCCGGGCGGGGTGGTCCTCCTGTGGTCCGGAAGACAGTGACCACGACCGACAAGCGGACCATTAACGGAGTTGTGATCAACGAAAACTCGTTGGAGCTGCAGATGAGAACCGATGATGGCCGCGTTGTTCTGCTGCGGCCCTCGGGTGACCGCTATCGTACGGTAACTTCCGAGACCGACTGGCCGACGTATCATGGCGACGAGTCCGGGAATCGTTACAGCAAGCTTTCCCAGATCAACACGTCCAACGTACAGCGCCTAGCGCCGAAGTGGGTCTTCAATTTCCCGAACGCCGCGCGGCTGGAAGGGACTCCGATTGTTGCCGGCGGATTAATGTACGTCACCGCGGCCAATGAATGCTGGGCGCTCGATGCAGGTACCGGTCATGAAGTTTGGCACTTTCAGCAGCCCAGAACGCGAGGCCTGGTGGGGAACGCTTCCGGCGGCATCAATCGCGGCGTGTCCATTTCCGGCGATCGCCTCTTCATGGTCACCGATCACGCCCACATCATCGCTCTAAACCGCCATACTGGCCAGCTATTGTGGGACACCGAAATGGCGGATTGGCATCAGAACTATAACGCCACCTCGGCCCCTCTGGTGGCCGGAGGCTTGGTGATTTCGGGCACGGCCGGAGGCGACGAGGGCGCGCGCGGATTCATCGCCGCGTACGATCCTGCTACCGGCAAAGAGGTCTGGCGCTTCTGGACGGTGCCCCGCCCAGGCGAGCCGGGATCGGAAACCTGGATCGGCAAACAGATTGAGCACGCCGGCGCGGTTGCCTGGATGACCGGCTCTTACGATCCCGTGGCCGATCTCGTCTATTGGGCGACCGGAAACCCGGGCAACGATATGGTGGGCGACGAACGAGGCGGCGACAACCTGTACTCCAGTTCGGTAGTCGCGCTGGAAGGTAAGACCGGCAAGCTTCGCTGGTATTACCAGTTCACGCCGCACAATGTCTGGGACTACGACGCTCAAGCGCCGTCCGTGCTCGTCGACGCGACATGGAAAGGCCAGCCGCGAAAGTTGCTGCTGCGCGCCGATCGCAACGGCTTCTTTTATGTGTTTGACCGCTTGAACGGAGAACTCCTGCTGGCCAAAGCTTTCGTCGACAAGTTGACGTGGGCGAAAGAAATCGGGCCGGATAAACGTCCTGTGGTGAATCCGAACCAGGACCCCACCACGGAGGGCACCCGGGTTTGCCCCAGTCTGGAGGGAGCCACCAACTGGTATTCGACTTCCTTTGACCCCAGTACCGGTCTCTATTATGTCCAGACCCTTGAAGACTGCGCGACGTTCACCAAACGGGACGTTCCGTGGAAGGCCGGTTCCGGCTACATGGGGGGCACGTGGAGCCGCGAGCCCGGGCAACAGATCCTGCGGGCGTTCGATATCGCGACGGGTACTCCCCGCTGGGAGTTGCCACAAACAGGCCCGGCCAATTCCTGGGGCGGTGTCCTGTCGACAGCGGGCGGCGTGGTCCTGTTCGGAGAAGATGGAGGGCTGTTTACCGCGGTCGACGCCAAGAGCGGAAAGCGGCTGTGGCAGTGGCCTACCGGCCAGGTTTGGCGATCTTCTCCCATGACCTACGTGTTCGACGGCAAACAGTACATCGCCGCCGCGGTGGGCTCGAACATTATGGCGTTCGGCCTCGTGCCGTAGGGATCCAAGCTAGTCGTCATGCAGGTGCGGCTCACCCGGCGCCAGTTGCTAGCCGTCCAAGGGCCGCCCCTTATACTGGTGAAAACGGCCAGCTGCAAACCAGGACAAGACTGAAACTCGCGGTTTGAGGCGGTCTATCGAAAGGAGGATCGAAATGTATAAGCAATGGGTGGCGGCGTGCGCGGCCGGAGCGTTGGGTTTGATACTCGCATGGTCACTTCCGGCGCAGGGTCCCGGGCAGGGTCCGGGGCAAGGCAAGGGGAAAGGGAAGGGGCGGGCGCCGATCGTCGAAGAGCCTACGATTTGGCTCAAAGACGGCGTGCCGGATTTACGTGGCGTCTGGAATAGCGGCTGGATTGTGGACATGGCCGACGGTCGCTATGCGGAGAAGACCGTGGACGTTCCGTTTACAGATTGGGGACGCAAGCTGTGGGAGGAGCGCACGGCGAGCCTGCAGAAAAACGATCCGAACATGCAGTGCAAGCCCAGCGGGCTGCCGCGCGCACAGGGCGTCCCGTACCCGATGCAAATAGTGCAGACCGACAATCAGGTAATTTTCCTGTACGAAGGCGGATTGCACACATTCCGCATCGTGCCGATGGATGGGCGCAAACACAATCCGGATGCCTGGACGTGGATGGGCGATTCGGTGGGCCACTACGAAGGTCCGGAACTGGTGATCGACGTCACGGGCTTCAATGACGAACAGTCCTGGCTCGATTCGGCTGGACATCCGCACAGCGATCAACTGCACCTGTTGGAGCGGTATCGGCGGCTGAACGCGAACACCATGCGCTACACCGTGACGATTGAGGATCCGAAGGCGTATACGCGCCCGTGGAGCACCTCATACATTTATCGCGTGAATCCGGGCACGGAGATCATGGAGTATTGGTGCACGGAGAACGAAAAAGACGCGAAACATATGGTTGGCAAATAGAAGCCTCGATGAAACAAATAATGAGACGAACCGTGATCGCAGGAGGGTTGCTGCTGGGATGCGGGGTGGTGACCTACACAGCAGCACAATCCGGCAGCGCCGCATTGCCCGCGGGCGCGGAGTGGCGCAGCTACGCGTCGGATTCGTTCAGCACGAAGTATTCGCCGCTCGATCAGATCAACGCGGACAACGTGAGCAAGTTGCGCGTGGCGTGGCGGTGGAAGTCGAATAACTTCGGCCCACGCAATGAGGGCAACATGGAGACGACTCCGTTGATGATCGGCGGCCGGCTGTACTTCACAGCGGGGCAACGGCGTGCGGTGATCGCCGCGGATGCGGAGACGGGCGAGACGTTGTGGATGTATCGCATGGAAGAGGGCGAGCGCGCGAGCTTGTTTCCCAGGCCGTACAATCGCGGGGTCACGTACTGGAAGGACTCAAACGGCGAGGAGCGCATTTTCGCGGTGACCGCGGGCTACAATCTGGTCGCTCTCGATGCGAAGACCGGCGTGCCAGTGCCGTCATTCGGCGCGAAGGGAATCGTCGATCTGTACGACGGGCTGGAGCGCGTAAAACCGGGCGAGATTGGTGCAACGTCGCCGCCGATCATCGTCAAGGACGTGATCATCGTCGGTGCGGCCCTCAAGAACGGCACGTCGCCGGCGTCGAAGACGAATGTTCCGGCCGATATACGTGGCTACGATGTGCGCACGGGCAAGCGGCTGTGGACGTTCCACACGATTCCCCGTGCAGGCGAGTTCGGCAATGAGACATGGAAGGACGGGTCTTGGGAGTACACGGGCAACACGGGTGTTTGGGCGCCGATGAGCGCCGATGAGGAACTCGGCTACGTGTATCTGCCCGTGGAATCGCCAACGGGCGACTTCTATGGTGGCGAGCGGCCGGGCGATGGGTTGTTCGGTGAGAGCCTGGTATGCCTGGATGCCAAGACGGGCAAGCGGGTATGGCACTTCCAGTTCATTCATCACGGGCTGTGGGATTGGGATCTTCCTGCCGCGCCGAATCTGCTGGACATTACCGTCGGTGGCAGGAAGATCAAGTCCGTCGCGCAAGTAACCAAGCAGGGCTTCGTCTACACGTTCGATCGCGTAACGGGTCAGCCGGTGTGGCCGCTTGAGGAGCGGCCGGTCCCGCAGTCGGATATTCCGGGCGAGAAGACGTCGGCGACGCAGCCGTTCCCGTCGAAGCCTCCGGCGTTCGAGGTGCAGGGGACGTCGCTCGATATCTTGAATGACCTGACGCCGGCGTTGAAGGCCGAGTCGGAGAAGATCGCAGCGCGCTACCGGTTGGGTCCGCTGTTCACACCGCCGATGGTGCAGGACACGGGCGGGAAGACGGGCGTGCTGATGTTGCCTTCGGTAAACGGCGGCGCCGATTGGGAGGGCGCAGCAGTGGATCCGGAAACAGGCGTGCTGTACGTTGGTTCGGTGACGGACCCGTGGGTGTTGGCGATGCAGCCCGCCGGCAACCGGTCAGACATGCGGTATATCGGCGGGCGCGCGGGTGGGCGTCCGGAGCTTCCGCTGGGTTTGCCGCTGATACGTCCGCCATGGGGACGGATCACCGCGATCGACATGAACAAGGGCGAGTTCCTGTGGCAGAAGGCGAACGGTCCCGCGCCCGATGTGTATCGCAATAACCCGGCTGTGAAGGGGATCGATTTGAGCGAAGCGGGGAATCCGGCGCCGGCAATGTTGTTGGTAACCAAGACGCTGCTGTTTGCTGGCGAAGGTTCGGGCTTGTTAAATGGCGCCCCTAATGGCGGTGGTCCGACGTTCCGGGCGATTGACAAGAAGACCGGCAAGATACTGCACGAACTGAAGCTGAACGGCGTCACGTCGGGCACGCCGATGACGTACCTATGGAAGGGCAAGCAGTACATCGTGATCGCGACGACGAATCGAACCGAGGGCGCGGAGCTAGTGGCGCTCACGTTGGGGAATTAACATTTTCGGTACGCGGACTCGAGCACGTTCATGCAAGGGTGAAGAGCAATCCTCATAAGGCCATAACAATGATGCGCGCGGTCATAGAACTTCAACAAGCCCGCAGGGCCAAAGAACTCGAATTGAGCGCGACCGAGATGGCAGGCAAATGAGGAACAGCCAATGGCATTGGCGTTCCGCGCGTCGCGCCGATTTCTGACGCTGCCGAATATTTCTTGATAGTCAGGACTAGCCGAAACCCGTGTTCGACGACTGGGGGAGGCGCCATGGAATCACTTGGTCCACGAGTGTCCATGATCCGTGATTTGACACGAACGCTGGACGTTCGAAGAGTTTCTATGATAGGCGACTATCGAGCGGCGATTCTGATCGCGACCGGTAGTCGTCTGGATGCCATCGCCGGGTTTGTTGGCAACAAATATGCATGCTCTGCGCCGCGGATGTTGTTGTGCGAGGGTGGTTGGAACTGAACGAGCCGATTTGGAATCTCCTTAGAAACACGGGCTTCCGAAGGAGAGTTTTAGGGCTCCCGACGTCCCAGCTAGCGGCACGCTAATCTTGATCCCCGGCGCGGCTTGACCGTTCGCCTGAACAGACGGCTGGCTCTTCCATTCCCTATTCGGGGTGGTACACTCTCCGACATGATCCATCGAGCCATGAATCTTGTCCTGGCGGTCTCCGCACTGATGGGTGTGGCAGCCTGGCCCTCCGCCAACGCGCAAACCGGTAAGCCCACGCCGCCCAAATCATTGCGGCTCTATGTCCTCGATTGCGGGAAGATCACGGTGGCGAACGGAAACTCCATGGGGTTCAAGCCGGGCGAGTTGGCCACCTCCAATATGGTCACCCCGTTGCTTCCTGATCGTCCACCCCCGCGGCACCATGATATGGGACACAGGCGAGATTCCCGACCGTGCATTTAAGAGCGGCGTTGCGCCGCAGACGGATGGCGCGTACACGGTGGATCGTCCGCTGCTGCCGCAGCTCGCCGCCCTCGGCTACATGCCGGCGGACATCACCTATCTCGCGCTTTCGCATTATCACGGCGACCACGTGGCCGATGCGAATGCGTCTGCCGGCTCCACCTGGATCGTGCAGCAAGGCGACCGTGATGCCATTATCGCCGTGAGCCGCTCCAACGAAAAGAAAACCAAAGCCGTCGACGCGAACTTCTTCACCCATCTGATCAAGAGCAAGACTCTGCTGCTTAAGGGCGAGGATCACGACGTGTTCGGCGACGGCACCGTTGTCATCAAGTTCACGCCTGGCCATACGCTCGGCCACCAGTCGCTATTCTTGAAACTCGTCAAGACCGGACCGGTGTTGCTGTCGGGCGATTTGTATCACTATCCCGAAGAGATGACCTACAAGCGAATCCCGTCCTTCTATTTCGATATGGAACAGACGGCCAAGAGCCGGGCCATGATCGAGGAGTTCGTCAAGAAGAATAACGCCCAGTTATGGATCCAACACGACTACACCGCTGGCATGAAACGTAAGATTGCGCCGGAGTTTTACGAGTAGGTCGCGCATTCTTGCACCGCCTGCAACCACTGGCTGTTCAGCCGCGTGAGTCTCAGCGGGCGGGCAGAAGTGGGGGACGGTCCGGCGGTAACTGCTGATCCGCCGTGATGAGCATGATTCCCGCCAGCACGTAGTCGCCTATACTGACGGCCACCTCCAGAGTGCCTTGCCGCCCAAACAGCTTGACCGCGTGCGCATAGAGTTCAGAGTCGAGCTTGTGATCGCGCAGGATCTGGCGGCCCATCTGAATCACCACCATTTCGTCTTCGGGTAGTCCTTCAAGCGGGCGGTTGAACTTGATTGTGTCGACGGCCTTCTGGCTGACGCCGAACTGCAGCGCCGCGGCCTCATGCCCGGACCACTCGTATTGCTGCTCGATTTCCCAGGCGCCAATGATGGCGCACAGTTCGAACAGGCGTCGCCCGATGACGCTTTCACCGCGCAGGTAGCGATTGAGACGATCGATCGGTTCGGCGGTGCCCGGGCTATGCAGCGACACGCCTCCCGGTCCGCGCAACGGCACCTGCCGGGGCGCGGTGCCCACGACGTAGTCGTAAGCGGCACGATCGGCGTCCGTCTTCATTTCTGCGCGTTCGACGATCGGGAACCGCGACATCGACACAGGATCAATGTCCGCGGGAAATTTCGGCGTCTGGGCGACCGCCAGGCCGGCAAACCCGGCGAACACAATGAGACGTAATGACTGCGGCATGGATTCCTCCCTCACTGCTTTCAAGCTGGCCGTTTCTTAAGGAAGCGCGAATACAAATACGTTGCTGGCGTTGCCCGGCCTCAACTCCTCTGCCAGGCGATTCAAACTGGAACTGGCCAGCGAGTTGCCGACGCTCACGGCAACGTATTGCTTGCCGCGGACTGAGTAAGTAATCGGATAGCCGGTCACCGGAGCCCCTAAACTCGTCTCCCAAAGAATCTTGCCGGAGTCCTGATCGAAGGCCCGGAAGCGCCCATTGGTGTCGCCCGCGAATAGCAGCCCGCCCCCTGTCGCTACCACCGACATCATTGCGGCGCGCTGATCGTAACGCCACAATGTCTTGCCGGTCTCGGCGGAAATCGCGAACAAAGAACCAATGTTCTGCGTCCCCGGTGCGATCTCCACCCGTGCATTAAAGGAATACATAGAGCCGTTGTCGATCGCGGTTTGCTGCGCACACGTATTCTGCAGGCCGTAGTACATCGCGTTGGTATCGGGACTGTAGGCGCCGGCCTGGAAATCCTTGCCGCCGCTGGCTGTGGGACAAATGAAGCGCGTCTGTCCTGCGGCGGTGAATGTCGTATCCGGGTTTACCGTGACTTTGCCTGTGGCTCCATCGATATTCGCCACCACGTTTTGGCGAACTGTGGGACGAGCCCAAAGAAATTCGCCCGTCTGGCGGTCGAGCGTGTAGACGATGCCGGTCTTGCCTGGAATTCCCGTGAGCACCTTGCGCCGCTCCCCTGGATGGAGCCGCGGATTGATCCACGAAACCTGGCTCGGATCGGGAGCGACGGCCGTATCCACCAATAGGCGCTCAAATGGGTGATCGAAATCCCAGTGATCGACGACGTGCTGGTAATACCAAACGATACGGCCGGTATCGGCATCGATCGCCAGTGTGGAGTTGTGATACAGGTACTGCTTGTCATTGCCCGCCAACAGAAACTTCGGCGCGGGCGAGGTCACCGACGTGCCCACATATAGCAAATTCAGTTCCCCGTCATAGCTGGGCACCATCCAGGCACCCACATGCCGCCGCTTCTCGTCGGGAATCCCGCCCCAGGTTTCATCACCCGGTTCGCCGGGCTTCGGGATGGTCCGCCGCCGCCACAACTCCTTGCCGGTCGTGGCGTCGTGCGCCGTGATGATGCAGCCGTCCGGACTGAACTTGTACTCGCAGCCGCGCGTCGAGAAAATCTTACCGTTGGCGATGATCGGACCCGACGTTTCCTGTGCGGGGGTTTCACGATAGTCGACAATGCGCGTCTCCCACAACAGTTTTCCCGTGACCGTGTCAAGCGCAAACAGGAAATCATCCGCGCTGGTGTCGATGATCTGGTTCCCGTAGATCGCCAGATTACGGTTGATGCTGGGCACGGGAAGAAATTTGCTCAGGTCTTCCGGCAGTTTCCGCTTGTACTCCCACCGCAGGTCGCCAGTGGCTGCATCCAACGCTTGAATGTAGTCGCTCGGATTCGGCAAGTACATGACTCCGTCGCGCACTAGCGGTGTTCCTTCCTGAATGCCAGGACCCATTCCGCGCGTCCACACGAGTTGCAGCCGCCCGGCGTTGCTCTTGTCGATCTGCTTAAGCGGACTGTAGCCCCAGCTGTTCAGAGTCCGCCGCCACATCAGCCAGTCGGCGGGGTTGGGCTCCAGCAGTTCACGATCCGTCACGGGGCGCGGTGCTTGAGTTGGGGATTGTGCGCTCGCGACGCATGCCAGCAGGATGAAAGCCGCTGCACAACACCCTGCGGAACGCCATCGGAAGGTTTCCACAAGTAACATAGTGCCCCTTAGGATACTCCAGAGATCTGATCCCGCCAACACGGCTTTGCTCATCACCGGGTAACAACTGTAGTGGCCGCGCGCGTTCCCGACTGCCCTACGGTTGCTGGCCCGCTGCCCACTTCTTCACGTCGAAACCTTCCGGCACGCGCAAGAACACACTCTGTGAGCCAGTCTCGAATGTCCGGTGGCCCTTGCCCGTGACGTCTTCGATGAAGCTCATGTCGCCGGTCCGCAGGTGCGCCCTAGTCCCGTCGCTGGCTTCGACATCGATCTGGCCAAAGACAGTGATCGCGAACTGACGCACGCCGGTGTTGTGCAGTTGCTCGCCGCCGCGCGGCCCCCCGGGGCCGGTGACGACGCCGGAAAAATTCATGACAATACCGGGAATCGTGCTCCGGCCCGTCGTTGCGATGCTGATCTCTTCCAGGTGGGTCTCCCCTTGCGCGTCACTCCAGACACGATATAGCCGCGGCCCGTCTGGGACAGTCCGTTTTTGCTGGCTCATCAGAAGACTGGCCGCGATCAGCAGTCCGAATATGATTCTCCTCACTGCAGGCGTCATCGTTCCATGAGACCTCAAACCCGCTGAGTTCGCAACCGAGACTGGTCAGGCTGTCTGACAGAAAATTGCGTCTGGCCGCGGGTCGTCGTCGCTGGGATTCAGTAGTACAATCTGGCAGATAACGGTCCGCTATGGAGGGAACCGCCATGACATCCAGAAATGCTCAAAGCAGGTGGCGAGCGGCGCTCTTTGCAGCCCTTTGTGGAACAGTCGCAGTGATCACGGTTGAGTCACCAGCAAAGCTGCATGCTCAGGCACCCGCGGGTCCAATCGCAGGTGGCGGGCGCGGCGCGGCTCCGCCGGCCGAGGCGCTCTTCACATCGGCGCAAGCGGTCGCGGGGAAGGCGTCCTATCAGCGGAACTGCGCCAGCTGCCACGGCGCGAACGTCGATGACGGCAGCAAGGCTCCTCCGCTCCGCGGCGCGGCTTTTCTTGGCAGGTACGCCGGGAAACCCGCAGCTGATTTGTTCACTTATGTAAGCACGAAGATGCCACCGGGAAATCCCGGAAGCCTCGGCGGATCCGAGGTCGCACAGATCGTTGCCTGGGTGCTCCAGCAGAATGGTTTCGCAACCGGACGACGCGAGTTTTCATCGGATTCGACAGCGCTCGCTTCCGTGACGATTCCCGCTCCGCCGGGAGGACGCGGCGGCGGGGGCGGCTTATCGCCCGGAGTGAAACTGCCTCCGCCCCCGAAGAAGGCCAACCCTCTGGATAAGATCACTTCCGTCACCGACGCGATGCTGCAGAACCCGCCCACAGGCGAGTGGCTCACGTGGCGCCGGGGTTTCGACGATCAAGGATTCAGCCCTCTGAAGCAGATTACGAAATCGAATGTGAACAATCTGCGGGTCGCGTGGACCTGGACGCTTTCCCCCGGCGCCAATGAAGCCACGCCCCTGGTTCATGACGGCGTGATGTTCCTGCATAGTCCCGGCGACAAACTCCAGGCACTCGATGCCGCCACAGGCGACCTGCTGTGGCAGTACGCGCGAATCTTGCCTCCGGGCGTGAACGCCGGCAACAAACGCGCCATCTCGATTTACGGGAACAAAGTCTACATGGCGACTTCCGACGTGCATGCGGTGGCGCTGGATGTGAAGACCGGCCGGGTGGTCTGGGACCAGCCGCTGGCCGAGGAAAGGGGTTTCAACCTCAGCGGCGGTCCGCTGGTCGCGAAAGGCAAGGTGATGATCGGAACCAGCGGCCGGGTGGGCGGAAAAAACTACATCGTCGCGCTTGACGCCGAGACCGGCAACTTCGCGTGGAGATTCAACACCATTGCGCAGCCCGGCGAGCCCGGCGGCGATACCTGGAACGATCATACAGCTGAGGAGCGCAACGGCGGCTCCGTCTGGACCGCGGGAAGTTACGACTCGGCGCTCAACCTCGCGTTCTTCGGTGTTGCACAGACCTATGACACCGCTTTGCTGGTGAAGCCCGTGAGGCCGGGCGTCAAGACCGACGGTCTGTATACGGACTGTACCCTGGCCATCAATCCAGACACCGGCAAGCTGGTCTGGTATTACCAACATTTGCCGAACGACCAGTGGGACCTCGATTGGGTGTTTGAACGCCAGATCGTACGCATGCCGGTCAACGGCGTGGTTCGGCCGGTGATCATGACTTCGGGCAAACAAGCGACCTATGACGTGCTCGACGCGGAAACGGGAAAGTGGATCTACTCGAAGGACCTGGGCCTGCAAAACATCGTTTCCTCGATCGATCCCGTTACAGGCAAGAAGACCATCAATCCGCAAACGATGCCGGGCGACGGGCAATCAAAGATGATCTGTCCCCATGTGGACGGCGCCAAAAGCTGGATTCCGGGTTCGTTCAACCCGGACACGAAGATTATGTACGTACCGCTTATCGAGGCGTGTATGGATTTGACGCCGGTCACCGATGGCGGCCGTGCGGGCCTTTTGTCGGCGGGTGGCCGTCCCATTCTCAGGC
>Ga0209517_10005114_pt1 | contig 16860 bp, 9 predicted proteins | sample PeaSoiMetSII2010_FD_187695 | JGI IMG/M metagenome (GOLD analysis project Ga0209517, IMG submission 187695) | Peat soil microbial communities from Weissenstadt, Germany - SII-2010 (SPAdes) (version 2) | ecosystem: Environmental > Terrestrial > Soil > Wetlands > Peat | place: Germany: Weissenstadt...
GCCCCGGAATGGTTATTACGATCCCCGGAATCGTCATCACGATGACCCCGGAATCGATATTCCGATCATTTCGGAACGGCCATCACGATCATTTTGGAATCGCCATCATCATGCCCCGGAATCCACACCTTTGTCAGCTGCGTTGGCAATTCCCACGCCCGGAACGGCTCCCAGTGGCGAAGTGCGAACCGCCGTGAACACCCGTGCCACGTCGGTTCGTTTGGCAGCAGCGAGCGTGCCGGGCCCTGGATTCATAAGCCACTCATGGTCCGGTGTCTTGACAAGTTTGCTACGGTTGAGTTCGGCGATGACGTCCTTTTCCGAGCCGTCATAAGCCGTACCGCAATTCAAAATTGTGAATACTTTTGGAGTTGACATGTTGACCTCCCGTAGGTCAATTCAGTTCCTGGTTAATCACCAATCGGCTCAGCTCCTTCCGCGCTTGGCGCTTGGCCTCGGAATTGCTCGCTCTTCTCGCGTCCCAGACGCGCAGCCTCAGCCTTTTCTCAATGGCACCGTTCTGCTTGGCTAGACTCTGAGCGTGACGCCTGGCCTCTTCATGGTGCTTCTGCCTGACTTGCCTTTCGATCTCGCGAAGCTCTTCGATCAACGCTGACGCGCTCGCAGGCCTTCGTTCGCGGGACTTTTCCAGGCATTTCATGATTAGAACGCATAGACGATGAGGAATGTGGGAGGCAGCTGCTGTGCTCTGAATGGGCCTGGGTGGTGATTGGACTTGAGCCGTCAGCTTCTCAAAAAGCGTGTTTCCGGTCACCGGCAATTCACCGGTCAGTGCTTGATACGCGACGACTCCGAGAGAGTAAAGGTCAGAACGGCCATCTACCTCCTGTTCGGTGTTGCCCCGGATATGTTCAGGCGACATGTACTCGGGAGTGCCGATGGTGGTACCGGTTTCGGTCGAGGGGACCGTGCCTCCGATATCTCCCATACTGGGGCTGGAGGGTCTGGTGATGCTGCCGCTGAGCTTTGCAATTCCGAAGTCAAGCACTTTGACCAGATCGCGTTTTGCATCTTTCGCTAACATGATGTTGTCCGGCTTGATATCCCGGTGAACTATGCCCATCCTGTGGGCAGCTTTGAGGGCGGAGGCTACCTGCGAAAGGATTGTGCAGCAACGAAACACGGGCAGCGGCCCCTCAGCTTCGATCAGTTTGCGAAAGCTCTGCCCGTCGATGTACTCCATGACAATGAACGGCTGGCCGTTATCGGCCTGATCGAAATCCTCGACTCGCACGGCATTGGGATGTTGAAGTTTCCTCGCCAGGATTGCCTCGCATTCGAACCGCCTCCGAAAGGCAGCGTTTTCCATTAGCCTGGGATTCATCGCCTTCAAAGCACGTATCTCGTTAAAGTGCAAATGGAGTGCCTTGAATACTGAGCCCATGCCTCCCTCACCCAGCTTAGCGAGGATCTGGTACTTTCCGAGAACCACCGAACCCTCTGACCACATTCCAGCCTCAATCAGCAGACCGCCGTCGTGCGGGCAGAGTCTGAAATCAGCAGGGTACGCTAATCTGCACGTCGGACAGACCTTCAGCGATTTGAACTCGCAGGTTCCTTTAGGCGCGGACGGCCACCTGACCAGGTCGGAGTGCCCGAGTGGGCCAAGAGTACTCGGCCAGTCAGCGGTTGTTCTGACAGGGGTTGGAATTGTTCGCCAGTTTCGCATGACCGACCTCCTCTCCAGATTGGGAAGCATAGTGGCTAAATCATCAGACCTTTCAGTTCCTGATAACTAAAACTGGTTTACGGAGCGCGAAAGGAACGTCGAGCGACATTGTCGGTGTCTCGACGTTCCTCTGGCTCACTACGGATTCGCTAGTCGCTGGAGCCGGATTGGACCGTCTTTCGGATCTCAGACTCCGCTTGATCCGCTGATTCCTGTTGCTGCTGGAGCATGGTCGGCGCGCTCGCATCGGGCGTTTCCGGCTGGCTGCCTGGCGCCAGGTGTAGTCCGGTGGCCGGGCCAACTGGCAGGCCATTCTGGCCTTCGTCCTGTACCAGAACCCCCAAGCCTGAATCGAGCTGCCGGAGGAAGTCGTTGTGCATCTCGACGAGCTCCTGAACCGGCGCTTGGAATTGCGAACCGACTGCGCAGTCGCCGCGCTTGCTGCTCAGAACGGTGACAAGAATCCGCTGTTCGGCATCCGGGCTATCGCCGAGGCGTGCGATGACGTCGCCAGGTGTCAATCCGCATTCTCCCCCGCTTGCCGTCTGTTCGGTGAAACTGCTGGAGACCACGAAGACGCGTAATGTCCGATCCAGCATAGCGGTTGCCGGTTGGTCTCCCGCCGTTTCGGCCTGGTCGGGATGGGCCGCCATGGTCTGGTTGGCCGCAATCTGGGCGCGGACCTCGGAAGCAATTGCATACTTCACTTCTGGTGTGATCGCGCTGCCGCTGTCGTTACCAGTGTCCGCCTCCGAGGTGCCATCATCTCCTGTTCCGGCTCTCTCGCAGTCTCGATAAGCCGCCTGTAGGTTCTCAGCCAGCAGGTAGTCCGTCAGCCATAACGAGGCGTTGGGGGGTATGCAGCGAAAGGAGCGAAGTAAGGACCGTAGAAGCCATACCACGGCGCGCCAAACCAACCCCAGCTAAACATAACCGGATTTGACCACGGGTAGTATGCCCACGCATAGAATCTGGGCGCAAAAAAGAACCCAGGCATATAGCGATAGTAGACCACGCCCCGGTAGAAATACGGTCGGTACACCGCTGCCGAAACTCGTCCGCCCGCCACGCAGGTTCGCACAACGTAGGCATGGCCACCCCGGGTCATCGGGGTCTCGATGAACCCTCGCCCGGGCCCCGTGCCCACCAGCCGGCCTCCGCCTGGTATCGACGATTGGACGGTCCGCACTCCGGCAGCGCCATGTTCAATCTGCATGCCGTTGGCTTTGACTGTTTTGAACGAGCCGTCGCGGCGGAAGGTCGCCTCCGTTCCCCCTTTGGAAAAGCCGGAAAGCTTACCCTCGCGGCTGAATTCGTAATGATTGCCGCTCGGAGTGTCGATCGCATGGCCGCCGGCCCGAAGGGGCGTCACACGGCCTTGCGGCTCAGTCTGTCCGCTGCGGGCTGCCGGCTGCGGCGAGGAGTGCTTCTGCTTATCCTGCTTCAGCTGGCGTTTGCCGCTCTTTTCCTGCTTGCGCTGCGGCTTCTCTTGTTCTTGCTGTTGCTTCCGTTGTTGCTTCAGCTCATTCTGCTGCAGCTTCTGTTGGTGCTGTTGAGCTTGCCTCTCTTGTTTCTGCTGCTTTCGTTCGCGTTTCGCGTCTTGGCTCTGTTTCCGCCGGTTCGTTTTCTGCACCTTCTCTTTTGGGACTTTGCGTGGAGACTTCTGCTTTGGCTGCTTAGCCTGCGATTGCTTCACCTTGGGTTGCTTCGGGATACTTATCTTCGGCCGAGGCGCTGGCCGCGGTATGCTTACCTTGGGCGGAGTGTAAACCTTCGGAGGAATGTAAATCTTGTACTGGGCCCAAGCGAGTGCCGGAGTCATCGTTAACGCCAAAATCGTGACGAATATGCACATTGTGTTCTTGCTTGTCATCGTGGCGTTCATCGTTCCCTCCTTGAATGTTTGAATTAGTTGTATTTGGCCGGGCCATTCAGCTTGAATCCGGCCGGTGGCGCGCAATGGAAGTAGTGCTTCAAGTTCATGCCACTTTCCATTTCTGCCTTCACTCTGGGGTGCGGAAATCCCTGCCCAAAGCGGGCCAGCTCGCAAAGCGATTTCCTTTGTGGAATTTCCAGTCCTGAGGTAAACTCGCGTCCGATTCGTCCTGGGGCAGCGAAACCATGGAACCAGCGTCTGGAGAGGTCACGCGACTCCTGGGTGAGCTCAGGCGGGGTAGTCCTGAGGCTGAGGCCAAACTCGTGCCCTTGGTCTACGAGCACCTTCATCGTTTGGCCGCCCATTACATGCGGCGGGAACGTCCAGACCACACTTTGCAACCGACTGCCCTGCTCAACGAAGCGTACCTGCGGCTAGTTTCCCAGGAAAACACTGACTGGCAGGACCGGGCGCATTTCTTCGGCGTCGCTGCCCGATTAATGCGGCAGATCCTGGTCGACCATGCCCGGGCTCGGCAGGCGGGGAAGCGTGGGGGGTTCGTGGAAAAGGTTCTTCTAGATGAGGCGCACGACTTTTCCCCGGCCAAGGCGCGCGAACTCGTGGAGTTGGACGATGCCCTCCGCAGTTTGGAAGAACTCGATCCGCAGCAGGCGCGAGTTGTGGAGCTGCGCTTTTTCGCGGGGCTCACGGTGGAGGAGACAGCGGAGGCGCTGGGCACCTCTCCGCGCACAGTGAAGCGCGACTGGAGCGTGGCACGAGCTTGGTTGCACGGCGAACTTTCCGGGAAGAAGAGACAAAACGATCCCGAACCGAGAGGGACAGTTTGACGATCCCCTAGAAATATGGAGAGCGCACGTATGGCCCGCTTTGGTGTGCGACTTCCGCATCCCGAAGCGGAGGGAACGAGTGTGTTGCATGGCGTTGAAGCGCGAATAAAGCGCCGCCAGAACCTGACGGCACGGCGAGTCCTTCAGGATTAACACCACATGACTCCCACCCGATGGGAACGAATTAAAGAGCTATTCGCTGCCGCCCTCGAGCAACCACCGAGGAGCGATCGCAGTATTTGGCGGAAGCTTGCGCCGACGACTTTGATCTTCGCAGCGAGGTGGAACGGTTAATCGCTGCGCACGATGGGGCGGGAGAATTCCTTAACTCTCCGCCCTGGGCGGCGGTGGCTGAACCTGGCTCCGCCGCCGATCCCAGCCGGGATCCTTCGGGGGAGAGTGATTCTGCCGGCGGCACGCTGAAGTCTGGCGACACGTTTGCCCATCGCTACGAGATTATAGGCGGGCTTGGCGCCGGCGGCATGGGTGTGGTGTACAAAGCCACAGACATCAAGCTCAAGCGGATCGTCGCCTTGAAGTTCCTGCCTCGGGAGCTATCTAAGGACCGGCAAGCCCTGGAACGATTTCAGCGTGAAGCGCAAGCTGCCTCTGCGCTCGATCACCCAAACATCTGCGTGGTTCATGACATCGGAGAGCACGAGGGCCAGCCGTTTATCGTGATGCAGTATCTGGAGGGCGAAACACTCGAGGACCGCATCGCCGGAGAGCCGCTGAAAACAGACGAGCTCATGGACTTGGCGATTCAAATTACAGATGCTCTGGACGCCGCACACTCGAGAGGCATCATCCATCGCGACATCAAGCCGGGCAATATTTTTGTCACTAAGCGCGGTCATGCGAAGGTGCTGGATTTTGGGATAGCCAAACTCGCGCGTGAAGGCGCCAGCGGCATTCGCTCTGGGCGTGGGGCCGAGCAGCGCTCGGTTCCATCCGAGGGACCCACGACTTCGATGGAAGCCGAATCACTTACCAGCCCGGGCGTGACCATAGGAACGGTGGCGTACATGTCGCCCGAGCAAGTCCGCGCGGAGAAGGTGGACCATCGCACGGATCTGTTCAGCTTTGGCGGCGTGCTTTACAAAATGGGTACCGGAAGGCAGCCCTTTTCCGGCGCTGGCCCTGGCGTTATTTTTCAAGCGATCCTGGCGGAGGCGCCGATCTCGCCACTTCAGTTGAATCCTCACTTGCCGCCGAAGCTGGAAGAGATTATCAGCAAGGCTTTGGAGAAAGACCGAGCGAGGCGCTACCAGACCGCCGGCGAGATTCGCGCCGATTTGGAGCGCCTGAAGCGGGACCCGGAGTCCAGAGGTGCGGCGGCCGTGCAGTCGGCGCCTGCGCGGGCGGTGTCCGAGCGGCCTGCGGCGAGCGTTAGCCGTGAGGAAATCACTGCGCCTTCAACACTCGAGATTGCTCACGTCTTGTCCCTGGACATGGTCGAGGACCGGCGCCTGGCGATGGGCGAACGCTTCCTGCTTCTCGAGAAACTTCGGCAGACCGTGCGGGCGACTGTCGAGTTCCAACGTGCCCAAAGCCGTGGCGAACTTTCCCAATTGCCGATCGCGGATGGAATGGTCCTGGTTTTCTTTCGCGATCCGGCGGCGCCACTCCGTTGCGCCAGGGAGGTTCTGCACGCCCTTCAGGATCATCCCCAGATTAAATTGCGGGTGGGGGTACACTCGGGACCCGTTTTTCGGGTTGTGGGAACCGACGCCGGCAGCAGTGTGGCGGGAGATGGCGTGACCCTCGCCCAGCAGGTTATGAAGTGCGGTGACGCCGGCCACCTCCTGCTGACGGAGGCCATTGCCGACGTCCTAAGCGAGTTGAGCGAATGGAAAGATTGCCTTCAGGAATTCGGCGAGCAAGAGATTGCTCATGGTTCGCGGGCTCGAGTCTTCAACTTCTCTGACGCAGCCGTCGGTAATAGGGAAATTCCTACGAAATGGCGCACTCGCCTACGACACGCGGAGCTTCTTCAGGAAAGCGAGCCTCACTTGGGTCGCCTGGTTGTCAAAATGTGTAATCGGCGGGCACAAGAGGACGAGTTCAGGAAGTTCTTCCACACGAACCTTGACCTTCATCCAGGGGTGCCCCAGATTTATATGCTCCACGGGGAAGAAGGGGAATGTCACGAAAGCCTGGTAGATCGGCTCATCTACACTGTCGAGAAATTCGCTCAAGTCAAATATGGCGAGCACGAAAGCACCGTCACTTCGAAAAGGGTGCCGTGGCAATATGACGGCGCTTTGGAAGCGCGCCGCTCCCGCCTTCTCTGTTGGCTTTTCGAGCAGTTCGTTCCCACCCATGAGCTGAAATTCCTCGATCTTTCCCCAGCTGATTTCTCGAGCCTCGTAGGCCGGTCGCTGGTATCTTTCATCACCATCCAACACGAAATACGCGCCGCGCGCTGGGACAAGCTGAGCAGAGCCACCATCCAAACCTACTTGCAGTTTTTCAGCGAAATGCAAGCGGACCCGGCCCGGCCCCAAATCCTCGTTTTTCTGAGTGTCATTTATCCCCGACCACAAGACAGGACGTGGAGAGACTGGATGAAGTTAGGGCCCATTTCTCGAAGAATCGTGAGAAAGCGCATCCAGCGGGACTTGAGCGAGATTTGTGGTTCTCCAGCCGCGCCGGCTCGGATGTCAAAACCCCAGCCCTGCCCCTGTCTTCTGCTCGATGAATTGCAGCCTATCACCAGGGACGATCTGATGGAGTGGTTCAGCCTCTACAACATCTATGAGTCCGAAGAGATTCGCCTGAAAACCTCTTCGGCCATGTTCACTCCCGGCCGTGAGTCCGGCAAATACAAACCCATGTCAGAAGTCGAATCGTTCCTCAAGGATGTTCATCAACGGTTTGTCATGGAGCGAGGCTACTTATGATGGACGAGAATTCTTTCAAACTCTACGCCGGAGATGGGACCACGATTGAGCGCAGGAGCCTCCGGCTGCCGCTTTTTGAAAAGTTCGGCAGGCTGGATGACCCGGAGCATTATCTGGCGGAGCGAGGGCTGCGGGACGCCGTCAACGTCGCTTTGGCCCTGGGACAACCGCTGCTGGTTACGGGCGAGCCGGGTACCGGAAAAACCCAGCTTGCGGCGAGCATCGCCTATGAACTGGGGCTCGGCCTTCCCCTGGTTTTCAACGTCAAAACGACCTCTGCGGCCAAGGATCTTTTCTATCGCTACGACGCCCTGCGGCACTTCCACGACGCGCAATTCCATAAGTCCGAACTGACGGTGGACCCCTACATTAGTTACGAGGCGTTGGGTCTGGCCATCCTGCTTTCGCTCGATCCGCACGAGGCCGACCCCTTCCTTCCCGAGCCGCTGCGAAGCAAGGGGCCCGCCCGATCGGTGGTGCTGATCGACGAAATCGATAAAGCGCCTCGGGACCTGCCTAACGATGTTTTAAACGAAATCGAAAACATGACCTTCGCGGTGAAAGAAACCGGCCGGACGTTCACGGCCGATCCGGGCTGGAGGCCGATCCTGGTCCTGACCAGCAACTCTGAGAAGAATCTGCCGGACGCCTTCGTTCGGCGCTGCGCGTTCTATCACATTTCTTTCCCGGAGCGAGATCGCTTGCGGCAGATCGTGCAGCGGCGCTTGGATATGGACAGTGAGTTCACGCCCGCGGTGCTCGAGAACGCCTTGCACCACTTCGAGACGATCCGGTCCTTGCCGCTCAGAAAAAGACCGGCGACTGCCGAACTCCTGGCCTGGTTGGAAGTTCTCCAGACAATGAAAGTTGACGTCGAGAACCTCAAGCCGGGCCAGGCCGAAGCCCTGGCGTTCAGCTACTGCATTCTGGCCAAGAGCAAGGACGATTTAGCGATACTCCAGAAAAGACTCGTGGAGAAGCCGGTGGCATAAACGATGGAGCCGCCCACATCCGTCGGCCCGCTCGTGTTTGAGGAGTTCCTCGCCCACTTGCAACGGCAAGGCCTCACCATTGGCGTGGACCATCATCTGCGGCTGCAAGAGCTGCTCTCCAAAATCGGTTCCGAGTGCGCCCCCACGGACCTGAAGACCATTCTGTGCCCCATCTTTGCGACCGACGCCAACCAGCAGAAGCTGTTCTATCGCTCGTTCGATTCTTACTTCGCGGTGTTTTCGCAGTTTGCGGCGAGAGATGCCTTCGCAACTTCGCCCCCCGCGGAGGCAAAAGAGAAAGCGACTGGGGAGCGAAGAGCGAAAACCGGCAAGGGAAGATGGCCCTATTTCGTATTGGGTGGTGTGCTGGCGGTGGGCCTGTTCGTCATGGCGATCTTGATGTCCCGGAAACCCGCGGCGCCGACTCCGCCAACGCCGGCAGCGCCTTCCACGCCCGCGCCGGAAGCAGCCTCCACTCCCACGCCGACACCTCCCGCACCTCAAACCCCGGCGCCGGAAACCCAGACGGCGCAAGCCGAGAGTTGGGACCAGCGACACAGCCAGTCACTTCGCCTTGCGGCGGTAATTCTGGTTCCGCTTCTCCTGTTTCTCTTCTACGAGTGGTATCGGCTGATTCGGCGCCGCCTTGTCTTGCAACGAAAGCGCGGAAAGCGCCCGCCGTTTTCCTGGCCGATCCGTCCCGAATCGTCGCCCTCGGTAATATACGACTCGGCGGAGTTCTATGGGGCGGCGCGCCGGCTCCAACGGCGGCAGGTCGGAGAATCCTACCACCTCGATATCGAAGCTTCCGTGCAAGCCACGGTGGATTCTCTGGGTTTTCCTCGATTGCAGTACAAGCCTGACCGAAAACTGCCGGAATACCTGGTGCTCGTGGACCGGGCGTCGTTCCGCGACCACCAGGCGAATCTGTTCCACGATCTGATCCGGGCACTGCGCGACGAAGGCCTGTACGTCACCTTGTTCTTTTTCGAGGGCGACCCTCGAGTCTCGTGGGACGAGGAACGTGGAGACACTGTTCCTCTCTACGAACTCCAGCGGCGATATGCGGGCCACAGGCTCCTCTTGCTGAGCAACGGCGAGAAACTCACAGACGCGCTCAGCGGCAGCCTGGCGGCGTGGTCATCGCTGCTTCTCGAGTGGAAAGATCGCGGCGTCCTGACTCCGGAACCTCTGGCGCAGTGGGGATTGCGGGAGAAAGCCTTGGCAAGTCAGTTTATCGTCCTGCCCGCGACAACCGAGGGACTGTTTGCGCTCGGAGATTATTTCGAATTGCCGTCACAAACGGATACCTCGGGCATCGAGAGAACTTCGCCGGACCAGGCCCCGCCGGTGGCGGACGATCCCAGGGGCATAGAAGCCCTTCGGAACTATTTGGGCGATCCGACGTTTCGGTGGCTGGCCGCCTGCGCCGTCTACCCTGAGCTCCACTGGGACCTCACGCTTTACCTCGGCTCACTCCCCTGTTTCGGCCCGGGTCTGGTCACCGAGCAAAACCTCCTGAAACTCGTCCGCCTGCCGTGGTTTCGGAGGGGCTCGATTCCCGATGAATTGCGTTTGCCTCTCATCCGGGGATTGGGCGAGGAGCGTGAGACGGCCGTCCGCGAGGCGATTGTGGACTTGCTCGAGAAGAACCCTGCGCCTAAGGAAACTTACGCCAGCGACGCCCGGCAACTCGAGATCCTGTTTCAACGCCATTGGCTGGATCGCCAAAGCTCGAAGAAACGCGGTGAACTCATTCGTGCACTCCGCGCCATGCCGGAGGACGACCTCGCTCAGAATTACACCATGCTGCGCTCCGTCGAGTCGGTCTCCAAATCACGCCTGGACGTCGCTTTGCCCGCTCGGCTGCGCAGAATGCTATTCCCCAGTGGCCTTTCTGCGTTCGGCCTCCGCACCTCCGTAAGGTTTGCGGCCACGTTGGCTCTCATTGCCGCTGGGGCAGTCGCCCTGACGCCCCGCGGCGTTGTGGTGTGGAGGCGGATTATTCAGTCCCCTCCGCCACCTCCTGCAGTTGAAGTTGAACTGAAGACCTCGCCGCCAGGCGCCACGCTGCTGGTCGATGGCAAGGAAGTTGGCGCGTCCCCACATCGAGTCACGCTGTCTGATGGAACTTACAAAATAGACGCTCGAAAGGAGGGATTCAAGTCTTCACTCGGGACTCTGACCATCAAAGATGGCTCTTCCAATTCGTTCAATCCGACCCTCGTGCCCCTCGCCACCGCGTTGAGAATATCGACGGATCTACAAGCTCCTCAAATCAGTCTGGATGGCCAGCCAGCAGGCGAAATTAAGGACGGAGTGTTCACGCTTGAAACTCTCGATATGGGCAAACACACCATTCGCGTCTTCGAAGGGCACACTGAGGCTACCATCGCCTTTGAAGCAAAACCAGGGGCCATGCCGGTTCTTACCGAGGACATCCAGCAAAAGGACCTCAAGGTGGTTGCCGTAAGCACATTCGCGAGCCAGGGCAGGGCCCAGCTTACTTTTGGCCCTCTTCCGGTTGCCGTGGATGGGGTGCAAAAGGGCGAAGTAAGCTCTGGGGCTCTCGAATTGAACGGTCTCTCCAGCGGTACTCACCAATTGAATTGGGGCGAAGGCAAGGAGCAAGGGACATCGCAATTTGAATTCGGCGACAACCCGGCACTTGTGATTCGTTTGATCTCAGATCGACCCGTAGGTGGTCTCGTGGTACGCGTGGACCAAGATGACGCTGAGGTGTTTGTCGACGGCAAGGACAAAGGAAAGACAAAGAACGGGGGCCTGAGGGTTTCCAACCTAACTGCTAAGCAACACGTGGTCACATTAGTCAAAGATGGGTATCACAGCGAACCCGATCACATAATTCTCACCACCGTTAAGGGGAGCGAAATCGCGGCGGAATTTAAACTCCTAGCTAATACGCGGCTGGAGTCCGAGCCGAATCCCCGCGAGGTGCTGACCAGGCAAGCGATCTACGCGTTTAATAAACAGCAGTACGTGTTACCCGAAGGGCAGAACGCCGTCTCCTACCTGAAACAACTTCGCGAGCTTGATCCAAACTTTGCTTGGGCCAAGGAGGAACTCGAGCTGAGCATACAAGGGGCAATGCATCAGGCCGATGAAGCTATAAATCAAAATGACTTTTACAGGGCACAGGAGGTTGCTGATGCCTTGGTGCAATTGCAGCCAGATCGAAAAGAGGGAAAGTCTCTTCTGGAAGATCTTCGGTACCGCGAGAAGCAATACGCGGCTGTAAACCGCCCTAAACCCCCGGCATCTCCCGCCTTCGTTGCCGCAGATATGGACAGATCCGCGGCGGGCGAGGTGAATGGCCAACTGCGTGCTTTCTGCGGACGCATCAGGAGCACGCTGAGCAAGTACCCATTCCAGCCTTCGTCACAGGAGGACACAAGCATCGAGGAACTGACGCGATGGTTTGCGCCGCAGAGCGGCGAGATTTGGAAGTTCCAGGCTCAAACGCTCGGAAAACTGACTGAAAAACGGGGTTCTCGATGGACCGAGAAGGATCCCACCAGTAAGCCACAAGTAACCGGTGAAGTTCTGAGTTTCCTCAACAGCGCGCAAGCAGTTGCAGACGCGTTTTTCCCTGGCGCAGCCACTCAGCCGCATCTGACGTTTGTCCTGCGACCGAGACTAGACCCCGCTCTCGGAGACTCGATTCTGGAACTCGAAATCGATGGAAAGTCTTACCCGTGGACGACTAAGGTCCAGAAGCAGTTCACGTGGCCCCCTCCTGCCGGCTCGCAGTCCCTCGGAGCTACTGCATGGATTAAAGGTGGGCCCCTCGAGCTTAATATTGCCTCCGGTCCGGGCATCTGGGGCATTTTCCGAATCATTGGTGACGCCGAGCCTCGAGCCCTGAATGGCAGGATCGTCGAATGGACGTATTCGGGCGGCGAGAGAGGGCTCCGGCAACCGATCCATCCCGCTCCCGTCCGAATGGAAATTATCGAATTCCCCGGAGGTGTCGACGTTTTCAACCCGCAGTTTTATGAAGGCCTGAAGTGTCCGGCGCGGGCAGTCCAGTAGCGGCGCGAACCGGATCTCGCAACTCCGCCATACCCGGCGCGGCAATTGCCGATAGTCCCAGAACGTATGTCCGCGGTATGCGCCGGTGGTTACCTGCTCACTCGCGGCGACCCGAGAATCTCAGGCGAGGTGGATCAGCGCGGGTCCAGCCTGTGAAGCTACTTGGCGCAGGCGGACTGTAGCTGGTCGAGGTGGAACTCGGAAGGGTTCAACGGGGCAAAGTGGTCATGTTTGCCTGCGGCAGTCCGCACTTCGAACTCGTCGTGACGGTGCTTCTTGAACTGGACGCCTGAGCAGGCATAACTCAGGTTGTGGGGTTCGCCCTCCGATGCCGACTCGCCTGTGAACTTGAGTTGATGCTCGCTCACGCTCAGGGTGCCCTGGCAATAAGCTTTGTGTGCATGCAGGTGGCGCACTCGAGCACTGAAAACGGGCGGCGCCGGCTGCGCGGGCTGATGGTCCTTTATATACTGCTCCTCAGCTTTTTGAATATCGTCGCGAAGCTTGCTCACATCCTTGTCTCGCTCGGGCAGCAGTTCCGCGAGGGCGTCTGCGATCTGACGTGCCCCGTCATATTCATTCTGTTGAAGCGCTTGACCTGCCTGATAGAGCGCACCTTGCAGGCTATCGTTAAGGCGAGCTTTGTAGTAATCACTCTTCGGATCAAGCTCCAGAAGCTGTTTCCAGTAGTAAACGGCGTTCTCCCGGACGGGGAACACGTAGTGCTGGTTCGCATAGGCGTCGAGCGCTTGCTGCCGTAATTTATCTTGAGGATTCGGCGGGGGGGCCGGAGCTTCAGCGGGACGCAGCTTGAATTCCACAATCCTGTCGCTTCCCTTGAGAACGATTACGGATTGCTCTTCGGGGCCACTTACGTAGCCCGCTTTCGTGACCTCGACAACGTATTCCCTGGCCGGCAGATTGGGAATTCTACAGATGCCATTCTTCGTCGAGCCTTTCTCTTTACCGTCGATCCAGACCTGGGCGTCATCCTGGTCGGCGTGCACCACAAGACTCCCAACGGCTCGCTCCGACATCAGCCAAATCGTCAGCGCCGGAGCCGGGCTTGCTTCAAACTGCTTCATCCCCTGATCCTTCCCCTGCCCCCAAGTCAGCAAGTGAGAGCCCCAGGTGAGTTCTTTCAACTCAAAACCCTCAGAGCCCATTTCACGCAGCGGTTTATCATCGAGTGCAACGGGTGCAGCGCCGAACGTAGACCGAACCTTGCCCTGGCTACCGAGCGCGCTCAGGGCAACAACCTTGAGACCCTTAGTCGTGATGGCGCTGGTCAGGGCGGGCATGTCCCCGGGCCTTACTTCAAAAAGGACGGTTGCCGTCGCGTCGCGGCCGGAGACCCGCAAATTGTGTGGGCCGGCAGGCAAGTCCAGTACAAACTGCCCATCCTTCATTTCGCCGGCTGGTTGTCCCTCCAGCCAGATCTGCGGAGCCTTGAGGTCTGTAAACACGCTCAGTGTTGTTGCGACTGGTGTGAGAGATAGATCGAGCGATGCGGGCAAGCCACGCTGGACGATCAAAGACGGCGACAACGGCTGATAACCTTCCTTAAGGGCGTTCACCTTGTACGTCCCTTCTTGCATTGGAATCTCGAGTGGGGATGCGCCTCGCTCTTTGCTGTTAATCAAAATCCTGGCGCCCTGCGGGGATGTATTCAGATGAACCACGATTGCAGGAGCCGGCGGTGGTACTGGTCCTGATTTCAGAATCCTGGTTACCAACCCCACGCCACCCACGAGCGCGACGATAACCACGGCAGCTCCAATGCCTTCGCGCCGCAACCTCAAGCCTGACGGCCAAAGGTGCCCATGTGCCCAGTCCAGTGCAGTGTGCAATAACTTCTCGAGTGACTGATGGCCGCCTTCTCCATCAAGCTCGCCAACTGGGGTCGGAGGTTCGAGGGATGGGCCGAGCGGTTCCGGGAATTCCTCAGGTTCATCAACGGTTAGTCCAGATCCAACCCGAGAAAAGACGAGAGTCTGGTGCAACTGGGATAGCCTGGGCTCCTGCGGATAAACCGCCAGGCCACGCCCCACCTCATCCGAGGCTCCCTCCAGGTCTCCCGCGGCCTGCAATTGCCGAGCTGACGCGATGCACAAATCGATAAACTCGTGTTTCTTCCTGTCCCCTATGAGAGTTCGAAGACTCTTAGCCAGCGCATGGCCCGGATCGATGCCCAAGGCTTCCTCGATCATGCCCTCGGCAGCGCGCCAATCGACTTCCAGCAGGTTCTGACCTCGTTCAGCAAGGGCATCACACAGTACGGCGCGGGTCCGGCGACTATGCTCATCCAGGCGATACGCGTTCCGCAGGGCTTCCAGAGCTTCTTCAACGCGCTGCTGGGCATAGAGTTCCTGGCCCTGAGACACAAGCGCTCGCACCCGGCCCTGGAGCTCCACGCCCGCCGCGGCCTGTTTTTCGAGTTCTCCTACTTCGAAGTCATCAGGAAATTCCGCACGCGCTTTCTTGCAAGCGTCGAGCGCGCCCGAATAGTCCCGCGCTTGTAAGTTTCTATCAATATTCTCGACCCAACGGGCCCTGGCAGCGCTTCGAGCCTGAAGATCACGCCTCTTCATTAGCCGCTCGACCTCAATATTCAGCCCAGGATAGCTGCTGTAAATCATTCCAAGAATGTCCCATTGTCCCAGGGCCTCGCCGAACTGACCTCCTTCTTCAAGAAGGCGTGCCTTTGCAACGATCCCATTGATCAAATCGCGCTTTTCACGCATCAGACGCAACGCCTTTTCGAAGTGAGCCTCGCCGGGATGAAGCTCGAGAGCTTCACGCAGAATGGTGACACGCTTATCAGGATCCGGCTCGGCCTCCGCGCGACGATCGGTCTCTGCTATAAACTCCGATAAGTGCTGCCTTTGTCGCTCCTCCACCTCGAGTTTCAATACTTGGAGCAACGCCTGGCTCGGATATTTCCCCAGGTACTCGTCACAGATGGCCAATGCTTTGGCAAAATGGCCGTTCTTAAGATGCATGCGTGCTTCACCACAGGCGTTGTTGATCGCTTCGTGCTCGGAGCGAATTCTGTTGTAGACCTCTTGGTAGGCCTGGGAACCCGAGGGCAATGTGGTGTCAGGGGCTAGACGGTCCAGATCCAGGACTAATGCCATGTCATCGAGTGCGGTTTTTAACTCCCCTCTCTGCCAGGCCTCTTGTGCAGCCTTGAAAATTCTCTGCTTCTCCTGGCGCTGCCGCGAGTACTCCGCTGATCGACGGTCGATCTCCTCCAACAACTGGAGCGCGACGTTATCGAGAGGCGAAGCCTTTAGTACGTTCTCGACGGCCTCGCGGGCATGCCCGTAATCGTGATTGCTGATGTGCTGGTGAGCCAGGCGCAACCAGCCTTCAATTTTGCGCTGCGCGTTTATCTTCTCGATGGCGATCCTTAACCCCAGTGCTGCGGCGTTTCCAGGATCCAATTCGAGCACCTGAAGTATCTTCTGCAGGGCCAGGGGGTATTCGTCCTCTTCGAGGCGGGCGCGGGCGCTTTCCAGTAGTTGACCGATGGTTTTCCGTTGCGACGCTTGATTGATCTGGGAGCGCAAGGACGATATATCGGGAGAGAGGTTCCCCTCCGCTTCCAACTCGCTCAGAATCTCACCCGCAAATTGATAGTCCTTCTGTTCAAAGGCGTTTCGGGCGCGCTGAATTCTCGGCTGGATGCGGGCAGGGTCGAATAACTCGATGGGTTCCCCGCGCAATGCCTTTCCGAGTGTTTCAGCAAACTCGCGGGCGCTCGAAAAGCGGTGCCAAGGCTGCTTCGCCATCGCTTTGTGGATAACCCGGCTGAGAGCCTCACTGACCGCCGGGTTGTGCTCCGAGGCGGACGGGGGAATTTGATGGAGGATCGCATCGGCTATCCCGTGCTCCGTAGGGCGGTCAAAAGGCCGGCACCCGGCGAGAGTTTCGTAGGTGACGACGCCAAGAGAGAAGATGTCGGAGAGCGGAGACAGTGCCTTCATCTCGAGCTGTTCGGGCGCCATGTAGGCGAGAGTACCGATGGGAATGCGCGTAGTGCCGCTGTTCACAATATGGGCTACGCCAAAGTCGATGATTTTCACCGAATCGTCTTCCATGATGAAGATATTGCTCGGCTTCAGGTCTCGGTGGACCAGGCCGCGGTCGTGGGCGGCTTGCAAGCCCTTGCAGGCTTGGCAGATGATGCTGACCGAGCGTTCAGTGGTTTGCAGGCGGCCGGCGCTGCCGATCAACTCGGCCAAAGTATGCCCCCGCAACAACGGCATTACAAAGAATGGCTTACTGACCCCTTCGTCCTGATATTCCCCCCGATCGAAGATGGTCACGACGTTTGGGGCATCCCACCCGGCAAGCACCTTCCATTCCCGCTCAAACAACTCCAACGCCTTGGAATCCGGCGAGAGCCGCATCACCTTGACCGCTACCTCGCACCCCATGCGAGTGTCGTAGGCTCTGTAAACCTCTCCCATTCCGCCTTGGGCGATGCGGGCTT
>Ga0209517_10005115_pt1 | contig 16859 bp, 13 predicted proteins | sample PeaSoiMetSII2010_FD_187695 | JGI IMG/M metagenome (GOLD analysis project Ga0209517, IMG submission 187695) | Peat soil microbial communities from Weissenstadt, Germany - SII-2010 (SPAdes) (version 2) | ecosystem: Environmental > Terrestrial > Soil > Wetlands > Peat | place: Germany...
CTGCCGCTAAGCTCGCTCGAACGCCACTTGGAGGCCGACCGAGAATCCCGCTAGCCAGCGGCGACGCACCGGGTTAGTATTTTGGCAGGCTCCGAGACGTTAACAGATGGTTGATCGATCTGTCGGCCCGCTCAGATGGAAACATTCGACAGCATTGGCGCCTGAGGGTCAGTTATGCCCGTTCGGCTGAAACACTCGACATCCGTTGGCGTCTAAGATGATCGATATGATCGCTCATCATGGGATCGCCGGTCGAGGCGGTCGCCCGGCACTCGCCATTCTGGCGTCCGTGGCGATGCTGATGCTTCAGGCCGGATCCGCGGCTGCGCAGAACGTGCCGCTGGCGGAGAACCATTCGGCCGAGATGGCTCAATGGGCTCCGCTCGGCCGCGCGGCGTCCTATCGCCGACTCAACCTGAAAGTCTTCCTGGCGCTTCGCAACCGCGCCGAACTCGACCAGTTGCTGGCCGCTCAGCAGGATCCCGCGTCGAGCGAATATCATCACTGGCTCACTCCCGGGGACTTCGCCGCGCGCTTCGGTCCGCAAGCGAGTGACTACAAGGCGGTAGCCGACTGGCTCGTATCCGAGGGCTTCGAGGTGACTTCGGCGGGCCGGCTCTACGTTGCATTCAATGGCACCGTATCGCAGGCCGAGCGGCTTTTCGGCGTGACGATCGCTTCGACCGCGGACGGTCGCTTCTTCGGAAATCCGAAGGACCCGGCCGTGCCGGCCCGGTTCGCCGGCGTTATCGCCCGCGTCGAAGGACTGGACAATCTGCGCCGCTACGTGCCGCTGATCCGGAGGCATCGGAGGAAACGCGCGCCGGTCAATCGCGAACTGTCACCGCTCAAGATCGTCTCGTGGGCCGGCGGCACCTTCACGCGCGAGCCGGGTTTCAAGCCGTGGGCGCCGAACGTCGCCGTCGACGGCTACTCCCCGGCCTTTGGTCCGGCCGATATCCAGACCTTCTACGATGAAACGCCGCTGCTGAACGCCGGCATCAACGGCGGCAACGGCCGGGATTGTGTCGCGGTGGTCGAAGACTCCAACTATGCGCGGGCCGCGATCGACCTGTTCGACACGACTTTCGCTCTGCCGGTGGCCGCACTCACCAACTCGTTTCCGACCAGCGATCCCGGCATCGACAGCGATGAAGGCGAGGCCCTGATGGACCTCGAATACGCGCACGCGACAGCACCCAACGCGCCGCTGAAGGCTTATATCGGCAACAACTTCGACTCGATAATCGACCCGATCGCGGACGGGATTCAGAGCGCGGTGAGCGACGACTCGTGCTCCGCGATCAGCGTGAGCTTCAGCAGTTGCGGCGCACCGAACAGCTATTTCACGGCGACGCTCGATCCGATCTTCAGCCAGGCGGCCAGCCAGGGCCAGTCGGTGTTCATTTCGTCGGGCGACAACGGAGCGGCCGGATTCGTCCTGAACCGGCGCGGCGATTGCGTAACGGGATCGAGCCGCAATGTGAACGAGATTGCCGCCGATCCAAATGTCACCGGCGTCGGCGGAACGGAATTCACTCCTGACTTCGACGCGAATGGCGACGACGTCGGTTTCGTTTCCGAGAAGGTCTGGAACGAGGGCACCGATGGCGGCGCGAGCGGCGGTGGCGCCAGCGCGATTTTCGCCAAGCCCGCCTATCAGAAGGGCGTCACGCCTTCCGACACCCATCGCGACGTTCCGGACGTAGCGTTGATCGCCAGCCCCGACATGCCCGGCGTATTTATGGGCGACGACGCGAGCGACCAGGGCTCGGGATGCCCTCCCGGCCAGCCCTGCATCAACTGCTGCGACGGCGGCACCAGCCTGTCGGCGCCGCTGTGGGCGGGAATCTCCAGGCTCTTCGCGCAAGTTCAGGGCGGGCGATTGGGAAATCTGAATCCGCTGCTCTACCATCTTGGATCGGCGGGGAAATCCGCCGGCGTCCGCGACGTTACGAGCGGCAACAACACCTTCAACAAGGTGACCGGCTTCAGCGCGGGTCCCGGCTACGATCAAGCCACCGGATGGGGCACGCTCGACATCGCGACGCTCGCCAAGGCCTTCCCGACGGCGACTCCGAAGCCGATGCCCACGCCGAAACCGACCCCGTCAGGCACGCTCGCGCTCTCGTCCAGAGCGATCTCTTTCCCGGCGACGGGAACGGGAACGACGGCCACGACTACCTTCAGCATTAGCAATTCCGGACCCGGCCCGCTGATCGGCAGTATCAATGCGAGCGGGCTTGGCCCGGCGTTTTCCCTGGTTGCGGGCACCGCGACCACGTTCAATCTATCCGCCAATCACAGCGAGAAGGTGGTAATCCGGTTTGCGCCGACCTCGCCCGGCGCCGACTCGGGCAGCCTCACGATCACCAGCAACGACGCGAAGCATTCTCCAAGCACCGTAATTGTCAGCGGTAGAGCGGTATCGGGGACCTTGAGCGCGCCGGCCACGCTCGGCTTCGGCGTGGTGAGCGTGAACAGCAAAAAGAAGATGGTGATGACGATCAAGAATACCGGCTTGGGCGAGTTGAACGGGAGCCTCGTGACCAATGCGTTGCCCGCACCGTTCACTGCATCGCCCGGAAGCAACTCGTTTCAGTTGAAAGACGGCCAGACGTTCCCGGTTCCGATCCAGTTCGCGCCCACCTCAAAGGGCGCCTTCACCGGGAAGATTTCGATAACCAGCAACGGCGGCAACCAGACCGTCACCGTGACCGGCACCGGTATGTAAAGCTGCCGGTCTGCGACCGCTCGAATGACCGGCGGGACGCCGGTCCTACTTCGGATCGCCTCTCTTCGAGATTCATCTCGACTCTCCAGGATTCCGCAGCGCCGGCCCAGGCGGCAGTGCCAATTGTGTCGCCGCCGTTGTCTGAAGTAGGACCGGCGTCCCGCCGGTCATTCCACTGCAGCGGGCGCCGCGGCGGTGGTTTCGGCGTAGGTAAACCCAATTCACATTCCGGCATGGAGCCGCGCCATGAGCGTAGGTCCGTGATGCATGAGTATGCGCGAGAGCGCGAACAACAGCCCGAAAAGTGCACCGAAGATCCCGCCGTTGACGCGTATCCAGTCCAGGTGCGTGCGGGTCTTCGATTCGATCTGCACTCTGATCTGATCGTCGGAAAGGAGGGCCAGGTTTTCGCGCACCATGTGCGATATCTGCCCACGGCTCGCATCGACCGCCCGGCGCACCACCTGATCGATCATCCTGCGCGCAAGCTGATGGCTGTAGCTCTCGGGGTCGTGGAGCTGATGACCGAATTCGTGGATAGCACTTTCGATCGTCCCCACCAGCTCGGGGTCTCTGCGAAGCTCCGGCAGCCGCCTGCGCAGATTTGCCGCGATCCGTGCGGTCATCACTTCCGCTCCCAGGCCCCGGATGACGGTGTAGATGCGCGTGAAGGTCTTCGGCAAGGCTTTCCTCAAAATCGATTCGAGGACATCGCGCTGCTCCGGCGACTCCAGATATTCGACCGCGCGGTTCAAGATGCGCTCGAGTCCTGCCTCCCCAAGCAGGTGGTCCAGTTTGACCTCCTCGAGAAAGGAGCCCAACCGGCCGACGAGTTCCATTTCGTGCAGCTTGCGCCCGATCATCTGGGGCGTCAGCCATTCGTTCTCGATCGTTGCGGCGATTCCAGCGATCAGTTTTTCCCGGTTCCTGGGCAGCACACCCGAGTTCGGGAGATACCAGCGCCGCTCGAAGATCATCTTGAGCGCGATGTAATCGCACAAACCGCCAATCAGAGCCGCCTCCGCCATCGAGACCGAAATCTCGGCCGGCATCTTCCAACGCGTAGACACGAGCACAACCCAACTCGCGACGTAGACGAGGGCGGAAAATGCCAGCGTCAGGTCGCCCTTATGCGAAAGGAAGAACTCGTTGAAACGGAACTTATACGGCGCGCCGCTGGCTGGCTTGTAAGTCACGACTCCTGTTCCCCGCGTTGTTGAACATGATGACGAGGCCACCGAACTATTCGCACGGACATACTTTTGGACTACGACTGTTGACCCGGCGCGCCTGCCGAACTCGCGATCACATCTCGTCGTACGTTGTCGGTCGCACTCTTCCCTCGAACGCGCCGTCCGCCAAGTCCAGCGGATCGCGACATTGATCGCCGCAGAGCATAGAGCCTGACTGCCCGGCGCACATCACTTCTGGTTTCACAAATCTGTGAGGCTCCGGCTTTGAGAAGTTCTGGACCCTCAGCCAAGCCGCCACTTCCGCCGCATATGATCGTCAGGCCCGGCGAATCCAGTCTGAGACCGCGCACCAATTCCGCCGCGGCTGGGGCGCACTCGCTCATTGTGCACGAGAGAAACACCAGGTCTGGAGCATAGCGCTTGACGAACTCACGGATCTCTGCCGGCGATTTGCTTTCATCCAGAAAATTCGCGGCCGCTCCCGCACGGCGCAGCAGCTCGAGCAACATCTGCAGGCCCAACCGGTGAACCTCGCCCTGCACACATACGCCCAGTATTCGGAGCCGCGCCGCCGTTCTGGGCTTGCTCAATCTGTCACCGAGCTCCTTCACCAGCGCCACTGTCGTATCGTTGATCAAGCGCTGATTTTCCTGACTGATGTGACCGTCGGTCCGCTCCTCGCCTGCCAGGCTCACGGCTGGAATGAGAACGTTGTCGAAGGTTGGTTCCAGACCATGTTGATCGCAATAGCGGATCGCGATGTTTCGCGCGCCGGACACGTCGAGTTCAAGCAGGCTCCGATAATAATCGTTGCAGTCTTCCAGTGTGCCGTCCGCCCCCAGCAACACCGGAAGAAACCCGAGCGCGGGAATGTAGTCACCGGCGACCTTCAGGCAAGCCGTCAAAGATGTGGCGAGCAAGAGTCCCGGCAGTCCCCACAGCCACGACCAGAACATCGCCGAGACCAGCAATGACAGCGGAGACAGGCCAATTCCACGGCCGACCACAAAGGGCTCGACAAAGTAACCCACCGCCTGGTCGAGAATGATGAAGGATCCGAGCACCTGGAACGATTTGCTCCATCCCGGAAATACTGCGAACGCTACAAACGCCGGCAACAGCGCAGCGACCGGAACGCCGACGTAAGGGATAAAACGAAGCAGAGCCGCAAGCACACCCCACAACGCCGGGTTGGGCAAGCCGATCGCCCACATAGCCAGTCCGATGGCTAATCCGTAGCCAACGTTAGTCAGGGCAAACAGCAAGAGATAATGCCCGACGGTATCGGCTGCAGTCGCAATTCCTTCTGCCGAGAGCGTAATCCCGCCGCGTGCGGTAAGCCGCACGAGGCGGTCGCGCAGGTCTTTGCGGCTGTAGAGCATAAAAAACAACAACACGATGATGAACAGGCTTTCGAGCATGCCTGAGAGTAGCGGCAAAGTCGGCCTGACAAATCGTTCCAGGCTGGACTCAGCGGCAGGGGTTTGGACCACAGCAGAAGGAGTCGATCGCCGTGGATTGATTACCGGCTCTTTTATTTGCTGCTCAACGTCTTTGACGCTATCTTCGACGCGTTGCAGCCACTCCGGGGTGCTTCCTCTGACCGCGGTGATCTTCGCCGCGATATTGTCAGTGTAGTCGGTGATTCGAACTGCAACTGGCGTGAGCTCGATAGTGAGAAAATAGCCGATTCCAGCAATAACCACTATTGCTGTCACGACCACCAGGGCCGAGCTGGCGAAACGCCCCACCAGGCGCTCCAGGCGGCTTGCAATCGGGCTGAAGATCACCGCCAGCAGCGACGCCACGGCGAGCGGGATCAATATATCTCTGGCAAAGTAGAGAACGGCCGTCGCTACGATTACTGCCAGAATCGGCTGCGCGGCACCGCCTGGCTCGAGGCCTTCGTCGCGATCGCTTCCGATGGGGAGTGGAGGTGTCGAGGGTGTTTCCAAACCGCTGAAACAACGAATTCCTGGGTCTCGACCTCAGTTGGAGGGTCTCACCGCAGCGCTACTCACGATCCCGATCAGCAACGTGGCCAGACCTGCGATTCCAAAAGCCTGCCACCATGGGAGCCACTGATGAAGCAAGAGGATCGCGGCGCATAGAATACATAGCGCGCCACTGATCAACACGGCGATTATCGTCACGCGCGCTACCGTTTTGGATATCTGCAGCTCCAGAGCGGCCTCGATGCTGGTTTGAAACATGTGGGCCTCGGACCGGAGGATGCGCGACACATCGTCCACCGCCCTTTCGATCAAGGTCGGCCAATCCGAATCGGCCGTGGGAGTTCCGTCAATCGGTAGAGGACGTTTCTCTGCCATCGTGTTCGCTCGGGTCGCGTGAGGAGCGTAACGCAAGCGCGAAGCCCAGCACTGCGGCGATCATGATTGGGCCGGTCCTGCGGCTATTCACGGTTGAACCAACGAGAAAGCCCAAGGCGCCCGCCACCAGGGAAGCGGCAACTGCGTGCCTCTCGATAAGATGATCGGGGCGAAGGCCGTCTTCCGCGCGTTCGGCTTTCACCTTGACCTCGGTCAAAGTGTCGCGCAGGTCCTGACGCGCTTCGTCCCGCTCATCCTGATTCTGGGCGATTTGTTTTTCCGTCGTCATGTCTTCTACTGCCATGTGTGGCGCCGTCCGGTCCCCCGTTGCCATGACTACCGGTCACCATTCCGACCAGCAGGTTGGTCGCAACGCCGCGCAGCGCAATCCGGCCGGCGATTGTGAGCATCGCCAGACCGAGACGGCCGTTAACTCCACCGCCGAGGACGAATCCCGCCGCAGCGGCAATCGCCAGAGCGGTGAGGGGCTCGTCCCTGACGTACTCCTCCACACTCCGGTACCGCGCCGCACTATTGGCTGGAGCATCCACGAAACACCCCACCCGTCAGGATATGCGCCTAATGATCTGCGCGGCGACGTAGCCGATCGCAAACGCTGCGGCGACGGCTATCCATGGTTCACGGCGAACAAAGTCACGAAGGTCGAAGTCGAGTCCCTTTTCGCGAGCATATTGCTGTGCCGCTTCATAGCCGTCCTTGACTGCCTGGCCGGCGGTATCGGCGGCTTGCCGGCCCTGATCCATTGCCTGGCGCACCGTAGAATTTGCAACATCTTCAAATGTCATCGTTGTCACCTCATTGCTTTGAGCTTGCGCGAGCGGACATTTCGCAGAAACGCTACGAAGACGGAGGGCGCCATCGCGACTATCCCTGGTCATCACACTATATCTGGCGCGATGGTGCCGCCATGCAGATTCGGTTATATGGAGAACCAAGCGACGCGATGGCGGCGATTGCGGCGCTGCAGCTGTCTGAAGTAGGACCGGCGTCCCGCCGGTCACGCTACCGGGACCGGAACCGGAGCGGCGGTTTCGGCGTAGGTGAAGGTCAGGGCTCCGTCCTTGAGATCTACCGAGACTGCGCCGCCTTTCGACAGGCGGCCGAACAGGATCTCGTCGGCGAGCGCGCGGGCGATCTCGTTCTCGATCAGGCGCGCCAGCGGCCGCGCGCCGAATTTGGGATCGAAGCCGCGCCCGGCCAACCATGATCGCGCGGCCGCGGAGACTTCGATTTTGACCTTCTGCTTCTCGAGCCGCTCGGCAAGCTCGCCGATGAACTTGTCGACCACGCGCTCGATGATGGGCGGCGTAAGCGGCGCGAACTCGATTATCGCCGAGAGCCGGTTGCGAAACTCCGGATTGAACATCCGATCGATCACGATCTTGGGATTGCCGGCGGTGAGGTCGGTGCCGAATCCGATCATCGAGCGCGACAGCTCCTGCGCGCCCGCGTTGGTCGTCATCACCAGGATCACGTTGCGGAAGTCGGCCTTGCGGCCGTTGTTGTCGGTCAAGGTCGCGTGGTCCATCACCTGCAGCAGGATACTGAAGAGGTCGGGATGCGCCTTCTCGATTTCGTCGAGCAGCAGCACACAATGCGGCGTGCGATTGATCGCGTCGGTGAGCAGGCCGCCCTGATCGAAGCCGACGTATCCCGGCGGCGCGCCGATCAGCCGCGAGACCGTGTGCCGCTCCATGTATTCGCTCATGTCGAAGCGGATGAACTCGACGCCCATCACCTTGGCCAGTTGCCGCGCGACCTCGGTCTTGCCGACTCCGGTTGGTCCCGCAAACAGGAACGCGCCGACCGGCCGATCCGGATGACCCAGACCCGAGCGCGCGAGCTTGATCGCGCGCGCGACCGCGCCGACCGCCGCATCCTGGCCGAACACCGCGCGCTTGAGATCCTCGTCGAGCGATTGCAGCCGCACGCGATCGGTCGCCGACACGGTGCGCTCGGGAATTTTCGCCATCCGGGCCACCGTGCGCTCGATATCGCGCACGCCCACCGTGACTGGGTCCGGGCCTTTGCCGCGCAGATGCGCCGCCACTCCGGCCTCGTCCATCACGTCGATCGCCTTGTCGGGCAGAAATCGATCGTTGATATAGCGCGACGACAGCTCGACCGCGGTCTTCAGTGCGGACGAGGTGTAGCGGACGTTGTGATGCTTCTCGTAGTAGGTTTTGAGGCCATTCAGTATCTGCACCGCCTCTTCCTGGCTCGGCTCGAGCACGTCGATTCGCTGGAAGCGACGGCCCAGCGCCTTGTCTTTTTCGAGCGAGCGCTTGTAGTCCTGATAGGTGGTCGAGCCGATGCAGCGCAGCTCACCCGAGGCCAGCGCCGGTTTCAGCAGATTCGACGCGTCCATCGTGCCGCCCGAAGCCGCGCCGGCGCCCACGATCGTATGGATCTCGTCGATGAACAGGATTCGGCGCGAATCGCCCTGCACCGCCTTGATCACGGCCTTGAGCCGCTGCTCAAAGTCGCCGCGAAAGCGGGTGCCCGCGAGCAACGCGCCCATGTCGAGCGCGTAAATCTCGACGTTCTTGAGCGCGTCCGGCACGCGGCCGGCGTGCACCGCGAGCGCCAGACCCTCGGCCAGCGCGGTCTTGCCCACGCCGGCCTCGCCCACGAACACCGGGTTGTTCTTGCGTCGGCGAAGCAGAATGTGGATCGCGCGCTCGAGCTCCTTCTCGCGTCCGACCAGCGGATCGATCTTGCCCTGGGCGGCCCTCTCGGTCAGGTTGAGCGCATAGGTTTGCAGCGCCTTGCTCGGCGACAGCTTGCGCTCGCCCTCCCCGTCACCCTCCCCTTCGCCTTCGCCGCCGGCCGTATCTCCACCTCCGGCAGGCTCGCGATCGGCGCCGGCGCCGATCTTCGAGACTCCGTGCGAAATGAAGTTCACGACATCGTAGCGCGTGACGCCCTGCTCCTCGAGAAAGAAGATGGCGTGCGACTCGGTCTCGTGGAACATCGCGACCAGCACGCCGCTGCCATTGATCTCTGCACGCCCCGCCGATTGCGCATGGAGCGCGGCGCGCTGCAAGGCACGCTGAACGCCGGGCGCGTAATGAGGCTGAAACGCCTTTCCCTTCGGCACGGTTTCGAGCTGCTCGTCGAGGAACTTCCTGAGCTTGGCGCGTAGAGCGTCGAGGTCGGCGCCGCAGTTGCGCAGGATGTCGGTGGCCGTAACGTCGTGCAGCATCGCGTACAGCAGATGCTCCAGGCAGACGTATTCGTGGCGCCGATCCACCGCCTCCTGCATCGCAAGTTGCAGCGTGACCTGCAGCTCGCGACTGATCATCACACCCGACGAAGACATAATCGTTTCGCGCTACGCGACCTTCGCACTACGCTCCTGGCGATTCCTTCCTAATCACTGCCAACTTAATCATTCCTTTTCCATCACGCACTTCAGAGGATACTGATTCTCGCGGGCCAATTCCTCCACCGTTCGCACTTTGGTCTCGGCGATTTCATAGGGATAAACGCCCGCCACGCCCATCCCGTTCTGATGGACGTGCAACATGATCCGGGTTGCTTCCGCATGCGGCTTGTTGAAGACGAGCTTGAGAAGTTCGACCACGAACTCCATCGGGGTGTAGTCGTCGTTGAGCAGCACGACCTTGAACAGCGGCGGCTTGCGGGTCTTCGGTTGCGTGCGGGTGCGGCGCTGGGTGACGACCTCGCGCTGCGACGATCGATGGTCGTCGCCGCTACCGTCGTCGTCGGGCTCGCCGGCGCGCATCTGAAGGCGCGCGCGATCCAAATTCACGGCGCGATACAAGTTCGGTCCGGCGCCGGCGCGAGCTGGTTCGCTTGCCACAGCTCTAAAATAGCAAATCCGCCGGGGTGGAAGGGAGCCTTGCATCGGGCTGTCGCTTTGCCATCCTGAGAAGCTGTGAAGCCTGTGAGCGAGCTGAGCGTCGAAATCGTCGAGGGGATCGGGAAGGTTCCGCGCGATGCGTGGAACACGATGCTCGCCCCGGACGACTCGCCGTTCCTCGATTGGGACTGGCTCTCCGCGATGGAGGAATCGCGCAGCGCGTCGCGCGACAACGGATGGGCGCCCTACCATCTGGTCGTTCGGGACGGGCGGGATGGGCGCGAGCGCGCCGGCACGCTGGTCGGCGCCTGCCCGCTTTACCTGAAGACTCACAGCATGGGCGAGTTCGTGTTCGATCACGGATGGGCCGACGCGGCCGAGCGGGCCGGAATCCGCTACTATCCCAAGCTGCTGGCCGGCGTGCCCTTCACCCCGCATACCGGCCGCCGCTTTGTCACCGCGCCGGGCGCCGATCGCGGTCTGCTGATCGGCCTGCTCGCGCGAGCGCTGATCGCGCTTTGCGCGGACAACGAAATTTCATCGATCCACGTCAACTTCTGCGAAGCCGACGAGGCCGCGGCGCTCGGCAAGCTCGGCTTCGTGGAGCGGCTCGGATATCAGTATCACTGGCGGAACGCGGATTTTCAGAACTTCAACGATTACTTGAACAATCTCAAAAGCAAGCGGCGATCGGCGGTCCGTCACGAGCGGGCCGCACTCGCCGACCAGGGCGTTGCGATCCGGGTCTACACCGGCGACGAGATTCCCGATTCGCTGTTCGCCCAAATGTTCGACCTGTATCGATCGACTATCGACAAGCTCTACTGGGGACGGCAGTACCTGACCAAGCGGTTTTTCGACCTGATGCGCGAGCGCTTCAAGCGGCACATCTGCCTGGTGTGCGCATTCCATGGCGAAGAGCTGATCGCGGGCACGTTCAACCTGCAGAAGGCCGGCGTGCTTTACGGCCGCTACTGGGGATGCTTCCGCGATCTCAAGTACCTGCACTTCAACGTCTGCTACTACGCCGCGATCGAGCATTGCATCGACAATGGCCTTGGGCGCTTCGAGCCGGGCGCCGGCGGCGAGTACAAATGGCTGCGCGGTTTCGATCCGGCGCTGACCCGCAGCGCGCATTTCATCACGCATCCGGGCTTGCGCAAGGCGGTCGCGAACTCGCTCGCGCGCGAGCGCCGCGACGTCGAGGCCTGGATCGCGGCAGGCCGCGAGCACAGCCAACTCAAGGCGCCGCCCCCGTCCGACGCGGAGCAGGCGTGAGCGCGACGTTACTTCATCGCAATCTCTCCCCGATTGGCGATCAGCAACCTCCGCATGCCGCCCCCACAGCGAGTTTCATCAAACGCCGCGACGGGCAATGCACGAAGCGCTTTTCGAACGGTACGGATCGGCTGCGAAGGCGAAGAAAGTAAAGCGTGCAAAGAGGCGACCTGCCGCGATTGCGGATCACCAGGCCGGGGCCAGAAGGTTCCCGGCCTCATCTCGTTGACGAATCATGGAGTAGGATCAAGGTCTAACCAGATCGCATCACCGCGAATCTTCCCGTCGCCATCGCCGAACGTTCGATCGAGCTCCCTCCGCCTATTCGCGGGATGTTTGCCAAGCTCGTCCCAGAGCGTCCCATGTGGATCAAACAAGAAACCTAGCCGCTTATAGTGGAGGTCAAGTGCGATAAGTCTGCTTCCCGTTTTCACGACGGCCCAAACCCCCTCGGTTGAGCCGCTCTTTCCCGCGAATATTGGAGTTGCAACATCCTTACTAACGTTCCCCTCCCGATGCGTGACCCGAAGAGTGTCTCGTACCACGTGGCCCTCCAATGTACTCTTTTGTAATTATAGCGATCCGTTATATCCATCGCTAACGCGGGGGACCCTGAAGGGTGATCGGGGATCGCGGGGCGGGGCTTCGGGCTTTCGGCCTCGCTCGCTTTTCCGCGGGCTTGACAAATATTGCGCCTCCCCCTCAATGTTGGCCCTGAAGGCCCGAAACGTGGCAGCCCCGCAACTCTACAAGTGTGCCAATTGTGGCCACGTTATTGGGAGCACCGCGCCCAAGTGTGTGGGCTGCGGCACGCCCGGCCCGATGGCGAGGCATCCCAATAGCTGGCGGACCGCTGAGCCGGCGGAAGCGGTAGCCGCGATGCTTTCCGGCGAAGGTTCCCAGCATAAGGACAGCCCGCTTGCGTCGGCCTCACCGGTCTCCGAAAGCGCCATCCAGAGCGGCGCCAAGGGGCTCAAGCGTCAGCACGATCAACTCGTGCTGAAACTCAGAATTGGCGGCGGAGTCGGCACCCTCGTCCTGTTCGTGCTTCTGCTCGCGATAGCAGATGGTATGGGACGTGCCCCGGGTGGAGGATTCGTCTTCCTCCTCGGCCTGCTCGGGGCGGTCGGGTTCGTTGCTCTTCTGGTGCCGCGCTGTGGGGAGGGGTTCGCCCGGCGGATGCCGGCGCCGAAAGACCCGCTGACGGGCCGACCGCTGCAGATGCTGTGGTGGTGGCGCTGGTTCGCCGGTGCGATTACCGTCCTCCTGCTCATTGCGCTCAGCGATTACGGGTCACCCCCAGCGGGGAGCCCGACGGAAGGACCCGGGGTCGCTGGCGGCTCTCCTGCTCCCGTGGCCGAAGCCAGTCCGGCGGCGAAGGTCTCTCGCGATGTGGAGTTGGAGGAGGCGCGCAAATTCTTCTGCGCGTGGAGCGAGTACTACTCGGCGCTGGGAGAACCCTTGACAGAAGACGAACGCGCAATTTTTCTGGGTCCGGTACACCTGGAAGAGTTCTTTCATGTGAGCGACGAAGAGGCCCTTGGGGTCGCCAACGAAGTCGCGAAAGAGGCGGCCGGGAGCACCCTCAATTGCGCAGAAGTCTTGAAGAGGAATCCCCTTGTTCCCGAATGGCCCAAATACGAACCTGGCGACCATACAGAAGCGCTTCGCGCCGCCGCAATCTTCTGTCGCGAGTGGTATTCGCTGCTCGAGCCCGGCGAGACGGTTGAACGAGCCAAATGGCCCTTCTCTCCGATGCCTTGCAATTTTGATGAGGGTCGTCTCGGCTACTGCCCCAACGGCTCCAATTCCGAGGCGAGCGGGGCCATCGCGGAAAAGTTCAAAATCCCTTGGCAACAAGCAAACGCTGACATAGTTGCGGGACTTGGAACCTTTGACCCGAAAGGTCTCATAGCCGACGCATGCTCACAGTTGGGCAAGCAGTATCCCGCGGATGCGGCACTAGGTCCCGACGACTGGAGCACTGAGACGGAATTGCTGCGGGACTTCTGCGCCAACGTTGCCGACCCATCGGCTCGCGTTTCGGACCTTCTCCATCGGACTACAACTGTGGTAAACGATATCCTCTACTACAACACCAAGGCACCGCCCGACGAGACAATGGCCGACTTTTGTCGGCGAAAGGACACTGAACCGTTCCCGGAACCGGAACTTCTTTCGTTCTGCACAAGCATCGATAGAGACCCGAAGGCGGCCCAATCCTTTACTTCCTATGGCTATGCGAAGGACCTCGATAGACTGACCAAGGTCATCTATCGTCGCGGTAGCGCAAAAAGCGACGCGGCGACGTTCCAGACGATGACGCTCGCCGACTTCTGTCGGAACGAGGGCTTCTAAAGCGCAACCCTGCGTATTCAACGGCACGAGCAGGACGTCTAAAAACGTCCTCACAACTTCCCGTTTGCAAAAAAAGATGAGAGGAACCTCAGGAGGCTAGAATGGAAATCCCGGGTAAAGAGCGAAAAGCCCTATTGGACGCGGTCGCCCGATTCGTTGATTCCTTCGAGCTTGTTTTCGATGGTGATTGGGAACTCACACAGGGCAGAATCGCGGACCCGGAATGCTTCATCAAGGGGACTTTCATCCACCCGAATGTGGAAGATGAGTCCAATAATTGGGGGAACCGAGGCAGCCTCCTTAGGTCTTATCGGCACCTGAAGGCCTTGCTGAAGGATCTCGGAATAAACGGATAAAAAGGCGATCCGGGAGGATCTGGCCCTCGACGGAGCACAGCCAGCTTAAGGCGCCGCCGCCCTCAGACGCGGAGCAGGCCGAGCGCGGATCCGGAGAAAACATCGGCGCTCCTCACTTCATCGCGCGAAGTTCCCGTTCCAGAGCAGCCTGGTCGAAAGGCTCCTTCAGCATCGCCTGCGCGCTGACGCCCTTGATGTCCATCACGTAGCTCACGAGCAGATTGTAGCGCCGGTACAGGCCCGAACCGTGCGGATCCATTTCGGGCGCGTCGTGCTGGAAGTCGGCCAGTTGCGCGCGGAAATTGAAGTCGCCGTCCTTGCCGACATAGTCGGCGTAGCCTTCTTTTTTCCATTGCGGCAGCATGATGTACGCGTAGCGGCCGAGGTACGTGACCTCCAACGAGTGGGTGATCTCGTGCGCGAAGTAATAAGAGAGCGTGCGCTCGCCGGGGACTTCGTTTCCGCGCGGACCGAGCAGCCGGTTGTGGTCGATGTTCGCACCGCGCAGGAAGATGTTGTGATTGAGCCAGGTGTGATTCAGGCCGCCAACGTTCCGATCGATATTCGTGAAGAGCGCGAATCGCCAGTTGTCATTGCAGATGAACACCTGGTGATGCATCGCAGGATCGTTGAGCGGCGATTTGCGCAGACGATCTTCGGCGATGCTCAGCACTGAGGGCAACGCCGCAGATATCGGCCGATCGGAGTAGACGCTGATGTTCTGGTACGTAGTCTCGTAGCCGAACAGCGGGTACGGAAACGCGAGCAGCGCGAGATAGGCTGCGAACAGCGCGGCCAGCGCAATCGCGCCCAGCGTCGCGATTCTCACCACGCAGTTAGCGGGCTAGGGCTGGCTGGCCTCAAGCTGTCGAACGAGCCACTCAAGGGCGTCTTCGTTCACCATCCAGCCACCCAAATTGTTCGCCACGTAGGAGACCGCTTCGCTTTCGTCGCCGAAGCCGACGCAATCCGGGAGCCGTCGTGGCAGCTTCTCCAACCCAAACAGGTAAATGGGTGCGTGCGGGTTTGTTTCGAGAGCATCGGCTAGCGCGCGGCGCGACTCATCGCTGTCACCGTGCTTTCGGAAAACGAGAAGGAACCTCGCATAGGCCCACTCCGCTGTAGCATCGTCCTCGTAAGCGTCGAGTAGATCTGCGAGTTCTTCGTCGCAGCCGAGCTCGATGAGGCACGCGGCCAGAAGGTAGCGAAGGCCCTGATTGTCGTTGGGGTTGAGCCTTAGCATATCCCGGTAGTGCTCTATGGCTTCCTTGCGCCTTTCAGTCGCCCAAAGACAGCGCGCGAAACCGGCGCGGGCACGCATGTATGGGCGGGTCTCGAGCAGCCCCCAGAAATGACCCACGTCCGTTTTGAATGTACTTTGGCCGATGGCGCGCTCACCGGCTTCCATGCCCGCTGCGTAGAGTTCGAGCGCACGCTTAAGAGACCCCGTATTTTCCGCCAGCAGCACGTAGGCGTCCGCGCAATCAGGCGAGATTTCAAGCGCTTTGCGGGCCAGCGCGATGCGCGCGCGGCCCCGCGCTTCCCAAGCGTCGCAGATCAAGTCCTGCGCCCGGTCCAAGGCGCTCCTCTTAGGCTCGGCAGCGCTCGTCTCAGGCTCAGCAAACATTCGGAGCACTGCTTGACCCGGGTACCGGGCATCCGGCGGCGTCAACTTGGCTTCGGCTTTTCTACCCTCGTTCATGAGCGTCCCCTGGCGCAATACGTTTGTCATCTTTACATCCTACGCGGCGCATCCCAGAGTGCCTTCACGGGGGCTGGTCCTCCGGGACGCGACCCGGCTCGATCTCCGGGATCGGCTCGCCGCTCAGGCTGACGACGCGGCTGCGATAGCGCGTCAGATGGCCCGACGCGACGCCGTAGGCCTCCTGCGCTTTGACCAGCGACTTGCCGATTTCCTCGAACTTGCCCTCGAAAAACGCGAACGTCTTCTGCGCCTTGGCCAACTCTTCGGTCGCCTGCTCGTAGCTCTTGGCGAACTGGTACATCTTGAAGACCATCGAGATCGATTGCAGCGTCACGATCAAGGTGTTCGGCGAGACCGGGAAGATCCTCTGCTTGTTGAGCCATTCGCTGAGCTCGCCGTTCAGGATCGTCTCCATGTAGAGCGTCTCGCTCGGCAGGTACATCAGGGCCATGTCGGTGGTGCCGTTCTCGGGATGGATATAGCCGGCGATTCTACGGCCCTGCTCCTTGATCACGCGCGCGAACTGCTCGCGTGCCGCGGCCAACTCGGCCTCGCCACTGCTCTCGAACAGCGGCAGGACCTGCTCGCGCGGAAACTTCGCGTCGATCGGAAGGACGCAGTCGGGAAACTTGATGACGGCATCGGGCCGGCTTTGTCCGTTCTGGCCGGAATGCGCCTGCAGCTCGTACATCGTGGCCGGCAGGAAGTCTTCGAGCAGCCGTTCGAGGCTCGCTTCGCCGAACCGGCCGCGCAGATGCGGCAGCTTGAGCAGGTTGTTGAGATCGTTGATCGACGAACCGATCGCGCTGACGTTTTTGAGCTGTTCCTGCGCGGCCTGCAGATGCTGCTGAACTTTCTCGAACTGCTGAAAGCCCTCGCGGATATTCTGATCGAGCTTGCCCTGCACTTCCTTTCCGATTGCGAGCAGCTTCTGGTCGACCTCCTGGCGAATCGCCTCGAGGCCCTTGCGCGTCTCATTGGTAAGCGCCTCGATCTCCAGCTTGAGCGCGCGACCCTGCTCTTCGCGCCCGCTGGCGAGGTGACCGCCGATCGAGTCG
>Ga0209517_10005116_pt1 | contig 16859 bp, 18 predicted proteins | sample PeaSoiMetSII2010_FD_187695 | JGI IMG/M metagenome (GOLD analysis project Ga0209517, IMG submission 187695) | Peat soil microbial communities from Weissenstadt, Germany - SII-2010 (SPAdes) (version 2) | ecosystem: Environmental > Terrestrial > Soil > Wetlands > Peat | place: Germany...
CGTCCCTACGTGCTTGCCCTCAACTTCCGTGCAAAGGTGCCGAACGTGCTTTCTGCCTCTATGACTTATGCATCGAGTGGGTTGGGCCGCGTCAAGAATGTGGATGGGGACATCGAAGCGCCGATGGAACTGACGGCATCGGGCTTTGTGCCATATTCAGGTTTGCCCGGCGTTTATGATATTCATTTCAATCGCAACAGTACGACAGAGTATTGGGATTTCTTCCCCGCTTCGCCCGATCAAAGAGAATTCTTGTTTGAAGTATTCTCCCCCGGCTCGAATTTTGGGGCCCGTCAAGGAACCTCGGAGCTTTCTTTCAAGATCATCCGCAAAGACGACGACTTCGTCATAATAAACGACTCCCCTGGCGCGGAAACGTCGTGCCTGACGTTCAACAGGAAGTTCGAAGGTACCGTAGGAGCGCATACCAGCGTCAGATTGCAATTGACGCGCCAAAATACAACCCTTTCAGGCACAGAACAATACGTGCGAATTGGAACCACGCTGTGGCTGCAAGGTACAGCCGATTCTCTGGGCAATCTGGTCGTCGAAGAGCGTTATCCAAAAGATGTTGTGACCGGTATTCTCAAGGGATCATTCTCTCAAGGTTGCCGCGTGATATCCGGCCTGTTTTCCAAACCCGACGGTTCTAGACTCCAGCCCTTTGAATTCCGCGAGGTTGGAATAGCCGATCAGCCAGCCCAAGATCGACCGGACTCTGAGCCGCAGTAAATCAGCTCCTAGTGCTGGCTCGCGCACAATTGAATTGAAATCCGTGGTGGCGTCGTAGACGATAGTTGACACCATAACCACCGTTGTTGTCGTAATGATGGTTCCATTCTAGTCCTTTGTTGTCGCTGAGGACTTGTAATCATGGGAGGCAGTTGGTCATGACGACTGCGGGCCAACACTTGATTAACGCGGTAACCGTCGAAGTGGGTACTGGTACGGCAACCTCTGGCTAAGGGCCAATCGGAATCCATTCCCTAGATGAGGCACATCCAAACGTGTCCTTGCGTGTGGTCGCGATGCTCTCCAAACATACGGTGTCTCGCGCGGCGCTGACCGTAGAGGGCCGATCTCCAATGGAATGGCACCTCTTTCCCCGGGCACCGAACTGTGTCCAAATAATTTGTGCCACCCAAGGGGTTCACCCCAAAAGTTGGGTCCAACTTGGGTCCAAACACTGACAAACTAGGTCCAAAACCATGTACTATGACGCAGCACAAAGCTAGGCGGACCAATCAGATAGCATTCCTACTGCTGCCTTGGGCGCAGGAGGCCCCCGGTTCAAATCCGGGCGCCCCGACCACTAACTCACTGAAGCAGTTGAGGTTTTTCCTGCGCAGTATTTCCACTACCCTCCAACTTGGGAACATTTGGGAACAATTGATCGCCGAGCAAGTTCACAGCGTCCCTCTGCGCACTCCCACTGGCATGCGTATAGACTTCAAGCGTAGTCGCCATGTGAGAATGCCCTAGTTGAGCCTGTGCAACTTTTAGCGGCGTTCCTTGTGCATGTAACAGCGTGCCGTGCGTGTGACGCAGTGCGTGCCAGTCGATTCGCTGTAGACTAGCCCTCCTGCATGCAGTGCGGAGCGACTTTTTTCTTAAATTATCTGCAGCGAGCGGAGCACCTTGGCTTGTAGCAAAGACCAAAGCACTCGGAGTGTGGTCCGCCGAAAGCAAGTAGCGCTCTTTCAATTCACCCACAACGGCTGGAGCCAAAGGAACTTCACGTCTACTTGCACGTGTCTTTGGTGTTCCAAAATGTCCTTTGTAGCAAGTCTCTGCCACAAGCAAGGTGCCTCGGAGTAGGTCTATGCGTCCCCAGCGTAGCGCAAGGATTTCGCCAATCCGCAACCCAGTCATCGTCGCAAGAATAATGATTGTGCGCGTCGGCTCCTTGCTTGCTGCAATGAGTCGCTTAACCTCTTCGGCTGAAAGAAATCTGTGCGGACGCTTCAATGTTCTTTCCGGCATTTTCACGCCACGCACAGGATTATCCGAAACGTAGTCCCAATTCACGGCGGTTCCCATGACCTTGCTCAAGAGATGCCGCAAATGGTTGGTGGTCTCCCATGCAAAACCTTGCTTCAGCTTATCCAAGAGGTAATGCTGGACTTCGCCTCTCGCAATGTCGCACAGGCGATGAGCACCAAACTGTAGTATCAAGTGCTTGCGCAGCAAGAGCGAATAAATCTCGCGCGTAGCAAACTTGAGTGTCGGCAGTACGTCCGGCTCGAAGCATTCCGCGATGAACTGCGAGAACAACATCGTGCCTTCTGGACGGTACTGCCCTTGGTTAATAGGGTTGAGATGAGCGTCTAGTAGCCTGCGAGCTTCACGACGGCCTGCAATTTCGCTCACGGGTCCAAGGACCACCGAGCGCATTACTCGGTTGGTAGATCCGTCAGCGAGAATCACGTCTTCTCTCCATCGTGCAACCCACACCTTCCGACGCTTACCGCGAACAAACAGACAACCATTCTGATACTGGCTACGAGCCATTTTTGTCCTCTCCAATCTGAGGTTGGCTCGTCCGCCTTTTCCTATGTCACTTACGAGTGTAGCGCTGGTGTCAAGGAGCACGATAGCCTCCGCGCTGACTCTCAACCCACATATGAATTTCTTGTTCTCGAAAGCACCAATATTTCCCCAGCCGGATGCCGGGCAACCGTTCGACCGACCGCTTGCGTGTTCTTCCATAGATCCAGGAGACCGGCACGTGCAACATGTCGGCGACTTGCTGAATCGTTAGAAGCCTCTGGTCTCTCCCCGCTGTGGCCACTTTCCGTCGCTCCTGGGATGCGGCGGACTGCGAAGAAGGTTCTTCCGTATAAGCGACAACCGATTGCTCACTGAATGCGTGATCTGTTCGGCGCGAGGCATGTCGTCTTGCGGACGCTGTGTTCTCGCGCACACCGGATTGGGTTGGACGGGACTTCATATTTGTTACGCAGTTTTGGTGAGAGCCTCTCTTTGAATCTGTTCCTGATTCAGTTCGTTGGCGTGTTGGCCTAACCAGGCTCTGAATTCGTCATCGCGTTTGAACAAGACTTTCAGAGCTTCAGTAATGACGTAGGACGGAGTGGAGTCGATGAACTTTGCATATTGATCGAGCTGTGTTTTCACCGACTCCTCGACTCGCGCCTGGATCGTCACTGACTTTGGTTGCTTGGGTGGTGCCTTGATGATTGCCATGCTTTCTCTTTATTCCTCCTTTACGGTTTTGTCTGACACGCTGTGTTGCAAAGCTTCTGATTCCCTTCTTCTGCGCGGCCAAAACACGAACTGCAGATTTCAGCAGCAAGAAGCGGGAGTGACCCCCGAAGCCCAAAGGGATCGGGCCGCGATTTTGCGGCGCGATGGGGTCGCTCCCGCCTGATTTGCCCTATTTCGCGCGGCAACTTTCGTTAAGGCGGTCCTTGCAAATCTCTGAGCACAAACTCCGTAGGCCAAGTTGCGGGTGAAGAAGTTGCCAGTTTGAAAGTGCAGAGCGTAAGTTTTTGCCTTCTTCACCTTTTCACCCTGTTTTTTCATTTATCTTCTCTAGAATCCGGCGACGCACAGGGCAAAACACCGGAAGGAGTCTCTTGGTGGGCTGGAGCGACCCCAAGCATCACTTTGGGCACGGAACCGTGTCCAAGTGTGGGGTCGCTCCAGCCCAACCCGGTGTTTTGTCCGTGTCCAAGCTGAATGTCGCGCGACGCGCAACCTCTACGCTCCCAACAACTTCGCGCCACCCTTCAGGTGATGCGAAAGGTGAAGCGCAGGGTGATGATCCTGTTTTATGCACGCTTCACCCTTCCACTTTGGAAATGCGACTGAAACTCTTCGGCATTGGTACTCCCCTACTACTAAAGAGGCTTTGAAAACGGAAAAAGTAAGAAACAAAGTTTGACCAGTACGGATGTGTCCCACAAGCTTCATTCTCTGCCTACCCTCCGAACCGATCTTGGCTCTGTCGGCGCTCCTCACTTACTAGGGAACATCCAAATGGGAAAAAGTGAGAAAAACTTTAGGTGTTGGGAGGTGGCCCGAACCAAGAGTTGGCGTGCCGACTACAGCCCCTTACTATTTAAGGAACATCGAGAAGGGAAAAAGTAAGAAAAAATCTTCGGTACCAGTACGTTTTTCTGGGTCCCCGGGAAGAACGGAACCACAATGGGAAGTCGAGGACACGACCTTGAAGCACCCCTTCTGTTTAGGGAACTCTACGGCCTCCCCGTAGACACAATCATGGGAACCAGGAAGCATGGGTGAGGGATGATCGTCCACTTCCTATCCTCCATGCTACACAGCTCCAACGACTTGCTGGAGAGTCGAGGCTGGATATGCCACGAGTACCTTTGCATCCGCGTGAGGCCTACGTTGTCAGAAGACGAACTTGGCTGCGAGTCTGTTACGCCAGGGCGTTCCGCAGGCCGAAGTGGCCCGGCAGGTGGGCATGCATCGGCAGTCGGTCAGCCGCTGGGCGCGGCAATTGGCCAAAGGCGGACGACCAGCACTGAAGAAGGCCGGACGCGCTGGGCGCAAGCCGCGGCTGGATGCCGCCGACCTGCGACGCATCGAGCGTGGACTGCAGCGTGGGCCGGAAGCGTTGGGATACGAAACCAGTTTGTGGACTGCTTGGCGCGTGGCGCACTTGATTGAAGAAGAATGCGGGGTGCGTTACGACCCTTCGCAAGCCTGGCGCATCCTGCGGAAGCTCGGCTGGAGTTGCCAGCGTCCGGTGGGACGGGCCATGGAGCGAGACGAAGCCAATATCCGGGAGTGGAAGAAAAAGCGTTGGGTGGAGATTAAAAAAAAAGCCCAAAAAGAAGGGCGAACCATCGTCTTCGCCGACGAAAGTGGATTGAGCGAACGCCCTCACCGCACGCGGACTTGGGCGCCGAAAGGACAGGCACCGGTATTGCAGTATCACTTCACTTGGAAGACTCTTTCGGTGATTGCGGGAATCACCTTCTGGAACTTTTACTTCCAGCTGTTTCCCGGGGCCATTCGCAGCCCGCAGATCATCGAGTTTCTCACCCCTTTGTTACGCCACATTCCCGGCAAGCTGCTGATCATTTGGGACGGCTGGCCGGCGCATCGCAGCCGCGCCGTATGAGACTTCGTACGACAACAACACGGACGGATCTGTTTGGAGTTTTTGCCCGCTTATGCCCCGGAACTGAATCCTACGGAGTACATCCGGGGCCACCTGAAGGAGCACGAGATTGCTAATCTTTGCCCTAAGAATCTTGGCCACTTGAGCCTCGAAGCGATCCGCGCTCTCAAGCGCATGCGTCGCCGGCCAACCCTGATTATGGCTTTCTGGCAGCAGGCCGAACTGTTCCCGTTGTAACCATATTATGCAATTCTTAATAAGTGGAAACTCCATTCCGTGCTTCGGGCGTGCCGGCCGCGCCACCCGACCAGAGTTATTCGTGGGCGCCTTGCTGACGCAGCCAGTTGGCACAATCCCGAGCGCCGTGAAGTATTGATCTGCGCACATGTGGTACAAGTTAGTGCGATGATTGCAGCGCCATACCCCCGTTCTAGTCCATGATTTTGGAGTAAATAGGAGACACACGCATGATGCGATCCAGCGTTCTAGCCTTTCTGATGGCGGCCACTGGTGCGGCTGCAATGGCTCAGTCTGAATCGAGGGTCTCTTGCGCAAATCTCGCCAATCTCAAAATCGAAGGCGTCGAGATTACTAAGGCAGCGCATATTCTCGCAGGCACAATCGTTCCGCCGATGTATCCCGGCGCTCCGAGCTCGGGCCCACTGCCTGCGCATTGCCGCGTGGACGGCGTAATTAACCGGCGCAAAGGGGCAGGCGGCGAAGAGTTCGGAATCGGTTTCGCACTGGCTCTACCTGAATCGGCAGCGTGGAATGGTGACTTCCTGATGCAGGGAGGCGGGGGGCGGCAACGGCGTGGTGGCCTACCCGATGGGAGCATCGTACGCCGGAGATAAACCTGCTTTGGTTCGCGGCTTCACGGTGGCCAGCACGGATACGGGACACAAGGCGAAGACGGGGCCGTTTGACTTCTCATTTATGCGCGATCAGCAAGCGTATCTTGATTTCGCATATCTCGCCAACGCCGAGGTGGCGGGGGTGGCGAAGAAGATCATCGCGCAGTACTACGCCAAACCTGCGGCCTATTCCTATTTTGTCGGCTGCTCGACCGGCGGACGCGAAGGCATGATCCTGTCGCAGAGGTATCCCACTGTGTTCAATGGAATCGTATCCGGTGATCCGGCGATGCGGACTGGCCTGTCGAATCTCGCCATCGGCAAATGGACTCCGGCGGCGTACAACCAGGCAGCGCCCAAAGATGCGTCGGGAAAGCCGCTTATTGACGAGCTGCTCACCGAAGGCGATCGCAAGCTCTTCATGGATGCGCTGATGAACCGATGCGACGCAAAGGATGGGGTGCCCGACGGAATGATCTCTGATCCGCTGGGCTGCGATTTCGATCCCGCGGTGCTGGCCTGCAAGAAGGGTCAGAGCGATGTCTGCATTGCGCCTGAGAATATCGCGGCCATCAAGAAGGCCTTCGCCGGGCCAAAGAACTCATACGGCACCCAGGTGTACCCGGGGTTTCTGTACGACACAGGCATCACGGAGACCGGCCCGGCCCCGGGGCTGCTCGCCCTCGGCACCAACGACCTCTTTGGTCCATATCCGGCCGCGACTGAGATCGATGTCGACAAAGAGGCACTGCATGCCTCTGATCCGCTGGTCGAGCCGGCTTCAACCAATTTGTCGACGTTTTCCGCGAGTGGCGGGAAGATCCTCTTCTTCCATGGAGACAGTGATCCGTGGTTTTCGCCGCTGGATACGCTCGAGTACTACAGGTCCCTTGCGGCAACGAACGGCGGTGCGGACAAGGTGGCCGAATGGAGCCGGATGTATCTGGTGCCGGGGATGCGCCACTGCGGCGGTGGGCAGGCACTCGACCAGTTCGACATGCTCAGCGCAGTGGCGAACTGGGTCGAGAAAGGTATTGCGCCGGACTCCGTCGTCGCCACCGGAAAGGCATTTCCGGGACGAAGCCGGCCGCTGTGCGCCTTTCCCAAACACGCCCAGTATGCGGAACAGGGGGACCCGAACGACGCTCACAGTTTCAGGTGTCAGTAAGAGCGGCTGACCACGCGACACTGCCGGGGGGCAGTCCGGTTGGCTCGAGGCCTACTGTTGAGAACCCGGGGCACAACTTGCGCGTCATCACTTAGGAAAGCGGCTTGCTCGCACTGCCTTATGGCCTTGTCGAAGAAACGCACTAGGGCGCGTAACTTGGCTCCGGGATTACGGAACCTGAAGTGCAAGCATGTGTCATTGCTCGATCGAGAGCACGGTCACCGACTTGGGCTCGAGTGTGAGAACCAACTTACCGCCTCGAACCTGCGCTGCAACGGGCTTCGGCACGACCGTGTTGGGTGACTCGAAGGTGTTGACGCTGTCAACCTTAGGCGCGGTCAATGTTTCTCCTTCCGCCGATTTCGCCGTGATGCCAGCCGGACTTGCCTCGAGTTCGACGGGTTGATTAGGATCGATATTGGTAATGGCCAACCACAATTTGCTAGACTTGTCCTTAGCCGCGATGGCATCCACGCGCGGCAAACTGATGTCCCCGTGCGAGTAGGTTCCCGCATCGAAAGAGACCGACACAAAAGTGGAATCCTGGAACGGCACATACATTTTGAAGACGTAGTAAGTCAGGGTCAGAACCATCTTTTCCTTATCCGTCATGACCATGGCCTGCAGCACGTTGACCATCTGGGCGATGTTGGACATCCGCACGCGGTCGGCGTGGCGGGCAAACATGTTCAGGTTCAGCGCCGCCAAGACGGCGTCGCGCAGGCTGTTTTGCTGGACCAGGAAGGCCGGATTGCTGCCGGGCAACGGCGCGTACCAGGCGCCCCATTCATCAATGACGAGGGCGACCTTCTTTTGCGGGTCGTATTTGTCCATGATGGCTGAATGCTTGTTGATCAGATCTTCCATTCCAAGAGTGAGCTTGAGGAACTGGCTGTATTCGTTCTCTCCGAACCCCGTGGACGCAAACTTATGGTCCCAGTTCCCTACCGTGTAGTTGTGCATAGAGAGGCCGTTGATATCCCAGCTCCAGGTGTGCTGCTGATAGGCCTTCATGATTGTTTCTGTCCACTCGGTCCACCGGGGTTCACCGCCACCGGGGCCAACGGCGATCTTCAGCATCTGCTGCTTGTCCTGCTGTGCTGGATTGTAGTTGCGGACAAAGCGGCTGTAGATCTTCATCTGGCTCGAGTAGTAGTCCGGAGTCATGTTGCCGCCGCAGTCCCAGCTTTCGTTGCCGATCCCAAGGTAAGCGACCTGATAGGGAGCGGGATGACCGTTGGTGGCTCGCTCCTTGGCTAAGGTCGTCGGCTGCGCGGCGGTCATATACTCCAGCCATTCGGCCGCTTCCCGCGGCGTACCGGAGCCGACATTGATCGAGACGTACGCGTCGGCGCCAATTTGGCCGAGGAAGTCCATGAATTCGTGAGTTCCGAAGGAGTTCGGCTCGATCACGCCGCCCCAATTGGGATTGAGGGTTTCCGCTCTCTTGCCGGCGGGGCCAATGCCATTCCGCCAATGGTAATCGTCGGCGAAGCAGCCGCCCGGCCAGCGAACGTTGGGCACTTTGATCGCCTTAAGCGCAGATACAACGTCGTTGCGGATGCCGCGAGTATTGGGGACGGTCGAATCCGGGCCCACCCATACGCCCTCATAAACGCCGTGGCCGAGATGTTCGGCGAACTGCCCGAAAATGTTGCGGTCGATCTTCGCGCCGGTCTTGGACACGTCCACTGAAAGTTGGACGCTCTGTCCGGCGGCAGCAGTTCCAGCCAGGGCCATGCCTATCAGAGCGAGCGAGACAAAAACTGCAGGTACAAGCGATGCCCTGAACGAGAAAAGCTTGAATCGAACTGAACTCAAGAAGCAGCATTTTACAGACGAGACTCCGCCCGCCCAGATGGGGGAGACCTCGCGCCTCCAGCAGTGGGTTGTCAGTGCTGATTTACAGCTGAGTGTGAAGGCCATCTATTCTTCTCCGGAAATGTGGAAAACTTTATGCCTCGTTCGGGCCGCAAAGCGGCGTCGCGCCCGGAACCAAGCCTTTCAGGCAATTGTGGACACTTTAACCTACCGGCAAGCTGCCTGAAAGCTAAGATGCGGCCCAGCAAACGCCAGCACATGATTCTGGACACAGGTTGAACCGGTCGATAGATTGGCCGCGGAAATACAACTATTCGTTAGAAGTCCCTGTGGCATAACATGCTGTTGTCTGGCTGCCAGTTAGGAAATTCAAGAGAGAAGGGCGACCGACTGGGAAAACGCTCTCCCCGGCGGTCAATTTGGGACAGCACGAAAATGCACCTGAACTGAGTGGAAATTGCATGCGGCCGAAATCAGCATGCGATCGGGGAGAAAAGAGATGAAGCAGGTTGGATTGGTGGTGGCCCTGTTTGCCAGTCTTTGTTGCGCACAGGAGCCGGGCAGCTATAAGCCCTCGGCAACCAACGTATGGGGAGCGGAATATCCCCGCGTGGACAGTGCCGGGAGGGTGGAACTTCGCGTGAAAGCTCCCGACGCTACCAAGGTGAAGTTGAATTTTTGGAGCGGTCCGAAACTGGATATGGAGAAGCAAACGGACGGATTCTGGACCGTCACTACGCCTCCCTTAGTTCCCGGCTTTCACTATTACACGCTGATCATCGACGGCGCGGAAGTCAGCGACCTCAACACCCATGCGTACTTTGGTGGCGGCAAACCCGTAAGCGCAGTGGAAGTTCCCGAGCCGGGCAGCACCTATTATTCGATTCAAGATGTGCCCCATGGGCAGGTGCGCGAGGTTTGGTACCGCTCGAACGTGACGGGGACTTGGCGGCACGCGCTGGTTTACCTCCCGCCGAAATATGATACGCAGACTAAGGTGCGCTATCCGGTTCTTTATCTGCAGCACGGCGGTGGCGAAGATGAGACCGGGTGGATTCGGCAAGGGAACGCCAATTTCATCCTCGACAATCTGATCGCGGCCGGAAGCTGTAAGCCAATGATCATCGTGATGGCGTATGGCTATGCCCGGCGCGCAGGCCAGGCTCCGCCCGATCTGACCGGAAAGCCCTTTGGTTCTCCCGAAATGCTGAAGGCCATGCAGGACATGGCGTCGGCGTTCGAAGATGATGTGACTCAGGCCCTGATCCCGTATATTGATGCGACCTTCAGGACCCTCGCGGATCGCGATCACCGCGCAATGGCCGGTCTTTCGATGGGCGGAATGCAGACGTTTCAGGTTACGCTGGATCATCTGGATCTCTTCTCTTACATTGGAGGATTCAGCGGAGCGGGCGGGATGCTCGTCCTTGGCGATCGGAAACTGGATCCCAGGACGGATTACAACGGCGTGTTTGCTGACCCGGCTGCGTTCGCCAAGAAGGTACACTTGCTCTGGATGGGTGTCGGTACGAATGAGCCTGAGAGAATGCGTGCGGGACTCCAAAGGCTGCATGCTTCACTTCAGGAAGCGAACATCCAGCACGTTTTCTACGAGTCGCCGGGTACAGACCACGAGTGGCAGACATGGCGTCGCGATCTGAAGGACTTTGCGCCGAGGCTCTTTTAAGAAGGCTCCTCGAAGCCCTGATTGCTGTGTGCCTTTGCGGTCAGACCGAGACCGATTTCGCCCGGCGTGGAACCTTTCACCGAATCGTCTCTTGTGTTGCTATGCCGGATTAACGCACCAGACGCTTGACTGCGAGCAGTTGCTCGGCGAATGAGGTTTGAAGTCATGATACGCAGAATCGCTGTGTTGGCGATCGTAGCGGTTGGGCTATTGTCTGCGCCTCTTTACGGTGCCACAGTCCAGAGCACTCCGGCGGCAGCCGCGAAGCCGCTCCCGTTCGTCAGCCCGATCTTCGGCGACAACATGGTTCTGCAGCGCGGCAAAGCGAACACCATCTGGGGCTGGTCTGAACCCGGCGACCATGTCCAGGTACAGATTGGAGAGCAGACGGCATCTGCCATTGCTGGAGCCGACCGCCGGTGGCAGGTGAAGATCCAGCCGCCCCCGGCCGGCGGACCCTACACCATCCGGATTACCGGGCGCGAAAGCGTAGAACTGCACAACGTCCTGGTCGGCGACGTCTGGCTGTGCGGCGGCCAATCGAATATGCAAGTGGGGCTAGGGATGGCGCGCAACGGGCCCGAGGAAGCAAAAGCCGCCAACTACCCGGAGATTCGCTTCCTCTCTGTGGCGGGGCATCCTGCCTACCGACACACCGACGTTGTGGAGGGAACCTGGAAAGTTGTCTCTCCGGAGACAGCAGAACGGTTTTCGGCGGTCGCGTATTACTTTGCCCGCAAAGTCCAGCAGGAGATTCACGTTCCCATTGGCCTGGTTGTGGATGCGCTCGGCGGAACGCCCGCGGAGGCCTGGACCAGCGCCGCAGCTCTGCGCCCTCTCCACAACTTCGATATTCCGCTGGCAGAGGTGCAGAGACTCGCCGCCAAGGGCGCCCCCGAATACGGCAACTACGTGATGCACTGGTATGACGAGTACGATATCGGGCTCAAAGGAAACTGGGCTGCTCCGGAACTGGACGATTCGGGCTGGAAGTCTGTCGATATTCCGGGCGGGTTCGCCGAACTGGGCGTGCCCGGCACGCCTGCGTTGGCCTGGTTCCGGAAAGAGATTGTGCTGCCCGATCCGCTGCCAGCGGGACGCGCTCTGCTGTTCCTGGGGTCGATTGAGCGGATGGATACGGTGTACATTAGCGGAACGTTCGCGGGCGCCAGCGCATGGGTCGAGAACCCGCGAGTCTATCCCCTTGGTGATGGCGTGCTCAAGCCCGGGCGAAACGTCATCGTGATTCGGGTGCTGAAGACCAAGCCGGACGGCGGATTCCTTGGCAAGCCGGAAGAGTTGCGCTTGATGCTGGTAGACAAGACAAGTATTCCGCTGGCAGGCAAGTGGAAAGGACAGCTCAGCGTGGATTTACGTCCCCCGCATTCGCTGCCCATTGCCTACGAGAACTGGCCGGTAATGCCAACCGTTCTCTACGAAGGAATGCTGGCGCCCATCGCACCGCTTTCCATTACGGGCGCCTTGTGGTACCAGGGCGAGCAAAATTCGGAACGGGGATACCAATACCGCAAGATTCTCCCCGCAATGATTAGCGACTGGCGAAGGCTCTTCGGGCAGGGCGATTTTCCTTTCTATATTGTCAGCCTTCCGGCCTTCAAGCATCGCAGCGCGACGCCGGTCGACGATCCATGGGCCGAGACGCGGGAGTCTCAAGCGGTCGCCGCGGCCAGCGTACCTAATTCCTGCCTGGCGGTCACCATCGACACGGGCGACGCGGACAACATTCATCCGAAGGACAAGCAACCCGTGGGTGAGCGTTTGGCCCTGTGCGCGCTGGCGCACTACTATGGCAAAAACGTGGTGTATTCAGGTCCGATTCTGGACTCGGTCGAACGTCTTCCAGGCGCGATCCGGTTGCACTTCGCGCACACAGAGGGCGGTCTTGTAGTGAAGGGAACCAAGCCGGAGGAGTTTGCGATTGCTGGAGAAGACCGTAAATGGTACTCGGCCGATGCGCACCTCGATGGCGATACCGTTGTTGTCTCATCCCCGTCGGTGCCGGATCCCAAAGAAGTGCGTTACGCGTGGCAATCCAACCCGGCAGCCACCTTGTTCAACAGCGCCGGATTGCCAGCCGGTCCCTTCCGGACCGATACTTGGCCTGGCATCACAGAAAGCCAGAGGCCATACTGACGGCGTGCAATCGGTTTCCATCCAACGCAGGCCTAGAATGTCCTTCCCCAGGCGTTCCACGACCGCTGAGCACAAGGAGAGCTTCACATGACCGATCATTCCCGCCGCAATTTCCTGAAGACGAGCACAGCCGCTGCTGGCCTGAGTCTCATGCGTTCCCTGTCGCCGGCGAGAGTGTTATGTGCGGATGTGCCCTCTGATGCAAGCGCAAGGCTAACCCCCTTTCCGCTGGGTTCGATCCGCCTCGCTCCCGGCATCTTCAAGGAGCAGGCGGAGATCAATGCGCGCTACCTCGATTCACTTTCCGTCGATCGACTCCTGCATTCCTTTCGAGTCACAGCCGGCATCTCCTCGAGTGCGACACCCTACAAAGGTTGGGAAGATCCTGCCTGCGAATTGCGCGGCCATTTTGCCGGGGGACACTTCTTGTCGGCCGTCGCTCTGGCTTCTGCCACTTCCGGAAACGAAGTCCTCAAGAGGAAAGGCGATGAAGTGGTCTCCGGCCTTGCACAATGCCAGAAAAAGATTGCAACCAGATTTCTGAGCGCCTACCCGACCGAGCTTTTCGAACACCTGGTTCAGGGAAAACCGGTGTGGGCGCCCTTCTACACCTACCACAAGATCATGGCCGGCCTGCTCGACATGTACGTCCTGGCGGGCAACTCCGATGCGCTTCAAGTTGCGGAAGGCATGGGCCAGTGGGCCGGAGAGTACTTTTGGGGAATCAGCGCCGAGCAACGGCAGCGGATGCTGCGCACCGAATACGGGGGCATGAACGAGGTGCTGGTAAACCTGGGGGCGCTGACGAAGAAAAGCAGATATCTTGAAACCGCCCGCCTCTTCGAGCAGCCAAGCATCCTCGATCCGCTTGCGGAACGCCGGGATGAACTCCAGGGCCTCCATGCGAACACCAACGTTCCCAAAATCATCGGCGCCGCTCGCATGTACGAAGTCACCGGCGACCGCCGCTACAAGCAGATTGCCGAGTACTTCCTGGAAGAAGTGCTGACCGCGCGCAACTATGTCATCGGGAACACCAGCCTGGATGAACATTGGAGAACGCCACCGGGAGAACTTCAAGGAAGCCTCGGCTGGAAGAACGCGGAATGTTGCGTGGCCTACAACTTGATGAAGCTGCAGCGGCTCGTCTTTGGCTGGACCGGGGACGCACGCTGGATGGATGCGTACGAACGCGCGCTCTTCAGCTGCAGGCTGGGGACGCAAAACGCGGATGGTCTAAAACAGTACTTCTTCCCGCTTGCGGCCGGATACTGGCGCGCCTACAACTCGCCGGAGGAATCTTTCTGGTGCTGTACGGGAACAGGCGCGGAAGAATTTGCCAAGTTCACCGACACGATCTTTTTCCGCCGGGGCAGCGATATTTACGTGAACCAGTTCATCGCATCAACCCTCGACTGGAAAGAGGAAGGTCTGCTCATCGAGCAGGTCACGCAGTTCCCACGCGAGCACGGGACGACTCTCAAGATCAAAACCTCGCGGCCCGTCGCGCGTACAATTCATGTGCGGATTCCGGGTTGGACCACGGATGCGGCCCAAGTGAAGATCAACGGCGGCGCCCTGGAAGCCGTTGCAGGTCCAGGATCGTATCTCGCGATTCGAAGAGTCTGGCAGGACGGCGACACCATCGGCATCAGCTTACCCGTGGATCTGCGGCAGGAGGCACTGCCGGGCGATGACTCCGTCACCGCTGTCCTGTATGGCCCGCTGGTTCTAGCCACCGAACTGGGACCTGGACCGGGTGAGGGTCCGAAGACAGTAATCCACAGCGGAGACACAGCCCCGGACAACCTGCCTTCGCCCGAGCCGTTGCCGAAGACAGTTGCAGGCCCAGGCGTCGGGCCGGACCAATGGGTACAGACTGAATCGAAATCAGAGCTGCGTTTCAACGTGGCCACAGAGGGTGCCAAATACAAGCTTATGCCGATGTACCAAATTCGCGATCAGCGGTACGCGGTTTATTGGCAAGCAGGAAATCCCAAAGAGCGGTCCTAGCGTGGGTTGCTCGCGAGAGCTCTTAAAGAAAGAGTGCGATTTCCCCTGCATTCTCGAACGCTTAAGTTGGGGAAGTATGTGCACAGCGGATACGGCAACAGCGGGTGTTCGCGAAGAAACGGCTTTTTCCGCTTGCGTGGCCTCCAGTTCGTCCAGCCGCAACTCCAGTTGCTCGATCTGGCGCTCCAACTTTTCCGACTTGCGTCCGAACTGCATGCGCCGCAGCTTGGCGATCAGCAGCTTCAAGTGCTCGATTTCGCTGTCGCGGGAAGTCAGTTGCGCGTCTTTGGAGAGGAGTTATTCGGTGTGCGAGAGAAGCTGTTCGTGCTGGATGAAAACCAGCGTCTTCAACGCTTCGTGATCGAGTGTGTCGAGGTCCGGAAGTGTCGCGCGCAGCGTCACCGTGCGCGCAGGATGCCAGAAACTTTTTTATGTGCAAGAGAAAATTGCACGAAAAACAAAAACTGTTGTGATAAATGCGTAACAGGAAACAGCAGCCCTTCACACCGCCATCTGCGGAGCGTAACTGCGCGCCAGCCGCCGCCAATCGATGCCTTCCAGCTGCATCGACAACTGCGCTGGCGTCAGCGAAACCGTGCCGTTCGCCGCTTGCGGCCAGATGAATCGCCCGCGCTCCAGCCACTTCGCGAACAAGCACAGCCCGTCGCCATCCCACCACAGCAGCTTCACCAGATCGCCGCGCTTCCCGCGAAACACGGACACCTGCCCCGAGAAAACGGATTTTCCTGCAGCGCTGTCTGCACCATCCCGCTCAGCCCCACAAAACCGCGCCGCATGTCCGTCACCCCCGCCGCGATCCAAATCCGCGTCCCCGCCGCCAGCCCCATCATCCCAGCAACTGCTCCCGCACGGCGCGCAGCGCCTCCGCATCCACACGGCCCGTGACGCGCAGATGTCTCTTCGGAAGCTCCACATAAACAGCGCCGCCCGCTTCCGTGGTTCGCTGCGTGGCTTGCTGTCTGACCGCGCGATGCGCTTTCCTGATCGTCGCCCCGCTCACATGAACCGGCAACGGTTCCGCCGGCTCGCCATTCTTCTCGCTCAGCAACCCCTGGCGATACTGCCGCCGCCAAGCAAACACCTGGTTGGCATTTACTCCGTGCGCCCGCGCCACGCGCGCCACTGAAGCGCCCGGCTCCAAGGTCCCCTCCACGATCCGCCGCTTCTCTCCCACCGTGCGAAATCGTCTCTTCGATTCCTTACCCCTCACTTGTACCGATAGTTGCGAAGTGTCCACGATCACCTTTGTGGACACTTCCCGGTGAGTGGCCGGAACGTAAAAACCAAAGAGGCCCGGCCGTGAGCCGATCGGCCCAGATGGTGAGACCACAGAGCATAAAGGGATGGATGCCAACAAGTCGTCAGAGCGTTTGTCGATGCGGGAGGAGTTGAAGTCCATCTGTTCGAGTCGGGATCGCAGCGAACGTGTAGCTTCCAGGAATGTGTTTCAGATCTTCTGCAATCGAATGCCGCTCACGCTCGCAGTGGGTTGATCTTGAATGCGTAGGCGTAATCGCAGGGCGGTTCCTCGGGCAAATCGATTGTGACGCCGTCCGCGTTACGCGACCACACGAGATTGGAATCCGACCCAAGCAGTCCGATTCTGGCGATTTCGCCGCGGTAATGGGGAGAATCGGAAGCGAGTGACTTTATTACGAGCTTTCTGTCGTCGGGCCAAGCGAGCGCTATGGCGTAGAGAGCGTCCCCCTTGGTTGTGAACCGGACATCGCCCGCGACAAATCGCGGACCTGGACCCTGATACAGTGGGCTGCCGGCACCTTTGGTCGGGCCCTCCCCATAGATCTTCCAAGGCCGTGTGGAGTAAATCGCCTCACCGTTCAGCGCCATCCAAGCGCCGAATTTGTCGAGGAAAGCGAATTCATCCGCATCAGGCCCGCCATGGCCTGGCAGGGGTATATTCAGCAGCAGATTGCCGTTTTTACTGACGACATCGGCTAAAAGGTGAGTCATGGCCTCTGCCGTTCGGTATCGGTGGTTCTCGAAAACCCACCGACTGTAATGCCACCA
>Ga0209517_10005119_pt1 | contig 16851 bp, 17 predicted proteins | sample PeaSoiMetSII2010_FD_187695 | JGI IMG/M metagenome (GOLD analysis project Ga0209517, IMG submission 187695) | Peat soil microbial communities from Weissenstadt, Germany - SII-2010 (SPAdes) (version 2) | ecosystem: Environmental > Terrestrial > Soil > Wetlands > Peat | place: Germany...
AGCTCTCAAGGCGGGTTGAGCGGGCCTCCGTCCGTTCCGCCTTCAAACAAATCCCGGAGTTGGAGGAGAGAAGAGAACGCAAACCGCAGAAGAGCAGCTGCCTGTATCGGAGATATTCTACAGCGTCCAGGGCGAAGGGGTTCATTCAGGGACTCCCAGCGTCTTCCTTAGGACATACCACTGCAATCTCTCGTGCACCTGGTGCGACAGCAAGTACACATGGCTTGACCAGGACAAGGCCAAGAGAGGGGTGGACTACACTTCGATGCCCGCCAGCGAGGTAATCGAGAGGATAGGGAGCTACGGCTGCAAGCACCTCGTCCTTACCGGCGGCGAGCCCCTTCTTCACCAGAGGGTGCTTGCCCCCCTCCTTGCGAGCCTGAAGAGCTCCGGCTTCTTCGTCGAGGTCGAGACCAACGGGACGATCGCCCCCAGCGCCGAGCTCGAGGCGACAGTCGACTGCTTCAACGTCTCTCCGAAGATCTCGAACAGCCTGGTCGATGAAGGAGTCAGGATTCGTCCAGAATCCTTGAAGGCGTTTGTGCGCTCCCGGAAGGCGTGGTTCAAGTTCGTGGTGTGCGACCAGAAGGACCTGGAGGAGATCGAAGGCGTCCTCTCGGAGTTCGGCCTCCCCAGAGACAGGGTGATATTGATGCCGGAGGGGATTGACGCGACGACCCTTCTTGGGCGCAGCAGGTGGCTGGTGGACGTCTGCAAGGAAAGGGAGTTCCGCTTCTCTCTCCGCCTCCACATCCTCCTCTTTGGCAACAAGAGGGGCACCTAGTCCGCTTTCGCGAGCAAGGGTCGGTCCCTCCCGCAGATTCTTCCCACCGATTAGATAATCTCAAATATAGTGACCCTCGAACGCGGGTCGAAGTCTGGCGTGGTAGCTCAGTGGCATCCAAAAATGCCGAGAAGCATGGTAGAGCAGCAGGCTGTTAGGGTGGAAAACCACCGCAAACACCTGTTGGTCGACCGTTCGAATCGGTCCCACGCCGCTTCATCCATTCAATAGGGTCGCATTGAGAGACGCGACGGCGGCCCGAAACCGGCTCAGATCCGGGTGAGGACGAGCCCAAAGAGGCCGGAGACGAGCAACAAGAAAAGCATGAGCAACGCGACCGCCCGCCTCACTCTCCTTGACGTGGAGACGCGCCTCGCTCCCGGGAACACTAGACCGAATATATCTCCCTGACCCCTGGCCTCACTCGTCCTGGATGCCGTAAACGACCATGATCGCTCCGGAGACCACGGTAATCGCCAGGTCCAGCGGCCAGTGAGGGACGATCCTCCCCTGCGTGGGGATGTAGACGGGGAGGTAGGCTAGGAGCAGTCCACCGCCACACAAGCGGCGGAGGCGTTTCAGGGGGAGGGGTTTGGTCGCGGGACCGCCTTGGAGAGCCACGGCGGTTGAGAATCCATCGTAGAGGAGGCTCAACCCCAGCACCAGGGTCACGACTGCCCCGAGTATGGCGACGACCAAGCTGGAGAAGAGGTTCGGGAGCCAGAACACGTAGGCGACGAGGTAAAATCCGGCGAAGATCGACCAGAGCCAGGTCATCTTGAAGACCAGGCTAGCCGCGCCCATGCTCTTTGCCGCGCGAGACCACACCTTAAACTCCGCGCGGTGGGCGACGGGGAGCTCTCTAGAGAGTATGGCAGAGCCTGTTAAATAGCGGGCCGCGGTCTCGGCCCCCATGGTTACCAGAACTGTAGTGCATTTTGAGATACCCGCGAACGACCTTGCCAAACTGTCGAAGTTCTACTCCGACGTCTTCGGATGGAAGTTCGAGAAGACTCAGATTGCCGATATGGACTACTGGAACATCTCCACGGGCCCCAGGGGGAAGAGCGTGCCCGGAGGGATGTACAAGAGGACCGGCGCGACTGACGTTCCGAGGAACTACATCGGCGTCGATAACATCGACAGGCACATCGAGGCCTTCAAGAAGGCGGGCGGAAGGGAAGTCGTGGGGAAGATGGAGATCCCCACGATAGGCTGGTCGTATATAGGAGCCGACCCGGAGGGGAACCTCATCGCCCTCTTCGCGCGGATGCCGGCCCCGCGGCCAAAGGCCAAACGGAAGAAGTAGGACGCAATCATCGCAAGCTGGCGACTCCGTCGGACTAAATCCGGCCTCCAGTAGGGGCTGAGAATGAGATTGCGGCTGAGGACGCAGTTCGAGATGACTCCCAAGCCCCCGTACAACTTCCGGCTCACGGTGAGGAAGCCAGCCGGCTGGGACCTCTTCACTTCCGACGAGGTCTTCGAAGACGAGACTCTCTGGACCGGTATCCGCTTCGAGGGAAGGCCCGTCGGGCTGAAGATCCAGTCCCGCGGCACGTTAGAGAAGCCGAAGGTGCTGGTCGACGTCTACTCGGAGCGCGAGGTTCTCAAGGGAGAGGTAGAGAAGCTGCGCGAGACCCTTGCGGTGTGTCTGGGAGCCGATCAAGACCTTAGAGAGTTCTACGACTTCGCTAGGAAGGACGGGATCCTAAAGCACGTGGTCGAGAGCCTTTACGGGATGCACGACACACAGGGCGTCTCCCTCTTCAACTCGGTGATCCTCGCAATCTGCCTCCAGATGGCCAGAATCAAGAGGAGCTTGGAGATGATGGAGGCGATAGACCGAAGGTATGGCCAGACGATTGAGTTCGACGGGAGGAAGGTCACTCTCCAGCCGACGGCCGCGAGGATTGCGAAGCTCGCCCCGGATTCCTTCGCCAAAGCGTGCAAGCTGGGCTACAGGGCCAAGTACATCGTGGGGTCGGCGAAGATGATCGAAGCAGGCTTTCCAGACATGCTGGAGATAATGAGCACGCCTCCGGATGAGGCGAGGGAGAGGCTCGTCGAGCTCCCGGGGATTGGGGACTACGCGGCGGACATCATCAACCCGCACGGAGGGTTCCCGATAGACGCGTGGTCGGTGGACGTCTTTGGCCTCCTCTTCTTCGGGAAGCAGCCCGAGGACAAGAGAGGGGCGATAGACAGGGTCAAGCAGGAGGGGATAAGGCGCTGGGGAAAGTGGAGCTGGATGGCCTTCTTCTATGTGGCGCAGGACCTCCAGAACCTTTCGAAGCAGCTCGGCGTGCAGCTCCGGCTTGAATGAAGCGCCGCGCGACGGTGCGGCACGCGACTAGCCCAGGCCCGCGCCAAGACTCCAGCCCTCACCAGATATCCAGTCAGGATCGCAATCGCCCCTCCGATGGTCACGTCCAAGATCCGAATTTCGGCGAGCTGCCACTGCCCAGGATACAGGAGGTTGAGCAGGATGATGACGAAAGGCGTAAGAAACACCTGGGACAATCCGAGGTTCACCCCCCTTGTTGCGAACATGGCGGTAGCGAATCCGAGGAGGAGCCCTTCGAGCAGATACACGTTGGCTATCTCGACGGTTATCGCACCTGCGACTACCGCTCCCGCAATCGTGCCGATGACCATCATTTCGGTGAAGTTCACGGTCAGACCGAGCCTCGGTCGCAACGCTATGATTATAGTGACGACGATCCAAAAGTCCCTGGGAAGCCCCAGCGCGAGTCCGATTGTGAGGCCGAGAGCTGACGCCGCTCCAACGGCCATGGAATGGCGGAAAGATTCCGATTGCAGCCACAAGGCGCCGGGTCTGGGGAGCCTCACGCGGCGCTTCGGTTGCGAGCGCAGGAGTTCCGAACTGCTGCCCGAGACCTTTCCAGCTGTCAGCCGGCGATGGAGCCAAGCCCCGAGCGCTGCCAGGAGACCCCCGAGCAGCGACAGCCAGAGCCTCTCCAGGGCACCCCCGGGCGACCCGCCAGGCAGGCCCACGCCGACGGCGAAGAAGATCGCGGTGAACCTTCCCACCGGGGCAAGTGTCTGATCGCCGCCTGCAGCTAGTGCGACGAAGACTCCCAACCCGACGAGCGGAACGGCCCCGAAGCCGGTCAGGCCCGCCAGGGTGCCAAGTCCGAACGCGGAGGCCTCGGTGAAGCACGCTAGCAGAAGGCTTGGGATGGGAAGGCGGGCTGCGTTGGGCCCCTCGGTGTTTGTCACGAACATCGCCCCGAGTGTCGCGAACACGAACTCAGGATGACCTGTCGCGAATCCAAGGACCAGCGGCGCGACCACGAGGAAGGCGGCCTTGAAGCCATGGAGGGCGTTAAAGTTGGACCTGTCGAGGCGAGCGAATTCGCTCAGTGGTCCTCTCCGCCGGGCACGGTCGTCCACGGTCGTCTGAATTAATTCAAGGTATCGAGGACGGCCCCAGCTTATCTATCCGTCTGAGGGACCATGCCTGTTGAAATCGCGCGGCGTGAGCGACGCGATGAAGGGCGCCGAAGGGCGGTGGCCGGCCGCGACGGGAGGCGCGTCGGTGAGCCTCCTCGCTCGTGTTTTTATCCATCCTGTTGTCCGAAGGCACATCTGGGAATGACGGCGCTGGTAGGACAAGGCGGGCGACAGGGGGTCGCGTTTTTGCCTGACGAGGGTCAGAGGGAAGCGGTGCTTGCATACTGCAAGATCGCCGCTGCGTCAGGCGCGCTGCTGTCCATCAAAGACCTCGTCGAGCTGCTTGCGATTGACGCGACGGAGGAGGAGCTCCAAGAGGGCATCGCATCGGACGAATCTCTCTCCTCCAAGGTATTCGTGGAATCCGGACTGGTGGCCTTGATCAGCCCGGGTTCCGACCGAGCGACCGCAAGGCAGGCCATCGAGGAGGGGCTCAGAAGAAGGAGGCGCGCCATCTCCAACATCGAGGCAGCGAGGGTTTTCGCTCGGCTGTTCAGGAAGGATGCGATTTTCGTCGCCGTCGCGGGGACGAACTCATACCTCTCGGTGGCCGAGGGCGACGACATCGACTATTATTGCATCACGAAGACGGACGGCATGTGGGCGTTCATGCTCAAGGCCCTCCTCCTCTCGAGGATCCGCTCCATCGTGAGAAGGGACGCCCCGCCGCTTTGCTTCAGCTATGTGATGGACGAGAGGCAGGTGAGGGACGAATCCAGGCCGAAGACCGCCGTCCACGCTCGGGATACCCTGACCGCGAAGGTAATCTCAGGCGAGGCCACCTACCACGCCATCCTCGAGCGCGAGCAATGGATGAGGTCGTATTTCCCCGTCATCTACGACCGCAGGATGAGGGAGACGGGCTCGCGACTGGGCCAGAATCCACCAGCGGCGAGGGGGTCGCATGCCGTAAACTCGTGGCTCTTCCTCACCCTCGGGTCGTACCTTGGTCTCAAGGCGTGGATCCTCAACAGGAAGCTGGCCAAGCAAGGGAGGCGCGGCGCCGTCTTCCAGACTTGGATCGAGCCTGGCCGCCTGGAGTACGCGTCTCGACGGTATGTAGAGCTCGGGAAGATGTATCAGACCCTGGAGAAGCGGTAGCCGCTTCCAGGGTGAGGTGAAGCGACGAGTTGGTCTCATGACTGAGATAGGGGACGTGATTCCCGATTACGAGACTTTCGACTACTCGACGGTGTGGAAGGGGAGGGGAATCGAAGACCGCGCCGAGAAAGAGATAGTCTCGCGATGGGCTACGGGAGAGACCGGCATCGAGCTCGGCGGCGGGTTCGGCAGGATCACCCAGGTCATCGAGAGGCGCATAGGGCAGACGTTCATGCTCGACTACTCGCTCAGCAACCTTCGAAGGGCGTCGTCAAGGCTGAAGAGGACGACGCTAGTCCGCGACAGCTTCGACAGACTCCCATTCGACGACGACGTCTTCGATTTCGTCGCGCTCATCAGGGTGATACACCACGTGCCTGACCCTGACGCCCTGCTCTCAGAGGTAGTTAGGGTCTCGAGGAACGGCGGGACGTTCGTGCTGGGGATTGCCCACCACATCAGGCCGAGGCGCTCGCTCATAGTGACCCCAGGGCGCCACAGGATCTATCCGACGCCCCTCGGCCGCTACGGGCACGTCGCCCTCGAGCGGGTCGAGATCCGCGGGGTGGGCGCCTTCGACAACCGGATTGGGCGAAGGCTCGAGAGGCTCACTCCCCTCGCGACCCTCGACGTCAAGACCTCGGGCCTCTGGCCGGCCAAGCCGATGCTCTTCGCGAAATATCGCGTCAGGAAGAAGGAGGGGAGGAACGAGCCCCGCGTGAAGTGCAATTGCGGTGGGACGATTTCCGAGAGGCGTTGCGACGGGTGCGGACGCCTCTATGGCGGGATAATCGACCTGGTGGGGAGTTGACGACGACCACCGCCAGGACCGTGCTACGTCACCAAACCCTTAACTAATTTCGCGGGGGTTTCGCACCCGTGCGGGTCTTCTACTCCCACCCGATGAAACTCTACGGAAGCGCCTCCGAGAGGCGAGAGATCAAGCTGATCGAGCAGCGCTTCGTCGGGTGCGAGGTGGTCGACCCGAGCGCCCACCAGTCGGGCGCCGAGCCTGGACGGGAGACCGAATACTACCTTCGCCTCGTCGACTCCTGCGACTGCCTCGTATTCTCGAGGCACTTCGGCTATGTCACCGAGGGAGTGAAACCGGAGGTCGACCACGCCCTCTCGAAGGGGATGCCAGTGTACGAAATCCGAGACGGGCGGTTCATCACCGTCACCGGACCCGTCGCCAATCTCCCCATTAGGGAGAGGCTCATCCTCCGCGCAAAGGGCGCGCTCGGGATAGAATGATGAGCCGGGGTGCCGGATCGGCCGACGTGCGCTGTCCTCAGCTTATCTATCGGTTCCCTGGGGAGCGCCCGTTGGAGTCGCGACAGCTCGACCAGGCGAGGAGGGAGGTGGCCGCCCTCATCACGGCCTACTTCGACGTCGGGAAGAGCAAGGACATCACGAGCCTCTCGCGGTTCTACGCCCCCTCGCAGTACTTCAGCAAGTTCGACGAGTCGCGCCCCTACACGAGGCAGAATTCGGACGAGGCCTTCATGTACGAGCAGGCGAGGTTCGCAAACATCTCTGACTACGAGTACAAGATCGAGGACTTGAGGATAGACGTCGTCGGGTTCATAGCGATAGCTACATTCTATCTCGATTACAAGGGGGTCTTTGTCAACGACTATTCCTTCGAGGGGTCGACGGTGGGGGGGCGGTCGCGGGTCACGATGGTCGTCGGCAGGTTCGGAGACGAGTGGAAGATCGTCCACCATCACGCAAGCCGGTTCGAGGACCTGAAGAAGTCGCCCTGAGCGGCGACAATCAATACCGCCCGTCACACGCGCGGCGAGACCACGAGGGCTAGGAAGTTCCCGAAGATCCTGAGGAAGGTGTTTCGGAAATATGCCTCGTGCTCGACGGCCTCGCTCACGAGCTCGCCCTTCCTGATCCCCGTACCCTGTGTCGCCCACTCGGCGTCGTGCTTCAGCCAGCTCCTGACCATCGAGGGGATCGCCGCCTGCCCGTCCGCCTGCACCATGTAGTGTATGCCGTCCAGGACTGCGACCTGGTTCTTGGTCTTCTTCGAGGACCCAAGACAGACCGCGCCCTCGGGAAGCTCCTCGACGATGTCGCCGTGCCACTGTAGAGTCGTGTACTGCCCGATAGGTCCGATGACCTTGTCCAACCGGCCCTCTGGCGTGGGCCGCACCTCCGCGAAGCCCACCTCCTTGCCCGCCGGGTTCCTCACGACGCTACCCCCGTGGGCCAGCGAGAACAGCTGCATCGAGTAGCAGATGTTGAATGACGGTATCCCCCGTTTCCTCGTCAGCTTGAAGAGCCGGACGAGCTCGTCGTGGTGCTTGTTGCTCTTGGGAAGGTAGGCGGCGGAGGGCGAGCCGAGCCCGACCACCGCGGAGAACGCCCCCCTCTCCAGCTCGCCGAAGGGTATCCTCGGGGCAGGGGTGGACTTGCGGAAGAGCTCGACTGTGGCCAAACGCACTCCCGCAGCGCGGGCGTGCAGGCCGATGAGCCCGGGACCCTCCCACTCCGCGTTTTGGATTAGCAGGATCGCAGGCTGCATCTTTGCCTTCGAGGGCAGACAGGTCGGAGCGGATAAATGGTTGCTTGCGGCGGACGCATCTTTTCACGCGTTGATGACAAAGGCCCGGAGGTTGGTGATAGGCCCAGCTGGAGTCGCTCCCTGAACAGGGACGACCCGTGGACGGGCTATCGTGTTTTAGGGGCATTATCCTCTCGGCTATGCGTGCGCGCGATGGCTGTGAAGCTCAGTTCTTTTCAGGGTCGCAATCTCGTCGTTCCATTTTCCTGCGGTTTGGATCTTTTGCCATGTGGCCTCAATCTGCTTGTCGGAGAAGTGCGCGGCTTCTTTTCCTTGAGGAACCCGTTTATCGCGCTCTTGCTACTGAGCCCTTCTTCCTGTCCGTGAACAATGAGGTAAACCAGAGACGCGGTGAGCTCCAGGGCGTCAACCGAGAAAGAGACAAACTGGGCTACGAGGAAGGAGGAGGCCCCAAGTAGAAGATGTATTCGTGACCGGCGCCGGCATAGCCGTTCGCAGTCTCAGCCCAAGCGCCCACGACCACGATGTTGCCGCTCGCGCCGACTGATTCCCCAAACCCTCCGTAGGTCTGCGAGTTCGGACTGGTGAGTGTCCTGATCAAGGCGCCTGTTTCGAAGTTGAAGACGTAGGCGTGACCGGCCCCGGCGTAGCCGTTCGCAGCCTCGAGCCAGGCCCCCACGTCCACCGTGTTGCCGCTCACAGCGAGCGACCAGCCAAACTCTCCGTTAGCCTGGGCGTTGGGGCTGGTGAGCGTTCTGAGAAGGGCGCCTGTGTTGGCGTTGTAGATGTAGGCATGGCCCGCGCCGGCGAAGCCCTTCGCAGTCTCGGTCTGAGCGCCCACGGCGAGGGTGTTACCGGCAGAGGCGATTGTAGAGCCAAAGGCTCCGCCCGTGACCGCATTCGGACTGGTCAACGTGCTAATCAGTTTTCCCGTCAAGACGTTGAAGAGGTACGTGTGACCTGCGCCCGAGTAGCCGTCGGCGGTCTCGCTTTCAGCGCCCACGGCGACGATGTAACCGGCCAAGGCGACATCAGAGCCAAAGTGCCCGCCCGTCTGAGCGTTGGGGCTGGTGAGAGTTCTGAGAAGAGCGCCAGTCTCGGTGTTGAAGACGTAGGCGTGGCTGGCGCCGGCGTAGCCGTTCGCGGCCTCATTCCAAGCACCCACGACGACGATGTTGCCGCTCACCGCTATGCCATTCCCAAACTCTCCGTTGGTCTGAGCGTTGGGGCTGGTGAGCGTGTGGAGCAGGGCGCCTGTGGCGGCGTTGTAGATGTAGGCATGGCCCGCGCCGGCGAAGCCGTTTGCAGCCTCATTCCAAGCTCCCACGACGACGGTGTTGCCGCTCACGGCAATCCCAAAGCCACCAAACTCTCCGTTGGTCTGCGCATTGGGGCTGGTGAGCGTGTAGAGCAAGGCGCCCGTCTTTGCGCTGTAGACGTATGCGTGACCCGCGCCAACGTAGCCGTTCGCGGTCTCATTCCAGGCCCCCACGAGGACGGTGTTGCCGCTCACGGCGGATCCTTCGGAAATGCTAAACCCCCCTGCCGGACCGGCGTTGGGACTGGTGAGAGTTCTTGAGACGACATGGTGTAAACCAGATTGAGACGACGAAGCTGCAGCGACAGGAGTCGCAAAAGCTCCGCCAGCCAGAAGCAGAAAGGCCACCAGTGCGGTCGATCCAAGAGCGAAGCGCGTGGCAATCCCGTGCTTTCTGCTTATCACATTGTATTGGGTTCCTATTTGATATATACGGTCAATGAATATTATATTCCCGATGGAATTCTTCGATTTTAGTTCTGCCTTCGAAAGCTCCCAAGAATGATCGGCGCGTCACATGGAATCCGGTCAGCGCCAAAGCTTTGGTCTGCCACCGCCGTGCGGGCCATAAACTCGGCTCAGAATGCTGCCGCCTAAAGGCTCCTAGACAGGGGGCCGACCCTGGACGGGACGCCAGCACCCGATGTACAGAAACAGCTGAAGCATCATGCAACTGTCATGGACGCAACGTTCGAATCCAAAGAAGCGGAGGTAAAAATGATGGGCCCGGAGCGATTCGAACGCTCGACCGACCGGTGTCTCCTCAAGGTATGAGCCGGTCGCTCTGACCAGACTGCTCAGTCGTGTCCTGACTTCTGAGCTACGGGCCCGACTCTGACGCGTGACCCTGGTGCCGTTAATAAGCGAATACCGCGTCAAGATGATTGTGGTGAGCGGGAACCCGTACGTGACGCTTCAGGCTAAGTCTTAATAGGAGAAAGAGATATGCCGTGATTCACAAGTGAGCAGCTCAGACGAAGAACCGGGCTTTGACGACATAGTCGCAGAGCTCGACCGCGAAGAGGCGCGGGTGAAGGTAAGGATGGAGATGCGGAGGTTCAGGAAGCCCACGACAGTCATCGAAGGCCTCAAGATGAACGAGAAGGACCTTCAGGAGCTCGGGACGAAGATGAAGAAGATGCTCGCGACCGGCGGGACGGTGAAGGACGGCATCGTCCTCCTGCAGGGCGACCACCGCGACAGGGTGGTCGAGATTCTTGTGAAGCGCGGCTTCTCAGAGTCGTCTATAGAGGTCATCTGACAGCCCTTCCTCATCGTGGGCGAACGCGGACTCACGCTTAATTACAATCACGCGGGCTTTGGGGATGACGCCTCGTGGTAGGGATTGACGAGTATCTCCTTCTGATGTTCCTGGTTGCCATCCTCGCCGGCGTCATAGGGTCGATGGTCGGGGTGGGGGGCGGGATCCTTGTGGTGCCGGCTCTCACGATAGGCTTCGGCGTCCCCATCGAGTATGCCATCGGGGCGAGCATCGTGTCCACGATAGCGACGTCGAGCGGGGCTGCCTCCGCATATGTCAGGGACAGGATAACCAACCTGAGGATCGGCATGTTTCTGGAGATAGGCTCGGTCCTTGGCTCCATAGTCGGGGTGACCACCACCTTATACTTCGTCCGGAGCGGCCTGAGCTGGGTAATCTTCGTCGTCTTCGGGCTCGTGCTCTTCTTCTCTGCCTACAACGTGCTCCACAACGCGAGGAAAGAGCGGATTGGAGAATCCGTCGTGAACACCCTACCCAGCGCCCTCGCCGAGCGGCTCAACCTTAAAGGAGAGTACGAGGACAAGTCGCTTCACAAGACGATCGGCTACGTCGCCACACGCATCCCCGCGGGCTTCGTCGTGATCTTCTTCGGCGGCCTTCTTTCCGGGCTCCTTGGCGTCGGGGGCGGCGTCCTGAAGGTCCTCGGCATGGACACCATGATGAGGCTCCCCTTCAAGGTCTCGACGACCACGAGCAACTTCATGATTGGCGTCACCGCCACTGCCAGCACAGGGATCCTCTACGTGAGCGGCTACGTCAACGTCATCCTGGCTGCTCCGGTCGCGCTCGGCGTGGTGGTCGGGTCGCTCGTGGGGGCAAAGGCGCTTGTGCGGTCGAAGCCTGCCTCGATCCGGGTCTTGTTTGTCGTCATACTGTTGGTCTTCGGCGTCGAGATGATCTACATGGGGGTTGCTCGTTGACCTCAGAACGCCCGCGCCCCGACCTCAACGACGCCATCGGCAAGATCCTGAGATATGGGGTCGTCCTCAGCTCGGTGGTCGTGACCGCCGGATTGGCACTCGTGCTTTTGGCCCCCCCTCCGGGGATTCCAGCGACGCTGCAGGGCACGCTTGCAGCGAACTTCGGGAGACCGACGCTCAGCTCCTCGGCGTTGATTGCGGGGGTCGCGGCCGGAAGCGCGCTCGGCGTATTGCAGCTCGGCCTGTTGATACTCGTCGCCACCCCGGTCACCAGGGTCGCCGCTTCCGTCCTACTGTTTCTTAGGGAGAGGGACATGCTGTATGTGGGTGTAACGCTGCTGGTGCTCGTCATGCTGCTCTTCGCGCTCTTCGTCCTCGGACCGTTGGAGAGCGCGGCTTAGGATAGAGAGATGCACCAATCGGATTATTAAACTCCCGCGAAAGGACATTGCGTAAAACAGAGGTCGACATGATAAATGTATGAGCCATCTAACGGTCTTGGTACGAAGAAGATTGCTGCTATCGCGCTTCTGGTGTTGCTCGCTGCCGGCCTAGGCGCGGGAGCGACGTATTACTTGGCGTCGCCGCGCGCGGCCGCCACGGCGACCGACACACTGACTTCGACGACGGTCTCCACGGCCACGGTGACCGCCGGCAACTTGCCTCCGGGCAGCGCGTCGTCTCCGGCATCCATCAACGCCGTGCAGATCTACAAGAACTCAAACGAGAGCGTCGTCACGGTCGAAGGGTTCACCACGACCACTGTTGCAGGGATCTTCGGAATCGGAAGCCAGAGCGTGCAGGCGGAGATTCTCGGCTCCGGCTTCATCGTTAACTACGATAACGCGAACTACATAGTGACCAACTTCCACGTCGTCGACGGAGTTACCAACATGTCGGCCATATTCAGGAACGGCGACGCCTATCCGGCGACCGTGGTGGGGACCGACCCGTACAGCGACCTGGCCATCGTCAAGGCGCCCACGGCGCCGTCCTCCGAGTTCCACCCGCTGATGCTCTCGTCCTCTTCTTCCATCCAGGTCGGAGACCCGGTGGCGGCGATAGGCAACCCGTTCGGCCTCTCAGGCTCGCTCACGGTGGGCGTCGTCAGCCAGCTCGGGAGGACGATCACTGAGGCTACGGCCGGCAACTACTCTATCGCCGACATCATCCAGTTCAGCGCGCCCATCAACCCCGGCAACTCCGGCGGGCCGCTTTTCAACGACAACGGCCAGGTGATTGGGCTCACGACCGCGACGGTCAACGGCTCCCAGGGAGTCGGGTTCGCCATACCCTCAGACGCGGTGTCCAGGGAGATCGGCTCTCTGGTCGCGAACGGGACGTACAACGAGCACCCGTACCTCGGGATAGGCACCGCTGACATGTACCTCCAGCTGGCTCAGGCCAACGGGAACAACGTGACCTACGGGGTCCTCGTCGAGAACGTCGCGGCAGGAGGTCCTGCCGCGACGGCAGGGATTCAGGCGGGAACTAAGCAGGCGACAGTCGAAGGGCAGACCTACCTCATTGGAGGAGACGTGATCGTCTCGATAAACGGTACGCGCATAGTCGACCACGACGCCTTGGCCTCCTATCTCGAGGAGCACGCGCAGGTCGGGCACGTCCTGGCAGTGGGGGTCATGAGGGGGACCACGCTAAAGACGATAAACCTCGTTGTCGGCGCCAGGCCGCCTCCGGCGAACCCCGCGGGCGCGGCGTAGCAGTCGCCGGCCTTTCCATTTCTGTTTCGGTCAGACTAGAGGCCGGACGTCGCCAGGGCCACGAGCGTGGGATGCGCCTTGAGCATTAGGCGGGCCGTTGGCCTCTCCATTCGCAGCTCCTGCGCCGTCGAAGCGATGCCGAGCTCCTGCAACGCGTCGAGCTCCTGGGCCAGGTCGGAATCTCCTTCGAAGAGGGCGTTCTGGACCGCCCCAACGGTGTAGGCGATGGCGCACAGCCTGTCCGTTGCGGAGCCCAGACTCTTCTCTCCTCCCGCGAGAAACGACTTCGTCTTCTCGAGCGACTCTGCGAGCCGCGACGAGAGTGTCGAGTAGACCGCGTCCAACGGGTCTGCGACGTCGGCGGCCGACGTCGAGTCAACCGCGAAGAGCGCGCCCCTTGGGTCTACCTTGATGCGCGAAAGCAGGTTCAGCGCCTCCTCGCGGGCCTCAAGGAACCCGCTGACTGAGGCCTCTGCATCGGTGACGAGCTTCACGGCCTCTAGCTCCCTCGCCGGGCGCCTTAGGAGGTCCGCGACCTCTCCGGCGGCGCCGGGGGATTCCAAGGTGACCGAGAGCTCAGAGACCCTCAGGAGCGCTCCATCCACCTGCACGTCCGCGTTGGGTTCGAGGCGGAACTTCGCGATAACGGTCTCCACCCTCTTCTTCTTCCCCGTCCACTGGCTGAGCTCGATCTCGTTTCCCGCTGCGTTGACCCGCAGGACGCCCTCTTGGTGCTCCTTGTTCTGGTAGGTCGCTGAGAGGAACTTGTAGACGCGAGAAGGCGCTTCGGACGCGTCTCCGCCTGCGGGAGAGGACGACATCCCTAGGAGGCCCCTTCCACGCTAAGCTCCGGCATGCTCCCGACGATCGCCTGATATCCTGGGGCGATGTCCTGGAGCGAGGTGTCCGTGCGCATCCCATAGATCGTCACCAGGTCGTAGAGCGGGGAGGCCGTCTCGTTGAAGCGGAACTCCGCGTTCAGAGCTCCCTTGAACTTCCTGTTTCTGAATACGCCAAAGCTCTTCTCGAACTCTCCCTTGCTCTCCCCCCGTGAGAAGACTAGGGAGTGGACCGTCTGATAGTCGTCGTCCTTCACTCCCATCGAGACGTCGTAGCTTTGGGCCATGAACGCGTTGGTCGCTATGCCATAGACGGTCTTGGAACCCGCCACAATAGCCGACATGCAGTGCATCTTGATCCCCAGCTTCAGGTCTCTCTCGAGCAGGTCCATCAGGTCATCCGCCGCCCCGAGGAGAGACTCCAGCAGCCTTGACAACGCGTCGGAATGCGTCGCGAATCCCCTGTCCTCGGTGAAATAGAGCATCTCGCCCTCGAACGTCTCTGAGAGCGCGATTATGGGGAAGCCCTTTCCTAGGGCCAGCGAGAGCGCGACGTAGCTCGTGTTCTGCTCGACAGGGGTGGAGTCCTGGTCGGCCACTACCGCGATGACCGCCGTGTGTTCCAGTTTTGGAAGAGCTGAGAGCGCGAGGACCGAGAGCGGGTCGGTGGTGTCGACAACCAGGAATCTGTCAGTGGACTTGCCGATCCCGACGAGCGTCATCCACCTGCGCAACTCCTGGAGGTACTTCTTGCTAAAGTCCAGCCAGCTTCCGCCGCGTATGCTCGCGACCTCGAACGCGGTCGAGGACTTGAGGTCCGCCTCGCCGGCGAAAATCTCGCCCACGTAGTCCGCCTTCAAGGAGAGCCGTGGGTAGCCGACGGTGATTACCTCGACCTTCCCGAAGTTAGGCTCCACTCTTGGGAGGTCGCGCAGCTCCTCCATCGAGTCTCTGTAAGAAAGCGCCGCGCCGCAGGTCAGGCACTTGATGCCCAGCCGCTGCTCGTGGCCGTTGGGGCACCTAGGCATGCTCTCCCTTCACGTTGATGCACTCTCCCTCCTCGTCATATTCCACGCCCGGGCTGCCGGTGGCGTAGAGCTGTGCATAGAGCGATGCTGCCCTCCGCTGATACGGCAGCTTCGCGAGCGCCAGGCTCGCCTGACCGCTCAGCATCTTCTCGATTATCCTCTTCGCGAGCGGATACTGCGCCAGGACGATGAGGTTGTCGCGGTCCGTCTTCCACGCGTCGGCCTGGCTCCTCAGGACGCCCATGGCGTTCTCAAGGAACTTGGTCAGGCTGTCGAAGCTCACTCCGACGGCCTCGAACTTCTTCTTCAGAGCGAGGACCTCTCCCAGCCTGTTGACGGTCTCGAACCTCAGGGTCCTTACCGACCTCAGCTCGAGGGACTCTAGCATCGCGCCGACCCTGTCCGCCCCGGAGGCCGTCTGCGTCACGATCGCTTCGAGTATGGCACGCAGCTCCCGAAGGCCCTCGAGGGTCGCCGAGGAGTTCGCGGGCTTCGCCCCAGCGACCACCTTCTCCACGGCGCGGAGCCGCTGCAGCTCCGCCTCGCCGACCGCGTAGTCAAGGCCCTTCATCCTCTCCAAGAGCTGGGTCTTCTTTTGGTCGACCTGCTCCGCCCACCTCAGGTGGAAATTCAGCCAGTACTCCTCCGCCACGAGCCTCATCACGCCAGTGAACTCGTGCGACTGGAGAAGAACGGACGCGCTCACAGGCGGGTTCACCTCCTCCTGCCCCATCAGCGCGTCTAGCGAGGTCGACTCCTTGCCGTACAGGTCGGAGAGCCTCTCGGTCACTTCCTTTATCGCCGATGTCGCCGCCTCGTAGGCCTGCACGAGGTCACTCAGCGGAGCGACGTCGGGCACTCCAGGGATCTCGGGATAGCGTAGCTGGACGTTCGCCTCCTCGAGATGGTTGTTTGCGGTCGCGGTGGCCGAGATGAGGCCCCTTATCTCGCCGGCCACCCTCATCCTCAGGAGCTCCGGCATCTCGGAGAGTGGCTTGAGGACGGAGGCTTCGAGCTGTGTCTGGAACTGCGAGATCAGCGCGGCGCTCGCTCCGCCCATCTGCCTCCGCACGTCCGCGATGTAGGCGGAGTACTCGGACATCGACCTCCTCTCCCCACTCAGGCTCATTGAGGGCACCCAGGTCGAGAGGTGATCGAGGAGCTCCTGCGCGTCTTTCATCTTTGCCGAGCAAGTGTTCATCAGCTCGTCGAGGCTCTCCGTGCCCACCTGCACGATCTCGTACCTCAGGATGAAAGATTCGCGTCCGATGAAGGAGGTCGTCAGCAGGAAGGAGGAGCTCAGCATGTATATCGCTTGGAGGTGCGACGGGTCGTTGGTCAAGGAGGTCTGGAAGCCGCCGCTCCCCGGTCTGGAGAGAAGCGTGAGCAGGACTATGAAGATGGTCGGGGTGACGACGGCGACAACCAGGGGCGCGAGCACGAGCCTCACCCTCCCAGTCATCTCCCTAGACCTCTCGAACCTCTCCGTGAACGTGCGCGCTAGGCCGCCGACCGACGAAGAGACGATGAGAATCACGCCGAGGACGACCATAGGGATTAGCAGGACCCCTGAGCTCTGCGAGAGCCAGGTCGAGACCGGCAGCGCCGAGTGAGACAGATAGCCCGCGGGAAGGCCGGTCAAGAGGACGTTGAGGCCAGGAAGGGGCGGGCGCAGGTTCTGCGAGAGGATGGAGAACTGCCCGAAGATTATGGGGGTGGTGGCCCCGCTGGTCGTCGTGAAGTAGAGGGCGTTCTCCAAGAGGAGGAAGGGCGTGAGAAGGAAGACGAAGGCGGCGGAGAGGGCTTCGAGGCTCGCGAACCCGCCGAAGGTGAGAGCGGCCGCGG
>Ga0209517_10005120_pt1 | contig 16850 bp, 16 predicted proteins | sample PeaSoiMetSII2010_FD_187695 | JGI IMG/M metagenome (GOLD analysis project Ga0209517, IMG submission 187695) | Peat soil microbial communities from Weissenstadt, Germany - SII-2010 (SPAdes) (version 2) | ecosystem: Environmental > Terrestrial > Soil > Wetlands > Peat | place: Germany...
TGGCAACCATCAACATAGAGTCATCGCGCTTTCATGGGGAATGGAACTATGTCATCCATCCTCACTAGTTGTAAATGTTATTTATTGACGCGCCCTTATGGAGGCGATTCGGGGTCCATCAAGGACATTGAGAATGCGAGCCTGGTGCTCATTATCGGAAGCAATACGGCGGAGAGTCATCCCGTGCTGGCAACGCGGGTCAAACGAGCCCACAAATTGCGCGGCCAGAAGCTCATCGTCTTCGATTTGCGCGAAAATGAGATGGCCAGACGCGCCGACCTATTCGTTCGCCCCAAGCCCGGAACCGACCTCGTGTGGCTTTCGGCCATCACGCGTTACATCCTGGAAAATGGATTGGCCAAGACGTCGTTTCTAAGCCAGTGGGTGAATGGCTTGGAGGAGTACAAGAAGAGTCTCGAACCGTTCACGATGGAGTTTGCCGAGAAGACCTGCGGCTTGCCCATCGAGACGTTGAAGAAAGTGGCGCATATGATCGCTGAAGCGGAGGGTGTCTGCGTTCTTTGGGCGATGGGCATTACCCAACACAGATGGGATCAGATAGCTCCACCGCCATCTCGAATCTTCTTTTAGTCACTGGCAACTACATGCGGACGGGCACGGGCGCCTACCCCTTGCGGGGACATAACAATGTCCAGGGAGCAAGTGACCACGGAGCGATGCCAAATAATCTCCCCGGCTATCAATCGGTGGATGATCCCGAAGTGCGGGCGCGTTTTGAAGCAGGATGGAACGTCAAACTGCCCACCACCAAGGGGCTGGATAATCACGAAATGATTGACGCGATTCACGAAGGCAAACTCAAAGCGATGTATTTGTTCGGCGAAGAAATCAGCCTCGTGGACTCAAACTCGAACTTTGTGAACGACGGCCTGGCGAAGCTCGAGTTCTTTGTGGTCCAGGATGTATTCTTCAGCAAGACTTGCCAGTTTGCGGATGTGGTGTTGCCCGCCAGTCCAAGCCTGGAAAAAGAAGGCACGTTTACCAGCACGGAACGGCGGATACAAAGGCTTTACCAGGTCTTTGAGCCGTTGCCGGGAAGCCGGCCGGACTGGCAAATCATCCAGGACGTGGCAAACCACCTCGGCGCCAACTGGCACTACCAACATCCTTCCGAGATCTATCGCGAGATCGCCTCGCTGACCCCGATGTTCGCCGGCGTGACCTACGAGCGGCTGGAAGGTTATAAATCGCTCCAATGGCCCGTCGCAGCCGACGGGGCCGACGAGCCTTTGCTTTATACGAAAGGCTTCCACTTCCCGGACGGAAAAGCCAGGTTGTTCCCACTCTCGTACTCCCAACCAACCGATCAACCGAATCAGGAATTTGATTTGCATCTGAACAATGGCCGGCTTCTGGAACATTTCCATGAAGGCAATTTGACTTACCGTAGTGAAGGCATTCGTGAGAAGACGCCGGACACGTTTGTCGAAGTCTCGCCGGAGCTTGCTGAAGAACGCGGTATTCAAAGCGGCACTTGGGTGCAGCTCATCTCCCGATATGGCAAAGTTCGCGTGCGCGCTGTGGTGACCGACCGGGTGCATGGGAGGGAGCTTTACATGCCCATGAATTCTGCCGAAACACCCGTAAACCAACTCACCGGAAGCCACACGGACAAAATAACTCACACGCCGGCGTACAAGGAGGCCTCGGTCAACCTGCACGTGCTTGAGTCTGGTGAGAATCCAATGCCTCGCACCAATTCACGCTTCGGTCATCCCACGCCGAAAAAAGGCGTCGAGGTGGAGCAGAAATGGAAGCGCGCGGATTATCGAGTTCCTGGAACCCAAGGCAATGGAGGTAACGCGATAAAGACCAGCGGAAACGGACAATAAAGACAATCTTCGACCATTAACCCTCAATCCCCAATCAAACATGGCCCAACCCATACCCTTGGAATTGCCGGCGCGCGATGCGCGAGTGGAATTGCAAACCCGCCTGCAGAATGCGCCGCTAGAACATGCGGAGGCCCTGCTGGCCGCCTACGAAGTGTTGCAAGGACTTCATGATCGAGGCGCGCTTGAACTCATGCGCGGCGCGCTTGGTTCTAGCGACAAGGTGATCGAGATTATCGTCGACGCGTCGAAGACACCGGAATCAATTCGTGGAATCCGGAACATCTTGATCCTGACCAAGATTCTGGGATCCATTGAGCCTGAACTGGTCGAGGGCTTCGCCCGGTCGGTGCCCGAGGCTCTTGCCGAGACGAAAGCATGCGACCCAACCCCCCCCGGCTTCTGGGGCATCCTGAAGCAGTTCGCGAGCCGAGATTTCCGCCGGGGCTTGGTTCTCGTTAACTCCATGCTCGCAGCCTTCGGGAGGAACTTGCCGCCCGAGAAACCTAAGTGAAATCAGCCGCCTACCTCGAGTTCTCCATCCTTGTGGGCACATCGGATGGGGTGTTCATGTTTAAGTAGAGCGGCCTCTCCCCTGACGCCAGTTCATAAACTTCGGCTTGAGATTCCCGCAGCAACCTTTGCGCAAAATGTTGAAGAGACACATCGCCACTGCTCAGCGCCGTTTCCGCGGCGACCAACGCTTCAGCCGGGTAGATGGCGCACAGAGGCTCGAAATAGTCTCCGTGGAACGGAATGACTCCTGTGCCAGGACGTGCCAAACCCCAGAGCTTCCGCAAATGCTCCGGCGTCATTTGCGGCAAGTCAATTGCCAGCACAAGCAGGTGCGAGCTCTCCAGACGAAGCAATCCCGCCACAACCCCGCTCAGTGGCCCGCACGAGGGAGGCTTGTCCGTCACGACCTCGATTTCGGCTGGGCACCATGGCGGCACAGTTTGGGCCGATATCCAGACCGCACCTGGCCGCAGATTGCTCAAAACCTGAAGCTGCCGCTTCCAGAGCGGTTCGCCCGAGATAAGCAAAGTCGCCTTGTCCACGCCCATCCGGCGCGAACGCCCGCCTGCGAGCAGAACGGCGCTTGGTTTCATCGGATGTCAGCCCGAAGAATGCCATTGCTCAAGATCACGGCCCGCAACCCGCCCCTTCCTTTCAGGAATTCGTTCGCGCCGGGCGCAAATGCTTGATCCATCCAGTAGCATGGCCGGCATTCTTCTGTGCCCCGAAAATGCACGCCTTGAATTTGAAACTTCTGGCCGATGAGCTCGTTCAAGTCCACACCTGCCGTAATCACGTTGCGCCGGAACGTAGACAGCGGCTTGTCTCGCATTCCCAGTTCTCGGCAAAGCGCTTCGTAGGTTTCCCAAGCGAAAAAGGTGATCTGGCCTTTGTAATTTTCCTTAAAGTCAAAAAAACGGTCGCCCCGCAGCCCGCGACCGGCAACACACTCGATCTCCGCTACCTCCACGATCGGATTCTCGCCTGGTGGCTTGCCATGGCGGCCAAAGAAATTGTGACCTGCGGAAATGTAGCACCGGCGAACCTCAACGCATTCAGCGCAGGCGATCTTTTCGAGCGTTTCCATGGCATGGTTTGCTCTCACCATTAGTGGATCATTAAACCGAATCAGTCAACCTGGGCGACGGTTCGTAACAACGCGACCTCTCTCGATGTCTCCAGGCAGCGTGCTTGCAGGCCGGACCGCGGGTCCGAGGGCATGGGGTCGAAATCCGGCCGGGGTCGTCAGCCGTCGCGCCGGTCGCATACAATCCGAGGCGAAGACGGGAGGGACACTCCGTTGACGTGGGAAAAATGCAAGTCCCCCGATAGCTGCCACGGTCTCCAAGTACTCCAACAGCGGCGAGTTCGGATCGACGATCCCTTCCGCCTTCATAATCAACACCACCAGCGCGCCATCCTGGTCTTCGTCCCGTAAGCTCAGACACAGACCGAGCCATGACTGAACATGAGCAGGCAACATTCGATCATCGCAAACTGCCAACACCAGGATATCCGTATCCGAAGCGCTCCGGGCAGCCGCTACCCCGGCGCCCGGAGGATCCAACTCGTCAAAGCAGAATAATTGCGTGTCGCACTCGAAATCTGAAACCACGTGCTTAATCAGGACCTCGGCACCTCGGGCGCTGCCATCCTCATCAAATACGATGCAGATTTTTAACGGTTGTTGGTTGGTCGCTGTGCCCTCGAGCTTTTTCGAATCTGCATTAAGGGTTAAGTCGTTTTCTCTTAGTTTTATCATGGAACGGGTCGAGTTATTGTTAACGCTTTGCGAAACGATTTCATTCTTGAATGTCCCTTTGCAGATTCCATGCCGGGCCGTAAGTGGTTCTCGGCCGTCGTTCAGAAGCGCCGCCTGACCAATTCTTTAGAGGGACAATAATCGAGCAAAGACAATCGAGTTAAACATCGTGAGTTGCACAACCTGCGTCGCCTATTCGACACGCCGTCGAATTCACGACGCAATGCGCTGCCCAATGGGACGAATGGGTTCTTGTTCCAGGGAACGATTAATTTGATAGAGTATTGAGTCCGAAAGCCTTTCCTCGATGCGGAAATCCTGTTCCAAAGTTGGCCCGGCTTATGCAAAGCCCTGGTGATATATGGAAAATCCGAATCAGATATCAGCCACGGATGCGAATGCGGGGTCAGTGAAGCGCGACAAGTTGACGCGGCGCGGATTTTTGGGATTTGGATCGGCAGTCCTGGCGATCGCTGGGATATCGCCGGCGATGGCTGAGGATCAAAGCAGGAGTGATCCTGACCCAGGCAATCCGGTGCTTGATGCCCAGAACCCGGATTCCATGTGGCCGCCCACCACGGACGCCAAGGGTTTAATCCCAACGTTCAAGTATCCGTTCTCCCTTGCAAACAAGCGGGTTTACGATGGCGGATGGTCACGGGAGGTAACCGTTCGCGAACTGCCCGTCTCAAAGTCCATGGCGGGAGTCAATATGAGGCTCACGGCCGGAGGGGTCCGGGAGTTGCATTGGCATACGGCCGGTGAATGGGCCATCATGCTCTACGGAACGGCACGGATTACGGCGATTGATGCAGACGGCAAGAGTTTTGTCGCCGACGTGAAGAAAAATGATCTTTGGCATTTTCCGGTATTTTCCCACCGGGATCCCGCATTCGATCCAGGGGTTCGAGCCGGACGGTGCGGAATTCATGCTGGTGTTCGACGATGGAGATTTCGACGCACTTCCGAAGGAGGAGGTCGTCATCGTGCCAGCCTAGCAGACAATTTTGGCCGCCCGTGCAGACGGTGCTATGGTGTTGCGTGAAAGGTTCATCCTTGCTTTCCGGGCCAGTGCGACAAGTTGCGATGCGGCGCGTGAAGGGCTCCGCGGAGTCCGAGGACAAAGACTTCCTGGCCGTCGAGGAGCCCCTGGAGATCCGAGTGGAAGGCCGTAGCGTCGCGGTCGTCATGCGCACGCCTGGCGAGGACCGCGAGTTGGCGGCAGGATTTCTTGTGACGGAAGGCTTAGTTCATACGGTTGGCGACATTGTTGACATCAGGTACCGACCGCATTGCCTTCTTTCGGCACGCGACGGCGGCGGCCGACGTGCGGAACTCAATGAAACAGTCTCCGACGAAGTGGTTACACGGACAGAGCCACTGAGCGTGGCGGAGGGCAATGTCATTAACGTGCGGCTGAGAAGGCCGGAATCCCTGGACCTTAACAAGCTGACTCGTCATGTTTTCACCTCTTCGAGTTGCGGCATCTGCAGCAAAGCCTCTATTGAAGCGGTGCGGCAGCAATTCGCACCGGTTGATGACCGTTGCACAGTTGAACCGCAAGTGCTGATGAGATTGCCCCAGGCGCTCGCTGCTGCGCAGGAAACGTTCAAACGAACCGGCGGCCTGCATGCGTGCGCTTTGTTCGATCTGACCGGCAAACTTCTCGTACTCCGCGAAGACGTGGGACGTCACAACGCGCTGGACAAGATGGTGGGCTGGGCCCTGCTGGGGGACCGTTTGCCGCTTCGCCACAATATCCTGCTGCTAAGTGGCCGCACCTCGTTCGAGATGATGCAAAAGGCTCTCGCGGCGGGCGTTCCCATAGTTGCGGCGATTTCCGCGCCAAGCAGCCTCGCCGCAGAATTCGCGCGCGACAGCGGCCAGACGCTCGTCGGTTTCCTGCGCGGCGAAAAGATGAATATTTACGCCAGTGCAGACCGCGTGCGTCAACTCGATCCGTTACGACTGACCTCCACAGTAGATCGATGACTGCTGATTGGCGAACGGTTTGTCACCAAACGCGGACGGCCGGCCAGAACTTCCTCGCCGATTTGGAGCCAATACGATTCGGAGGGTAATTCGTTTGTCCGGGTAGAGGTGACGAACTATCGACGTGCAGTCGAACGCGCGACGCGATTCAGTGCGGTGCCGGAACTGTCCGACTATGCGCCATACCCGCAGTTCATCCCTTCTTTGTTGAGTCCCAGTCGCTTTTGCCCATTACGTCGGAGCGGCTGTGAAGTTGGCGCGAACATTGCGAACCACCGGCAGATATGATTGCAGTTGAAACCAACATACGTTCTCAGGAAGTGAGCAGAAGTCGGCCGGCGCTGGAGATACGCTTCCAGTTTGTGGATGGCTCCACGGAAACCTTCATCCAGCCCGACACCGAGAGGGCAGAAAACGTCCTAAGGGGCATCAATCCAGTCCATTTGTTTTACCAATCTCGAATCGTCGTCGCAGATGACTATTCGAAGTCGGTCTTTGTCTGCTCTCAAATCAATCGGATTGACTTTCACTTCCAGGGACATGGTTTCTCACACATCCCCACCGATCACGCAGACCTCGTGGAATTAACCGAGTCGGAGTTTCGCAAGCACGTGCCTTCGAGCGACCCGTCCGGCCTTCAGAAACGCACACAACCCCGGCGCATGGGTGATTTGCTGGTCTCGTTTCTCAACCTGAGAATGCGCGGAGGCAGCCACGTCTATCTCATGAACGAAACACTGGTGAAACTCCCCTCTGAAAACCATTCATACATGCAGCGGCTGTTGTCGAAAGGCCCACTCTGCGTTCGCCAACCTCGCGGTGGAGAGAGCGTGTTAAACCTCGCCAACCTCATCAGCTACTCGGTTTATCCCGGGGTCACGGAAATCCCGGCAGATAGCTGGATGGCACAGCCAAAGGCATTTAATGATTGACGAGCCTGCATCTGTTGGTCGCTCGATGTCCGGTGGTGCCGGTCATGCCCGGCCCGAATCCATTACAGTTATCGAGGCCGGCCCACGGAAAGAACCCGACAACCCGTGGATCACGTTTGCCCTGGTCGCGGTGGGGACGTTCATGATCATGCTGGATGCTTCGATTGTTAATATCAGTCTCCCATCGATCGCCCGGACGTTCCATACGCCCGTTGGCGGGGCCATCGAGTGGGTCATTATCGCTTACCTTATCACCATCGCCGGGACGTTGCTCACCTTCGGGCGCTTGTCCGACATGGTCGGACGTAAGCCGATATGGCTCGCTGGGTTGGCGCTTTTCACCCTCGGTTCAGGCGTCTGTGGCGCTGCAAATTCGCTGCCGCTTCTGATCGCCGCGCGCGCTTTTCAGGGACTTGGCGGCGCCTTCCTGCTCTCGACTAACGTCGCGATTATCACCGACATCTTTTCCGCTGATAAGCGCGGCTTCGCCTTGGGATGCAACGCGGTAGTAATCGCCTTGGGTTCCAGCGTCGGTCCGACGCTGGGAGGCATAATTACTGAACACTGGAGCTGGCGTTGGATTTTTTACGTGAACCTGCCGATCGGGATCTGTGGGCTGGTAGGGTCGCAGAAAGTGCTTCGGCACACTCTGAGCATCGTGCGCCAACGATTCGATCCGCTCGGCGCGGCCTTGCTCGCCGCGGGTTTCGCGCCGCTGACGCTGGCGTTTTCGTTTGCGCCGGAATGGGGCTGGAGCTCGTGGCGCTCAGTCCTTTGCTTCGGTGTGAGTTTGGCTGCATTACTGACGGTGCCGGTTGTGGAGCGCCGGGTGACTGACCCGATCATTGACTTGAGCCTGTTGCGAAACCCCGTCTTCACGTCGGCTCTGATCTGTATGACCCTGGCGATGTTCGCGTTGTTCGCCATCGGCTTCATGCTGCCGTTCTACTTCGAGGAGTTGCGAGGATTCTCGACGGCGAGGTCTGGACTGTTTCTTACGGCTCTGCCCCTGACCCTGGCGCTGGTTGCACCACTGAGTGGCTCGCTAGCGGACCGATTCGGCTCGCGATGGCTGGCCTCTGGGGGTCTGGCCATCGCATGTCTCGGTCTCGCGGCGGTGGCGCGGCTGAACGCCCAAAGTTCGGATTGGAGCATAATATGGCCTTTGGTGCTCACGGGTGTCGGCCAGGGTCTTTTCATGACGCCGAATGCGCGCGCACTGATGAACGCCGCGCCTGCGAGTGAGCAAGGCGAATCCTCAGGCCTGCTGGCAACCGGTCGGGTACTCGGTCAGAGCTTAAGCGTAGCGCTGGCCGGCGCGATTTTCGCTGGCCTTGGAGGCGCCGAGGCCGGGCGACGTTTGATCGAAGCGAGAACTCACCTTGCGGTCGTTGGGGGCGAAATCAGCGCGGCGCAGCAACAGTTTCTCGCTGGTTTTCATACGGCGCTCTTGGTCTGCGCAGGAATTGCGGCGGCAGGAGTATTCGCGGCACTCACCCGGGGTCCCGAGACCGAACCTGAAGTGCGTCCCGTCCCCAGAACCCGGGCCAACAAACAAATTCAAAATGCAAAAGCGACTTTGTGAAGTCTCTCACTAATTCTCGACCAGGTGTTTTGCTTGCCACCGGACTCGGAGTCGGCCTGCTCGTAAGCGGCGCGTCGGAGCTAATCTGCGAGCCCGCCGTGTTGCAGGCGCAGGCCCGGCAAACGCCACAACTGAAAGACCCAAAACTCTCCAACTCGCAAACTAATACTAACTCTGCGGACGGATATCTGCCCGATCAAGCTCACGCGATGGCGGATGTCGGTTATCACTTCGCGAACCTTTGGTTCGCTGCGGACAAGCAGAACTGGCCGTTAGCAAATTACTACCTGGGCGAGACGCGCTCGCATTTGCGATGGGCCGTGCGGATCCATCCTGTCCGAAAAACCAGCGCGGGAGAGGTAGACTTGAAGGGAATTTTGGACGCCGTGGACAACTCCCTGCTCTCCGAGGTCGACAAAGCCATCACGAACAAGGACGCGCCTCGCTTCGAGGCCGCGTATCGTCAAACTCTAGCGGGCTGTTATGCCTGTCATACGGCCTGCGAAAAGCCGTTCCTTCGCCTGCAAGTGCCGGAGGCGCCGGGAGTGACGATCATCAATTTTAGCTCGCCTGATGAACCATCAGTGCACGATGCCCCGGCTGACGATACCAGCCGGGGCAAGATCGTCTTTCAGCAAAACTGCGCGCTTTGTCACGCCACGAAACTGGGTCCAGGCAACACAATGATTTCAGGGCAAGGGCCAGACTTAGTCGGGATAATTGGCCGCCATGCTGGCACTGGCTCAAACTTCAATTACACTAAAGGCCTTGTCGAATCGCGGATTGTATGGGATTCAGCCACCTTGGATCGATTCCTCGCGGATCCGACGGCTGCTGTTCAAGGCACCAGCATGCCAATCCCCGTCCCTTCCGCCGAGAACCGCCACAATTTGATTGCCTACTTGTCAACCTTGACCGCTCCGGCCGGATCCTTCCGACCGTCTGATCTTGCGGCGGCGCCCGCTCCCGCAGCTAGCGACGCCGGCGATTGGCGCCATGCTGCGCCGGGGGTCGAACACCACATGACCCTCGGGGATTTGCCCCCGCCTTACAAAACCACTTCGGCTGGCAACGGCCCGCACGTGGTGAAGCAGCCTGCAAATGCCACATTGTCAGTTCCGCCTGGATTTAGTGTCCGATTGTTTGCAGCGGGTCTCTCGGGGCCCCGTTTGCTACGCGTAGCGCCCAACGGGGACATTTTCGTCGCCGAAACGCGCGAGAACCGCATACGGGTGTTGCGTGTTAGTGACGGAGCGGACGCTCCCGCAGAAGATCAGGTTTTTGCCGACGGCCTCGATCGGCCGTTTGGCATCGCTTTCTATCCGCCGGGAGATGATCCACGTTGGATTTACGTGGCCAACAACAACTCGGTAGTTCGCTTTGCTTATCGCAATGGCGATGCCAAGGCATATGGCTCCGCCCAAGTCATTTTGGCGAAACTGACCTCAAGCACCGGTGGGCACAGCACGCGCGATGTGGCTTTTTCCAAGGATGGCAAGCGCATGTTCATTTCGGTTGGCTCCGGATCAAACGTCGCAGAAGGCATGAGCAGAAAGGACATCCAGAGCATCCGTCATTGGGAGGCTGAACACGGCCGGGGTGCGGCCTGGGATGCTGAGACTGACCGAGCCGACATCCTGGTCTGCGACCCTGAAGGTCGCCAACCTGTGCACACCTTCGCGACCGGTATTCGCAATGGTGTGGGGCTGGCGGTGGATGAAAATACGGGCCAACTGTGGACTTCGACAAACGAGCGCGACGGCCTCGGCGACGATTTGGTCCCGGATTACATCACCCGCGTGAAAGAAGGCGGATTCTACGGCTGGCCCTGGTACTATCTGGGCAACCACGAAGAACCCCGCCACGCAAGCGAGCGTCCAGATCTTGCCGGGCAAGCAATTGTCCCCGACTTACTGTTGCAGGCGCACTCGGCTTCCCTGGAGATGGTTTTCTATACGGCCACCAATGGCGCGGCAACATTTCCTGCGGAGTACCGCGGAGACATTTTCGCGGCGTTCCACGGATCATGGAACCGAAGTTCGCGCACCGGCTATAAGGTCGTGCGGGTGCGTCTTAATCACGGCGTTCCCACAGGCGAGTATGAAGACTTTCTCACCGGGTTCGTGGTGGACGAAGCGAGCGTGTGGGGCAGGCCCGTGGGCGTGGCCGTTGCCCACGATGGAGCCCTGCTCGTAACCGAGGACGGTAACGGCACTTTATGGCGCATCTCCTATGATCATCAGAAGCAGGTCCAAAATTCATTTAGCCACGGAACAAAGCTCAATTAAAGCACGAGCGATATGAAGGGAGGCACGATACAGGTAGGGGCGCCGATTTCAACGCACGACCGAACGAACGGTGGTGCGCAAAACTCGATGCTTTTTCGAACTGCCGCCGCAAGCGTATTAGGTCTCGCGGTTCTGAGCGTCGCTAAGGCCGAAGGCAACGATTCGCCGGCCGGCTCGCCCCCGGTTTTCACGGCTCTCCGTTACGATGAGGACTACAGTTATCTTAAAGCTCCCGCGGATCGAACAGATGCTTTCGATCCAATCAAGTACATCTCCCTGAGCGAGCGGAGCGACTCGTATCTTACGTTGGGCGGACAAGTGCGTGATCGATACGAGTATTTCCAGAACTACCTGTTTGGCAGCGGTCCCCAGGACCCAAACGGCTACAACCTGCTCCGGGTGATGGCCAATGCGGACCTCCATTTGGGTCCGAATGTGCGGGTATTCGTTCAGGGAATTAGCGCCACGGAGCAAGGCCGCGTCGGCGGGCCGCGGCCGAGTGACGTTGATGAAATCGATCTTCACCAGGCATTTGTTGACATCACCCTCCCGCTCGCCGTGGACTCGAACTTCACACTCCGCGGCGGCCGGCAGGTTATTGTTTTTGGCGCCGAGCGTCTGATCGGGGTGTCTGATTTCACAAACGTCCGCCGGACTTTCGATGGCGTGCGGGGCACATTGACCACGCCGGGCAACACACTGGACGTGTTTTATGCGCGGCCCGTGCGCGTGCTGCCATATAGCTTCGACGATGATGTTCCCGACACCTTTATTACGGGCGTTTATGATACATGGGAACTCCCGGGTGTATGGGCGGCGGCGAAGCCAAGGCTGGAAATGTATGCCTTCTATGTCGATCGGCAGAGCATCACGTTCAACCAAACCACGGCTGGGGAAGACCGTTACACTTTCGGGGCGCGGTTGACGGCCAACCCCAAACCTTTCGATTTTGACATCGAGCCCGATTACCAGGTAGGGCGATTCAATGGCCAAGCAACGCATTCATTTTCCGTCGCCGCTATCGCCGGATACACGCTTGAACAAGCGATGTTCTCTCCCCGAGCGTTTATCGGATTCGACATCGCCAGCGGCGGACAGCGCAATAACCCGGGCGATACGTTTGACCAGCTTTTTCCTTCTGGCCATGACAAATTCGGCATTATCGATGCGATCGGCCGACAAAACATCATTGATGTGCACCCCGGATTCACTTTGACGTTGTTGGAGAATAAACCCGGCGCTGAGCGACTCACGTTGCTCACGCAGTATCGCCAGTTTTGGCGTGAGAGCGATCAGGACGCTGTCTATACCTCGTCGGGAAGCATCCTGAGAGCCAGCGGCGGCAGCAACGCGAGCGCAATTGGCGGAGAATTTGATCTCCAGGTGGACTGGCAGATTAGTCGTCATTTCAGCGCCTACGCAGGTTACTGTCGCTTCTTCCATGGGGCTTTTATTGCCGCGACTGGCCCGCACAGCGACATTGACTTCGCCTACTCGGCGCTGACCTTTACGTTCTAAGTCTTGGCGGATTTCAAAACGGAGGCAAGAGACCCTTTTTCCTTCTCCGGTTTCTCTCTCTACTCCCCTACAGCCAGACTCCTAGCGCGTCGCTCGCATCACGGGCGGTTATAAGCTTTTTCAGGTTTGTTCACTCGTCGCTTCGACGAGAGCCCGACACAGTGTCGAAAGCTCGACGCCACGCTTCTCCTTTGGAAAGCCAAGAAATTCGGCCGTTAGATATTGAATCGCTCTATGCCGTTGCAATGGCGCACGTTCAGACGAGATGGAGGTTCCGTTACCCATTTGGCACCCATTATGCAAAAGAGAGGAGAGCCGGCCAGTTTAGGACAGAAAACAAAACAGGTTCAGACGAAGAGAGCTATGACAATACAAGCCAAAACACACAGTAAGCCCGAGAAGAGGGAACGATCCAAATTAGTCGAGAAGGAAAGTGCGCGACGCAGCGAGGGCTCGACCATTGCAAGCGCAAGGTCAGGTCTCACAGTGGGCGGCCAGCACCTTCCGATTGGCACACGAGCCTACGCCGCGCGAAACCCCACGGCTCCGCTGGGTCCTTTGACGATTCCGCGACGTGAAGTCGGTGCCCACGATGTGCGGATCTATATACTTTATTGCGGTGTCTGTCATTCGGATTTGGCTCCTTCGGGGATCATAGTGGGTAGATTTGAGGCTTCCCAGCAGCCAGCCCGACGAATCCTGGAGCCTCTTCCATGCACCAAGCAACCGCTCCAACGAGGCCAAACGCACGACAGAGCGCGCCTTGGCGCAATTCCGGCCTGCACCTCAGCCCACTCCGCCACCGCACAAACCAAGCCGCGGACTCCATGCTTTTCCTCTCTAAAAGCCGTCTTTTCGCACTTCTACCCACTAAATTCCCCGAATATCCCGGATTTGCACCAGGTCCGCGACGAGTGGCACAACACTGTTTATCCCTGCGTGCCAGGTCATGAAATCGTCGGCCGCGTGGTCGAGGTTGGTCGCGAGGTCACGAAATTCGAAGAGGGTGAACTGGCCGCCGTGGGTTGCATGGTGGATTCTTGCCGCACCTGCTCCAGTTGCCATGCCGGCTACGAGCAGTATTGCGAACACGGGCCAGTATTCACCTACAATAGTCCAGACACACATCTGGGAGGCATCACATACGGCGGGTATTCAGAGTCCATCGTGGTTGATGAGGCGTTCGTGCTTCGTGTCGCCGAGAAACTGGACCCTGCGGCAGTCGCGCCGCTCGTGTGTGCCGGCATAACGACGTATTCGCCGCTGCGACACTGGAAGGTCGGCAAGGGGCAGAAAGTTGGTATTGTCGGTCTCGGTGGACTTGGCCACATGGCGGTGAAATTTGCACGTTCGTTCGGCGTTCACGTGGTCCTTCTTACCACTTCACCCGAGAAGGGGGCCGATGCAATTCGTCTGGGTGCCCACGAGGTCGTCGTGTCGAAAGACCAGAGCGAGATGAATAAGCATCTCAATAGCCTCGACTTCATTCTCGACGCCGTTTCCGCCGAACACGACATCAATGCCTACCTGAACTTATTAAAGCTCGATGGCACGCTGACATTGGTTGGACTTCCGGAGAAACCTTTGGGCATTGCCGCGTTCAACCTGATCGGACGCCGTCGCCAGTTCGCCGGCTCCATGATCGGCGGGATCGCCGAAACACAGGAAATGCTCGATTACTGCGCGGTTCACGGGATTGTTTCCGATGTGGAGGTCATTTCGATGGACCAGGTCAATCAGGCTTACGAACGAATGCTCAAAGGGCAGGTGAAATACCGGTTTGTAATTGATATGGAAAGTTTATGAACCGGCCATTAGCCATATCACGGCGTCACTGGATTGGCTGCGGATTGGCCACCTGTGGCTTTCTCGCAGCCGGCGGTCTTGGCCTGGCCCAAGCGACGGACGTGCCGGTTTTGGAAGGTTATACCCGGCCTGGTACGGTTACGGAGCGAGGTCGGGCGCCCGGATTACAGTCCCGCGTGATCTCTGAAAATCCCGGCGGCGAGAAGACCTACGCCGTGGTCTTTGCCAAAGGCGACGAAGTCCTCTCCGGGCTCACGGAATTTGCCGTGCGCGAAAAACTCGCGGCGGGTTATTTCACCGCCATCGGCGCGCTTCAGAGCGCACGCTTCGGCTGGTTCGATCGGGTGCGCAAAGCTTACCGCCACATTCCAGTCAAGGAGCAGGTGGAGCTGATTTCGCTCATCGGCAACGTCGGCCTGGTCAACGGCACTCCACAAATTCACGCGCATGGCGCCGTGGGATTTCCCGACGGCCAAATGCGCGGCGGGCATCTGCTGGAAGCTGTCGCCTGGCCGACCTTGGAATTATTTTTCACCGCATGTCCCACAAGGCTCATAAAGGAACACGACGAAGAAACGGATCTTTCGCTTTTTGATTTGAATGCGGGAAAGGATGGTTCGATGTGAATGTCCTTGTCCCTGGCCTGTCACTAATTGCGTCCTGACTAATTACTTTTTGAACCAAGAAACCTGTAAATCCAAAGGAAACATATGCAAAAAGGAATCATCCTATCCAAGTTGCCTGACTTCCGCGTGGCCGTTCTCGCCACCAGTGGCTTCGAGGAATCTGAATTGACGGAGCCCGTTAAGGCACTGAAGAAAGCTGGTGCCCGGGTCACCATTCTGTCGCCCAAGCCCGGAAAGATCCAAGGCGTTCATCACGACATTGATAAGGCTGGGAAGGTCAAAGTCGATCGCCTGATTCGGGACATCAACGCGGCGGAATTTGACGCGGTTCATCTTCCCGGCGGCACCGTGAACGCCGACAGCCTGCGCATGGTGCCGGAGGTGCGGGCGTTCCTGCGGGCGATGCAGGAGGCCGGCAAGCCCATCTCTGCCATCTGCCACGCGCCCTGGGAGCTGGTATCGGCGGGGCTGGTGCGCGGGAGGAAGCTGACTGGTTACCACACCATTCAGGACGATATCCGCAATGCGGGCGGCCACTGGACGGACCGGGAAGTGGTTAAGGATGCCAACTGGGTTACCAGCCGCCAGCCCGGCGATTTGCCGGCATTCAACCGAGCCATGATCAGCCTGTTCTCCCGGAGTTGCCGCGCTGTCCATCGCCTCGACAAACCGCGGACCAAATCCGCGACCGGGCTCAGGAAAACGAGGAGCGAAGCAAGAAAGGATGGTTCGAGATGAATGTCTCTGTCCTGGGTTTGGGAATCATTGGAAGCGCATGGGCGAAAAATCTGATGGCCGACGGTCATATGGTGCGGTGCTGGAACCGGACCCCCAGGGATTTCCCCAACTTCACCCCATCCATCCAGGACGCCGTGGACGGCGCTGAAGTCGTCTTCATCATTGTCGCCGATCCGCCCGCGGTGCAGTCCGTCCTCGATCAGATACTACCTAAGCTGGGCCCCGGACAACTGGTGATCCAGTCGAGCACGATCTCAGCCAAATGGACGCGGCTCTTCGCCGAAGAGGTGGGGAAAACGGGCGCGTGGTTTCTGGAGGCGCCCTTCACCGGCAGCAAGCCGGCGGCTGAAAAACGCCAGACTGTTTATTATTTGGGCGGCGATCCGGCAGCCCTCGAAAAAGCCCACCCCATTCTCCGACCGATTTCGAGCGCCATCCTGCCCATCGGTCCGCTGGGTTCTGCTTCCACGCTGAAACTCGCCATGAACCTGAATCTAGCGGGAGTTGCCCAAACCCTTTGCGAAAGTCTTGCGTTATGCCGCAAAGCCGGGATCTCGGATGAGATCTATTTCAGCGCATTGGCGCGCAATGTTGGGCATACGGAGTTGGCTGATCTGAAATCGCCCAAACTGCGTCAGGGCGATTATAGTCCCCAATTTTCTCTCAAGCACATGGCGAAGGATCTGCGCCTGGGACTGGAAACCGCTGCGGAACTCTCGGTGCCGCTTGAGCAAACCGGGCACCTCAAAAAAATCTACGATCGAGGAATAACTGCCGGTTGGTCGGATGATGATTTCATCGGACTCATGCGGTTATTGGCCTAAACACTTGTATCACAACCTCCATCCAAATCCTTAATACCGTGAGATCACCAAACCTATTCAAATCGTGTTGTTCGGTCACGCTCGTGACTGCGATAGCCTTCTCAATCTCCCTGCATGCACAGTCTGCAACACCAGCAGCGGCCAGCGATCAGGAAATCACGCCGGTTGGCGATGAGCTCACCTGGCCGCGAGAGTTCGAAGATAACGGCACCAAGGTGGATATTTATCAGCCCCAAATCGAGAAGTGGAGCGGCACCGATTTTGAGACGCGGTCGGCAGTAGCTACACGAACGGATATAAATAAAGGGACATAATTGTTGCCTCGGGGCCCTATCCGTGCCAGACTCCGGGGATGCGCGCTCGAATTCTGCGGTTGCATTTTCAAACTCGCCGGCGGTTGGAACGCTGGA
>Ga0209517_10005121_pt1 | contig 16850 bp, 12 predicted proteins | sample PeaSoiMetSII2010_FD_187695 | JGI IMG/M metagenome (GOLD analysis project Ga0209517, IMG submission 187695) | Peat soil microbial communities from Weissenstadt, Germany - SII-2010 (SPAdes) (version 2) | ecosystem: Environmental > Terrestrial > Soil > Wetlands > Peat | place: Germany...
AGGCAGGCCATTGAGGCGTTTATCAAGACGTACGCTCAACACGCAAAACCCTTCAAGTGGCGGAAGCGAGAGGTGAAGGGGACGCAGCTTCGGAATACTATCGTTAACCTATGCAACTAAGCACTAGATTTATCACGAATGGCGCGTGGAAGCAAAGGGAACGATGGCAAAAGTGATAAAAATTATGATTGTCATCGAGCGGGGGTGCGTGTATAAATCATAGCGCTCGCAAAGCTACTATGCGATTTATGTCTGACGAAATGAAAGAGACGCTCTCGGCTAACGAGTTGCTGAAGAACTCGTCGCTTTACCGGGAATTTCAAGCTGAGCGCGAGGAGATCCTCAAACACAAATGGATTGAATCGGAAAAGGCGGGCCGTGACATCGGCTTCGAGCGCGCACTGACAGACTGGATTATCAAGCACCGCTCTAAGTGGCGCAAGAGCCGCCAGACCCTTACACACTAAGCCAACGCCTTCATTGCCTCAGGGGAACCCTCCACCTATGGCTGAGCCCATTCTCAATGCCTCGGCCATTGAGCGCGCCTTGGCGCGCATCGCGCATGAAATTGCGGAAGGCAACGAGGTCCCCGGCCAAGTGGCCTTGGTTGGCATTCAGCGCGGCGGCGTCCCTCTGGCTCATCGATTGGGCTCCCTTCTCGCCGGGATCTGGACCCAACCTGTACTCACCGGCAGCCTCGACGTCAGCATGCACCGGGATGACCTGGACCGCCGTGCTGCGCCGAACGTCCAGCCTACGGTTATCCCGTTCGACGTTACGGGAAAAACCGTGGTGCTCGTGGACGATGTGCTTTTCAGCGGGCGTACGGTCCGCGCAGCGATGGATGCGCTCAACGACTTTGGGCGCCCCAGAAGGATCCAACTAGCCGTGCTCATCGACCGCGGCCACCGTGAGTTGCCGATCAAAGCGGATTTTATCGGCAAACAGCTCTCCACGGCGGCGAACGAGAGCGTGCAGGTTCGCCTATCGGAATCGGGCGGCACCGACGAGGTGGTGGTCGAGAAGCCGCCGGACTGACATGAACTGGAACCGCAAGCATTTGCTCGATATCGAATCCCTCTCCGCGGAGGAGCTTCTGATCGTGATGGACACCGCCCGCGCCTTCAAGGCCGTAGGCGAGCGCGCGATCAAGAAGGTGCCGGCTCTGCGTGGCAAAACGGTTGTCAACCTCTTCGTGGAACCTTCGACGCGCACACGCATCAGCTTCGAGCTATCTGAGCAACGGTTATCGGCTGACATTATCAATTTCACTGCCGAAGCCTCTTCCCTTAAGAAAGGGGAGACCCTCAAAGACACGGCCCGGAATCTCGAAGCCCTGAATGCCGATTTCATCGTGATGCGCCACCCCGCTGCGGGTGCCCCGCACTTCCTGGCTCGGGTCCTCAATGCCAGCGTCATTAACGCGGGCGACGGGGCTCATGAGCACCCTACCCAGGCGCTGCTCGATGCCTTCACGATCAGGGAAAAAAAAGGTAAAATTGCTGGCCTCAATGTCACGATCCTGGGCGACATCCTTTATAGCCGTGTGGCCCGATCGGATGTTTGGGCTTTAACGAAACTGGGCGCGCGTGTGACCTTGTGCGGCCCCGCAACGCTCGTCCCTCGCGTGTTCGAGCAAATGGGCTGTCGCGTCACTCACAACATGGACGAGGCCATTGGCGAAGCCGACATTATCAACTTGCTGCGCATCCAACACGAGCGCCAGCGCAAGACCATGTTCCCCAGCTTGGGCGAATATGCCAGCCTGTACGGATTAAATCGGAGTCGGCTCGCCTGTGCCAAACCCGATGCTCTCATCATGCACCCTGGCCCGATTAACCGGGGCGTGGAAATCGACAGCGAGGTGGCGGATTGCGCTCGCTCACTCATCTTGCAGCAAGTCACCAACGGCTTGGCTGTCAGGATGGCTGTGTTGTTCCTCGTCAACGGCGGCAAGGGACCACAGGAAGTGGCCGCCTAAGTTTGCGACTTCTGCAGTTTGAGCCCAAACGCGGCTCCACCTCAGACCCGGCAGGGCGGGCGTCCTCTGGCCCGCCGCCGAACGGGGCGGGTGCTGGTATGTTATGAGGCGCACGAACGCCGCGCACGGAGTGCCGCGCCCTACCTTGCGCGTCGTAGGCTGAGCGGTCACTTCCCAGGGCATTCTCACCCGAACACGAGTCGGCAGATGATGACCGAGGCGACCACCCCGACGAAATCCGCGCTCAGCCCCGCGGGCAGTGCATAGCGAGTCTTTTTGATCCCGACAAAACCGAAATATACCGCCAGCACATAGAAGGTTGTCTCGGTACTGCCGTAAATCGTCCCGGCCGTGCGGACCACCAGGTTGTCCGGCCCGAACTGCCGGACGAGCTCAGTAAAAACTCCCAAGGTGCCGCTGCCGCTGAGCGGCCGCATGAGCACCAGCGGCAACAAGTCCGGAGGAAATCCAACCGCCAGCATGACTGGCGACAACGCCCGGCTAACTAAATCTATCCCGCCGGCGGCGCGGAACATTCCAATCGCCACCAGAATCGCCACCAGGTAAGGAACAATGCGCACCGCGACGTCGAACCCCTCCTTGGCTCCTTCGACGAATTCCTCGTAAACCTTCACCTGGCGCAACGCGGCGTAAAGCGGGAAGATGGCTAACAGAAAGGGAATCGAGAGCCTCGAAATAGCATCCACGATGCGCACAAAGGCCTTTGGCTCGGCGGCTGAGACGGACAGCTTCAGGCCGACCACCGGTGGAAACGCGAGGCGAAGGAAGAGATAAATGAAGAACAACCCAAACACAGCGAGGAGGGCGACTCCCCACCATGACAAGGGACGCAATCGGGGAGCCTCGGTTACGGCAGGTTCTTCGGCGGCTGGAATGGCAGAACTCGCCTCGGCCGGGAGGGCTTCTGGATCCGGCCTACGCAAACGAAAGACCGGCCAGCGCGAAAGGAACTTCGCCATGAGCACGCCGGTCACGGCCGCGCAAGTCGTCGCGATGATGGAAGTTCCGACGATCGCAGTGGGGTTACTCGAATTGTTGGCGGCGAGAATGGCAATGGCGGTGGCCGGAATCAGTTGAATTGAACTCGTGTTAATGGCCAGAAACATGCACATCGCGTCGGTGGCCGTGCCGGGGCGGCGGTTGAGCTTCTCGAGGTCTTTCATGGCGCGCAAGCCCAAGGGCGTCGCCGCATTGGCCAAGCCGAGGATGCTCGCCGCCATGTTCAACAACATTGAGCCCATCGCCGGATGCTCGGGCGGCACGTCGGGAAAAAGCCAGCGCATCAGCGGCCGGAGCGCTCGGGCCAGCAACGCTACCAAACCGGCGCGCTCGGCCAGTCTCATCACGCCCAGCCACAACGCCATGATGCCCACCAGCGGCAGGGCGGTATCCATCACCGCCGCCTTGGCCATTTTAAAGCACTGTTCCACCGTTTCCGGGAGACGGTCGGTGCAGCCGCCAATGACGACCGCTAGCACCAACAGACCCAGCCAGATGTAATTGAGCATTGACTTAAGCCTATACGACTGCCTCCGCCGGGGAAATCCGAAATCTGGCTGTCAGACGAACGACGACAGAATTATCGGACGTGGCCGGATAGGCGCGCATATGGGAACTATGGACAATGCGTTCCACGAATCGGGCGCCGTATTGGTGGCGCACTGATTCAGTGAAAGCGCCACATTAAATATTAAGACTTCTATTAACCCGATCCTGCCCCCTCATTCCGCCGACCCGTGGATGATCTTCCACGGCGGGTACTATTACTATTCCGAGATTCGCCACCGCCGCCACGTGTTCATCCGCCGCTCCCTGACGCTCACGGGCATCGCCCAGGATCCCGGCGTTTGCGTCTGGTCGGCTCCTCCCCACGGGCCTAACTCGGATAACCTCTGGGCGCCGGAACTACACCTCATCGATGGCCGCTGGTTCATCTACTGTGCGGCGGACGACGGCCATAACGAGAACCACCGCATGTGGGTGCTCGAATGTGTTGGGTCGGATCCCTGCGGGCGCTATGTCTGTCGCGGTCCGCTCCAAACCGGCGGATGGGCCATCGACGGCACCATGCTGACCACGGATCGCGGGCGGAAGTACTTCGTGTGGTCGGGGTGGCCCGGCCGAACCAACGGCCAACAGAATATCTACATCGCACCGATGAAGGACCCCCTCACGCTCGGGGGAGACCGCTTGTTAATCGCCAGCCCCGACCAACCGTGGGAGCGTGCGGCGATGCCGATTTGCGAAGGGCCACAAGTGCTCAGGCGCAACGGCGATATCTTCATTGTCTATTCGGCCAGTGGCAGTTGGACCCCCGATTATTGTCTCGGTTTGCTGCACAACAAAACGGGGGACGTGCTTAATCCGTCCGCCTGGGTGAAACACGGGCCGGTCTTCAAAAAGACCGAGCAAGTGTGGGGGGTCGGCCATTGCTCGTTTGTGAAGTCTCTCTGCCAAACTGAAGATTGGATGATCTACCACGCCAAATCCAGCCTCCAGCACGGCTGGGAAGACCGGGATGTCCACGCCAAACGCTTCCATTGGTCGAGTGACGGCTTCCCAGACTTTGGGACGCCTCCGCCCCGGCGGGAACTCTCGCTCCCTTTGCTCATCTGCTCGCCCCGCGTCGCGGCTGTGGCCTAAATGCTTGCCAGCTCCGCACAAATGGAATCCAGACCAACCCGTTGCCTTAATTTTGCCGGCCTCTGCTCCTTGCTCTGCGCGATAGTTACCCTTCAAGCTGGGTGTGCGCGGATGCCAGGGGCTCTTGCCTCGAAACAGGAACTTCTGCCGAGGCTGAGCACCGAACCGGCCGCCGTCAAAGTACGGACTCAGCGACAAGGTGAAGTCACACAGTTCCTGGTCGAGAACCAGGAGTATGGCGAGATCACCATGACCTTTGAGATCGGGCTGGTCAATTTGAAGGGGGATGTGACGTTTCCCTACACAGTGACGCTTCCGGCGCAGCGGACGACCGAAGCCTTCGAGCTCACGCCGATTAGGCCCGAAGCCAAGTGGGAATTCAGCTACACGAATTATTACAAACTGGGCAGTGCGTGCGCGCAGCCTGACGAGGACTATGTTTACGAGCTACCATACCAGCCCGGGAGCCGGTTCACGGTGACACAAGGTTACAACGGCAGTTTCAGCCACCAAGGCGCGAACCAATACGCCATAGATTGGAAGATGCCCGAGGGCACACCTGTATGTGCCGCGCGCGGCGGCATCGTGGTGCGAGTCAAAGACGATTCACACACCGGCGGCTCCAGCGCCAAGTACGACCGGTGCAATAATTATGTGCTTATCCGGCACGCCGACGGAACATTGGGACATTACTGCCATTTGCAAGCCGGCGGTTGCACCGTCCAAGCGGGCCAAAGCGTGAGTGCCGGCCAAGTCATTGCCCGTTCGGGCAACACGGGTTTTTCCAGTGGGCCTCATCTGCACTTTTGCGTCTTTAAAAATCGCAATGGACGGGAGCGCGAAAGCCTGCCAGTGAAATTCCGAACGGCGGACCAGGCCGCGATCACGCCGATCGAAGGCCGCACTTATCAGGCCGCGGCGTTACCCCTGGCGAGCCCCGCGCCCCTGGCCGCTCAAGCGCCTCAATCCTCCCCACTCCTCCGTTAGAGCGTGAGCCTCTTCGTGCCTGGGGCTTACGAAAGCCGCGCTACTTCGCCATCCCCTGTGGAGTGGGTTGCGGCCCGGAGGGATTGGCGGCGGTGACTTTTTCGGGCAATTGCGAAGCGTCCCAACCACCGCCCACTGCTTTGATGAGTTGCACGCTGGCGACCATTTGTTGCAACTGGAGATTGACCAGGGTTCGTTGGTTGCTGAGCAGCGTGGCTTGGGCAGTGATGACGTTTAGATAGCTGTCGATACCCAGCTTGTAGCGGGCGGTGGACAGGTCCAGGTAATGCTGGGAGGCTTTCACTGAGGCGGCCTGTTCCTCGAGTTCGCGGGTGAGAATCCGCAGGCTAGCAAGATTGTCTTCGACCTCCTGGAAAGCGGTTAGGACCGTCTGGCGGTAATTAGCGACGTCCTGATCGTAAGTCGCGCGGGCCTGCTCCGTAACCGCGGCGCGTTTACCGGCATCAAAAAGCGTTTCGGCCAAAGAAGCGCCTACGGCCCAGACGAGGCTAGGCCAGGAAGCCATGTCCTGAACTCGGGGACCTTGGAAACCGCCCGACGCACTGAGATTGAGGGTGGGGTAATAGGCGGCTTTGGCGACGCCGATCTGGGCGTTCGCCTCAGCCATGCGGCGTTCAGCGGCCGAAACGTCCGGCCGCCGTTCGAGCAATTCGGAAGGCAAGCCAAACGGTATGGGGATCGGATTGGGGATAAGCGGGTCGCGCGGAAAGGAAAACGAGGAGGCCGGTTGGCCAATGAGCATGGCGATGGCGTGCTCGTACTGGGTACGAAGAATGTCCAAGTCGGTATCCTGAGCCTGGGTGGTGGTCAGTAGGGTTTGGGCCTGGGCCACGTCTTCATCAGAAGCGATGCCGGTGTGGAAACGGGCCTGCGTCAAGTTGAGCGAGTCCTGGAAGGCGCGCACGGTATCGTCGAGGATTTTTTTCTGAGCGTCCTGCGCGCGCAGTTCAAAGTAATCGACGGCCAGCTCAGCCAGTTGGGTGAGACGGACATTCTGGAGGTCGCCGATTCTGGCTTGAGCTTCGAAAACATTGGCTTTCACGGTATTGCGGACCACGCCCCAGAGGTCGGGTTCCCAGGTGGCATCGAAAGGCAGCGAGTAGGTCGAGAAAGTGACGGCTGTCGAGGAGCGGCCGCCTGCGGAAGCACCCCCGCCCAGACTCTGGCGCTGGCGCGTGACGCCCGGACTGGTACTCACGGTCGGGTAATATTGGGAGCGGGCCTGCTTGACGAGCGCGCGGGCTTGGAAAAAGGCGGCGAGGGAAGCAGCAACCGTCTGGTTGGACACGCTGGCCTGCTCTTCCAGGGCATTGAGCTGCGGATCATTAAACAGTTCCCACCATTTGCCGCGCGATGTAAAATCCTTGGGCTGGGCTGTGCTCCAACCAGCGGTTTGTTTGGCTCCCTCGGGTGTTAGTTCCTTGAACGCTTGGGGGGTCTCGACTGACGGACGGTGATAGCGAGGACCGACGTTGCAGCCGGCGAAAAGAGCGGCGGCAAGGAAAATGACGGGCAACAACGGCCTTGTCTTCGCTACGCCACTGCCCGGCACGGAGTGCCCGAACCGCGTCACCTGAGAGTCGCTTTCAGGCCGCATCAGGCTCAAACGCACACTGCGGCTACAAACGGCAACCACATTGCGGTCCTGCCTTCGGTTTTCGCGCTTCGGATTTCTTTCGGGTCTCGTCATTCGTTATTGGGCATTTCCTAGGAGATCGCGGGCTGGGTTTCTGGCGGGGCCGAGCGGGCGTGGTGGCGATTCCAGAAGAGGCGGAGGCGGTCCATGTAGAGGTAAGCCACTGGGGTAGTGTAAAGCGTGAGCATCTGGCTCATGATGAGCCCGCCGACGATGGTGATACCCAGAGGGCGGCGCAGTTCGGAGCCGGCGCCGCCGGAGAGCACGAGCGGCATGGCGCCGAACAGGGCCGCCATCGTGGTCATGAGAATGGGCCGGAAGCGCAGAATGCAGGCCTGGTGAATGGCTTGCAGAGAGGTTTTGCCTTCGTTGCGCTCGGCCGCCAAAGCAAAGTCGATCATCATGATGGCGTTTTTTTTGACAATGCCAATCAAGAGCAGCATGCCGATGATGGCAATGACGCTTAAGTCGGTCCCGAAGAGCATCAAGGCCAGCACGGCACCTACACCGGCGGAGGGCAGTGTGGAGAGGATAGTGATGGGATGGATGTAACTTTCATAGAGAATGCCCAGGACGATATACACGGCGGCCAAGGCGGTGAGGATGAGCATGGGCTCATTGGCCAGAGATTGCTGATAGGCTTGCAGCGTCCCGGCGAAACTACCGTGAATGCGCGAGGGCATGCCGATGCGCTGCTCCATTTGCTGAATGATACGCACGGCGTCGCTCAGGGATAGGCCCGGGGCGAGGTTAAAAGAGAGCGTAACGGCGGGGAATTGACCCTGGTGATTGACGGCAATAGGAGCTGTCGTCGGCACATAACGAGCGACGGCCGAGAGCGGGACCACCGCGCCGCTGCTGGTGTTGGTCGGTCGCACATAGATTTGGTCCAGACCGGCCGGGCTTTGCCAGAGCTGGGGCAACACCTCCAAGACCACGTGATATTGGTTAAGCGAAGTGTACATGGTGGAAACCTGCCGTTGGCCGAAGGCATCATAGAGCGTATCGTCCAGCAACTGCGCGCTGATGCCCATCCGCGCCGCGGTTTGTCGATCGTAAACCAGCGAGACTTGCAGGCCGTTATTCTGCTGGTCACTATTAACGTCTTCGAGCTGGCCGTGCAACTTGCGCATCTCCTGCAGCAACCGGGGCCCCCATTGCACAAGGTCCTGCAGGTTATCACTCTGGATGGTGTATTGGAACTGGGCGCTACTCTGGCGCCCGCCGATGCGCAGGTCCTGGCCGGCTTGGACAAAGGCTTGGACGCCGGGCACAGAGTTCAACTTAGGGCGCAAGCGTGCAATGAGTTGACTGGCACTGATCTTGCGCTCCTCCAGCGGTTTCAGCCCGAGGTACAAAAAGCCGCCGTTGGCCGCTCCTCCGCCACCAGTGAAGGCCATGACATTAGCCACGGCTGGATCTTGGCGGATGAGATTGACCAACCGCCCGGCCGCGGCTTGCATGGCCGGGAACGACGCGTCCTGCGCCCCCAAGAGGCCGCCGAACACGGTGCCATTGTCCTGCTGCGGGAAGAACCCTTTGGGCACCTTGACGAGCAACACGATGTTCACAGCGATGGTCAGCAGCAGCGTTCCCAGAGTGAATGCGGGATGGCGCAGGACTAAAGACAAGGTGTAATCGTACCGGCTCAGCAGCCAGTTAAACGCTGATTCGCTAAGGCGGTAAAGCCGCCCGTGGTCCTCGGGCTTGCGATGGCGCAGCAGCCTCGAACACATCATCGGGGTGGTCGTCAGCGACACCGCCAACGATACCAGGATCGCCACCGACAAAGTCATGGCGAACTCGCGGAAGAGACGGCCCACGATGCCGCCCATCAACAGAATGGGAATGAAAACGGCCACGAGAGACAGGCTGATGGACAGAACAGTAAAGCCGACTTCGGCCGCCCCTTTGATCGCCGCTTCCATCGGTGTAAAACCCTTTTCCAGGTAGCGAGTGACGTTCTCGATCACGACGATGGCATCATCCACGACAAATCCCGTCGCAATCGTCAACGCCATCAAGGACAGATTATCAATGCTGTATCCCAAGAGGTACATGACTCCGAACGTGCCGATGAGGGAGACCGGAACAACGACGCTGGGGATGAACGTGGCCCAGGGACTGCGCAGGAACATGAACACCACCAGGATGACAAGGACTACAGAACACATCAGCGTGCGTTCGACATCCCGCACCGAGGCCCGGATGGTCGTGGTGCGATCCATGACCACGCGCATATCGATGGCGGCCGGTATCGAGGCTTTCAGTGAGGGCAAAGCCGCGCGCACGCGGTCCACGGTGTCGATGATATTAGCGCCCGGTTGGCGCAAAATAATGAGCAGCACCGCCGGTTTGCCATTAACGAATCCGGCCGCCCGGATGTTCTCGACCGAGTCCTGGACGTTCGCGACATCGGACAGGCGGACAGCGGCGCCCTGATGGTAGCCCACAATGAGCGGCCGGTAATCGGCGGCCTTCAGCAGTTGGTCATTAGCCATGACATCGACCGTGCGTTCGTAATTAGAGAGCTGGCCCTTGGCCAGGTTGGCGTTCTGCTTGCCCAGCAGCGTGCGCACGTCTTCGAGGGTCAGCCCCATACTGTTAATCAGCGCGGGATCGACATCGACGCGCACGCCGGGGAGGGCGCTGCCGCCGACGTTGACCTGCCCCACACCCTGGACTTGGGAGAGCCGCTGCTGAATGATCGTCGAGGCGGCGTCGTAGAGCGCGCCCCGGTCATAAACATCAGAGGTCAGCGCGATGATCATGATCGGCGCATCGGCGGGGTTGACTTTTCGATAGCTGGGGTTGGCTGGGAGATTAGCTGGCAAATCCGCCCTGGCGGCGTTAATCGCCGCTTGGACATCCCGCGCCGCGCCATCGATATTGCGGTTGAGATCAAATTGCAGCGTGACGCCGGTCGTACCCAAATAACTCGCGGAAGTCATTTCGTTTACGCCCGCAATTTGACCCAGGTGGCGTTCCAACGGCGCGGCCACTGACGCCGCCATGATTTCGGGGCTAGCCCCGGGCAACGAGGCGCCCACGGTGATGGTAGGGAAGTCCACCTGCGGGAGCGGGGACACGGGCAACTGTCGGTACGCCACTGCACCGGCCAAACCGATCGCCACGGTGAGCAGGGTGGTGGCTACCGGGCGGCGGATGAAAGGCGCGGAGAGACTCATCGCAACGGTCAAGCGGGGAGAGATTCGCCTTCCAACCCAGCCCCAGCGGCGCGTGCTTGGGGCGCTTTGGAGCCCGCGCGCGAGAACAGGTGGCCCAAGCGGTCGAACCAAATATAGATGACGGGCGTAGTATAAAGAGTGAGCAGTTGGCTGACGAGCAAGCCGCCGACGATGGAGATGCCGAGCGGGCGGCGCAATTCGGAGCCCACACCATTGCCAAGCGCCAGGGGCAATCCGCCCAGCAGAGCGGCCATGGTAGTCATCATGATGGGGCGGAAGCGCAGCAAGCAGGCCTCGTAAATAGCCTCTACGGCGTCTTTGCCTTCTTTGCGCTCCGCTTCCAGCGCAAAGTCAATCATCATAATTGCGTTCTTCTTGACAATGCCGATAAGGAGGATGATGCCGATGAGAGCCACAACGCCTAAATCCGTGTGGCAAATCATGAGCGCCAAGATGGCGCCCACGCCGGCGGAAGGAAGGGTTGAGAGAATGGTAATAGGATGGATGTAGCTCTCGTACAGGACACCCAGCACCAGGTAAACAGTAATAATGGCCGCCAGGATGAGCCACGGTTCGTTGCTCAAAGAAGCGCGAAAGGACGCCGCCGTGCCTTGAAAGGCGGCTTGGACGCTCAGAGGCAATCCGATCTCCTTCTCAACATTTTCAATCGCGGTAGTGGCCTCACCGAGGGACGCGCCTGGAGCCAAGTTGAACGAGATGGTCACCACCGGAAATTGCCCTTGGTGATTGACCGACAAAGGCGCGTTGGCGCTCTGGAAATGACAGAAGGCGCTCAAGGGCACCGCGCCGCCACCGCTTGAACGGACGTAGATGTCGTGTAACATCGCCGGGTTGCGTTGGAATTCCGGCAGGGTTTCCAGCACGACGTGATATTGGTTAAGCTGAGTGAATAGCGTCGTGACCAAGCGCTGGCCAAAGGCGTCGTAGAGCGTATTGTCGATCTGCTGGGCGCTGATGCCCAGCCGCGAAGCCGTAACGCGATCAATCACCAGCGTAGTCTGGCTGGCTTGAATTTGCTGGTCGGTGGCCACGTCGCGCAGTTCCGGCAGCCCGCGCAGCTTGGCAATCAGCCGGGCCGTCCACGTGTTCAGTTCTTCCGCGCTGGGGTCCTCCAGCGTGTACTGGAACTGCGTCCGGCTGACGCGATCCTCGACTGTTAGATCCTGGATCGGCTGCATATACAGCGTAATCCCTTCTACTCCGGCCAGTTCGGGCTGGAGCCGGAGGATCACATCTGTGGCGCTGACCTTGCGTTGCTCGAGCGCTTTGAGATTGATCAAAATGCGTCCGCTGTTGAGCGTCGTATTGATGCCATCGACCCCAATAAATGAAGAAAGACTTTCTACTGCCGGATCGGCCAAAATGATTTTGGCCAGCGCTTGCTGACGCTCGGCCATAGCGGCAAAGGAGATGTTTTGCGGCCCCTCGGAGATACCTTGGATCACCCCCGTGTCCTGGATGGGGAAAAAGCCTTTCGGAACGATGATGTAGAGCCATATGGTCAGCACGAGCATCGCCGCGGCGACGAACAAGGTGGCCACTTGGTGCCTGAGCACCCACTGCAGCGTGCGGCCATAGTATTGAATAACGGTTTCAAAAGCCCGCTCAGAAGCTTGATAAATGCGCCCTCTCTTTGCCTCGGTCTTCGAACTAAGGAGCCGGGAGCACATCATCGGGGTCAACGTGAGCGAGACGACCGCCGATACCAAGATCGTGATGCTGAGGGTAACGGCAAACTCGCGGAAGAGCCGGCCCACAATGTCACCCATGAAGAGCAGCGGGATCAACACAGCGATGAGCGAGATGGTCAAGGAAACAATGGTAAAGCCGATCTGTTCGGCGCCCTTCAAGGCCGCTTGCAAAGGCTTATCCCCTGCCTCGATATAGCGGACGATATTCTCAATCATCACAATCGCGTCGTCCACGACAAAACCAGTGGAGATGGTTAGCGCCATGAGCGTGAGGTTGTTGAGGCTGTAGCCCAGCAAGTACATCAGGCCCAGGGTGCCGACGATGGACAGAGGCACGGCTACGCTCGGGATGACGGTGGCCGAAAGGGTGCGCAGAAAGAGGAAGATGACCATGATCACGAGTGCGATCGTAAGCATGAGTGTGAATTTTACATCCCGCACTGAGGCCCGGATGGTGGTCGTTCGATCGGTTAGGATCGACAGATCGATGGCCGCGGGCAAGGTAGCCTTGAGCTGCGGGAGCAGCGCTTTGACGCGGTCCACTACTTGGATGATGTTTGCGCCGGGCTGGCGCTGGATGTTTACGATGACCGCCGGGGATTCGTTCATCCAAGCCGCTAGACGCTCATCTTGCACGCCATCCACGACGTTGGCCACATCCGACAGCATGACTGGGGCGCCATTGCGGTAGGCCACGACCAGGGATTTGTAGTCGGCACTACTCAGCAGTTGGTCGTTGGCGTTAATTTCGTAGGCTTGGCGTGGCCCATCAAAATTGCCCTTGGCTTGGTTCACGCTGGCCTGTTGCAGGGCGGAGCGTACATCCTCGAGGTTAATACCCTGGGAGGCCAGCACGGTGGGATTGGACTGAATGCGCACGGATGGTTTTTGGCCTCCGCTGATGGTTACCAGGCCCACCCCCGGCAACTGCGAGATCTTCTGCGCCAGCCGCGTATCGGTCAGATCTTCGACCTGCGAGAGGGGCATGGCCTTGGAAGTCAGCGCCAGCGTAAGGATCGGCGCGTCAGCAGGATTGGACTTGCTGTAAATCGGCGGGGCGGGCAGGTCGGTAGGCAGGTAGGTTTGGGCGGCATTGATACCCGCTTGCACCTCCTGCTCGGCGACGTCAATGTTGAGGCTCAGGACGAATTGCAGGGTAATGACAGAGCTGCCGCCCGAGCTGATAGAAGTCATTTGATTCAACCCCGGCACCTGCCCGAACTGCCGCTCCAGGGGAGCCGTGATCGCGGAGGCCACTACATCTGGGCTGGCGCCAGGATAAAAGGTGATCACCTGGATAGTAGGATAATCCACCTGCGGCAGGGCTGAAACGGCCAGTTGTTTGTAGGCCACGAAGCCTGCCAGAAGAATGGCCACCATCAACAGCGACGTGGCGACCGGCCTAAGAATAAATGGTCTGGATGGACTCACCCGCCGCCTCGGTGGTGCCCCTGGCCCCCCGAGGGCTGGTTTTCCGCTTTCAGAGCCTGCCGAGATATCACTTTGGCGCCTTCTTGAAGACGATTGAAGTTGTCCGCCACGATCGGGTCACCAGCTTGAACGCCCTCGACGGCAGTGACGCCTGTGCTGGCATCGGTGGTCCGTATTTGCACCTGCTTCATGGTGACGGTTTGGTCCGGCTTGACGAGGTAAACAAAAGAGCCCTCGGGATTCCTTTGGATACATTGCGCCGGCACTAGCATCGCGTCATGATCGAGGGCTACGAGCAAGCGCGCGTTGACAAACTGGTTCGGGAACAGGGCCTCATCTTCGTTCTCGAATTGGGCGCGGATCTTCACCGTGCCCGTCGAGGGATCGATTTGGTTATCAAGGGTCAGCACGCTGCCGGTGGTGAGCTTGTTGGTGCCAGTCCGGTCATACGCCTCGACAGCCAGCTTTTGACCTTGACGCAACGGCGGCAGAATTCGTGGCAGGTAATCCTCAGCCACGGTGAACTCTACCGTGATAGGCTTGATCTGGGCGATCGTGGCCAAGGGGTTGCTGTCGGTCGCGTGAACGATGTTGCCTGGGTCCACCAACCGCAAGCCGACCCGCCCGGTAATAGGAGAGGCAATGTGGCAATAATCCAGGTTCACTTGAGCGCTATCGATCTGGGCCTGGTCTAGTTTGACGGTACCTTCGTATTGATGGACCGTGGCCTGTTGGGTGGCCAATTGCTGTTCCGGAATCGCGTTGCTGGCTAGCGCCACCTGGTAGCGCTTCAAATCAATGAGCGCGTTCGTCAACAGCGCATTATCCCTTATATACTGTCCCTGTGCTTGCTCGAGCGCTGCCTGATAAGGCCGCGGGTCGATCTCCGCGAGGGAATCTCCAGCTTTGACCACTTGCCCTTCTTGATAATTCACCGTCATCAACTGCCCATCCACGCGGCTCTTCACCGATACCGTGTACACCGGTGTCACCATTCCCAGTCCGCTCACGTATTCACCAATATCGCCTTTGACGACGTTGGTTATCGTGACGGGAATTGCCTGCATGGCGGCGGCAGCTCGGCTCGCATTGGCGCCCGCCTGTGCCTTGGCCCGAGCGTGCAGTTGCCAAAAAATGCCGGCTGCGATCAACAGAATGACGGCGCCGGCGATGAACCATCCCAAGTGGCCAGGCTTGCGGGCGGGGTCCGGCGGAGGCAGGATGCGCCCCGGCAGGGGGCGTGCTTGATCCAGTGCTGCCGTTTTTTCTTTATTGTCGGTCATCAGTTCTGCTGAAAATGGCGCGCCGCGCTCGGAGAGGACGCCGCCGGTTCCTGGCCGTAAATTATGCATAACCTATTAGATTCTGACTCAAGATAAAGGAAGAATTTTGAGCAAATGAGATGAACTGACCGTAGCCGGGGACGAACTGGAAGGAAAACAGGATGAAAAGCCAGATCCGCCAGATGACTTGCCAGCACCGATGCATTAAGGTGCAGGGTAGGACCGCGAGGTTCACGCCGGTTCTGACCTAGACGCACTCATGAACCTAGCGCGGCCGAAGGCCGCAGATAAATGACGAATGACGACATCTGAGGGAAATCCGATTGACGAACCCCGAAGCAGCGCCGCTGCACTCTCTCGGTTGGCCCCGCAGCGGCTCCGGCGCTTGGGACGGAAGCCGATTTGGAAGGGCTGGAGATTCCCGAGCTTCTGGTGGCTGGTTACCGCTTTCTGGTTGTTCATTGCGCTGGCCTCGGCAGTGGAGATGTCCGTGCTCCAGTCCGCCGCCCTTAAGCAGGCCCTGGTAGATGGCCTCGTCCGACTGCTGCCTTGGGTTTTCCTGACCCCGCTGATCGTCTGGACGGCCTCGGCGTACACCCTGGAGCGCTCGACTTGGAAACGCAGCTTGGGAGTTCACTTGGCGTTGTGCATTTTAAGCCTGGGGCTGGTGGGGGTTTGCGCGTACTTGAGTCCGCCGCGCTTGCCGCTCAACTCTCCGGATGTCTCCGGCACGCGTCGGGAAAAGTTGGAGCCGAAAGCAATGGCCTTCGTGGTGCTGCGGCGCATTACTTTCCAGTTCCCGCTTTTTTGGGGCGTAGTCGGGGCGGCTCATGCTTTGCGGTTTTACGAGCGGGCCAAAACCCAGGAACGGCGCAAACTGGAGTTGGAGTCGCATTTGGCAGAAGCGCGCCTGCTGGCCTTGAGAATGCAGCTCAACCCGCATTTCCTCTTCAACACGCTCAACTCCATCGCTTCCCTGGTCCATGACGAACCCGCCCAGGCCGAGGCCATGATCGAGGCGCTGAGCGAGATCCTACGCCTGAGCCTCAATGCCTCGGCGCGCCAAGAAGTGACGTTACGCGAAGAACTTCATTTCCTGGACCGTTTTCTGTTTATCGAGCAGACTCGCTTCGGCGACCGGTTCCGCGTCGAAAAAGAAATTGACCCGGCGGCCCTGGGAGTCATGGTGCCCATCTTGATTTTGCAACCGTTGGTGGAGAACGCCGCCAAACATGGCATCGAATCCCAAATTGGCCCGGGCTGGATCCGCATCGTGGCGGCGCCCGCCGGCGACCAACTCCGCCTCGAGGTTTCCGACAATGGCCGCGGGCTGACAAAAAGGCCCGCTGGACCCTTGACCGAGGGCGTGGGGCTGAGTAACACGCGCGCCCGCTTGAAGGAGCTTTACGGTGGACAGGCCACGCTCCAACTGCGTCCGGGGCTAGCTGGCGGTTTTTCGACGGAGCTTCGGATTCCGTGGCGGCTCACACCCAAAACGTCCGTGGTCTCCCAAACTGAACTGGTCGCGTGAGTATTCGCACCGTTGTCGTCGATGATGAGGCTCTGGCCCGGAGCCGCTTGCGGAAATTTCTTCTCCAGGAACCCGGGGTGGAGATTATCGGTGAGTGCGCCAACGGTCCGGAAGCGATCGCGCTGGTGGGTTCGCAGGCAACGGATCTACTTTTTTTAGACGTGCAGATGCCCGAGGTGAGCGGCTTTGATGTTCTAACGGCATTGCCCCCTGAGCGTGTGCCCTTAGTGATCTTTGTGACCGCTCACGATCAGCACGCGATCTCGGCCTTCGAAGTCCGCGCGCTGGACTACTTGCTCAAACCCTTCACTCAAGCGAGGCTCCAGGAAGCCGTGAGGCGCGCCCGCCGGCAATTGGAGAGTCAAGCCACGGCTGAAGCCCATGCAAAACTGATGGATCTCCTCAAGGCCCCCCCG
>Ga0209517_10005122_pt1 | contig 16848 bp, 16 predicted proteins | sample PeaSoiMetSII2010_FD_187695 | JGI IMG/M metagenome (GOLD analysis project Ga0209517, IMG submission 187695) | Peat soil microbial communities from Weissenstadt, Germany - SII-2010 (SPAdes) (version 2) | ecosystem: Environmental > Terrestrial > Soil > Wetlands > Peat | place: Germany...
CGGGCAATCTGCTCGCGCTTGCTCTCCTCAGACGGAGCCATGTTCTTCCCTTCCGAATGCGAAGCCACTTGGGTCATGCGCGTTTCCTCACCGTCCTCTTTTCGATATTCTTTTCGTAGTTGACGCCCTGAAAAATCGCGTTCACGAAAATTCCCGGCGTGTGCACGGACTCCGGCGGCAGCGTTCCCAGCTCGACAAGCTCTTCGACCTCGGCGATCACATAATCCGCGGCCGTGGCCATGACCGGATTGAAATTTCGCGCCGTCTTGCGATAGATGAGGTTGCCCCAGCGGTCGCCCTTCCACGCCTTGATGAACGCGAAATCGCCGCGCAGGCCGCGCTCGAGAATGAATTTGCGGCCGTTGAATTCGCGGACTTCTTTTCCTTCCGCGATCATCGTGCCGACGCCCGTTGGCGTGTAAAAGGCCGGAATACCCGCGCCGGCCGCGCGCATGCGTTCGGCGAGCGTGCCTTGCGGATTGAGCTCGACCTCGACTTCTCCGCTCAACACCTGCTGCTCAAAAAGTTTGTTTTCGCCGACGTAGCTGGCGATCATTTTTTTGATCTGGTGCGTCTGGAGCAGCAGGCCCAGGCCGGCCTCCATCGTGCCCGCATTGTTCGAGGCCACCGTAAGATTTTTCGTGCCCTTGCGGCGCACGGCAGCGATGAGGTTTTCGGGAACGCCGCAGGTTCCGAATCCGCCCGAGAGGATGACGGCGCCGTCGAAAAGTTTTTCGATCGCCACATCGGCGTTGGCTACGCGTTTATCCATCGAATCCGGCTCCCTACAGAGTAGGATGCATTCAATATTTGTTTGTAACAGTTTACTGCAAATCGCGCAGAATCTTGTAGAGTTCTCCCGCGGCGGAGAATTCCTCTTCGAGCGCGCGCGTCCGCAGATCGCTCCGAACCTGCTCCAGGGCCTGGATCATCTGGTCCAGGACGCGCTCCAGATTGTCGCTGTTCGTGAGAATAATATCACGCCAGACCGAATACGGACTTCCCGCCAGGCGCACCGCGTCGCGGAGACCGCGGCCCGCCAGTGTGATCGGCAAACCTGTTTCGTCCGTCTGGCTTCGGACCACTCCCGCGAGCGCCACGGAAAGAAGCTGCGGCAAGTGCGAGACCACCGCCGCGGCGCGGTCGTGCGCTTCGGCCTCCAGCCAGACTGGCTCCGCGCCCAATTTCTCGATGAGCGCGACGAAGCCCGCAACGCGCAGTTCGCGTTCCTTGCCGGCTTTTTCTTTCGCGGATGCACGAATCAGCGCGTATTTCGAGCCGCGAAACAGGTTCGCGTCGGCGGCGGCGATCCCGGAGATTTCTTTTCCCGCCATCGGGTGGCCGCCCAAGAAATGCGCGCCGCCTTCGTGGAACGATTCCGACGCCACGGCGCAGACCGATCGCTTCGTGCTCGAAGCATCCGTGACCAGCGCGTTCGGGGAGGCGAGCCGCGCGATTTCCGGCAGCAGCTCGATGGTGTGTCCCACCGGAAGCGCCACGTAGACTAAGTCCGTTCCGGCGACAGCGCGGGTCAGATCGGGAATCGCTTCATGGATCGCGCCGCGTTCGAGCGCATGGCGCAACACTTGCGTTTTGTCCCAGCCGACGACCACCGAATCCGGAAAATATTTGCGAAGCGCGAGCGCGAACGAGCCGCCGATCAATCCTGTGCCAATGATTGCAACGCGGCGGAAGGAGGCGGCCATGGCTTAGGCGATGGTCCGGCCGACGGCGGGAGCGATGATGCGCAGCTCGGCCATGAGTTTTTCAAACTGATCGAAGAAGAGCGATTGCGCGCCGTCGGAAAGCGCGTGCTCCGGATCGTTGTGCACTTCGAGGAGCAGACCGTCGGCTCCTGCGGCGATCGCGGCGCGAGCCATGGGAGGAACTTTGTCGCGAATTCCGGTGCCGTGCGACGGGTCGGCCAAAATCGGGAGGTGCGAAAGTTTCTTGATGACAGGAATCGCGGCGATGTCCAGCGTGTTGCGCGTGGCGGTTTCAAATGTGCGGATGCCGCGCTCGCACAGGATCACGTTGTGGTTGCCGCCCGCCATGATGTATTCGGCGCTCAGCAAGAGTTCCTCGATCGTCGCGGACATGCCCCGCTTCAGCAGGACTGGTTTACTGATCGTTCCGAGCGACCGGAGCAGGAAATAATTCTGCATGTTGCGCGCGCCAACCTGAAAAATATCCACGTAGGGCAGCATCAACTGAATCTGCGACGCGTCCATCACTTCGCTGCATACGAGCAGGCCGCTTTTTTCCGCGGCGTCGCGCATCATGATGAGGGCTTTCTCACCGTGCCCCTGAAAACTGTACGGCGAGCTGCGCGGCTTGAACGCTCCGCCGCGCAGGATTTTCGCGCCTGCTTTCGCGACGCGATCCGCAATTACGCCGATTTGTTCGGGATTTTCGACCGAGCAAGGTCCCGCGGCAACCACAACTTCCGTGCCGCCAATTCGCACGCCGCGCGGCAGCTCCACCACGGTTCCCTGCGGGCGAAACGCGCGGCTGGCCAGTTTGTAAGGCTGCGTGATGCGCACGACTTCGCGCACGCCGTCGATGACTTCGACGTCCCGCGGATCGAAGTCCGGCGGAACTCCCACGGCGCCCAGAACCGTTTGCGACGCGCCCGTCGAGCGATGAATGTCGAATCCCATCGACACCAGGCGGTCGATCACGTGCTGGATCTGCTCCTCTTTCGCGCCTTCTTGCATGACAACTACCATTTCAACTCCTGTTCCGTTTTACAAATTTCGCACGCTTCGTGGCGCAGGCTTCAGCCTGTGGGGGTTCGTCCTTGCAAGGACCAAAACCCACAGGCTGAAGCCTGCGCCACGAAAACCGTTTGCGCATCGCAGAAAAAAACGAGCTTAACTTTCTTTTTTGCCGTCGCCGCCATGCATCACTGTGCGCTCGACCGATCGCGCTTCATCCAGGATTCGCTCGAACAGGCGGCGAATCGCGGCATCCGGGAGCGGGCCGGGATTCGCGTTCGCTACGCCGTCGAGCACTTGCTTCTCCCTGTCCGGCTGGTAGAGCGCTTCGCCTGACGCTTGCTTGATCCGCCCGATTTCGACCACGCAGCGCGAGCGCTCGTTCAGCAGCTCGACGAGCCGCCGGTCGATTTCGTCAATTTTGCGGCGCCAGCCTTCCACGCTTTTATCCGGCACGCTCATGCCTGTGGCTCCCGCCGGCTCATCCCGGTCACCGCCGCGCCTTTCAGCAGCTTGACGCGCGCGGCCAGCGCCGCAGCCACCGCGTCAACACTTGCCGCGCGTTCGATCTCTTCCACCAAAGCCGAACCGACCACGGCGGCGTCGGCCAATCCGCCAAGCAACGAAACATGCCCCGGCAGCGAAATGCCGAAGCCGATGGCGATCGGTAGCTCGGTGAAGCGCCGCACGCGCCGCGCCAGGGCCGGCAATTCGTCGGCGAGCTGGTCCTTCGCGCCGGTTACGCCGGTACGCGAAATCAGGTACAAAAATCCGCTCGTCGATTTGGCGATAAGCGCGAGGCGCTCGTCGGTCGACGTGGGCGCCGCGAGGAAAATTGTGTCCAGGCCGCGCGAAGTCATTGCCGCGCGATAGTCGGCCGCTTCCTCGGGCGTGAGGTCGGTGATCAGCACGCCGTCGGCCCCAGCCGCTTTCGCCGCATCGCCGAATTTCTCAAGCCCCATCTGCAAGACTGGATTGAAATAGCTGAACAAGACGAGCGGCACCTCGGTCTTTGCGCGCAGTGATTTCACGAGCGAAAGGACGCCGGAGAGCGTCGTACCACTGCGCAGCGCGCGTTCGCTCGCGCGTTGAATCACCGGGCCATCGGCCACGGGATCGCTGAAGGGCACGCCCAGCTCGATCACGTCCGCACCCGCGCCTGCCAGAGCGAGGACGAACCGCTCGGTGGCGGCAAGCGTCGGGTCGCCCGCGGTGAGATAAGCGACCAGGCCCATTTCACCCGTCCGGCGCAGGCCGGCGAACCGTTGCGCGATGCGCGATGGATTCGTCATGGTTGTGGTTGCATGGGCCATGGCTTGAATCTAGTGGAACAGGCTTCAGCCTGTGGGTTGTGGCCTAGCTCAAACTAAAATCCACAGGCTAAAGCCTGTTCCACTTAAAACTTACAAATAGCGGGCTAGGATTTCCATGTCCTTGTCGCCCCGCCCTGATAAATTCAGAATCACAATCGCGTCGCGGGACATTTTCGGCGCGCGCTCGATCAATTCGGCTAGCGCGTGCGCCGATTCGAGCGCGGGAATAATGCCCTCCATCCGCGCGAGCGTGCGTGCGGCGGCGACTGCTGCGTCATCGCTCACGGCCGTGTATTCGGCGCGATGGCGGTCGGCAAGCCACGCGTGCTCGGGACCGATCGCCGGGTAATCCAGGCCCGCCGAGACGGAATGTGTTGTCGCGATCTGGCCGTCAGGCGTCTGCAACACGTAGGAATACGTGCCTTGCAACACGCCGGGGCGCGCGCCCGAGTATCCGGCCGCCGCAGCCATACGGGCGGCGTGTTCGCCAAGCGTGGTGCCGCGTCCTCCCGCCTCGACGCCCAGTAATTTTACGTTCGCATCGTTCAGGAATGCGTGGAACAGACCGATCGCGTTAGAGCCGCCTCCAACGCACGCGACGAGCAAGTCCGGCAAGCGCTTTTCAGCTTCCAGAATCTGCGCGCGCGCTTCGAGTCCGATCACTCGATGAAAATCGCGCACCATCATCGGATACGGATGCGCTCCCAAAACCGAGCCGAGCAAATAGTGCGTCGTGCGCACATTCGTGACCCAGTCGCGCATGGCTTCGTTGATCGCGTCCTTGAGCGTGCGTGTCCCTGAATTCACGCCCACCACTTCCGCGCCCAGCAAACGCATGCGAAAGACGTTGAGCCGCTGGCGCTCCATGTCTTCGACGCCCATGTAAACCACGCATTCGAGGCCCAGCCGCGCCGCAACCGTTGCCGTGGCGACTCCGTGCTGGCCCGCGCCGGTTTCCGCGATGACGCGGCGCTTTCCCATGCGCACGGCCAGCAAGCCCTGTCCGATGCAATTGTTGATTTTGTGCGCGCCGGTGTGGAGCAGGTCTTCGCGCTTGATGTAAATGCGCGGCCCGCCGAGACGCTCCGTCAGCCGCGAAGCAAACTGCAGCGGCGTGGGCCGCCCGGCAAAATTCTTGAGCAAGTAGTCGAGCTCTTTTTGGAAGCTCGGGTCTTTGCGCGCTTCCTCGTACGCGTGCTCGAGTTCCTCGAGCGGCGCCACGAGCGTCTCCGGGACGTAGCGGCCCCCGTAAGGACCGAAGCGGCCTTTCGCGTCCGGCCAGGTTTGTGTTGCAGTGGACAAAAGTTCGTCTCCGTTTCAATCAAATTCAAGCGCTGTAGCGCCCACCTTTAGGTGGGCATTTCATGGCCATGCAAGTGTCCGTCTGAAGGCGGGCGCTACACAAACGAAACCCGTTCAAACACGCCCTAAAAAACGGCGGCGAACAGCGCGCGCAATCGCGCGGGATCCTTGCGGCCGGGCCGCGCTTCGACACCGCTGGCAACATCCACAGCGTACGGCTGAGCGACGCGAACAGCCTCGGCGATATTTTCAGGCGTGAGGCCGCCCGCCAGGATGATCCGCCCATAGCGGCTCGCGGCTCGCGCCAATTTCCAATCGAGTGTGCGGCCTGTGCCGCCGTGCAATCCGCGCGCAAATCCATCCAACAGTATTGCATCGGCAGCGCCGTACCGGGCCAGCGTAACGGCACGGAATCCTCGCTTTACCTGAACCGCCTTGATCACCCGATGCTTTCGGGCCAGTTCGCCCACTTCCTTCGGAGACTCCGCCCCATGAAGCTGCACCGAACCGAGCCGCAACGCCCGTGCCATCGCATCCACCACCAGCGGCGGCCAGTTCACAAACACGCCGACCGCCTCCACAAACGGCGGGAGACGCCGAATGATGCTCCACGCTTCCGCGGGGCTGATGGCACGCGGGCTGGGCGGATAAAAATTGAATCCGAGCGCGGAAGCCCCCAAATCAATAGAAAGGCGCGCGTCGACCCAGGTGGTGATCCCGCAAATTTTAACACGAGTCGGCATGAGATTTTGGTAGCACAGGCTTCAGCCTGTGGGGGTTAGTCCCTGCAAGGACAAAAATCCACAGGCTGAAGCCTGTGCCACTTCAGCCGCCCAGCAAGGTTCGCAGCGCCGCCGCCGGGTCAGGCTGAGCCATCAGATGCTCGCCGATGAGGAACGCGTCAAATCCCGCAGCCCGAAGGCGCGCCAGATCTTCGTGGGAGCGCAGGCCGGATTCGCAGACGGCTACACATTCGTCGGGGATGGCCGCAATCAATTCCGTCGAAGTTTCGACGCGCACTTCGAGCGTGCGCAGGTCGCGATTGTTCACGCCCAGGATGCGCGCGCCCGCCGCCAAAGCCCGCGCCAGTTCCTCGCGCGTATGGACTTCGACGAGCGGCTCCATTCCCAGCTCGCGGCCGAGCGCGAGCAGTTCGCCAAGGAGCGCGTCGCCAAGTCCCGCCACGATCAGCAAGAACGAATCGGCGTCCGTCGCGCGCGCTTCCCAGACCTGCCACGGATCGATGATGAAATCTTTGCGCAGAACCGGCAAGCCCACCGCCGCGCGGGCGTCGCGCATGTATTTCAAATCGCCTTGAAAAAATTCCTCTTCGGTGAGCACAGAGAGCGCCGCGGCTCCGGCCATCTCAAAACTCTTGGCCAGCCCCACCGGGTCAAAATCCGCGCGAATCAAGCCACGCGAAGGCGAGGCCTTCTTGAGTTCGGCGATTACGTTCAGGGAATCGCGCGTCAGCGCGGCGGCAAAATCGCGCACTGGCTTCGCATGCTTCACCTCGAAACGCAGCGCCGTCTCCGGAACGGATTTCTTGCGGTGAGCGATCGCGGCGCGGCGCGCCTCGATAATGCGGTCGAGCACAGTCCCGGATTTGGTTTCAGCCGCCATGGGCGCGTCTTTGGTCTCCAATCAGAGCGGAAGCGGAAACCATCATGCTATCGTCCAGGGCAGGGGGAGTCAATCGCGCAACCCGGGAACGCCAATCTCCCGATTGGCGTTTTGCACGACGCCATTCAGGAGAATGGCGTTCCCGGGCCACATCATCAGGGAATTCTTCGTCAATTGGGAACCAGGCGATTGACGTCATATAATTTCAGCCCCAACACAAGCAAGGCGTAGAGGATTGAGGTTGTTCTTGCTCGGGAGGCGTGGTGCCGAAAGACGAATTGACGATCCTCGAACTCGAAATTACAAATTGCCGGAAGTGCCCGCACCTGGTTCCTTATCGCGAAGAGGTCGCGCGCACCAAGCGCCGCGCCTATCGCGACTGGACCTACTGGGGACGGCCCGTTCCGGCGTTCGGCGATCCGGAAGCTCGGCTCGTCATCATCGGCCTTGCGCCGGCGGCGCATGGGGCCAATCGCACGGGGCGGATGTTCACGGGGGACCGGTCGGGGGATTTTCTGTACGAGCAACTCTACCGCGCTGGCTTCGCGAATCAGCCGAACTCGAAACGGGCTGATGATGGGCTGATCTTAAAGGACGCGCTGATTTCGGCGGCGATTCGCTGCGCGCCGCCTGCCAACAAACCGCTGCCGGAAGAAGTAAGCAACTGCCTGCCTTATCTTGAGCGTGAACTCGCGCTGATTCGCCCGCGAGCCATCCTTGCGCTCGGAGGCATTGCGCTGAACACGTATCTGGATTTGCTGAAGCGGCAAGGATTGATTGCCTCGCGCGCGGCGTATTCCTTCGCTCACGGCGCGAGCTTTGCCTTGCCGGGCGATCTTCCTCACCTATTTGCCGCCTATCATCCCAGCCAGCAAAACACGCAGACCGGGCGATTGACGCCCGCCATGTTCGCGCGGGTCCTCAGGAAGATTCGCAAATATTTGGAAAAGTAAGCTTGCACAGTGGTTTAGGTAGCACAGGCTTCACAGGCTGCGGAAAAAGTAGTTTATTTTGTCATTCCGAGCGGAGCGAGGAATCTCTCTTCGATTTAACGCCATGAAAAGAAAGAGAGATTCCTCGCTCCGCTCGGAATGACAAAACGAGTGGTGCACTCTTTCCGCAGCCTGTTCAGCCTGTGGGTTTCCATTTGATCTAGTCTGGTGCGTAAACCTCGGCGAGTGCAAGCGTTTCGGGCTCGCAAACGAACCCCCACAGGCTGAAGCCTGTGCTACTAAAATCTAATCGGCGGGGGCGTTGGCGTGGGTTGTGGCTTCGATGCGTGTGCCGTGGCCGAGACGCTTCGCCAGGCGGTCAAACGCAAGATACACGACCGGGGTTGTGAATAGCGTCAGCGCCTGGCTGAAGATCAAGCCGCCGACGATGGCGATGCCCAGCGGCTTGCGCAATTCCGCTCCGGTGCCTCCGCCGAGGGCCAGCGGCAGGCCACCGAGCATGGCTGCCAGGGTGGTCATGAGGATGGGGCGGAATCGCAAGAGACACGCCTGATAAATAGCATCAATGGGATTCTTGCCTCCCTTGCGCTCCGCATCGAGCGCAAAGTCAATCATCATGATCGCGTTCTTCTGAACGATTCCGATCAACAGGATGATTCCTATGAGCGCAATGATGCTGAAATCGGTGTGCGTGAGCAGCAAGGCGAGAAGCGCTCCGACTCCCGCCGAGGGCAGCGTCGAAAGAATCGTGATGGGATGGATGTAGCTTTCATAAAGCACGCCGAGAACGATGTACACGGTCACCAGCGCGGCCAGAACCAGGATCGGCTCATTCGCCAGCGCGGCCTGAAAGGCTTGCGCCGTTCCCTGGAATCCCGCGTGGATGCTCGCCGGAAACCCGATATCCTGCTGCGCCTGTTTGATGGCGTCGACAGCCTGGCCGAGCGAAGCGCCTTGTTTCAGGTTGAACGACAGAGTCACCACGGGGAATTGTCCCTGGTGGTTGACGGCGATGGGAGCGAGTTCCGAGGAGTACTGGGTGAACGCGCTGAGCGGAACTTGCGAGCCATTCGACGAGTGAACGTAAATATCTTTAAGCGCGTCGGGATTCTGCTGGAACGTCGGATTCACTTCGAGCACGACGTGGTACTGGTTCAATTGGGTGAAAATCGTGGAGACTTGCCGTTGGCCGAAGGCGTCGTACAGCGTGTCGTCAATGACTTGCGGAAGGATTCCCAGCCGCGACGCGGTGTCGCGGTCAATCTCCAGGGAAGCCTGCGTGCCCAGTTGCTGCTGGTCGCTGGCCACATCGGTCAACTCCGGCAAGTTTCTTAGCTTATCGATGAGTTTTGGCGCCCACTCGGCGAGCTCGCGCCCGTCCGCGTCTTCCATCGTGTACTGGAATTGGGTGCGGCTGATTCGATCTTCAACGGTCAGGTCCTGCACAGGCTGAAGGTAGAGTGTAATTCCCTTCACGTCGTTCAAACTCGCTTGCAGGCGGCGAATCACGGTTTCCGCGTCATCCGTTCTTTCCTCGCGTGATTTCAGGTTGATCTGAATGCGCCCGCTGTTCGGCAGCATGTTGACGCCGTCGACGCCGATGAAGGACGAGAGGCTGACGACATCGGGATCCTTCAAAATAACTTTCGCGAGAGCCTGCTGGCGTTCCCCCATGGCCGGAAACGAAATCGTTGCGGGAGCTTCCGAGATCCCGAGGAGGACCCCGGTATCCTGCACGGGGAAAAAGCCTTTGGGAATGACCAGGAACAAAAATATAGTCAGCGCCAGGGTTCCGACCGTCACGACCAAGGTGGCCTGTTGATGTTTCAGCACAAATCGCAGGATCGCCGCGTATTGATCGATGATCCAATTCAGCGAATGTTCCGAAACCTTGTAGAACCAGCTCTTTTCCGATTCTTTTTGGTGGCGCAATATTTTCGAGCACATCATCGGAGTGAGCGTCAGCGACACCACAGCCGAAACCAGAATCGTCACGCTCAGGGTGATTGCGAATTCCCGGAACAGTCTGCCCACGACGTCCTGCATGAACAGGAGCGGGATCAGCACGGCGATCAGAGACACCGTGAGCGAAAGAATCGTGAAGCCGATTTGCTCGGAACCTTTGAGCGCGGCCTCGAGTGGAGGGTCGCCCTCTTCGATGTAACGGGTGATATTTTCGATCATCACGATCGCATCGTCGACGACGAACCCGGTCGAAATCGTGAGCGCCATCAGCGACAGGTTATCCAAACTGTACCCCAGCAAATACATCACGCCGAAAGTGCCGACGAGCGAAAGGGGCACAGCCACGCTGGGGATGGCGGTCGCCGCCGGGCTGCGCAGGAACAAAAAGATGACGAGCACGACCAGCGCCACGGTCAGCATCAACTCGAATTGCACGTCCGACACGGAAGCGCGAATCGTAGTCGTGCGGTCGGTCAGAGTGGAAAGCTGGACCGAAGTGGGCAGCGAAGCCTTGAGTTGCGGCAGCAGGCTCTTGATGCGGTCCACCACGTTGATGATGTTCGCGCCCGGCTGCCTTTGAATGTTGACGATCACGGCGGGCTTGTCGTTTTCCCAAGCCGCCAGTTTGACGTTTTCCGCGCCGTCAATGACATTGGCCACGTCCATGATGCGAACGGGGCCGCCGTTCTTGTAGGCGATCACGATGGGCTTGTACGAATCGGCGGTCATCAACTGATCGTTCGCCCAAATCGTGAACGCCTGTTGGGAACTGTCCAGATTGCCTTTGGCCTGATTGACGTTCGCCTGCCCCAGCGCCGTGCGCAAATCTTCCAGACTCAATCCATAAGAAGCGAGCGCGGTTGGATTGGCCTGAATTCGCACCGACGGCTTCTCGCCGCCGCTGATGCTCACGAGGCCAACTCCCGGCAATTGCGCGATTTTCTGCGACAGGACCGTGTCCGCCATGTCCTCCAGTTTCGTCAAGGGCAGCGTGTCGGAAGTCAGCGCGAGCGTCAGCACGGGAGTATCCGCGGGGTTGGTCTTGCTATAAATCGGCGGGTTGGGAAGGTTCGTCGGGAGATACGTAGTCGCGGCGTTGATCGCGGCCTGGACCTGTTGCTCGGCCACGTCGATATTCAGATCGAGAACAAATTGCAGCGTGATGAGAGACGCCCCGAACGAGCTGGTCGAGGTCATCTGATTGAGCCCGGGTACCTGGCCGAACTGCCTCTCGAGTGGCGTGGTCACCGACGAAGCCATCACCGAGGGACTCGCCCCCGGGTAAAACGTGAGGACCTGAATCGTCGGGTAGTCAACCTGCGGCAGCGCGGAAACCGGCAGCTGCCGGTAGGCAACGGCCCCGGCCAGCAAAATCGCAGCCATGAGCAACGAAGTCGCGATCGGGCGCAGAATAAATGGCCGGGACGGATTCATCAGCTCTGCTTTACCTGGGTTTTGCCTTTTGGCGCGCGGGGATGGTCGGATTCATTGCCTTGAGCCGGAGCGCTGCCGGTTGAACCTCCAGCAGGACCGCTCGGTGACACGTTATGAACTTCCACTGGAGTGCCCGCCTGCAATCGTTCCTGCCCATCCACCACCACTTGATCGCCTACCGAAACGCCGGAGGCGATCAAGGCGATATTTCCCTGCGTCAAATCCACTTTGACGGGCTGCATTTCCGCCTTGCCGGCCTTTACGGTATAGACGTACGAGCCCTGCGTCCCGCGCTGAATCGCCGCGAGCGGCACCACGATGGCATCCTTGCGAACGGCCAGCATCAAACGGGTATTCACGAATTGATTGGGCCAGAGCGACAAATCCCGATTTTCAAAAGCCGCTTTGAATCGAACCGTCCCCGTGGTGGGATCGATCTGGTTGTCCACCGTCAATAGCTTGCCCGACGCAAGCATGTTCTGATCGTCGCGGCTGTACGCCTGCACGCCCAACTCCTCGCTTTTCATGTGCTGTCTGACTTCCGGGAGGTTGTCTTCCGGCAGCGTGAAAAGAACCGCGATCGGCTGCACTTGCGTGATGACCACAAGGCCGTTCGGATCCGTGGCATGAATCATGTTGCCTTGATCGACGAGCCTCAGCCCGACGCGCCCACTGAGCGGCGCCGTAATCTTGCAATAAACCAATTGCAATTTTTCGTTGTCGATTTGGGCCTGATCGGCGCGCACGGCGCCTTCCAGTTGTCCCACTGTGGCGTTCTGCGTGTCCACCTGCTGCGAAGCGATGACGCCCTCTTTCGCCAGCTTGTCATAGCGCTTGAAATCAACTCGGGCATTGTCCAGCGTCGCTTGGTCGCGGAAGAGTTGCCCTTCCATTTGTTCGAGCGCCACCTGGAACGGTCGAGGATCGATCTCGGCCAGGAGGTCGCCTTCATGCACGAATTGCCCCTCCGTGAAATTGACCTTCTGCAGCTCGCCATCCACGCGGCTCTTCACCGTAACCGTGTTAAACGCCGTCACCGTCCCAAGGCCCGAGAGATAGTAGGGTACGTTTTGCTTCAGGGCCGGTGTCACGGCTACCGAGACGGGACCGAGCGAGGCTGCCCTGGCGCCGGGCGCGGGCGCGGCTTTGCTCTCGGAGGAAGGGCGCGATTTGTAATAGTAGTACGCCCCGCCTGCAAGCACGATGAGCAGGAGGATCCACATCCAGCCGCTCTTCTTCGGCTTGCCGCCTTCGCCGCCGGAAGGATGCAGGTCCACTCGACGCTCCGCGTCGTTATGTTGTGAGGAATCAGGAATAGCCATATTTGTCCTGTCAGCTTGTATGAATTCAACCGACTCTATTGATCATTGATGTAGACGTATTCGAACCAGCCCCGGTTACGCCATCCCCCCATCGACACCTGTATCCCAAGATGGTAGCGATACCGGGATTCGAACCCGGATTTTGGCCTTGAGAGGGCCACGTCCTAACCCTTAGACGATATCGCCGCCGTGAGCCAAACGCGCACGCTAACTCGAACTACATAAGCTACGGTCATCCTGGAGCGATTGGCGCAGGCTGATGAGGGGTAATTTTCGCACGGACACCACATAGGCGCAAGCCACGCCTGAAAACCCGGGCTGTTCCGACCGGAAAGTTATTGCGCCGGGGTGGAAGACGGCGGCGCGGCGGATGCCGGCGCGGACGCGTCCTTCGGTCCAAAGTTCTTGGCGAGATACTGAACGAGAGTATCGATTTGGTCCGCGGGAACATTGGCTCCGCGATCGATCATGGTCTGCACGGTGTCCTTCCAATCGTCCAGATTCTTGTGCGCTTTCGTCAGATTCGTAAGCTTGTGGCACGCCTGGCAATTTTCCGTGGCGATCGCCTTTCCATCGCCGTCGGGCAATTCCACAACGGCTGCTTTGGCGGGTGCGGGTGTGCCTGGCGCCGCCGCGTCAGGTGGGGGAGCCGGCGTAACAGGAGCAGTCGCCGGCGCGTTCGAGGCAGCGGCAGCGTCCTTGGGGCCGAAGTTCTTGGCAAGGTACTGCGCCAAGGTGTCTATCTTGTCGTCCGGAATGTCCGCGCCGCGGTCGATCATCGTGTGGATCGTGTCTTTCCAGTCGTCCAGATTTTTGTGCGCCTTCGTCAAATTGGTCAGCTTGTGACACGTCTGGCAGAATTCGGTCGCAATGGGCTTGCCATCACCCTCAGGCAACTCCACGGGTTTGGGCGCGGGCGCCGCCGCGGGAGGAAGAGCAGCTTGTCCGGCATCCTGGGTCGCAGCCGGGTGCTCGGCCGCCGCCGGGACCGCATGCGCCTCATGAATCAGGGCGCCGAGCAATGTGGCTCGCGGCGCAGCAGCGATCCGTGCTTGGCTCTTGGAAGGCGTGGCTAGGATGCCGAGACCAACAACGCAAATAAGACCGGCTAAAAGAGCTGAATAACGCGAAAAATGGCTGCCTGGTGTGCGCACTCTTCCGTGTCCTCCCTCGATTTTCGCGTAAGCAGCGGGATCTCCAACCGAATCCGCTGCTCTATCTAAATACTTGCTGAAGCAAATATTCAAACGGGTCGAACCATTCAAATTCCATTCTGATATGAACAACGGAAAGAATCAAGCGGCGACACGCTACCCCAAAAGAGGAGGGGCGAAGATTTGGAGGCACTTTACATTTCCTCACGGGGAAAAAATCCAGCGGTCAGCTCTATCGATTCGGCAGTTTTTTGCGTTACGAGCGGGTTCCCTCCTGGTGAACGTACTTGACGACTTCCACATCGGAAGTTGCAATCAGGCCGTCCCGAAGCATCTCGTCCAGAAACGGAAGGAGCAGCTTAATTTTTTCATCGGAATCGACTACGCTGACCATCACGGGCGCGTCGGATGAAAACGACAGCAGATGAGCGCGCCGGATCAGCGTGCTCGCGCCGTATCCTTCAATCCCGCGAAGCACGGTGGCGCCTGCAATGTCCAGCTCCTTGCACTTTTCCACGATGGCTCGATAGAGCGGCTTTCCGTGCCACACGTCACTCTCGCCAAAGTGGATGCGCAGTAATTTGGCTTTTCCCTCGAGCTTCATTTCGTTTCCTTCGATTCACTCTTTGCCTCTGGCATGGTGTGCGTGTACTTGACGATGTCCACGTCGGAAAGAACCACCAGCCCCTGCGTGACCATGTCGTCCAGGATCGGAGTGAAGGCGCGCAACTTTTCCTCGGTATCGACGATCGACAGCATGATGGGCCGGTCGTGCGAAAGATGCATCGTCTTTTGCTGGTGAATTCTGCGGTTGGCTCCATAACCCAGAATTCCGTGGTAGACCGTCACCCCCGCGATATCGTTCGCGCGCAGGCTTTCCACCAGCGCCTGGTAGAGCGGCTTGTTGTGCCACTTGTCGTTTTCGCCGATGTAAATGCGCATCATCTTGGCCCTGCCTGCGCGCTTGGTCGCGGGGAGTAACCCGTCCGATGCATCTCCTTCGCGGGCTTGCGAAGGTTTCAAGATGGTCGTGTCCTGCACGTCGATCAATCCCACGCCCACCATGTCATGAAGTTTTGGAAGGATTTCGTCCAGTTTTTCGGGCGTTTCGACGAACTCGATTTTGACGGGCAAGTTTTCAGTCAACCGAAGAATCCGCGCGGTGTGCATCTTGTGATCGGCGCCGAATCCGGCGATGCCTCGGATCACGCTGGCGCCCGAAACGCCCCGGTAAAACAGATAATCCAGGACGGCGGCATAGAGGGCCTGGCCGTGGTACTGCTGGTCCTCACCCACATAAATGCAGATTTTCTTGGCTGGGCCTTGTTTTAGCATTTCCTCTCACCGACCCCTATTTGAAGCGAGGACTGTTTCCGCGGTTTCATCCGAGCGTCCTCCCGGTGACGACCCCCAGCCAGACCGCGATGAATCCGACGGTTACGCTGAGGATAACATTCAGGAACGCAATTAGAAGTTCGCCGTCCCGGAAGCTCTGAAAGGTCTCGAACTCGAATGTGGAAAAGGTCGTGTACGCCCCGATGAAACCAATCGGTATCAGGTAGCGCCAATTCGCGTTCCAATGCGCCCGCTCCGCGAGCAGGGTCACAACCAGACCGATCAAGAACGATCCCGTGATATTGATCACAAATGTACCGTACGGAAACCGCGCTCCCATCCGATTGCTGATGTAGCCGCCCAGCCAGAATCGAGCGATCGATCCGATGAATCCCCCGAGGCCAACCATCCAGTATTTGGTCATTTGCGCTCTCGCCAGATCCTCTTTATTTTTCCGCATTCCTGAAATGAAAGCCAATCACGACAGATTGGATCACGAATATGCTTTGAAACAGAAAAATCGCGTCAGTTCCACGCGTCATCCGTCAAAAATCTGCCGTACGTTTGATTCGCTCATTGCCGGGGACATGGCTCCGCGACAAGGAACTTGTCAGGAGTCATCATCTGTCCGGCCTGAAGGACAGCGGTTATACGGCGAACTCCATCGCCTTTCGTAATCATACGTTGGGCGTAATCGAAGTCAACCCTCGGTTCGCGTCATGTTCCGTATTAAAAAATGAGGCTAGTGCGGGACGGGGTGAGACTCCGCCACGGGTTCCACGGCATTCTGCGTGGGAACGATGCGGCGATAAATCCGAAATGAGAAAAAGCGGTTGCGGCAGGGAGCGCAGCGAAATGCGGGAACGCCGAGCAGACGATACACCCAGGCGAGCATGCCCATTCCATGCTCGCTAGAAATGCGCGGCAAATCCATGTTGCCGCATAATCCGCAATGCACGTACCAGACATATCCGATGGGAGCCGCCCAGGCGTAAAAGCGCGAGTCGCAGGCCCGGCAGCGCCAAGGGCGCAGCCGAGCCATCCCCACCAGGTGGTCCTTCACACCACGCCTGCGAGAACGGCGGGGACTGTCGCTATGACAGACCGGACACAACAAATTTTCTTCCCCCTGGGAATTCTGGCAAAAGAATACGTGAACGTTTGTTGTCATGGCAAGTTCCATCTGCGCAAGGTTGTCGCACCATGTACAATGGCCCGAGAGGTGCCGGATGGCCGATTACACTTCGGAGCATGCGCGGGCGGGGATCAAGACGAAGCTTCCGCCGCTCGACACCTGGCCGAATCAGTTTCCGGGATACCGGATTGTCACGCGCTACCCCGAGTACACATCGGTGTGCCCGAAAACCGGTTTGCCCGACTACGGAACAATCACCATCGAGTACGAACCGAAAAAACTATGTCTGGAACTCAAGGCCCTGAAAATGTATCTGCTGGCTTACCGCGACCTCGGCATCTTTTACGAAAATGCAGTTAATCGCATGTTGCGGGACATCGTCGAGGCGATTCACCCGGCCTGGTGCGTCGTGCGCGGCGAATTCACGCCGCGCGGCGGCTTGACCACGATGGTGGAATCGAGCTGGCCAAGAAACACGCGTCCCCGCAAATCGTAGACAACCAGTCGCGGCTCCGTGGTAATCTCAGCTAAATGGCGTCGCCAGTCCCAGAATGGCCCGCCAAGGAGCGATGATGAGTATTTCCCCGAATGTTCC
>Ga0209517_10005123_pt1 | contig 16838 bp, 16 predicted proteins | sample PeaSoiMetSII2010_FD_187695 | JGI IMG/M metagenome (GOLD analysis project Ga0209517, IMG submission 187695) | Peat soil microbial communities from Weissenstadt, Germany - SII-2010 (SPAdes) (version 2) | ecosystem: Environmental > Terrestrial > Soil > Wetlands > Peat | place: Germany...
GCGAAAGACGGCGAGGCGCTGGCGGGAGTCGTCGAAGTTGGCCTCGGCTTCGAGGTGATCGAGGACGGCGTGGAATCCGCGGGAGGTCGGCAGGGAGCTGAGCTCGGCGTAGCATTCGTGGAAGAACCAGTGGCGAAAGGCGCTGGAGCGGACGGCAAGGATGTAACAGCCTCCGGAGGAGTAGACAGGGAGGCGGACGAATGCCTGGCCGTCGTCGGAGGTGAAGGGTTCGCAGCGTCCGAGGAGGTCGATCAGGTGGGCGAACGGTTTGGGTTGCATCAGTTCCTCTCAATTTCAGGGTAAGGGGGTGCGGTCGCCGCTGCGGGTTTGAAATCCGGAAGTGATTGAAATAATTGAGAAAATTTTCCGGCAAAATTTGTGACCGTGTTTTTTGGAGGGGTGGATTTGGGGGTGGGTGGGGTTTGTGGCTGGAATCTACGAGGCGGGGGGCTAAGCGGAAGAGCACGCCGGAAGCGACCGCCGCCAGCAAGGTGAAGAGGAGCGCGCGCTCCCAACTATCGCAATGGAGGCATGGAAACCTGCCTCGCTGAAAGCCATGCCGCCGCAGTCAAACATAATGTAATCACGATTGAGAAAGCGATGGGTATGATAAAGAGGTATCTGGCGGCAAAAGCACAGGGCGAACGCCCACGCAGTGCCGCGCATGAGCGCCAAAGTCGCCCACCCAAAGATGTCAGCCGGCGTTCACGCCGGCTGACTCAATTTCTTTCTCTCGGCGGTATGATATGAGGCTCCCTCGCTACCTCTAGCTTAGCTAGAGCACTATTCATCTCGTCGATCATGCGGCGGTCTTCGGCAGTCTCACTCAGTGTCACGAACTCATCCAGCGTCTTCTTCGTCCGGGCGGTGCTCTCTTGAAAATCCTGGTTGTACTGTTCCATTGTCGTCTTGTCCTTCAGGAAGGCGCGCACGAGGATGCCCTGCTCCGCGCCGAGAATCGCAGCCATCGCGGTATTGATGTCACTGGCCAGGAACCGTTTTTTGGCGGTCACCTTGGCCAATTTGTCGCTCACTCCGCCGAGGTCACCGATGTCATTTAGGGCGAGGAAGCTCACCCCCAATGTCAAAACCATTGCGGCGCCGAAACTCATGAAGAGCTTCTAGCCAATCGACATCTGGGACATCACTTGAATTGAACTGTTCTCCTTGCGTTATTCGTAAACCCTTCACGGCACAGCGCGCTCAATTCGCGCAGGTCCCGGCTGCTTAACCCCCGGTCGATCTCCAGCAGGATTTTCACCTTGCCCTTCACCTTGGCCACTCCCCGCAGATACGGCGTGGCCGTTCGCCGAAGTCCGGCGTGTCTCTCTTTCTAAAACAACCGTCGATCCCATGCTCCTTCAAGAACTTCCTCTCTCGCCACGGGTTTCGCGCAGCCGGAGATTCCTCGTCCGCCAGCCATCAGGCTCGTGTCGCTACACTTATCGGCCGGACCGCCGAAGAACCTTATGGATTTTATGCGGGTATGTCAATAACGGACGTTCCAGCCGCAATGCGCTACCATTACGATTTCATGAAGCTCACATTCTGGGGTGCGGCCGGCACCGTCACCGGCTCCATGCACCTGGTGGAAACCGGAGGCAGACGCTATCTTCTGGATTGCGGCCTCTTTCAGGGCCGGCGCAAAGATGCCGACCGGATCAACCGCAACCTTCCTTTCCCTGCCTCCTCCATCGATGCCGTCGTCCTTTCGCATGCCCACATCGATCATTGCGGCAATCTCCCCACGCTCGTCAGGCACGGCTTCTCCGGACCCATCTTCACCACTCCGGCCACCGTCGACCTGTGCAACTGGATGCTGCGCGACACTGCCCACATTCAGGAGAAGGACGCCGAGTTCCTCAACAAGCGCCTCGAGAAACGAAAATCCCAGGGCTTGGACAACGGTCTGGTCGAGCCTCTTTACACCATGGAGGAAGCCGAGCGGACCCTGCCGCTGTTCCAGCCCGTGCCCTACCACTCGCCGCACCTGCTGGCTCCCCAGTTCACTTACGTCAGCTATGATGCCGGCCACATTCTCGGCTCGTCCTCCGTGGTGCTTCACGATGCTTCCAACGGGCGCGTGCGCCTGGCCTTCTCTGGCGACGTGGGCCGGCCGCATCTGCCCATCATCCGCGATCCCGAAACGCTGCCGCCGGCCGAATACCTGATTCTGGAAAGCACCTACGGCGGACGCCTCCACAAGGACGTGAGCCACGTGGTCAACAAGCTGGCCGACGTGGTAAACCGCACCGCGCGCCGCGGCGGGCGCATCATCGTGCCCTCGTTCGCCGTGGGCCGTACGCAGCAACTCGTGCTGCTGCTCCACCAGCTCGCCAACGAAAAGCGCATTCCCAATATCCCGATCTTCGTCGATAGCCCCCTGGGCATCAACGTCACCCAGGTGCACCGCGACCACCCCGAGTGCTTCGACGATGAAACCCGCGACTACCTGCTTCACGGCGAGGACCCCTTCGGCTTCAGCCGCCTCCAGTACGTTCGGGAGGCCTCCGAATCGAAGAAGCTGAACGACCTCCACGGTCCCTTCGTCGTCATCTCCGCCTCCGGCATGTGCGAGCAGGGCCGCATCCTGCACCATTTGCGTAACAACATCGAGGATCCCCGCAATACCGTGCTCATTACCGGCTTTCAGGCGCAGGATACACTCGGCCGCAAGCTCGTGGAAAAGTGGCCGGAAGTGCGAATATTCGGCGAACCCATGCGCGTCCGGGCTGAAATCTCGAGCCTGGACGAGCTCAGCGCCCACGCCGATCAGGGAGAGCTTATGGAGTGGATTCGCCCGCTGGCGCCCTCGCTGCGCAAGGTGTTCCTGGTCCATGGCGAGCCCCAGCAGTCGCAGACCTTCGCCAGGCTGCTTCATTCCACGTATAATCTGGATGTGGCCGTTCCCGGACCGGGCCAGTCTTTTGAGTTGGATTGACGAAACCGAAAGGTACCCCCGGCTCATCTATATTGAAGGAAGTTAAAGGAGTATCGCTACGTGAATCCCACACCCACATTTTCGCAGCCGGCACCGGAGCCACAGCGCTCGGGTTTGCTGACGGCCCTCGTGGCCGGTGCGCTGATTGCGCTGGTGGCTGCCAATATCTACCTGTACGTCCAGATCGACCATGTGCGAACGGACGTGGCCAAGCAGCACGAGACCCTGATGACCGAGTTGAGCAACCTGCGCGACGCCTCTTCGGTGACCACACAGTCCCAGGCACGCCACCTCGAAACGCTGAAGGAGGAGTTGGCAGCCGCCCAGGCCCAGGCGCGTACCCTTGCCGGCCAAGCCAAGGCCGAGTCCATCGCGCGCGCCGAACAGCTCACCCGCAGGATCGAAGTGGAGCAGGCCAAGGTGCAGCAGCAGGTCAGTTCCGAAATCAGCGACGTCAAGCAGAGTGCCAACGCCGCCAATGCCAAGATTGCCGATGTCTCCACGGACGTCGGCGGCGTGAAGACCCAGGTGACGGCGACGCAGGAGGAATTGCAGAAGACCATTGCCGACCTGAAATCCGCCCGCGGCGACCTCGGCGTGCAAAGCGGCCTGATCGCGACCAATGCCTCGGAGTTGCAGGCATTGAGGCGGCTGGGCGAGCGCAACTACTTCGAGTTCAAGCTGGGAAAAACCAAGGCTCCGCAGCGCGTCGGCGATATCACCCTGCTGCTCAAGAATACCGACCCCAAGAGGAACAAGTACACAGTCTCCGTGATGGCCGACGACAAGCTCACCGAGAAGAAGGACAAGAACATCAACGAGCCCGTGCAGTTCTATACCAGCAAGGCCAAGCAGCCTTACGAGCTCGTGGTGAACTCGGTCCAGAAGAACCTCATCGCCGGCTATCTGTCCACCCCTAAAGAGCAGGCAACGCGGTAACGCCGGACGTTTGGGTCGGAGGGAGCCGTCGCCGGGAACCCGCTTCCCTACATCGGTTAAGCCCCCGTACCTGCATCGACCGGAGTCTTGATATACTAAAGCTGCCACGGTGGGATTAGCTCAGTTGGTAGAGCACGGGATTGTGGTTCCCGGGGTCGTGGGTTCAAACCCCACATCCCACCCCAAGGCCCTCCACTCTATCCTTTGATTTCCGCGAGGTGCGCATCTGCTCACAAGTCGTCGAACAAGCAGGCGTCCATTTTGTGGAGGGCCAGCCGGACAGGCCGCTCATGCGTAATGTCAACGACGCTGGCCTGGTGGTGGAGGCATGCTTCTCCGGCGGGGCTGACTCCGCCCTTCTCTATGCACACAACCTGACCGGGGAGTTCTTTGACTTGCTCGGGGGAGGCCGGCACCATCCTGCAGAGCGACCGCCTGCCAAGCCGTGTGGTTGACTCCCGCCGTGTCCCGGCCGCCGACGTACACCACGCAATTACCGGCGAAGATTCGACTACTGTACTACACGCCGTATCCTATCAGTAAACTAAGCTGCCAGGCGCGTGCCGGCACCTCCGCCAATCCTGCTCCAGCAGGCTCCACACCACCAGGTCGACCCAGCGGTCCGTCACCCACTCGGCTTGGTTGGCGACGCCTTCGCGCGTGAAGCCCAGCCGCGCGGGAATGGCGCAGCTTCGCGTATTCCCAGTGCCGCAGCGAATCTCCACGCGATGCAGCCGTGCCTCGTCGAAAAGGTAATCCAAGAGCGCGGCGCAGCACCGCGTGATCAGCCCCTTGCCCTGTTGGCCCGCGTCCACCCAGTAGCCGATACTGCAATTCCGGTTTGGCCAGTCGATCGGGTGACAGCCGACGTTGCCCGCCAGAGCGCCGTCCACCCAGATCCCGGAATTAGGCCCCTGGTTGGAATCGAGCTGCGTCTGGATGCGTGAAATGAACTCCCGCACGTCTTCCGCGGAGCGGGTGTGGTCGACCCACGGCAGCCACGGACGCAGATGCTCGCGATTCCGCTCCACCAAGGCGAAGATCGGCTCGGCGTCACGCATCTCGAACTGCCGCATTTCGATCCCGGGTGCCACCGTGCGCCGAAACATCATGCCTCCACTCCCGCAAAAAGCCGCCACGCCGCTCACGCCGTCCCCGACGGTTTCAGAGGGTTCCGCGACCTGGCAATGGCCGGAACTTCGGGGGTCTCTGGCTGCATGGCGTAAGCGGTCAGCCCCGCTTTCAGAAGTTCGAAAGCGGTCTGGGGATCGTCGGCGTACTGGAACAGGTTTAGGTCTTCGGGAGAGATCATCCCGTACTTCACCAGGGCGTCGAAGTTGACAATCTCTTTCCAGTACTTCGAACCGTAAAGCAGAATCGTGAGCTTCTTCGCCAGTTTCTGGGTCTGAGAGAGCGTCAGCAGTTCCATCATCTCGTCCAGTGTCCCGAAACCGCCCGGGAACACCACCAGCGCCTTCGACAGGTATGCAAACCAGAACTTGCGCATGAAGAAGTAGTGGAACTCGAAGCTCAGCTCCGGCGTGATGTACAGGTTGGGGAGTTGCTCGAACGGCAGCCCGATGTTCAACCCGACCGTCTTGCCGCCCGCGTCGCTCGCCCCGCGATTGGCCGCTTCCATGATCCCGGGGCCGCCGCCCGAGCAAACCACGAACCGGAAATGGCTGTTGGTGAACTGCTGCGACCACTCGGTCAGCATCTTGGCCAGCGTACGGGCGTCTTCGTAATACTCGTGAAGCGGTCCCGTCTCTCTGAGGCGCGCCGATCCGAAAAAGACCACGGTGTCGCGTATCTTTTCGCGGCGGAAGTGCGCCAGCGGCTCCAGGAACTCCGCCAGGATGCGCAGCGCGCGGGCATCCGGGCTGTTCAGGAATTTCTCGTTCATGTAGGCGACCGGGCGCCGGCCGTTTTCAGGTAGTGGTGTTTCGCTTGACATGCTGTTCTAATTCATCGACTCTTTTCTTCAATTCCCGTACGGTCTTCAGCAGATCCGGCAGCTTGGGGAAGGCGGTAATGGCGCGGAGCCACTGGTTGGCGGGGAAGGCCGGCGATCCCGAAATGCGCGTGCGCGCCTCGACGTCGCCGCCGATGCCGCTCTGGGCATAGACAATGGCGCCTTCGTGCACGGTCAGGTGCCCGGACGATCCCACCTGTCCGGCCAGAAGGACATCGCGCTCCAGCACGGTGCTCCCGGCGAGACCGGTCTGCGCGCAAATAATGTTGTCCTCGCCCACCACGCAGGCGTGCCCCACCTGCACCAGGCTGTCGATTTTGGCGCCCCGCTTCACTCGCGTCTCCCCCACGGTGGCGCGGTCGACGGAAGTGAGGCTCTGCACCTCGACATCGTCTTCGATCACGGTCACGCCGGATTGCACGATCTTGAAGTGGGTGCCGTCGGCGCGCTTGGCAAACCCGAAGCCGTCGCCACCCACGACCACTCCGTTTTGCAGGATTACGCGGTGGCCCACCCGGCAGAATTCGCGGACCACGGCGTGGGAATGCGCCAGAAAATCGTCGCCGATTTCGGCGCCCTCATAGATCACGACGTGGGGATGCAGCACGGCGTTGCGGCCGAGGCGCGCCCGCTCCCCGACTACGGCGAAAGGGCCGATGGAGCAGTTCTCGCCCACCGACGCAGTGGGCGCCACGTACGCCAGCGGATGAACCCCCGAGGCCGGCCTGGGCGGCTGGTAGAAGAGGGCCAGGGCGCGGGCGAAATCCAGGTACGGATTGTCCGATACCAGGCAGGCGATCGGCTGGCCGGAGGGCGCTTCCGAGACCAGGATGGCGCTGGCCCGGGTGTGTTTCACCTTGGATGCGTACTTGGGATTGGCCAGAAACGTGAGCTGTCCAGGCCCGGCGTGCTCCATACCGGCCACACCGGAAATTTCCAATTCCCCGTCGCCTTCCAGGCGGCATCCCAGCCGGTCGGCGATATCGAGGAGTTTCATAGCGAAAAAGGGACTAACTTCCAGGGTACCGCACTGCTGCGGGGAAACCGTTCCCTCACGGTCGCGGCTCTGTTGGATTCAGCGGCGCAAGATCTTGTCGACCGCTTTGGCGAGCTCGCGGAACTCCTCGCGGGCGGGCGAGCTTGGGGCGTACTCCGCTACCGTGAGCCCGGTGGCCACCGCCTCTGCGACTACCACTCGCTGTCCGATGGCCGGAAGGACCTTGCGTCCCATGTCTTTCAGCGAGGATGCCAGGCCGCGGCCGAGATTGGTCGTCATGAGCACTTTGGAAGGCACGAAGCGGATGCGTGGTTTTTTGGAGCGGCGTTCGGCACGCGCCTTGAGGGCCAGGGAGAGTGCTTCCTTCAGAGGAAAGAGGTCGAGCGGCGAGGGGCCGCAGGGAAGCAGCATGAGATCGGCTGCGAGGGCCGCCTGGAAGACCGCCTCGGGGTTTCCGGGCGGCGTGTCGATGAGTACGATATCGGCGTCTTTTTCCGCTTTGCGCGCCTGGGCCCGGATGGCGCCGGCGCCGGCCACTTTCTCGACCGAGCGCGCCAGCATGCCGTCGCCCTGCTCTGCCCAGGCCACCAGGCTGTGCTGCGGATCGGCATCCAACACTGCGACGGTGCGCCCCATTTCGGCGAACTCAGCGGCCAGGTTTCCGGCGATAGTGGACTTGCCCACTCCGCCCTTCTGGCCGGCAACCGCGATGATGGCCATAAAGAGTACTATAAGGGAATCTGGCGGCGAGCGTGCCAGCGCCAGGGAGAACGCGATCATGCAGAACAACACGAACCATCCAAGCCGGAGGGCATGGATTAAGCTGGCCGGGATTGCGGCCGCCGGATCTTTCGTGGGTGCCAGGAACGCGGACGGAGAGTCACCAGCGGCGATCTCTCTCTTCGACGGTAAGACGCTCGATGGATGGATTCAGATTGAGAATGCCGCGACGTCGCTTTCCAGCGGCGGCATCACCGACGCGGCGGCCCTCGCCGGTAAGCTTACCAATGGGCCGGACGCGACATCTGTGTTTCTCCGCGGCCGGTTGCAGGATTCGGTGCGAGCGGCCCTGGCAGCGTATTCCGCATCGAGTGAGAATGCCAAGGCTGTCATATCCGCGCTAGTAACGGATCTGAACCAGATTATCTCCGGGCCATCGATCTATGAAAATGCAAAATTCCGAAATGTCGTTCTGCGGCCCGAGACCGAGCAGTTGCTCAAGCAGAATCCACGCGGCCAGCAACTGGCGCGGCTGAACAAGCTATTGCTGGAAGACGCTTATCCGAGCGAGTTGGCGAAGAGTTCTTCCACCGGATGGGTCGTAAAGGACGGCGCCATGGCCAGCACGGGCGCCGGGCGCGGGGTCATCTACACAGCGAAGGACTACAGGCGCTACCGCCTGATGTTTACGATGAGGCATGTCTCGGGTGATCCCGACCACCAGGCCTGCGTTCTCATTTTTGGCAGTCGCCCGCAACCCGGGGAGAAGCCCCTGGATGCGCTCGGCGGGATCCAGTTTCAGGTTCCCAATGGCGGGCACTGGGATTACCGGTCGGGAATGAACCACAGTGGCGGGCAGGAGTTCATGCCCGTGACGAAGACTCGCTTCGACGTCCACGCGTGGAGCCGGGTCGAGATACTGGCGGACGCCGCCAAGGGAACCGCTCGCATGGTGGTCGCCCAGCCGCTTGGGAGCAAGGGCGTTGAGGTGCTCGATTTCAAGGACGCCACAGCGGGCAAGGTGGGGCCGGTCGCCTGGCAGATGCACAACGCAGGTTTGTTTGATGAATACCAGGATGTCACGATTGAGTTGGACCCGAAGGACGACGACCTGATCACGTTGAAGTAGCTGCTCGCCCTACTGCGCAACGACATCCTTCTCCAAGGCCAGATATCCGCAGGCCACCACTACCAGAAACATGACGAGCACTCCGCTGATGCCGAGATTGTACTCGGCCACGCCCTCCACCATGGACGCCAGCACAACGGCAATCCCTCCGTGCAGCAGAAATCGCGCGTTGCTGCGGCCGGCCGGGAGCGCCCGCAGTCCGCACCAGAAATCGTAGAGGATTTCGAGCAGCATCCACATCATGATCAGCATGGTGGGGATACCGCGCTCGGCGGCGTATTCCAGATACATATTGTGAAGGTGGATGTAGGAACCTTCGGGCTTGGGGAGCAGCTCGGGCGGCATGTATTGGTCGAATTGGATGCGGGGTTCTTCGGGGCCCAGGCCGAGCAGCGGGTGCGCCTCGATCATGCGCATTCCGGTAGCCCAGGTGACCATGCGGAAGGCATTGGAATCGACGCCCTGCGGATGGAAAAAGGACGTGAAGCGGGCGCGGATCACAGGAGGCGAGACGAGAAATGCGAGCGTAATCGCCACCGGCACCAGCAGCACCAGCCAGCGCCGCCAGAACCAGATGAGATAGATGCTGGCCACCGCCATGGCGATCCACACGGCGCGCGTCTCGGCCAGAAGGATGGCCAGCGCCAGGAGCGCCGCACAGGAGACCCACACCCACATGCGTTTGCGGAAGTCCGGCGCGAAAAACAGAAACGCTCCGAGCATGATGAGGGAGAACATCAACTGCGCCGAGAAGGTGTTCCAGTGGCTGGAGAAGCCGGTGATGCGCTCACCCACATAGTAGGTGTAGTCGGCGCTGTGGGCGGCCCGCGCCTGCTGGACTTTCTGGACGAACTGGACTAGCCCGCGCAGGGCGTCGATGCTCGCGAACCCGGCCCAGGTGAGAAACAGCCAGCGGATGATCGCGGCGCTCCGCAAGGCGGAGAACACCACGAGAAGTTCAAGGAACACCCAGAATTTGCGGACTTGCGGGAGCCCGTCGGTCACGTGGCCGGAGAAGGCCAGCGAGATCAGCGTGCCGAGCAGGAACAGCGCCAGCGGCAGCTTGATGCGCGGCATTCGCAGCGGCTCGCCCGAAAGCAACAAGGCAATCAGCGCCAGCGCCAGCAGGATATTGAAAGCGGCGATGGAGAAGATGATGGAAACCGCGGAGCCAAACGTCAGCCAGCGGGCGGCGCGGACGAGAAAGGCTTCCGGAGGCTTCATGAGCTATTCGTAGCGCAGCGCTACCACCGGGTCCAATCGGGCGGCTCGGCCGGCCGGCCAGATGCCGAAGAACAGGCCCACGGCCACCGACACGCCGACTCCGGAAACCGCGGCCCACAGGGGAACCGCCGTCGGCAGGTTGGGGAAGATCAGCCCGGCGGCGCGCGAAATGATCCAACCGAGCGTGAGCCCGATGAGCCCGCCCATGGCCGTCAGCACCACCGCCTCGGTGAGGAACTGGAGGATGATGTCGCTCTTGCGCGCGCCTACGGCCTTGCGAATACCGATCTCGCGGGTGCGCTCGGTGACGCTCACCAGCATGATGTTCATGACCCCGATGCCACCCACCAACAGGCCGATGGAGCTGAGAATCACCATGACCAGCGCCACAATGGCGGTCACGTCGTGGAACTGCTCAATCATCTGCTCGGCGGTGGTGATGGTAAAGTTATCGGGCGCATTGAAGGGAACGCGGCGCGCGAGCCGCATCACGGTGCGGACTTCGTCCTCCGCCTGGTTCACCTTGCCGGGAAAAGCAATGGCAACGATGACGTGCTCCTGGGCGTTGGGGAACATCTTGCGCATGGTGAAATACGGAATCAGGATGCGGGCGTCATCGGTTCCGGGTATTTGGGTGGGCGGCCGGTCCATCACGCCCACCACCTGAAATTCGTGGCCGTCCACGTCGATCCACTTGCCGACCGGGTCCTCCGTCGGCAGCAGGCGTTTCTGGATGTCCTCCCCGACCACCACTACCGGCATGTGATGCGAATTCTCCGTTTCGGTGAAGAAGCGGCCGTACTTCATGGTGGTGCCGCCGTAAGCGTAGCCCTCTTCGGTGCCGCCCATCTGGACGCCGTAATAGTCGTTGCCCTTGTAGCGGGCCCGGCGCATGCCTTCACTGGGCAGCAGGTACGGGCTCACGTGTTCCACCGAAGGGCAGCGATCGGCGACGGCGCGGGCATTTTCCAGCGTGAGGGGCTTCCGGCTCCGCTCTTCGCGCGTGGCGTGGCCCATGGCCATGGTTTTCATTACGATGATGGTGTTCGGGCCCCAACTGCGGAACAATCCGGTGATGGCCCCATCCAGGCCGGCGATGATGGAGCCGACTCCGATCACGGCGCCGGTGCCGATGATCACTCCCAGCACGGTGAGGAAGGAGCGCATCTTGTGCTCCACCACAGTCGCGAGCGCCAGGCGGATACCGGAATTGAACGCGCCGATGGTCACTTCTGTTTCCTCATTTTTCCGCTCTCAGTGCGTCATTTCTCCGCTCTCAATGCGTCATTTCTCCGCTCTCAATGCCTCTATGGGATCGAGCTTCGCGGCCCGCTGCGCCGGATAGATGCCGAAGAAAAGCCCTACCGCGGTGGAGAGCGCCACGCCCACGATCACCGCCGTCGCCGGCACGGACATGGGCACAGCCGTAAAGTTCCGCACCACCACCGCCACGATCCACGCCAGCGTCACCCCCATGAGACCTCCGATGCCCGAAAGCATGGACGACTCTACCAGGAACTGGTTGAGGATATCCCGGCGGCGCGCGCCCACGGACTTGCGAATGCCGATCTCGTGCGTACGCTCCGTGACCACCGCCAGCATAATGTTCATGATGACCACGCCTCCCACCACCATGAATACCGAAACCACTCCCACGGCGGTGGCCGCGATGGCGCCGGTCAACTGGTTCCAGAAGTCCAGGAGAGCGTCGGATGTCAGCATCGAAAAGCTGTCCTCGTCCTTCGGTCCCAAATGGCGGTAGACGCGGATCAATGTGCGAGCCTCACCCTGCGCCTGCATGAGGTGTTCATGATCGAGGGCCGTGCCGGCGTAGTTCATCCCGTTGCGGGCGCCCCAGATCCGGAAGTAGGTCTCGACGGGAATCACGATGTAATTGTCCTGCGATTGGCCGAAAATGGAGCCCTTGATCTTGGCCACCCCCACCACTTCGAAGGGAACGCCTTCCACGCTGAGGCTTCGGCCGATGGCGGTGCCCGTGCCGAAGAACTTCATGCGGATATCGTTGCCGATGAACGCAACGTTCCTGTGGCGGCTATTCTCGATCTCGGAAATGAAGTGGCCTTCCACGGACTCATAGTTGGCGATGACCGCCATATTGGGAGTGGCGCCCGTGAGATTTACGCCTTCCGAAACCTCTTTGCCGCCGTACACGTTGACGCCGCGGATGGCAGTGATGCCGATCTCGCGCGTCAGCTTGACATGGGTCCGCAGGAATTCGAACTCTTCTTTATTCAGATTCGGATTGCGCCGCAGCATCTCGAGGAACTTCTTGGGATCCCTCTGGGTCATGAAAATGCGGGTTACGGTGTAACCGTCGGCGCCCATGCTGCTGATGTTCTCGGCGATCACGCGATTCATCCCGGAGATCACGGACATCACCGCGATGAGAGTGGTGGTGGCCAGGATGATGCCCAAAAGCGTCAGAAAGCTGCGCAGCTTGCTCCCACGCAACGACTGGACGGCGCCCGATACTGCTTCCCAGAACGACGCATGCGTAGTCTTCATTCTAAGACCTGGACGTAATGAGCGGCGGCCTCTTAGGGTTTTGTTCCGCGACCCATTCCATTATCGCTTGATCTGCCCAGAAGCGGTGTGGTTGGCGGCCGATAAATCCCAGGTGGCCGCCATACCGGGTAACCAGCAATTCGACCCGCGGATTGGAGCGCACCGCTTCGGACGCGTAGACCCGGAAAGGAATGAAGATATCGTCTTTCGCCTGGATGAGCAGGGCGGGCACGCGGATGCCGTCCAGGAAGCCGAGCGCCGACTGGGTGCGATAATAATTCGCGGCATCGCCGAACCCAAACGACGGGGCGGTGATCCGGTCGTCGATCGCCATGACGGAATGAAGGTCCGCGAAGTGCCGCTCTTGGTATCGGCCAGTGGCGCACAGGCGTTCGCGCATGCGGCGCACGAAGCGGCGGTGGTAGATCCGGTTCTCGGGTTCGGCGATCCGGAGCGCGCAGGCATGCAGATCGAGCGGGGTGGACACGGCGCAGACGCCGCGGAACAGGGGCCACGCGCTATCGCCCATCTCTCCGGCCAGCTTGAGTACCACGTTGCCGCCGAGAGAGAAGCCCACCAGGAAGGCAGGCGCGCGACCCTCCGCGCGGAGCTCGCGGAGTACATGTAGGAGGTCGCCGGTGAGCCCGGCATGGTACAGCGTGGGGCAGAGGCGCTCGGTGCCGCCGCAGGTGCGCATGTTAAAGCGGTGCGCGGCGAATCCCGCCCGCAGGGCCGCCAGGCTGAGGCTCTGCATGTAGACGGCGTCCGCGGAGCCCTCCAGGCCGTGGACCATCACGATTTCACCAACGGCTTCGCCCGCGGGCCGCTGCGAATCGACCATCACCTGGACCTCGGGCTCGGTGCGGTAAAGGCGGCGCTCGAGAGGAAAGCGAGCCAGGGCGCGAGGGCGCCTCCAATAATGGCCGGCGATGGTCTGCAAATGCGGATTTCGGAACAGCGGGTCGAAGGGCTCCATGGAGGCCGCGGAAACGTGTACTATATGACCTGTAGTATAAGAGATGTCGATGCCCATGCGTACTGTCTTTGTCGTTATGCTCAGCCTTGCCGCCTTCACGGCCGCCGGCCAACCAGCGGCGAAGCCTTCTCCACCGCTCGCCATCAATCGGCCGGGGAGTCCGGCCATCCAGCTCACCCAGTATCGCGGCAAGATCGTGCTGGTGGCGTTCATCCACACGACCGGTTTTCAGGATCTCATCGGGCACCTTCCCACTCAGCGCCTGGAGCAGTTCCGTTGCAGTGCCTTCCCACTCGCCAGGAGCCGCTAGTAGAGTTTGAATCGACGTCGCCACTTGGCTTGCTTCGATTGAGAGGGACACAGACTCCCGCCGATTGTCCGAATAGGCTTGCAGAAACTCCTCCTGGTTGAAAGGGAGCGCCGGCGCCGCAGCGCAGATCCACCGGGCGAAGTCGGCCATCCGCGGCAATCGCGGTACGTTGACGTGCTCCAAATTCCGGAGCGCCATGCTCACCGCGTCTAGAAGCCCACCGATAATCCTTGCTTGCGCTAGCTTGAAGTCCCTCCAGAAGATCGTTTCCGGAATGCGGTCTTCTTCCGCGACTTGGGGAAGGGTCACGATAATGGACCGATCCGCCAAGTCAGCGTTGCCGGCGATATCGTCAATGCCGTTGAGGATGATCGGCCGGGTCGCATCGAACAGGATCTCCTCGTTATCGGTGTGAAGCTCGCGGATGGCAAAACCCCCGCCAGTAGACAGCCGACACAATGCGTCGGAGAGCCACGGTGGAATGCCCGAAAGGTTATCGAAGGAAATGACCCACGAATTGCTCGCCGCTATCATCAGGTCTCGCTCTTCCCGTGGAACGGCCCGCAGCGATGCAGTCGAAGGGTCCACCAGGAGGCGCAGTACGCGTGATATGGTGCTCTTTCTGAACCGACCGATGCCCGGTCTGCTTCGTGATGGATCGTTCCGAGGCGCCGGTAATCGCCCCGCTGGTGGCTGCCCCGACTCGGAGCGAGTGGCCTGGGTACTTCGCGGCGTCGAGCCCGCCCCGTGCCGCCAGTTTCTTCAAGAACGCGTGCCATGAAGCATCTTGTGGAGCGCAGGCATGAACTTGGCGACGGCAAGCGGGCGTTAAGGACAGATATCGGTAGCCTAATGATTTCAGCCGCTCGAAGCCTGCTCTGACGTTTCGTCGAATGATCGGTACGAATCCGGCATCCCTGGGGGCGCACGCTCTAACCTGCGTCGCCGAATGACCGCGTGCCCAACTCGGCAAAGAAGAGACGGAACGCCGCCTCCTTGTCGTCGGCCGGTTCAGGCTTGTCGTCGAGAAACGGAATGTTCTGGCCCGCGGCCGGCCCATAAGGAACTTTGTGACCACGTCGTACTTCACAATCCAGGCTCAGCGGGAGGTTTTTGAGGACGCCTATCCCGTGAAGCTGTTCTCCGGAATTGATCTCATCCGGTTCTTAACGGGAATTGAAGCTGATCGTTGCAGGACGGATCAGTCTCGAATGGCTGAGGGCGGTAACGACGGGCAGTCAGACTGCGAAAGCATGAACTCCAAAACCAGCGTTTTCAGTTTCCCTTCAGACCGTCTGTGCTCATCTGCGCGCAGATGCGGACGGCCTGAAATCTCAACTGGTTGGAATATGCTGTGCGCCGAGGACTCCTCGAATCTCAACCGAAGATTCAGCGATACAGACACGCCTAGACACGCCAAATCGAAGGCTCACTCACGCCAGGGCTGTGGCCGTGCGATAATTGTCTTCTTCCCGGATGGCAAAACCCGGATGGCGAAAAGAGCACTTCAGCGGATCTTCATATCCTACGCCCGCCTCGATGGGAGGCAACTGGCGTTGCGCCTTCACAAAGATTTGACCGCAGCTGGATTCGACACCTGGCTTGATACGACGAATATTGGTGGCGGCGCGAGCTGGACTGCTGAGATCGAACGTGAGATTGATCGTGCCCACGTCGTTGTGGCGGTGCTCACCCAGGGCTCTTATGTATCACCGATTTGCCGCGGAGAGCAATTGCGTTCTCTCCGCCGGGGAAAAAATATCTCCGTGTGGCCAAGCACCTCAACGATTGGGCGTGCCAGGGTCTCAGGCCGGACCGGTTGCTAGGGGATTGCGCCCGGCTTCAACTTCCGGATAGCGCGTCATCCGCTCTGCACCACGGCTCGGCAAACCACAAGTAGCATTGCGCGGGCGAGCGGATCCGTAGCATGATTTAGCCAGGTCGCCGCCCGTGACAAAGCACGTCCTTCGGGCCCCTGGATACCAGCGACGCCAAAGCCGGAGGCCGTTATGGTTTCGAGTCGCCCAATGGAAATCGGCTCCGTGAGACGCCAGTGAGGCCGACGCGCGCGGGGACTGTTTCACTGGCGTGAACTTCATTCCATCAAAGCGGGGCCGGAAGACATCGGGCCAATGGACTATCGCGGAAGGACCATCGAAGAGAAGATGTCTTCTTATTGCCGCACGTCTTGAGACTCCTCTGCCATAGCCGCTCCGGAAATCGTTCCCGTAAACTCCCCCGTTTCGGAAAAAAAGACGGGCTTGTTTGAGGCGTCGGCCAACATTGGCAGCGCCGTCTCCGTATACGTAAGGACGCCCGACGCATTCTTGAAACGGCCGGTTCCACCGTTGATTTTGAAGGTCAAAGTACAGTGGCCCACCAGATGCACCATATCTATGCAATCGCCTCCTTGCGTGAGATTGACGTTCAACAGACTCCCATCCTGGAAGCGAAGCAGGCCCGCGCCCGCCACCCTTGGAAAATAAAGGCCCGAGCAAGTGCTGGACGGTTGCGGCGAAAGTGCGATAGCACTGACATTTCTAAAGGTAAACAGGCCGAGAGCGCCGTACCCGGCGACATTCTCTTCGGCGGTATTTGTGTTGGGCTGCTTCAGATCGATCGGGCTGGCCGCGCCAGTTCCCGAAAACACCATCGTTACGGGACGTTGTGCGTAAACGGTTGCGATAGCGAGATTCACCATCAGCGCGATAGTTGTTAGGCGTTTCATTTGTTTCTCCTGCTTTCTGGAGGAGATCATGGTGAGACTTTGTTCTCCGTCCGCCGGTACAGGCGGCAGTGGCCCCCCAAATCCGGCCACGTTTTTCGTATATTTGTTAATGTCATTGGGTGAACGGGGGATCTATCGACACACGCACGGCGGAAATCACAAATCTCTTGAGAGCTTGGGGCAGCGGTGACGAAGCCGCCCTGGCCCGTCTCACGGAGCACGTCTACCCGGAACTGCGGCTCATGGCCCGCCGCTACATGAAAAACGAAGCCCAGGGCAATTCCCTGCAGGCCACCGCGTTAGTCCATGAGGTCTACCTCCGCCTGGTGGACGTGACCAACGTCGAATGGCAGGCGCGCGCTCAGTTCTTCGCCGT
>Ga0209517_10005124_pt1 | contig 16832 bp, 18 predicted proteins | sample PeaSoiMetSII2010_FD_187695 | JGI IMG/M metagenome (GOLD analysis project Ga0209517, IMG submission 187695) | Peat soil microbial communities from Weissenstadt, Germany - SII-2010 (SPAdes) (version 2) | ecosystem: Environmental > Terrestrial > Soil > Wetlands > Peat | place: Germany...
GGGCGCCGGACTCTACCAATCCTAGACGCCGCGCACATATTCGGCCCTTATGCGGAAGGCGGTGACGTAGCGTGCCACCTAGTGCGGCCTGGTGGCTACAAAGACCAGAGCCAAGGAGGATACCGTGGGCGTAAGTGACGCGTTCGAGAAGAGCCTCGCGGTCCTTCCGCTAGCGACTTACCGCGCCGGCGAAGCCATCATTATCGCGGGCTCGAAAACCGGTCGGCTCCTGATCCTCAAAACGGGCGCGGTCGTCGTTCTCAAAGACTCCATCGAGATTGCCAGAGTGAAGGAGCCTGGCGCGGTCTTCGGCGAACTCTCCGCGTTGTTGGATCAGCCGCATACGGCGGATGTTCGGGCTCTCGAGGACTCGGAGTTTCATGTCGCCGACGCGGCGCTGCTCGGTCGAGACCCGGTCGCGCTGCTTCACGTCGCGAGGGTTCTGGCGTGGCGCATTGTCGAGGCCAACAAGAGTGTGGTCGAGCTGAAGAAGCAGTTTCAAGCCGGGCGGGCGCCCAGTGCCTCGAGCAGATTGCTCGAAAAGCTCGAACGAATCCTCAGCATCGGCGGTGCCAGTTTCGAGACCTGAACGCGGCGTTTGCGGTTTTCATTTTGCGGATCCGCTTCGCCGCTCGCGGACTGCAAGGCTTGCAACGCGGGTCGGATGCGAAGTCATGCCGGTTGCGCATCGCATAAGGATCGTGCGCTTTTGGCGCAGAGCCGGTTAGATCGCACGGAATAGCTGTCACGGCGGATCCACCTTGCAGCCGCTTTCGGTGCATAATCGGACGTATCGAGCGCTGTTGACCCATATGAGACATGCGGCGTCCGCTTATTCGATCACCTCGTCGGCGCGGGCCGCCTTTCTCATCGCCGGCAGCGCCACTGCTGCCGCCATCCTCGTAAACCTGCTGTGATCGCGATCAGCTTTTAGGAGGGATCACCTGACCGCGGATTTCACACGCGGGATGGGACTGCGTGTGCACGTTCACGTACCAATCGCCTGCGGCGAATTGCTGTGCCTGCTCGGGGGTCAGCGTGGCTTGCCCCGTTATCGGGTTTCCGGGTGGGGTGCCCTGCGTGGTGAGCCAGATCACGACCGGTCCATTCTTGTCCTGCGTGGCCGGGCCGTGGAAATGCGCCATCGTGGTCGGGCTCGACAGCCCGCTATATGTGATGTCCCAGGTGACCACCCGGGTTGCGGGGTCGTAGGTAAGGACAGCCGTTCCCGTACCGCCCGTCTCCACCGGCGGCACGCATTGCGCCCCGGTCAGCGGAACCTTAAGGGACGAGGATTCGGCCTGCGCCAGCCCCGTCCAAGCGACGCCCATCAAGAAAGCGACAAGAATGAGCGCTCGCCGAGAGATCGTGGTATCCATCTTTGCCTCCTACGGTGCCGACCACCGTTGATCGCTGGGGATCATACGACACCGCCAGATTCTGTCATCGCACGATTTGCCTGTACTTCGGTAGTATCTTGAGACACTACCCGCAGTTCAGACGCCTTTCGCCGGTTCGACAGGGATGACATAATCCCTATTGGACTGGAAAGGGTGGACGCGTGCAATGCAGCGCCGCTTCGGTGCTCGTTTCGTGGGCTCCTATGGATAGTGCCGCGTGCGAGCCGCTCGTCGCGAAGCCACAGAGGCAATAGAGACTTGTGACAAGCATGATGCCGCATGTGTCAATCCGCGCACGGCTGATCTTCCTTTCAGTCTTGATGCTTGTGATCCTCGCCGTCTCTTCTGTGCTGCTGATACGAGAACTGGTGCGCAACTCGGGAAGCCTTGCCGAAGAAGCGCGGTTGGTCTCCATTGTCAGAAACGCCAATACGGCGAGCAAGCACTTCGGCGATTTGAAGTATTGGGTGACGGATTCGGCGGTTACGCAGCTTGCTAGGTCTCAACAAAATGCCGCCGCTGCCAAGGCGCGGCTCGATGCCGATCTGAAGACTATCGCCCCAGTCGATCCGGCGGGCGTCACCGCTATCGGACGCGAAGTCGACACCCTGACCGACTTGGCTCGTCAGGCGGGCGAGGCCTACTCGAGCGACGACAGTGCCGGCGGCAATGCCCTGATTGCGCAGGCGCAGAGCCACATTCTCAATATCGATGACGAGATCGACAAGATCGTAGACCGGCTCGAGGAGCAGGCCCTGGCCCGGCGCGACGCGTCGATGCGCCAAGCTGAGCGCGCGGTCAACCTCTCGATCATCGGCGGGATCGTCGCTCTGGCGGTCGCGCTCGGCGTGACCGCACTTATCGTGCGCTCGATCACCATCCCCCTAAAGCAGTTGGACCGGAGCATGGCCGCAATTACGCGCGGCGAACTCGACGTTCCGATACCGCGGGCAGACGCCTATGAGATCGGGGCGATGACGAGAACACTTGGTATGTTGCGCGACAGCCTGATTGAGCGGGATCACCTCGAACGCGAACGACAGCGCGCCGAAACTGAGATCCGCGCCGCGCGCGACGCCGCCGAGACGGCGTTGCGCGACCTAAAGGCGGCCCAGGCCAACCTGATCCAGGCCGAAAAGATGGCATCGCTCGGGCAGCTGACCGCCGGGATTGCGCACGAGATCAAGAACCCGCTTAACTTCGTCAACAATTTCGCCAGCCTCTCGGTCGAGCTGCTCGACGAGCTGAAGGAGGCAGCCGCGTCGGGGCTCGCGGCGCTCGGTGAGGATAAGCGCAGCGAAGTCGACGAGGTAATCGACATACTGACCAGCAACCTCGAGCGGATTACCGAGCACGGCAAGCGCGCCGACAACATCGTCAAGAGCATGCTGGCGCATTCGCGCGGCGGCAGCAGCGACCGGCAGAGCGTCGACCTCAACGCGCTCGTCGAGGAGTCGCTCAATCTCGCCTATCACGGCGCCCGCGCCCAGGATCAGACCTTCAACATCACCTTGGAGCGGGAGTATGATAAAGACATTGCACCGGTCGAGCTTGTGCCGCAGGACATCACGCGAGTGTTCCTCAACCTGTTCGGCAACGGCTTCTATGCCGCGAACAAGCGTCGGCGCGAGGCAGGCAACGGGGCGTTCAAACCCGTGCTGACGGTGACGACGCGCGATCTCGGCGAGGCCGTCGAGGTGCAGGTGCGCGACAACGGCATTGGCATTCCTACGGAGATCAGGGACAAACTGTTCCAGCCGTTCTTCACCACCAAGCCGACCGGCGAGGGTACCGGGCTTGGCCTTTCGATCAGCTACGACATCGTCACCCAGCAGCATGGCGGCACGATCAAGGTCGCCAGCGAGGTCGGCGCGTTCACCGAGTTCACCATACGTCTGCCGCGGCACTTGGCCATGAACGCGGCAGCAGGCTCAGCGGGAGCAAGTGGGAGAGCATGACCGTAAGCATCTTGGTTGTGGACGACGAACCCGATGTCGCCGATTTGTTTCGCCAACGGTTTCGCCGCGAGGCGCGGCAGGGCATCTATGTCCTGCATTTTGCGCTCTCGGCCGCGGAAGCGCTCGAACGTCTTGCCGGGGACATCGAGCCGCAGCTGATCGTGATCCTGTCGGATATCAACATGCCGGGGATGGATGGGCTGGCGCTGCTGCGCGAGATCAAGACGCGTCGGCCCGACCTGCCAGTGATGATGGTGACCGCCTACGGCGATGAGGAACGGCGCCGTCGCGCTGCCGAATATGGCGCCGCCGAGTTCGTCACCAAGCCAGTCGACTTCGATTTGTTGAAGGATCGGCTGCGGCAGCTGCATGCGCCATTGGCCTGAGGGGGGCCCTATTGACCAGCTCGGCCAAGATCCTTGCCGTCGATGACGAGCCCGATTTCGAGCTGCTAATCCGGCAGCGCTTTCGCCGCCAGATTCGCGAGGAAGAATTCGCATTCCGCTTCGCCCACCACGGCGAGCAGGCGTTGAGTGCGCTGGCTGCCGAGCCCGATATCGACCTGATGCTACTCGACATTAACATGCCAGTGATGGACGGGCTTACCCTGCTCAGCGAATTACGCGAGCGGCAGTCCGCAGTGCGGGCGATCATTGTCTCGGCCTATGGCGACATGACCAATCTGCGCACTGCGATGAATCGCGGCGCCTTTGATTTCGTTACTAAACCGGTGGATCTGAACGATCTCGAGATCACCGTCCGCAAGGCGCTGGCCGATATCGCCAAGCTGCGCGAGATGGACCGGCGGCGCGAGGCGGCCGAGCGTGCGCGCAGCAATTTGTCCCGCTATTTCTCGCCGAACATCGTCGAGATGCTGGCCGCGCAGGACGAGCCGCTGGGGGTAGTGCGCCGTGAGACGGTCGCGGTATTGTTCGCAGATATCGTCGGGTTCACGCGGATGGCCGAAGCAATGCCCCCCGAGGCCGTGGTGATGCTGCTGCGCCAGTTTCACGAGCGGATGACCGCGCAGATCTTCGCCTGCGGCGGCACCGTCGAGAAATATATCGGCGACGCGATCTTGGCCGTGTTCGGCGTGCCGACCGCAAGCGACAACGACGCGGCTCACGCGCTCAACTGCGCCGACATGATGCTCGAAACGCTCGACCGTTGGAATGCAGAGCGCGCACGAAATGGAGAAGCGCCGCTCGTGATCGGGATCGGGCTCAATTATGGGCCGGCCGTGCTCGGCGATGTCGGCAGCGAGCACAGCATGTCGTTCACCGTGATCGGCGATACCGTCAACACGGCGAGCCGATTGCAGGCGCTGACGCGCAGCCTCGAAACGCCGCTTGTCGTTGGCGACTCCCTCGTTAATGCCATAAGAGCGGGCTCCTGCGAAATGGCCGCGATACCCTTAGGCCGATTGCAAGATCAGGGTGAGCAATCGCTGAGAGGTCGGGCCGGCCGTGTCCGTATTTGGACTCGCAAGATAGGCGAAACGTCAAATGGTTCGACCGATGCATGACCACCTCATCCCGTCATTTGGACCCAGCCGCGGGTAGCTGACGCGACGCTCTGCAACGTGGCAAGCCGTGCGTGATTTGAAAGCGTCGCTTCGACGCTGAATGACGAGTCAGCCGAGCTCGCGCAAATAAGCGGACGGGCGCAGCCGAACCTGACGCGCACCCTGGCAAAGATGGAAGCGGCCGGCTTCATCACGATGAAAGCGGTCGGGCGCCGCCGCATGGCCCGACTGGTCGGCTTCGACAACCCACACTGCGTTCCAGCCAGAGGTTCCCGATTCACGCGGCGACCCGAAGCCAGCGACCATTGGCACCGAACGGAAACCGATCCAGGCAGGCCGTACGCATTCAAGGACGCCGATACTTTGCTCCAGGACTTCTTTCGGGAGGTCCGCAGGATTCTAGCTGATCGCGGTATTCCCGAGACTGGGATTATTCTTCACACTGTCACCCCGCTGGCTCAAGCCACAACCGGCTACCGAAACCGTGCAACCTTGATCCTTTTCGCTTTCTGCTGCGCCTGCCACAGGTCACACTGCAACTGCATCCGCAGCCACGTCTCAGCCGTGCTCCATCCGGCTTTCTCAAGTCGGATCGCCATCTCCGGCGACACGCCGCTATGGCCGTTCAGCAACTCGGATAGCGCCTTCCGCGTGACGCCAAGCCCCTTGGCGGCGTCAGTGACCGACAATCCCAAAGGAGCCAGGCAGTCCTCCCGGATACTCTCCCCAGGGTGCGGCGGATTGTGCATCTTCACGGTTCGCCTCTCCTTCCGTCAGTGATAGTCAATCAGTTCAACATTCGCGGCGTTCTCGCCGTCAAATTCGAACACCAGCCGCCAGTTCCCGGATACCCACACGGCCCACTGCCCTTTGCGATCACCCTTGAGCGGATGGAGCCGATATCCCGGCACATCAACCGCGCCGCCTGCTGAGGGTTGTGGGATAGTCCCGCTGCGCAGCAGGGAGGGCGGGGGTATTTTTACCATGGAACTTTATCGCAGGGTTCGTCTCGCGTGTCGGGGATAAAGTCATCTGGCGCACAACGAGATCCGGGCTTAGAGCCCGGCGCCGCCACCACGCCGACTGATGCGGGGGTGAGTCAACCCCGCTAGAGGCGCCGCGATGATGCAATCGCCCGAATCAATGAGAACCGGGTTTGTCCAGCCGAAGGTCTTTAGGCTCTCCGCAATCTGCCGAATCTGCTGCTTGCTGTGCGTGCGCGGGTTTCGCTCGTGAGGCCTCGGCCACCGCTCGCAAGCTCCACGACCGCGCGATGCGCTTCCTGACAATCTGCCCTTCGACATAGCCCTTTGCGAGCAATTGGGCAGCCCTTTGCGCTGTAAGAATTGACCGCGCACTTGAGACGCTTTAGCCTCGTTGCGCTGCGCAAGAAGCGGTTTTGAGAGAAAATAGCGCCGCGGCGCGACCGCAGCGGGCGCGGTGGAGGAGACAGCGCTCCTGGTCATTGCCGACGAATGCATCGCCGTGCAGCAGCTTCGCAAAGTTTACGCGAGCCGCGGCGGCGCCATTCTCGCTCTCGATGACATCGATTTCACGGTGGCAGACGGCGAATTTGTCGCCGTGCTCGGTCCCTCCGGTTGCGGCAAATCGACACTGCTCAAGATCCTAGCAGGGCTCATTCCTCCTAGCGATGGCGAGGTGTGGTTGCGCCGCACGCCAGTGACCGGCCCGCGCCGTGACGTCGGCGTTGTCTTCCAGTCACCCGTGCTCTTCCCCTGGCGGACTGTGCTCGAGAACGTGCGGCTGCCGGCCGACGTGCAACACCTCGATCGAGCGCGTCATCAGGCACTAGCGGTCGAGCTTCTCGAACTCGTCGGGCTCGGCAACTTCGAGCAGCGCTACCCCTGGGAGCTTTCGGGCGGCATGCAACAGCGTGTCGCCATGGTACGGGCCTTGATTCATGATCCCGCCTTGTTGCTCATGGACGAGCCGTTTGGCGCTCTCGACGCGATGACGCGCGAGCAGATGAATCTCGAGTTGCAACGCATTTGGCTGGAGCGGCGTAAGACGGTCGTTTTTGTCACGCACAGCATCCCCGAGGCCGTGTTTCTCGCCGACCGTGTGCTCGTAATGACGCCGCGGCCAGGGCGGATCGCTGAAATGATCACCGTATCGCTGCCGCGTCCGCGACCGCTTGAAGCGATGACGACAGTGGAATTCAGTGAGCATGTCGGTCGGATTCGCCGCCACTTCGGTGTCAAGGGAGGGATCGAGCCATGACCCGCTTAGGTCGTCCCATCCTCCGCATTGTCCTCCTGCTCTTGGTCCTTACCTTCTGGGAGGCCGCGGTGCGACTCTTTGCCGTTCCAACCTATATTCTGCCTGCACCAACCGCGATCGCTGTGGCCTTCTATCGCGGTACCGCAAGTCTCGTTTATGTCGACAATCTGTGGATCACCTTCTATGAGACGATTCTCGGCTTCATTGCCGGGACTGTACTCGCGTTTTTGCTCGGCACCGCTGTCGCGCTCAGCCGACGCGCCGAATACTATTTCTATCCGTTTATCGTGATGTTTCAGGCGCTGCCGAAGGTAGCTTTGGCTCCGCTCATCGTCGTGTGGTTCGGCCTCGGATTGACCTCGAAAGTCGTGAACGCCGCGCTCATCGCCTTCTTCCCACTGATGGTCAACACGATCCTTGGCTTACGCTCAGCGGAAGAGGACCGACTCAATTTGATGCGTTCGCTCGCGGCAACGCCCTCGCAGATCTTTTGGATGCTACGGCTACCGGGTGCCTTGCCGTTTATTATGGCCGGGCTCGAGGTCGCGATGATCTTCGCTCTGATCGGGGCGATCGTCGCTGAATTCGTCGGAGCTCAGGCGGGGCTCGGCGTCTTGATTCAGAGCCTCAACTTCAATGCGGATATCGCCGGTGTATTCTCGATCCTGCTGATTCTGTCGGTCCTAGGACTGGTGCTCAATCAGATTATTTTACTTATCCGCCGACGCGTGCTGTTCTGGGACCCGTCGGAGAAGCGCGCCGGCGAGGAAAGAACAAAGGGAGGAATGATGTGAGACGGCTCATCTACATCGCCACGGCGCTTGGCATCCTCTCGACCCCTGTGGCGCATGCTGAGACCGTGCTGCGCGTCGGTTTTTGTGCCCGCACCATCACCTCGGCCGCCGCCCCTTTCGCGATCGCCAATAAATTCGGCTGGTTTGGTGGTTTCCGCGTCGAGCTTGTGGCACTGGCAGGCTCGGTCGATTGCGTCAAATATGTGGGAACCGGCGAACTCCGTTACACGCTTCCCTCGATCGAACCCCTGGGCAACCTCCGTCCGCAAGGGATCCGAGCGAAAGTGTTCTATACCGCCTACCAAGGCAACATTTACGGCATCGCAGTGCCGGTGGAGAGCCCGATCAAAACCCTTGCGGATCTCAAGGGCAAAACGATCGGTGTCCCCTCCATGGCATCGGGCGGGACTCTTGTGGCGCGGGCGATCGCCGCCGAGCTTGGCTTTGGCCAGGACGTTTCGATTGTCGCGATCGGCGAGGGAGCCCAAGCTGCCGCGCTCTTGCGCAGCAACCAGGTCAATGCGCTCAGCTTCTATGACACCCAATATGCTGTCATTGAAAATACCGGCGTGGCATTGCGCATGATCCCGGATCCGGATTTCGACCGTTTCCCTTCTAACGGTCTCATCGCACTTGAGGATACTCTTAGCAAGAATCACGCCGAGGCAGTCGCTTTAGGCCAGGGCTACGCCAAGGGCACGGTATTCGCCATCAACAATCCGACAGCCGCGGTTCACATCGTCTGGGAGGTCTTTCCCTATACCAAAGCGACCGGCAAGGATGAGGCGACAGCGCTCGTCGACGATGTGAAGACATTGGAAGCACGCATCGTCAACTGGAAGCTCGATAAGGCGGGCGTCACGCGCTGGGGCGAGAGCTCGCTCGACAATTACCAGGCCTATTTGGATTTCCTATTGAAATGGCAGGTGCTCAAGGAGCCAGTCAAGGCGGGAGATGTCGTCACCAATGACCTGATTGCCGAGATCAACGCTTTCGATGCCAACGCGATCGCTGCAGCAGCGCGGAGCTACAAATAGGTGGGCCTCCGTCCCATGAACGCCCAGTTCAGTTCACCCGCTCCCCCTCCCCCGGCTCCCGCTTCTGCAGCTCGGCCACCGCCCGCACGATCCGCTTCCAGACGATCTGTCCCTCGACATCGCCCTTGGCCAGCAATTCATCGGCCCTTTGAGCTGCGATGATCGCCGCCTCCTCGCCATGCTCCTTTACGAGGATGTTCGCAGCGCGCCAGATGTCGAGATCGGAGACCATGATTGATTAGGACAATAAGCGCGACCTCCAGGCGGCCGGCCGTCGGCGCCAGTTAGGACGAAATGGCGCGCATCGGCACGTCGCCTGCGGATTGGAAAATTCAAGCTACCATACTACCGCATCGGCGCCGGATAGTGCCTCACTTTGAAATCCTAGGCGGGTAGGGACCGCGCTTCGCCAGCGGGGAATCGCGCGCATCAATGAGCGCGGCGATATCCTCGACCGACTAAAGCCGGTCGGATACGTTTGCCGCCATGGCGGGCGTCATGCGGAGCGTCATGTGCATCTCACCTTGTAGGCCTTCCAGCCTCTATGTCGCACCACGAATGTCAACATGGTGCGGTCTCTCGGTGCTATCATGCGCGGATCGTCGGCACAAAGCCTTTGGGCGCGCCGACGGCTGAGAGATACGCCTGCCCCCAGAAGAGAGGTTGCGCACGCTCCCGCTTTAAGGGAGGCACGCCATGGAACGGTGGCTGGTACAGTCGAACATCGCTCGACTCCAGATAACACTGCAAAATGCCGAATTGACCGAGGCTCAGCGCCGAGCCATGGAGCGGCTTGAGGAGCAAGAGCGGGCGAAACTAAAAGAGCTAGAACGCCTCGTGCGGCTCAGGTAGTCCAAATGCAAATTTCAAAGTGAGGCACTACCCGGCGCCGAGATGGACACCAAGCCGTAACGAGTGTTCAATGACGACCTCCCTTTTGCCAATACCCACGCCTGAAAGAGCCCGACGATGAGAACGGAATACCACGGCGCAGATGACGAGCACCGCGAGTGGCGGGGATACTCCGCAGGCATGGTCGAGGGCGGAGACCGACTTATCGGTGGCGCCGCCATCGTCACCTTGATCACTGCTGTTGTTGCCGCCGTTGGTATTGCTGTCACGGCATGGGCATTTTTCATTCGATAGTAGGTCGGGGGATCTCGTGACAGCGGGCTACGACCTAACCGATCATTAAAGCGCCAACCCGAGCGCCTGGCGCCGCCGGAACAGCAATCGGAAGTCGATCCCTTAGCGGCGCGCCACTTCCGACAGCGAGCCACCCGGCCGGCTCGCCTCTCCCAAGATCCGTCGCTTGGCGTCTTCGCTGAACTGGCGTCGGCGCTCCGTCCTTGCCACAACCGGCGGCGCTCTCTTCATCCCCACTCTGGCCATAGGGTTAGCCATAGGGTTTGCCATATGGCTATCCCCCGGTCGGAACCGCGGGTACCGTCCCCACCGCGCTTTGTTCCCCACGGCGTCTTCTCGCTTCAACTGACCGCGCCAGTTGCCGAAGCTCTTCAGCGACAGCCCGTGCCGCTCGCAATACTCGCGCTGCGTCAGGCCGCTAAGCTCCCAGACCTCGAAGTGACCGCGCCAGAAAGCTCGCACCGATTCTCGCTCACCCAACGGAAGTCCCAACGGTTCCTCCTCATCGCGCGGAATTCGCGACCTATTAGAATCGCACCGCCACGGACGAGAACAAACCGTGCAAGAAATGGACGGTTAGGACGTGCCAGGATGGCAGGTCTCCCCGACGATCCACTTTTTGGCGTCCTCACTGAACCGACGGCGTCCGCGCGGTTCCGTGACGACCGCTGGCGCCGGCTTCTCAATCGCCGGTCTCTCGATCGTCGGTCTCTCGATTTTGGGTCCCTTAGTCCTAGGTCTAGGCATAGGTCTAGAACTAGGTCTAAGCCTCGGATACCGCCCCCACCGAGCATCGGGCCCTGCCGCATCCTCACGCTTCAGCTGCGCCCGCCAGTTGCCGAAGCTCTTCAGCGAGAGCCCGTGTCGTTCGCAATACTCTCGCTGCGTCAGGCCGCTAAGCTCCCACACCTCGAAGTGGCTCCGCCAAAACGCTCGCGACCGCGGCCTCTCTTCTAGTCGAAGCGGCACCGACCTTCTCCTCGTCACGCGATGAAACGCAATCTGCTAAGATCGCATCGCCACGAGCGAGAACAAACCGTGCAATCCCTGGACGCTTACATAAATTCCCTGTTCCGCGAATAAAATTCCCTGCTCGCCCAATAAAATTCCCTGTTCCATTTCTTCGGGAATTCCCGAGCAACCTCCCGTCATCGCTTGGAAATTTCGGTCGCTTCGCCGCTCCAAAAGCGCGAGTCCGCAATATTTCCCTGTTAATTCCCTGCATATCAGGGAATTTGGCCCCACCGAGCCTTCCGCTTAAGGCGCGATCGGTGCCACTTTGCCCGCCGTGCACTCCAGGGTCTCGACCAACCGCCGCGCGATGGTGTTGAGTTGCTCGGCGAGGTCCGCCGTTTCGCGGCCGATTCCGGCGACGGGGTTGCGCGTGTCGCTCTCGAGGCGCGTGATGAGCTCGTGGAGCTCCTCGGCGATGTCGGCAAGACAGTCGGTCAGCAGCCGCAAATGCAGGATATTTTCCTTATACGCCTGCACTTGGTAGCGGCGCCGGCTGTCGAGGTCGATGATTGTCGCGTTTCGGTCGATCATGCCGCCGCTTCCTGGCTCACGCGCTTCGCATCCGTTTTGGCTGCGCCGGATGCGGTCGGCGAGCCCTCCGCTTGGGCAACGAGCTCGGCCACGATTTCGGCGACGCTTTGCTCGCGCTGCACGAACTCGACGCTCTGGCCCGCCATCATCGATCCGAACTCGACATCGCCATCGAGCACCGCCCGCTTGAGTCGTCCGGCCCAGAAATTTTCGATGAGGGCCTGGGTCTCCGTCTTCCTGAGCTCGCCGCGGCGGCAGCGCTCGATCGTATCGCGCTGCAAGGCGGCGAATTCGCGGCTCGCGCGGTTGGCGAGGGCGCGGACGGGAATCACGCGAAACTCCGGATCGAGCTGCATCGACAGCACGGCGCCGCGACCCGCGGCATTGACATAGGCGGCCTTGGCGCGCGGATGCACCCGGCTCTCATGCGCGCAAACAAAGCGCGTGCCGAGCTGGCAGCCAGCCGCGCCGAGGCGGAGATAATGCGCGATCAATTCGCCGCGGCCGATGCCGCCTGCGACGAAGACCGGTGCGCGGTCGAAGAGCGACAGGAGCTCCTGAACCAGAACCGAGGTCGACAGCGGCCCGACATGCCCGCCGGCCTCCCGCCCCTCTGCGATCAGCGCGTCGGCGCCGTTTCTGAGCGCGCGGCTTGCCATCGCGAAGGAGGCGGCAAAGGCCATGACCTTGGCACCCGCCTGCCTGGCGCGTGCGATCTGCTCGACCGTTGGCACGCCGCCGCCGATGATCACATGACTTACTCGGCGATCGAGGCACGATTCGAGCTGCGCCGCGAAATGCGGCGCGAAAGTGATGACGTTGACGCCGAACGGCCGATCGGTCAGAGCGCGGGTTGCGGCGATTTCGCGATCGAGGTCTTCCGCGGTCTGCGCGCCGCCGGCGAGCACGCCGAATGCGCCGGCGTTCGACAGGGCCGCGACCAGCCGGCTGTCCGATACCCAAGTCATCGCGCCGCCCATGATGGCATAGCGCGACCCAAGAAAATCCGCGCCGCGCCGCCACGGCAGGTGCGGCAGGTCCGCTGCCGACGCGCTCGGCCAGTAGGCACCGACCAAAGAAGACAGGCGCGATTTCAGCTCCCGCGCGGAGAAACCGGCCGGTGCGGCCCTGAGCTTGAGACCTCGTAAGTCATAGAGCATCGGCACATCCGCCGGCGCGGCATCCACGCCGGACCTTCAGCCCCCAATGAACTATGCGCTCCGCGCCATAACGGAAGATTGATCATCGCCCGCATTTTAGGAATCGGATCACGCTCCGGCGTCAATGCGGTTCCGCGCCGGCAGTCGCGCCGCCTTCATCGCGCGAACGCGAAGATCGCGCACCATCAGGCAATCGAATTCGACCGCGCGAAGGCCCTTGTCTTCGGAAACCACGAACAGATCGGACGGCGCAAATCCCAATTCGCCAAAGGCCGCGATCGACTGGGCCATGCCGGGCATGCCCTGATAGACCGGCCGCACCGACACCTCCGTCTGCAGCGCCGGTATCCGCGAGATCGCCGCGCGGCCGCCGCGCAGCACCTCGAGATCGAAGCCTTGGGTGTCGAGCTTGAGAAACGCCCGGTCGAGGTCAACCGACGCCAGCGTGGTCGCGGCGATGCCATCGAGGGTCTCGATCCGCACGCGCTCCTGGCGCGCGGCTGCGCTGAAGCGCTCGAATTCCGGCACCGACTCCGGCGCCGGCTCGAGGAAGGAGCTGAACACATCCCATTCGGCCACGTTGATGACGCGCAGCGCCGCTTCCGCGCCCAAGGCGAAGTCGTGAACGGTCCATAAGGGATCTGCCGCCCGTCTCGCCCGCATCTTCGCAACGAGATCGGGCAGCGGCTCGAAGGAATGAATCGGCCCGGCAAAGCCGACGTCGGCGCGAAGGAAGTCGTGAAATTGCCCGATATTGGCGCCGACGTCGAGAACGAAGCCGATGTCGAATTGCCGAAACACGAGCTTCAGCTTCCGCGCATGCGCCAGCCGCCGGACCCGCGCGTCCGGAAAGATCCTGGATCCCGCCCGAAGCCGGAGGCTGTGGACGAAATGGCCGAAAATTGTCAATAAGCGCTCTCGCCGGACAGAACGATGAATGCCGTACGCAAAACGATGTATAGGTCGAGGCGGATCGACCAGTTCTCCATGTAATAGAGATCGAACTCGACGCGCCGCAGGAGCTTCTCCTGCGTGTCGGTCTCACCGCGCCAGCCATTGACCTGCGCCCAACCGGTGAGGCCGGGCTTGATCTTGTGCCGCATGGCGTATTCGGCCGAAGCCTCGTGATAGAGCTTGCCGGCGGCCTTCGCGCGCAGGGCATGCGGGCGCGGCCCGACCACGGACATGTCGCCTTTCAGCACATTGAAGAGCTGCGGCAGCTCGTCGATGCTCGTCCGCCTCAGGAAGCGGCCGACGCGCGTCACGCGCGGATCATTTCGCGTGGTGAGCCGTTCGGCGTTGTCGTCGCGCTGCGCGTAATACATCGTTCGGAACTTCCAGACTTCGATGAACTTGTTGTTGAGGCCGTAGCGCTTCTGCCGGAAGAAAATGGGGCCGCGGCTGTCGAGCTTGATGGCGATCACTGCGCCGATGATCACCGGCAGGAGCAAGAGCAAGGCGAGCCCGGCGATGACCTTGTCCTCGATCGCCTTCAGGACATAGTTCCAGCCGTCGAGCGGCTTGTTCGAGAGCTGCAGGACGGGGATGCCGTCGAGCCGGACGAAGGTCTTGTCGACGAAGGCCTGGCCGAGGCTGTCCGGGTTCAGATGGATGTTGGCCGGGATGACGCGGATCGTGTCGAGCACGGAAAGCACCCGCGCTTCCGCCGACCAGGGCAAGGCAATGAAGATGTCGTCGACCCGGACCTCGCGGGTAAAAGTGACAAGGTCGTTGGTCGTGCCGAGGACCGGATAACCCTCGATCCGGCCGGGGACGCGGTCGCGGCGGTCGTCGAAGATGCCGAGGATGCGCGTCCAAGGCCGCCCATTCTTGCGCATCGACCTGATGAGCCGCGCGCCATGCTCACCGCCGCCGATGATGACGACGTTGCGCGCCAAAAGGCCGCGCTTGGCCAGGCCGTGGATCGTGTCATAGACGAGCCAGCGCTCCGCATAAATCGTCGCCAGCGACAGCAGGAAAAAGCCATAGGCCCATTTGACCGAATAATGGCGCAGGCTCGGCAGCGTATAGGCGGTGACGACGAGCAGCAGGAAGGCAATGCAGCAGGCCGGCACGATCTTTCTCAACTGCGCGATCGGCCGGACCAAGACATCGAAATCGTAAAGCTTCGAATAGCCGAAAATGGCGATGATGACGAGGCCGGCGATCGCCGATGCGGCAAAATACGAGATCGCGTCGGGACCGTCGGCGCCGAAGCCCGCCGGCCCGAAGATTCTGAGGATCGCATGATAGACGGCGATGCCGGACACGAACACCGCCAGGAAGTCCGACGCGATCACCAGCCCGCCGGTAATGACCGACGAATAGGGCGCGCTCGGCAAAACGCGATTGCCGATCCTGATGGTGTCCAAGCCGTCCATGACAAAACCCGTACACCGCCGAGGACGAGCCGTTCTGGCATCCTTGGCTTGCTGTGGCGACGCTTCTGCATCGCTCGGGTTTCAGAGATCGCCGCTCAGGCCCGGCGTCATCTCCACGTCAATTCGAGGCTGTTCGCCTCGCGCTCCCTGGCCTGCGATCAGGGCACCGTCTTCACGCCGGTGAAGCCGGCGCTATTCGAGAGATTCAGGTTGTTCCACAAATACTGCTTCAGCGCCAGATTGGTCGCGGCCGCGCCGGACCGCGGGACGTAGACGAGATCGTTGGGCAACAGCGCGACGTCCTCCTCGGGATGCGTGCCGTCGAGGACCTGAAGCAAATTGACCTCGAGGACCAGCGGCTGCTCCCTGTCGGGCAGCCGGCGGACCACGACGACATCGGCCAGCGTGGCGCTGTCCGTCACCCCGCCGGCGCTGGCGATGCTCTGCAGCGCCGTCTCGCGCCCCATGTTCATATCGATAAGCCCCGGCCGGTATACTTCGCCGGCGACGAAGGCGCGGTCATTGGCGAAGCGGCGAACCAGAACGACCGCCTTGGACTTCGCGAGATAGCGCGCATAGGAGGCGGTGATCTCGTCCGAGAGGGCCGCGGGAGTCTTGCCGGAGGCTGCGATCTCGCCCACCAGCGACAACGAGATCCTCCCGTCCGGCCGCACCCGCAGATCCTCGTCGAGCTGCGGATTGAAATAGAAGCGGATTGTGAGATCATCGGTCGGCGCGATGACATAGGCCTGGTCCTGCAATGGCTTGGACACGGCCAAGGCTTCGGCCAACGGCGTCGCGTGGACAATGCCGATATCGGTCGCGGTGGTGCACGCCCCGAGACAGCAGACCGTCGCGATCGCCGGCAGCGCCGCCCAGCTACCCGACGCGGCCCGGATGTGCCGCCGTAGCTTCACCCGCAACCCCCGCAGAACAACATGCTTGCCCGACAAATAAGGAAGGTCTTGGAACTTATGCCGCAACGGTGTAATTCGCGTAAACAACACCTTACCATGGACTTTACAAGCGGTTAAGCAGGAAATTCGCGAGTCGCCGATGGCGCTCGCCTCCGTGGTCAGCGATCGAGCGCGAATCGTCACTGACATTCCCGGAACAGATCGCCGTGCCTGAAATAGACCTTGCTCGATGCGGTCGTCGTCAGCGGCGGATTGGCTGTCGAGCTCGTGACCGCCGATCGCCGATTCGTGGTCGGCGCGGCAGCGCTCGGCGGCGGCGGACCGGGCACGACCACCGGGGTCCCGGCGCCGCGGCCGGAGGCGGGCGGAACGACGATCACGCGGCTCGGCGGTGACGGGAGTTGCGCGGGCGGGACATTGACCGCGGTCGGCGTGGCCGTTTCGGGACTCGGCGGCGGATGCGGATTGACGATGCCGGGGCTCAGAGTCGGGCCACCGCCATAGAAGAGGGTAAATGTCTGACCCACCCGCGTGCGCAGGAGGAGATTGCCCTGCGGGCTGACCCGCCACGTCCCGCGGACGTTGCGATTGAACAGGAAATTGCCGTCGCGGTCGAAGTCAAAGGCGCGGTAGCCAGTCTCGCAACTGTTGAGATAGCCGAAATCCGGCCGGATCTGCGCCCATTTGTGCTGCGTGAAGCGGTCCCGGTCGGCGTTCCCCTCGGAGGG
>Ga0209517_10005126_pt1 | contig 16830 bp, 11 predicted proteins | sample PeaSoiMetSII2010_FD_187695 | JGI IMG/M metagenome (GOLD analysis project Ga0209517, IMG submission 187695) | Peat soil microbial communities from Weissenstadt, Germany - SII-2010 (SPAdes) (version 2) | ecosystem: Environmental > Terrestrial > Soil > Wetlands > Peat | place: Germany...
ACCCATCTGGGCGGAGCCGTGGATCCGCCCATTCTGTGGTCCATCGCGCACCGTCAAGGAATCCGTCTGCCCACCAAGGACTACTGGGAATTCGAGGCGATGGTCACGATGGCAGCTCACGACCGCAATCGCGACTTGAAAGAGATGAACGAGCGCTTCTACAAGTGGACGGAGCTGATTCAGTCGTCGCCCGAGGCGATCCAGGAGTCGGTGGCCAGCGTGATCGGAGGTGGATACCGCAAGTGCAACCTCGTGCTGCAGGAGTTGCGCTTCAACCCCATGCTCCGCAATCGTGGCGGCGAGCGTGATCTGGACCACATCATCAACGCGGCGCTTTGGGGCCAGGAACGCGCCATCCTGGAATATCCGACGGTCAAGGCGGGGCTGATCCTGATGATGGACCGCCGGCTTACGCGCGAGCAGAACGCCATCATCGTGCAAAAGGCAAGCAAGTACCAGGGCAAAGGAGTCATCGGGGTGGACCTGGCCGGCCCGGACCGGCGCTCGTTCTCCATGGCAGAGGTTGCGCCGCTGTTTCAGCGCGCCAAGGATGCTGGCTTGGGCGTCACCGTCCATTGCGGCGAAACCGGCGATCTGGACGAAATGCGCTACGTGGTGCGGGAGATTGCACCCCACCGCATCGGGCACGGTATTGCCGCGGCGCGCGATCGCCGGTTGATGGACAAGCTTGCTGAAGCGGGAGTTACACTTGAACTGTGCCCGACATCAAACCTTAAGAACCGCATGGTGCGTGACCAACGCGAGCTGAAGCGCATTATCAGCACCCTGCTCAAACACGGCGTGCGCACCACGGTCAACACCGACGGCCCGGAGCTCTACCACACCAACGTGCATAAAGAACAGGAATTCCTCGCCAAGATCGGCGCCATGTCCCGCCGGCAAATAGCCCAATGCAATCAATGGGCGTTTGATGCGAGCTTTATTCGTCGCTGAGGCCGCGATCTTTCTTCCAGCGAGGCCCTGGAATCACTTGGACGGGTTGAGGGTGCGCGGCCAGTAGACCGGTGGCGAACCTGCGATGCGGTGATCGCGGAGTGCGCGCGCCAAGCCAAACCTGCCACCTTGCTGACGTTGAATCGACGGCATTTTGATCCGGGGCCGGCAGGGGTCTCGGTAGCCGAGCCATCCGCCTCCGATTAAAGTGTCGGCAGCAGCCATGCCAGAGGAACGCCGCCGACGCGGCATTGGTGGCGGCTGCAGTACGCGAGGAACTGCTCGCGACCATCCTGACCGCCGAGATGCAAGCCGCATCCCGTTCCTGATCGCGAGAAGAAAAAAGCGCTGGATCGCAGTGCGACCCAGCGCCGTCTTAAGCGCTACTGTTTCACCACTCCAAGCGCACACCGAACTGCATACGGCGGGAATCACCCGGAACCGGCAGGATGGTTCCCTGGAAGCAGGTTTGCAACTCGCTGCAGGCCGGATAGAGCAGGTTGGCGTTGTTGGTGAGGTTGAACACGTCAATCGACGGAATCAGGCTGTAGCGCTCGCCGAGCTGCCACGGGCGCTGCACGTGAAGGTCCCATTCGAACCCCGGATCGTTGAAGCGATAGCGATCCCTACCTGTATCGTGGCCATTGGTAAGAGCGCCCACCAGCGTTGCGGTGTGGCCGTTGCCCAAGTCGATGACGCGACCCACACCACCGGGTCCGCAGGAATAATTACCCTTGCCGTCAGTATAGACACGGTCCCCGCCGGCGTCCGAGTCGCCGTTGGCGTCGAAGTTGCATAGCAGCGAGCGCGGCCGCGCTGAATGCGCCACCATGGTGTTGCTCCAGGTGACGTGCGCTGGCAGATTCCAGATGCTGTTCAGCCCGAAGGTATGGCGTTGGTCTTGGGGACTAGGACCTCTTTCCATAGCGAGGTTGTGGGGATCGCTGGCGGGGAACGAGAATTGGTCGCGTTCGGTGGTGCCGTCGTCGTACGTCTGCGAATAGGTGTAATACGCGCTAAGCAGAAAACCGCTATGGAATTGCCGGTCCAGCTTGACGGTCACACCACGGTAAAGCGAGCGCCCATCGGCGGTGATAAGGTTGCTGAAGGTTGCGATCCCGCTGCCATCCCCGCCAGGGCCGCTGAAGGGACCATTGCCGCTATAGAGCGGGCGGCCATCGGGACCTGTGCCCGCCGGGGCTGGGGCGTTAAACAGGGTGTTTCGATTTTGATGGGTACCGAGAGCGTAGTTGAAGCTGGAAGAAATCTTCCAATTGGTGGTCAGCTCTCGTTCTACCCCAATACTGCCCTCATAAGCGCGCGCATAGGGGAAATTCTTCGCGAACAGCACCACCTGGGGGTCGAACAACGGAAAAGCAGACGCAGGGCACGACGGTGGAGTGAATACGCCAGTAGCGCAGTTGGGGTACGCGGGCGGCCCAAACCCAAAGGGAACGAGGGAACTGGCAGAGAACACCGTACCGGCGATGGCGCCGTTATCGGCTGTCCCGTTCGCCACGATCAGAGCCGGCAATCCTGCGAAAAAGATACCGCCATTGGCGCGAATCACGGTCTTGCCGTTGTTCCAGGGGTCCCAGGCAATCCCGAGCCGCGGCTGGAATGCCTTGTGATAGCCAGGCACCAGACCGTTGGATGGAAAATTCGGATTGCTCAGGAATTGCCCGATGCGGGTTTGGCTGGGCGGCATTATAGGTTGCCGCTGGTCGTAGTTGTCCCAGCGAAGCCCATAGGTGACCGTCAATCCGGGACGCGCCTGCCACTTGTCCTGGATGTAAAGCCCGGTGCTGAATTGGTTGAAGTTGTTGTTCGAAGCTTGCTGAAGGGTCTGCCCGGGAACCGGGGTGAATTGCAGGTAAAGACTTACCGGGCCGGTGATAGAGGAGCCGCCTCCCAGGCATGTCGCTGTAGCCGCCGAAGTGCCTTGGGTTCCATCTGAGCATTCGACAAAGCCCGGACCGAACTTGAGATAGTTGAGGAATCCTTCCACATCAGTGAAAGTGAAGCGGCCACGTGCGAAGCCTTGGAAGAAGTTCGCTTCCAGACTGTTCAGGGTGCTACCCCCGAACTTGATGGCGTGGCGGCCATGGACGATGGTGAAGTTATCGGTGACCTGGAATTGCTGATCCAGCACGGAGCTGGGATGGAAGAAGGGCCGGCCAAAGCGGAAATTGTCGCCCAGGCAGCCGATGGTCGGTGGCGCCAACTCTCCAAGGTTGGCAGTGCAGGATCCAATGGAGGTGTCTGGCAGATCTGGAGGCAGCACCTGGGAGCGCGGGCGGTTCTCCCGAGCATACTGGAAACGCAATTCATTCAGACGCGTGGGAGACAGTGCCCAGACCCAGGAGCTGATAAAAGCATTGCTGATGTCCTTTTCCAGCCCGTTCGCCGTTCGCCCGAAAGTGGGCACATCGAAAGTGCCATTGTCCTGGATGGAGCGGGCAAAATAATCACGAAACGTGACTGTGTGCCGCGCGTTGGGCACCCAGTCGATCTTCCCCAGAAACGCTTGCAGATCATTTGTGTGGTGTATCGGACCAGCCTCGGAGGGGTCGTTCAAGCCCGGGGTGGTGGAGAAAACCTGATTCAGATCTACAGGCGCCCCGCCCGGTGAAAACTTGAAGAACCCGTTGGCGTCGGTGGCCGTGCAGCAATGGGTCAGCCGGTTGTCCTTGTCGTAGCGCGTGAACGCTCCATCAAAAGTCCCGAAATAAAAGATCTTGTCTTTCTTGATGGGGCCGCCGATGCTGCCTCCGAACAGCTCGCGGCTGTAGTTGTTGAGATTGGTGCCATCGGCGAGCTGGGAGGTGAGGCCTCCTAATTCCTGGTTCTCAAACAGGGAGCCGTGCACTTGGTTGGTTCCCGACTTGGTGACCACGTTGATGAAGGCGCCGGTCGCCCCGCCGAACTCCGGCGCCGCTCCTTCGGCAACGACCTGAAACTCCTTCACCGCTTCCATGGAGACATTGGCCACCGGCCGCTGGCCGCCGCGCTGTTCGCCGAAGAACTGGCTGTTGGCTTCCGCACCGTCCACCATGAAGCTGGTTTGCGTTCCTTTCTGACCGTTGACATTGAACTCCGGCCCGTCGGGTCCCTGGCTGATGTGGACATTGGGTGTCAGCGTGAGGTAGTCGAGATAGTTTCGGCTGGGGGTAGGCAACTCGTGCACGGCGCGGTCGCTCAGGCCGGCGCTGGTTTCGGTCTGCGTCACCTCGACGGCCGTCTCCTGGGCATTGACCGTGACTTGCTCCCCGGCGGCCGCGATCTTCAGGTGGGCGTCCGCCCGAGTGCTCTTGCCGAGGGTGACCTCGACTCCTTCCAGCATCAGAGTGGCAAAACCGGTCTTGGTGACCTTGACTTGGTAGGTGCCAAGCGGCAGCAGAACGATCCGGTAAAAACCGCTGGAGTCCGTGGTGATGCTCCGCTCGAAGCCGGTAGCCCGGTTGTTCGCGCTCACCGTGGCATCGCTCACTACGGCCCCGCTGGGGTCGGTGACGGTGCCCTCGATCGCACCTCTCGTGACTTCAGTCTGCGCAAGAACTGTTATAGCGAGGAAGAGAACGACGACGCACAACCCAACGGCTCGAAGTACTTTCATGCGTGCCTCCGTTTGGCAACCAGCGAACAACCCCTCGGGGGGGCGGGGGAGTCGCGAGTTATGGTTGTTCCATGCGCTGCCTTGGGACCCGTTTTCCGAGAAAACTCCGTCCGGGTTTAATTTTTGGCGGGATTATAGACAGCTTCACGAATCTTGCAAGGGGGAAGTTATTGATGGTTGTGATCGACGGCGCAGGGGGCATCGCTCAGGTGTCCAGTCGGCTGCCGTCGGCGCTTGGATCCGATGGGATGGCTGCCTTCTCCTTCGCCGGGGCCCCGGCGAAGAATCCCGCGGCGCCGACCGTGATGGCGGCGGCCGCATACGCGATCGCAAAGTGCAACGGCAGCCGCGAGGGATCACTCCAGGGAAGCACGAATGTGCCCTGCGCCGCCGGGGAATGGATCACGCCAAACAGCGACAGCACCGAGCCGCACAGCAGGAAGAACGCGCTGCGCCGGTAGCGGCGGTCGATCAGTTCCGCCGTGGCCGCGCCCCACACCAGCCCCGAAACGATGAACCCGTTCCCCAGCAAGTTGACCGCACGCAGCGATTCTCCCACCTCGCCTCCGAGCTTCGCCAGGCTGCTGCCCGCCGCGCCCAATGCCGAGTTCGTTTGGATGGCGATCAGGAATGCCAGCGAGGGCACCACGGCGATGGCCACGGCGGCACTGTGCCGGTGCGGGCTGGCGAGGAACGCCTGCCCAATGACCTCGATGCCGATGTACACCAGGATGGGCGCCACCGCCGCCGCCGGGATCCAGTCCACGAACAGGGGCAGATAGCCGACGATGCCTCCCAGGCCGATGAACACCGCGGTGGCGATGGCGTATCCTGCGCGCGCTCCCATGGCCTTGTAAGCGGGATGACCGATGTAGGGCGTGCTCTCGACCACGCCTCCGCACAGGCCCGCCGCCAGGGTGCAGAAGCCCTCGGTCAGGAGGATGGAGCGGGTGTCGTATTCATCGCCGGCCGCAGCGGCGCTTTCGGTGTTGTCGATGCCGCCCACCACGGTCGCGAGCGAGAACGGCAGCGCGATGGGCAGGTACGCCCACGCCGCCGTCAGTCCGCCGACGAACGCCAGCGTCGGCCAGGGCACCGCCACGTGCAGGCCCGCCGGCGCCGAGGGTACGGCGGCAACGATGGGGCTGGCAAAGTGCGCTGCCCGCAGCAGATGATGCGCCCCCACTCCCAGCAGCGCCGAAACCAACGCGCCCGGCAGTCCCCACGGCATCCTGACGTTCCCCACCAGCGCGACCAGTATGACCGCGAAGCCGAGCAGGCCGGGGATGGGGTCGGCGGCAATCTTCAACATCGGCAGCAGGGCGATGAGCGCCAGCCCGGCGCCGCCGATCGAGCCCAGCAGCGCCGCCCGCGGCACCGCTGTCCGCACCGCGTTGCCGGCGAACGAAAGCACGATCTTGAACACTCCCAGCATCACCGTGACGGCCATGCCGATCTTCCAGGTGAGCAGCGCGTCTCCGGTCAGCGCGTAGGCCGGACCCAGCACCCCGAACGACATGCCGAAGATGCTGGGAGCGTTCATCCCCAGGGGCATGGCGGTGACGTCGTCGCGGCCGCTGCGGCGCGCTAGCCGGAACGCCATCAGCGAATAAATCAAATCGCCGATCAGCACTCCAATCGCCGTCCCCGGCACCATGCGATAGAGCACCACCGCCTTCGGCATCCCGAAGCCGCCGATCAGAATGCTGGCCAGGATCACCAGGTTGGCCACGTTGTCGAAGGCCAGCGCGAAAAACGCGTTCAGATCGCCGGCCACAAACCATGGATATTTTTTCATTGTTGTTCGCCGCGCTTGCGGTGGCGGGATTCTAATGGAATCATCGGGAACGCAAGCACTCAAATTCTTGATCAGGTGGCAACATGCCTCAGCTCGGGCCGATCTTCGTCGTCGATCTGTTTCCCAAGCTGGATTCGAAGCTAATCGAGCTACTGCGCTCGCTCTCATCGAGCGACTGGGAGCGGCAGACCATCGCTCCGCTATGGCGTGTGAAGGACGTCGCTGCGCATTTGCTCGACACCAATCTGCGGCGGCTCTCCATCGTTCGCGACCGCTTCTTCGGCGAGAAGCCCGAGAACGCCGATTCGTGGGATGGCCTGGTCGCGTTTCTCAACGGTCTCAACGCGGACTGGGTAAAGGCTTTCAAAAGAGTCAGCCCGCCGGTGCTGATCGACCTGCTGGAGCACACCGGCAGCCAGGTGAACGATATGTGTCGCCGCCTCGACCCCTACGGGAAGGCGGTGCTGCCGGTGGCCTGGGCCGGCGAAGAGCGGTCGCTCAACTGGTTCGAGCTGGCGCGGGAATACACCGAGCGCTGGCATCACCAGCAGCAGATCCGGCTGGCGGTGGACAAGCCGGGGATCATGGAGCGCGAACTGTACTCCCCTGTGCTCAACACCTTCATGCGCGCCCTGCCGTTTCGCTACAAGGAGGTGGAGGCGGAGCAGGACACACTGCTGAGATTCCGTATCACGGGCGATGCCGGCGGCGCCTGGTTCCTGGTGAGGCGCGACCGCAGGTGGGAACTGGCGAGCGAGCCCGCCGGACGGCTCGCGTCAGAAGTCGAATTCAGCCAGGAGATCGCGTGGCGGATCTTCACCAAGGGAATCGCCAAAGAGGCGGCCCGCCCGCAGATCGCCGTGGCGGGAGACCGCAATCTCGGCCTGCACGTTCTCAATGTGATTGCGGTGATGGCGTGAGGAGCTTGGGTTTGACATCAAGACAAGAAAACCAAGATCCTCGCGACCGTATCCCGTGCAGGAGAAGACGCACGGGAGCCCTCGGTCGCTCAGGACGACAATGGTTCAAATGAATGTGTAGGCGACGCAGCATGCTGCGTCTTTACTAGTGCCACGTCAGCGCGCGGATGAGCTCAGCGTGTTGGGGATACTCGCGAATTAGCGGGTCCCGCTTGCCTTCGGCCCAGTCGGCAAGATCGAAGCCCGGCGCCATGGTGGTCCCCATCAGCGCGAAGTTGCCTCCGTAGATCAGCCTTAACCCTTGCCACGCTCCGCGCGGGACGGCAAACTGCACGTGCTGCCCGCCCAGAACGTCCGGACCAAGGACGACCCGCTCGCCATGCCGGTCCCGATGCAGCAGCAGCATCTCCACCGGGTCGCCAATGTAGAAATGATAAATTTCGTCGGTCTCGAGGCGGTGCAGCGCGGAGAACGAATCCGGTTCGCTGGTGAGCAGATAGTAGATGGCGGTGCCGAAGCTTCGAGGCGCGCCGTACCGCTTTGGGAGCGCCTCGGCTGCGACGGATTCCTCGGCGGCATAGGTCTGCCGGAACAGGCCTCCCTCAATGGTCAGCGGCTGCAGGCCAAAATGCTCGATCAGTTGCGCGACCGTCGGAGCTTTCATGGCAGTCCCTCTTCAAAAAATCCTGTGGGTCATCACGCCGCCATCCACCAGAAGGTTGGCGCCGGTGATCCAGCGCGCTGCCGGCGAGGCCAGAAACAGGCAGGCATCGGCGACATCATCTGGGTGCCCCAGCCGCCCCAGGGGCACGGCGCGCAGGTAGGCCTCGACGCCCTCGGGCCATGCCTGTTCGATGCCCTCGCGCCAGATCAGCCCAGGCGAGACCGCGTTCACGCGGATCCCGTGCTGTCCCAGTTCGAGCGCGGCCGTGCGCGTGTACATCAGCACGCCGGCCTTGGCGGCGTTGTAGTGGCTGTGCCCCGGCGCTGAGTTCTCCGCCTCGATGGAAGCGATATTGATGATTGCCCCGCCACGATTTTTCATCATGTGGCGCGCCGCGGCCTGGGTGCACAGGTGGACGCTGCGCAGATTGTCCGCGATCACCGAATCCCACTCCGTCTCGCGCATTTCGACCAGCGGAGAAGCCGGGTAGCTTCCGGCATTGTTGACCAGCACGTCGAGGCCCCCGAGAGCTTTGACCGCCCTCTCCACAAGCTTCGCGACATCTCCTGCCCGGCTCACGTCTGCCTGGATGGCCACGGCCTTGCGCTTTAGCTTCTCAATTCTCGCGACCAGGCCGCGCGCTCCGCCTTTGCTCGTGCGGTAGTGGACGGCAACGCTCGCCCCGGCTTCGGCGAATCGCAGTGCGATGCCGCCCCCCAAGCCGCTGCCTGCTCCCGTCACCAACACGCGCTTGCCGCGGAAATCGAGCAGCTCGCGGGGACTCGGTGGCGCCATCCCGACCTTACGCGCCTGCTGTTTCATCTCTTACCATCCGGGCCGCGAGTATACAGAATCAACCGCATGTGCCACAGATGTCTAGTCCTCCGAATGTGCTTGCAAGGATTCGTGTGAATGAGCACAATTCGCGGTGCACGCCGCTGCCGGCCCAATGCGGACGGGCATGCGCGAGAGGAGTAAATCATGCGATCCACCATGATGGATTATCCGTTGACGCTGGTGCATTTGCTGGAGCGGGCGGGACGTTATTTCCCCCAAACCGAGATCATTTCTCGGCTGCCGGATCGATCGCTGCACCGCTTCGCCTATAGCGATTTCTATCGGCGATCGCGAGCTCTGGCGGCCGCGCTCACCCGGGCGGGGATGAGGAAAGGCGATCGGGTGGCCACCCTGATGTGGAACCATTACGCACATCTGGAGGCATATTTCGGGATTCCGGTTGCAGGCGGAGTTGTACACACGCTCAATCTCCGCCTCCATCCCGACGATATCGCTTACATCGCGAACGATGCCGAAGACCGTTTCTTGATCGTGGATGATGTCCTGCTGCCGCTGCTCGAGCAATTCAAGGATCGCGTTCCTCTGGAACGGGTATTCGTAGTGCCGCTGACTGGAAAGCCCGTGCCGGCGGGATATGAAGATTACGAGGAACTGCTCAAGACCGGAGAGAGCGGCTTCGATTACCCGAAACTGGACGAGAATGACGCCGGAGCCATGTGCTACACCTCGGGAACGACTGGCCGGCCGCCCGGCGTTGTTTACTCGCACCGTTCCATGGTCCTCCACTCCCTGTGCACCATCGCTCCGGATACATTCGGAATCGCACAGCACGAGGTAGTGATGCCGGTGGTTCCAATGTTCCACGTCCTCTCCTGGGGGATTCCCCATGCGGCCGCGATGGTCGGCGCCAAACTCGTCCTGCCCGGGCCTCATCTGGACCCGCAAAGCATCCTTGATCTTTGCGAGCGCGAGCAGGTGACCTTAACGACGGGCGTGCCAACGGTGTGGCTCGGAGTGTTGCAACTGCTCGATCGCAAGGAGCGCGAGTACAAGCTGGCGCCAGGGCTGCGTATTGGTGTGGGCGGCTCGGCCGCGCCGGAAGCCATGATCCGCGGTTTCGACAAGCACGGCGTAACCGTAATCCACGCCTGGGGCATGACCGAGACTTCTCCCATTGCTACGGTATCGAGGCTGAAGGCGCATTTGCGCAACTTGCCGGAAGACGAGCGCTATGCGGTTCGCGCGCGGACCGGATGCGCCATACCGTTCGTCGACCTCCGTGTCATCGGCGACGATGACCGAGAAGTGGCTGCCGACGGCAAAACCATGGGCGAGATCCAGGTGCGCGGCCCGTTCGTTACCGGCAGTTACCACAATAAGGAGCGTGATCCCGGGAAGTTCACGCTGGATGGGTGGCTTCGCACCGGAGACGTGGCCACGATCGACGCCGAGGGATACATCAAGATCTGCGACCGCACCAAGGACTTGATCAAGTCGGGCGGAGAGTGGATCAGTTCGGTGGATCTGGAAGGCGCAATCATGGGACACCCCGCGGTCGCGGAGGCTGCGGTCGTCGCGGCCCCGCATCCCAAGTGGGGCGAGCGGCCGGTCGCTTACGTGGTCCTCAAGGCGAACATGGCGGCCAGCGCCGAAGAGATCGCTAAGTTCATCGAGCCCAAGTTCGCAAAATGGTGGCTGCCGGACGACTACATCTTCGTCGATGCGATTCCGCGGACCTCCACCGGCAAATTCCTCAAGCGCGAACTGCGTGAGAAAATCGCCCGGCGCAAGCTGGCCGAGGCGGGTTAGCCACCGCAGATTACGCGGAACCTTCGCGCGCCCGCCGTCTTGCCCAAAGCAGGATGATCCGGACCAGGCCGCGGAAGGGCCGCACAAGGTGAAGCGAATGAAGGTCGCAATCACTGGGACACTCTCGATTCCGCGAAGTGAAGCAATCAAACTTATCGAAAGTCACACCGATGCCAAATTCAGCCCGCACGTGACCTATGACACGAACTATCTTGTCGCCGCCCGGTTTGATACCAAGAAAGCCCGGAGGGCAGCGGAGATCGGCGTAACCGTAATCTCAGAGCACGACATGATGGAATTTGTGGAACAAGGCGCATTCCCCGCGAACAAATTGCCAGAACGTCCCAAACACCCTCACGTGAGCCATTTTCCCGATATCACGTGGACGGAGACTTACGAACCTGAGCGTATTGTTCTGCTCGAATACCAAGACGCCGAAGGTGTCGTAAGCCAAAGGTACGTTGCCCTGTCCTGCAAAGGCATCGGGTCAAACGGAGTTGAATATATCGGCGGATATGACGCCGAACAATTCAAAACATTCCGCGTAGATAGAATCCTGCGAATGGAGCAGATAAAGCGTGTAGCAGCGATGGGCGCATAGACAGAAGGGCTGCTGTCATAAACTCGGCGGGCCGGGTCTCAGAGGCTCTCCGCAGAAAACGATTTTCTTTCGCTTACTGAAAACGCTCGTCGGGAGCCATCTGCACACGTTCTCGAACTCGACAGATTGCCTCATACAGCATAGTGCGGATATGGTCGTGTCCCCACCGCTCCCACTTCCGTGTGCTGTAGAAGATTCTCACCCATCCGAGCATCGGCTCAATTTCTAAATTGAAACGTACTCCCAATCTGAGTTGCTGTGCATGCTGCTCAAAAAACTGAATCGACTCTGGACTGTTACCCGGATGAGGCGCATCAAGGTACCACTTCCCCATTTTTGCGACGACCTCTAAAGCCGCTTCGCGCTTCATTCCACATATTCTGCCAGAAATCGCAAGCATCGGTTCTGACCCGTGCAATCACTTTCGCAATCACTTCACAGAAACCCGCTCTGCTTTCCGTTTGTTGGCGGATTCGAATCCCACTCTCTCCGCCAGTTCTTTAACCACCTGAGCCGGCCTGTTGATCCGGGATTCCTGGAGACGTTACCCACGCTGGCTTGGGATATCGCCGGTCCGCCTTGCCCGCCTTCGAGACCTGGCCGGGAACGTCATGACCGACGATTGCCGGCAAATCCTGAGCGATTTGGAGCAATCGATCGAGATCGATGCCGGTGTCGTACCCCATCTGTTCCAGCATGTGGGCGACATCCTCCGTGCAGATGTTGCCGCTCGCGCCGGGCGCGTATGGGCATCCACCCAGTCCGCCCAGCGAGGCATCAAAATGCTGCACCCCTGCATCCAGAGCGGCCAGGACATTGCACAATCCCATGCCTCTGGTGTTGTGGAAATGCAGCGTGAACGTCACCTCCGGCCAGCGGGCCAGGACCCGCTCACATAGACGGCCAACCTGGGCCGGGTTAGCCATGCCCGTCGTATCGCAAAGCGATACTCCCTGGATGCCGATCTCCAGAAAGCGCTCGGCCAGCGCGATCACGCGCTCCTCCGCGATCCATCCCTCGAACGGGCAGCCGAAGGTAGTCGAGAGCGAGGCGTTGATGAACACCGGCGATCCCCGCGCGACCTTTACCACCTCGGCAAACTGCGCCAGCGACTGTTCACATGTCATCCGGAGATTGGCCTGGTTGTGAGTCTGGCTCGCTGACATCACCAGATTGATTTCGTCCAGGTTGCACGCCAGCGCGCGCTCACATCCTTTAGCGTTGGGCACCAGTGCCGCGTAGACGACCCCGGCAGCGCGCTGAATCCGGCGCATGACCTCTTCCGCATCGCGCAGGTTGGGAATAGCCTTCGGAGAAGTGAACGATGTCGCTTCGATCTTCGCCACACCGGTCAGGCTCAGGCGGTCGATGAGTTTTACTTTTTCTTCCGTCGGAACGAAGCTGGCTTCGATCTGAAATCCATCGCGGGGAGCGACCTCATTAATATATATGCGTTTTCCGGACGGCATGGCGGTTGCTCCTGGCCGGCTAGATAATGCCGCGTTCGCGCAGAGACTTGCGGGTTGCAGCGTCGATGCCGCATGCGCCGAGCACTTCGTCGGTGTGTTCTCCCAACGCGGGGCCTGCGCCACCGATGCCACCGGGGCTTCCGCTGAGCTTGGGCACGACGGCCGGCACCTTCAGCGATCGCCCGGACGGCAGCGTGATCGTCCGGATCATCTCGCGGGCTTCATAGTGCGGGTCGGAAACGATGTCGGCGGCGGTATACGGGTAGCCGGCGGGAACTCCGGCCGCACTTAGTTTTTGCAGGACGGTGGCCAGATCGTGCCTCTGCGTCCATTCGCCGATCGCGGCATCAATCAACTCGGCATGGGCGGTGCGGCCATCATTATGAGCCAGGCGCGGGTCGCTGCCGAGATCGTCGCGCCCAATGGTGCTCATCAGACGCTTGAAGATGCCATCGCCGTTCCCAGCGATCAGAGCATACTTCCCATCGCAACATCGGTAGGAATTCGAAGGGGTGATGCCCGGCAGAGCGCTCCCGGCAGGTTCGCGAACATATCCGCAGGCATCGAATTCCGGAATCAGGGACTCCATCAGCGCAAATACCGACTCGTAGAGCGCTACATCAATACACTGCCCCTGTCCCTGATTTCGCTGCCGGCACTGCAGAGCAAGCAGCACGCCGATCACGGCATACAGAGCCGAGACGGAATCGCCGATGCTTATCCCGCAGCGCACCGGAGGCCGATCGGGCTCCCCGGTCAGATAGCGCAGTCCGCCCATGGCTTCACCGATAAGGCCAAATCCCGGCAAGTCGCGGTACGGTCCGGTCTGGCCGTAGCCGGAAATGCGCACCATGATCAGTTTCGGATTGATGGCGGACAGGCGCTCCCAGCCCAGGCCCCACTTCTCCAGGGTGCCGGGACGGAAGTTTTCAATGAGAACATCGGCGTCCTGGGCCAGGGTTCGCAGAATCTCCTGGCCGGCAGGAACTTTGAGATCGAGCGTGACCGACTTCTTGTTGCGTGACTGCACATGCCACCACAGCGAGGTTCCATCTTCCAGCTTGCGCCAGGTGCGCAGAGGATCGCCGCCCTCGGGCGGCTCGATCTTGATGATCTCGGCTCCGAACTCCCCCAGCAGCTTAGCGGCGAAGGGGCCGGCAATCAGTTGCCCCAGCTCGATCACCTTTAAGCCCGCGAGGGCCGCAGGATTGAGTTTCGCGTCGTCTGTCATGGCTCTATCCAATTCTCCAGGTGAGCTGCGGCTCGCCAGAATCAATCACAGCGTGGCACAAAGCCTCCGGTTTGGGAAATCCTCTTTTGCCGCGCCGCCATGACACTCGGGCTCATCTATATACTGGGTCTGATCGCGCGGAGAAATCGCCATGTCAAAACGGAGTTATCGTATCGGGCAAATCGTCCCCAGCTCCAACATCACCATGGAAACCGAAATTCCTGCCATGCTGCGCGCCCGGGAGACCGTGGAGCCGGAACGCTTTACCTTCCATTCCAGCCGCATGCGCATGAAGCGTGTCACCAAGGAAGAACTGGCGGCCATGGACCGCGACTCGGTGCGTTGCGCTCTGGAATTGTCGGACGCGCGCGTCGATGTGCTGCTCTACGCCTGTCTGGTCGCGATCATGAGCATGGGCAAGGGCTACCATCGCGAATCCGAAGCCAGGTTGCACCAGGCAACCCTGGAAAATGGCGCTCCGGCGCCGGTCGTCTCGAGTGCTGGCGCGCTGGTACATGGCTTGAAGACGCTGGGCGCGAAGAGGATTTCGGTCATCGCACCCTATGTTTGTTCGCTGACCAAGCTGGTCTGCGACTATATCGAGGGGGAAGGCTTCCAGATCGCGGACAGCATCTCGCTGGAGATTCCGGACAACTTGGAAGTCGGGGCTCGCGATCCGCTGGCGCTGGTGGATATCTTCAAACGCCTGAAAATCGATGGCGCCGACGCCGTGGTGCTGTCCGCTTGCGTGCAGATGCCATCCCTGGCCGCGGTGCCGGTCGTGGAATCCGCCTGCGGCCTGCCGGTGGTCTCGGCGGCTACCTGCACGGTGTTCCAAGCTCTGCAGAAACTCGGTTTGAAGACAGTAGTGCCCAACGCTGGCATGCTTCTTTCCGGCAAGTTCGACGCCAGCGCAACGGCTGCTGCTCGCACTCTGGTTGGGAGTCCCACATAGGTATGGTGGGCGCAGGCCCTGCGCCCGAAGGTTCGAAGATGGATAGCGCTCTCCTGATTCACCGCCTGCACTTTGCCTTCACGGTTACTTTTCACTACCTGTTTCCGCAGTTGACCATGGGGCTGGCGCCACTGATCGTAGTGCTGAAGACCCTGGCCCTGCGCAGGAACGATGAGATCTACAACCAGGCCGCCCGCTTCTGGGCCAAGATCTTCGGCATCAATTTTGTGCTCGGGGTAGTGACGGGCATCCCCATGGAGTTCCAGTTCGGCACGAACTGGTCGCATTTCTCCCGCTTCGCGGGCGGGGTGATCGGACAGACACTGGCCATGGAAGGCGTGTTTGCGTTTTTCCTGGAATCAGCGTTCCTGGGCCTGTTCTTGTACGGCGAGAAGCGTCTCAGCCCCAAGGGCCATTGGTGGGCGGCCTTCGCAGTATTCCTGGGCTCCTGGCTGTCTGGCTTCTTCATCATTGCAACCAACGCGTGGATGCAAAACCCCGTGGCCTACACGCGTACCCCTGATGGGTCGTTTCAGCTCAGCAGCTTTTGGGGATTGGTGTTGAACCCCTGGGCTTGGTGGCAGTACGCCCACAACATGAGTGGCGCGGTGATCACCGGCGCGTTTGCCATGGCTGCGATGGGCGCGTTTTACCTGCTGTGCGGACGGCACCAAAGGCACGCCCGGATCTTCGTGAAGGTGGGGGTGCTGGCGGGGGTCATATCGAGCATGCTGCAACTGTTCCCCACCGGCGACGGCCAGGGACGGATGATCGCGCACCATCAGCCGGTGACACTGGCGGCTATGGAAGCGCTCTTCCAGAGCCAGCCCGGCGCGCCCCTGGTCCTCATCGGTCAGCCCAACACGGTGGCGCGCGACATCGACAACCCCATCATCATCCCCGAAATGCTGAGCTTCCTCACCTACCGGCGGTGGCGAGCGCAGGTTCAGGGCCTGGACGCGTTCCCCGCGGAAGCCTGGCCGCAGAACGTACCGCTGCTCTACTACAGCTACCACATCATGGTGGGCCTGGGCACGATTTTCATCGCCATCATGGTAGTGGCGGCATTTCTCTTGTGGCGCGGCAAGCTGTTTGACGCGCGCTGGATGCTGTGGGTGCTGATGCTCAGCGTGCCCTTCCCTTACATTGCCAACACAGCCGGCTGGTTCACGGCAGAACTGGGACGCCAGCCCTGGCTGGTGTATGGCCTGCTGCGGACAGACCAGGGTTACTCCCGGACAGTTTCCGCCGGCAACGGGCTATTTACCCTGTTGGGGTTTATGGGCATGTACACCGTGCTGGGAATCCTGTTCGTCTTCCTGGTGCGGCGTGAAATCGAACACGGCCCCGAGCCCGTTCCGGCCGCGCTCGAGGCTCACACCGGTTAAGCAGGGGTTCTGATGGAAACGCTCTGGTTCATTCTCGTTGCCCTGATGCTCACCGCCTATGTGGTGCTGGACGGTTTCGACATCGGCGTCGGAATCGTTTATCTGCTTATCGGTAAGACGAACCGGGAGCGCCGGTTGGCGTTGCGAACCATCGGCCCGGTGTGGGACGGCAACGAGGTCTGGTTGCTGGCCGCGGGCGGCACGCTCTACTTCGCATTCCCCCTGCTCTATGCTTCGAGCTTCAGTGGATTCTACCTGCCTTTGATGATGGTGTTGTGGCTGCTCATTCTGCGCGCCGTCGGGATTGAATTCCGCACCCACATTGACAACCAAGTGTGGCAGAGCTTCTTCGATGGTGTCTTCTCCCTGTCCAGCGTGCTCCTGGCCGTCTTTTTTGGCGCCGCGCTGGGCAACGTGATCCGGGGCGTGCCCCTGGGTCCCGACGGGTATTTTTTCGAGCCGCTGTGGACCAACTGGAAGATCGGACCTCATCCCGGCATCCTCGACTGGTATACCGTAGTGGCGGGTGTGGTGGCGCTGGCTGCGCTAGGCGTCCACGGCGGTCTCTACGTGGCCACCAAGACGGAGGGCGCGCTGAACGCCCGCGCTCGCGGCATTGCCGTGCTG